>Ga0209697_10000783_pt1 | contig 51911 bp, 30 predicted proteins | sample AliMusrvi5mmetaG_FD_184115 | JGI IMG/M metagenome (GOLD analysis project Ga0209697, IMG submission 184115) | Freshwater lake bacterial and archeal communities from Alinen Mustajarvi, Finland, to study Microbial Dark Matter (Phase II) - Alinen... | ecosystem: Environmental > Aquatic > Freshwater...
AATAAAAGCTCTTTGATATGGCGAAAAGTACAAAATCAAACCCTGTTTTTAAACGAAACGGGGTAAAAAAAATATTGCCGCTGTATATCAATAAATTACAAATATTAAGTTGAAGGCTATGCCTGAAAGGGTTGAATTTCTTCAGGATAGATTGAATAAAATTAAACAGCTTTTAAAACCATTTTAAAATGAATCTGTCAAACCTTTCCTTCAAAATCCTTTTTCTTATTTGGACAATGAATATTGGAGTTTCCTCTGCCCAAACTTCTGATTTGTCACGATATAATGTGATTTGGAAATCTCAAAGCCAGAATTCCTCAGAATCCATGCCTTGCGGTGGTGGTGATATCGGACTTAATGTGTGGGTTGAAAAAGGTGAAATTCTGTTTTATCTCTGCCGAAGCGGTGCTTTCGACGAAAATAATGTTTTCCCCAAGTTAGGCAGAGTACGATTAAAGTTGACTCCCAATCCGTTTGATGGTGGAGAATTTCATCAGGAACTGAAATTAAAGGAAGGATACGTTGAAATTTCAGGAATGAAAGAGGGGAAAAGTTCAACGGTGAAAATTTGGGTAGATGTTTTTCGTCCGGTGGTGCACGTGGAAACCGAAAGCAACCAACCTGTTACCGTTGAGGCTACATACGAAAACTGGCGGATCAATGACCTGGAGTGGACAAATCCGCGGATGACAAATGCCAGCTTGGGTTTTCGTGATGCCCCGATGAACGCTGTTATCCGCAAAGATTCAATTGGATTTGAAGCGAATGAGGTGCTCTTTTACCATCGTAACCGGGATGAATCACTTTTCGATATTACCGTACATCAACAGGGATTGGATTCAGTTAAGAATCAGCTTTGGAATCCGCTTAAAAACCTCACTTTCGGAGGAATGATGGTTGGCGAAAACATGAAACATGCCGGAACAACTTCAGGAAAATATGCCGATACTGAATTTAAAGGATGGAAACTGAAAAGCGTGAGGCCCTCTAAGAAAATTTATTTGAAAGTTTATCTGCACGTTGAAAATGTACTTTCAACCGATGCATGGAAAGAGGGTCTGGCGAAAATTGAAAAGGAAGCTTCCTCCACTCAAAAAACAGCACAGATTAAAACACGCCAATGGTGGATTGAATTCTGGAACAGGAGTTACATTGTTATAAATCCGGACAAGCCACTCCTCTCCTCCCCTGAATGGCAAGTTGGCCGTAACTATCAGCTGTTTCGCTATCAACTTGGCTGCAACGCGTACGGCAAATATCCGACCAAATTCAACGGCGGACTCTTTACGTTCGATCCTGGTTATGTGGATAAAAATATACCATTTACACCCGACCACCGGAACTGGGGTGGCGGAACATTTACTGCGCAAAATCAACGGCTCGTCTATTACCCAATGTTTAAAAGCGGTGATTTCGATATGCTGCCATCGCAACTTAATTTTTATCTGCAGGCATTACAAAATGCTGAAATCCGAACCGAATTCTATTGGGGGCACAAAGGCGCTTCGTTCACCGAACAATTGGAACAATTCGGTTTACCGTTGGCTACTTCCTACGGATGGCAACGACCGGGAAATTTCCCGAAAGGAATTGAATACAACTACTGGCTCGAATACCTGTGGGACACACAGATGGAATTCTGCCTGATGATGCTGGATGTTGAACGTTACAACGGAGAGGATATTTCTAAATACATTCCTTTTATCGAGAGTTGTCTTACCTTCTTCGATGAGCATTACCGCATGGAAGCTCAACTTCGTGGAAAACAAGTGTTGGATGGAGAGGGCCACATGGTTCTTTATCCCGGTACCGGGGCCGAAACTTACAAGATGGCCTATAACTCCACATCAACGATTGCCGGTTTGCAAACCGTGCTTACCAGGATACTTGAACTTCCTGATAAATATCTTTCGTCTGAAAAACGTAAGCATTGGGAAGGGATGCTAAAGAGTATTCCTCCGATTGCATTCCGGGAGAAAGAAGGGCACAAAACCATTTCCCCTGCCTGGACTTGGGCGCGCATCAACAACCAGGAAATTCCGCAATTATATCCGGTTTTTCCTTATGGAATATATGGGATTGGTAAACCCAGCCTGGATATTGCAGTCAATACCTGGAGATATGGAACCGATTTGCCCATTCAGAAAAATCACATCAGCTGGCACCAGGATGCCATCTTCTGCGCCCGTTTAGGGCTGACGGAGGAGGCGTCAGCCATTACAATTAAAAAATTGCAGGACTCGGAACGGCGCTACCCAACATTTTGGGGACCTGGGCACGACTGGGTTCCCGATCACAACTGGGGCGGTTCCGGAATGATTGGGCTCCAGGAAATGCTCATGCAAACAGTTGACAAAAAGATCTATCTGTTTCCTGCATGGCCTAAGAGTTGGGATGTAACTTTTAAACTGAATGCACCTTACCAGACTACTGTAGAAGGAATATTGAAAAACGGACATGTTGTTTCATTGAAAGTGATTCCGGAATCGAGAAGGGCTGATATTGAAAATTTACTGAAATAAATATTGATTATATGAATGAATCAAAAATACTATTGACTATTTTCTCCATTCTGCTAATCATTGGATTTATAAAAGCCCAATGTCCTGCCCCAAAAACATTCACCAATCCGGTTATTGCCGGATTTTTCCCGGACCCTTCAGTGGTGAGGGTTGGCGACGATTATTACTGCGTGAACTCCACATTTGAATACTTTCCGGGTATTGTAATTTCACACTCCAAAGACCTTGTGAACTGGCAACAGATTGGCCATGTTTTTTCGAAAAGCGAAGATTTAGACTTAAGTTATTTCTTCGATGGAATGGGAATCTGGGCCCCTGACATCTCCTACTACAACGGGGAGTTTTATATTTTCTACTGCATGGTTCAGTTGAGTAAAGACCGCAGCACCAATGTGCGCGGCAACTACAGGATGAAATCGAAGAGCATTTTGGGGCCTTGGAGCAAGCCGGTGCAAATCACTAATTTTGGCAGCGACCCTTCTCATTTTGTGGACGACGATGGCGAGCATTACCTATTGTTTGCTGCCGGAATCCCAACCGGGAACGGAACTAAAATTGTGAAACTCAATCGTGAATGCACCAAAATGGTGGAAGAACCCCACTGGCTTGAAACCGAAGGAAAAAAGTCTGCTCCGGAAGGTCCGCACATGCTGAAGAAAGATGGTTACTACTATTTCATCATGGCTGCCTCAAGCGGATTGTTCAATGGCCATCATATGTTGATTGCACGCTCAAAATCTGTTTACGGTCCGTTCGGAAATTCTCCAAATAATCCTTACCTCACCCAGCGCGATCCGAATGCCATCAATTTTCATCAGGGGCACGGAAAGATTTTCAATACTCAAAATGGCGAATGGTGGACAATGGTCCTTTCGCAACGATGGATACCCGGCGAAATCCGGGGGCAAAAACGGGGAATCAGTCAGCTTGGCCGCGAAACTTCGCTCGAACGAATTACCTGGGATGAAAATGGCTGGCCGGTTGCCAACGGGGGTAAAGGTCCGCTCGATGCCAATATCCGCCCGAACCTACCTTGGACGCCAGTTTTTAACCCTTCGAATGATGAATTTTCAGACAAACAATTGGGCATTCAGTGGGTATTCCGCCGCAATCCGGTTTACGAAAATTTCAGTCTTATGGAGAAAAAGGGTATCCTCCGGATTTATACCGGAGATTTTGATATCGACACCATTTTGGGCCGCAACCTGGTTGTGCAACGCGAACGCTGGTTGCATTTCACAGCTAATACCAAATTGACTTTCAATCCTGAATCAAAGGAACAGGCAGGAATCACAGGTTATTACGATACCAAAACTTATGCCTGCCTGGGATTGCAGCGTGCAGAAAACGGGACACTGCAACTGGTTCTGGAAGAATGTCGCTTTGGCAAAAAATCGATTCTAAAAGTGACGGACGATATCAAAAGCAGTACAGTTTACCTACGCATGAAAGTGGACAAATTGCGCTGCGAATTCTATTACAGCTACGACAACAAAACCTGGCTCGATGCCGGTGTAATTGCTGATTCTGCTTTCCTGAGCGACCAGGGAACCCCCAACTGGGGTTTTATGGGAATGACAGTCGGAGTCTATTCCTTCAACCGGGGAACAGGCAAACGAATACCTGCTGATTTTGATTTTTTCAGAATTGAAACCAACGATTAGTAAATTTACTCACATAACTATGAAACGTAAATCATTTTTGTTAATTCTTTTGCTGTCTGTTCTTGTTTCCGGCTTGAATGCTCAAAAACAAGAAAAACCTGTCAATATAAGCGGCATTTACCCGGGATTAGCCAATTTTAATAACGAGGGCGAATGTGGAACAGGAGCTTTAGTTCCCTGGGCCGACCGTTTGTGGGTCATTACTTACGGACCTCATATGCCTTTTGGTTCATCCGACAAATTATATGAAATTACACCTGATTTACAAAAGATTACCAGGCCGGAGAGTATTGGCGGAACCCCTGCCAACCGGATGATTCATAAAGAAAGTAATCAGCTTTTTATTGGACCGTATGCCATCGACGCAAATCGAAATGTACGCGTCATTCCAATCAAAGACGCACCAGGACGGTTCACAGGTATCGCCCGCAGTCCGTCCGATCCCAAAAACAAAGTGATTATTGGAACTATGGAAGAGGGTTTTTATGAGATTGATGTCCATTCATTATCAGTGAAAACTTTGTATAAAGATGGAAACCAATTGCAGCGCGAAGGAGCAAAAAGTTACGAAAGTGGTCTTTTAGTTGGCGTTCATGGTAAAGGTTTGTATTCAGGGCAAGGCGTACTTGTGTTTTCGAATAACGGAGAACAGGGGGAAAAAGCCAGGACTGATCCACGTATAGAAGCAGGCTCCCTGTCGGAATGGGATGGGAAAAACTGGAAGTTGATTCGTCGGAATCAGTTTACCGAGGTAACCGGACCCGGAGGCATTTATGGCAATGATACGCCTAAAACGGATCCGATCTGGGCTACCGGATGGGATTATAAATCTGTTTTGCTGGGCGTACGCGACAAAGGCAAATGGTCCTTTTACCGCTTGCCCAAAGCCAGTAATAGTTATGATGGTGCCCACGGCTGGAATACAGAATGGCCACGCATCCGCAACATCGGGACTGAAAAGAGTCCCGACTTCCTGATGACGATGCACGGTATGTTCTGGCATTTCCCGCAAACATTTACTTCGTCGAATACTGCCGGAATCCGTTCGCGTTCGTCGTACCTCAAAGTAATCGGCGATTTTACCCGCTGGAACGATCAGTTGGTATTTGGTTGTGACGACGCTGCCAAGAGCGAATTTTTAAATAAACGTCGGGCAAAAGGAGGAATTGCAGGACCCGGACAATCGCAGTCAAACCTTTGGTTTACGCCAGTTAATCAGCCCGATCAAACAGGAACCGCCGATGCTTCGGGTTCAGTGTGGTTGCAGGAAAGTATAAAATCCGGAGCCGTTTCAGATCCATTTTTGTTTGCCGGATGGAACAAAAGAACGGCGTGGTTAAAAAATGAAGTACCTCAGGATATCAATTTTACATTCGAAATTGATCGGAAAGGAAATAACCAATGGAGCAAATTAGAAACTGTGAAAGTTCCGGCCAATGGTTCCAGCCGGATTGAATTTGCAGAAAAGGAAACCGGCGAATGGATCCGTGTAATTTCCGGCGGAGCTACAACGGCTTCCGTATCTTTTGTTTACTCATCAAATAAGCCGCGGCCCGCAGAAGCAGATCAAATATTCAACGGAATTGCCTCCCTGAAATCGAAACAAAGCAGGGGCGGTCTGCTTTACAGTTTAGGGAATAATCGTCGTGCGCTGGGAATTCTGGCCAACCGCAGCGACGGAAATAACAGCAAGGAAACAGGATATTACGAAATGGACGATCGGATGAATATCGTACCAAAAACAGATGACTCTACTGCTACATTTATTCGGGAGAAAGTGGCAATTCCTCCTCAGGTTGTCACTGCAGAACCCGGTTCTTATCTTATTGTTGACGATTCTAAACGTCGGTGGAGATTGCCTTTGGGCAACGAACAATATCCGCTTTTGATGGAAAAACAAGCCTTGCGTATCTGCCGCGAGGTCGCAACCGAACGCGATCTGTTCAATTGTGGCGGAACATTCTACGAATTGCCTGCCGAAAATGCCGATGGGTATGCTAAAATCCGTCCTGTTTCGTCGCACAATCTCAAAATAAACGACTATGTATCCTATCGTGGAATGCTGGTTATGACTGGCATCGATGCATCGAATGCGCTTAATAACCCGCATATCTTTCAATCCGCTGATCAGAAATGTATGGTATGGGCAGGTGCGATTGACGATTTGTGGAAGTTGGGGAAACCCGTTGGTAAAGGTGGCCCTTGGGTGAAAAGCGAAGTTGTTGCGAAAGTCCCATCCGACCCCTATTTATTCGGATGCTACGATGAGCGAACCCTGACCTTATCGCACAACGCAAATCATACGGTTGAATTTAGCGTTGAAGTCGATCCAACCGGTGACAATAGCTGGGTTACATATCGCACGTTTACTGTGAAAGCCAATGAAAAAACTGCCTTCAAATTTCCCGGAAACCTTCAGGCCCGGTGGATTCGCTTCGTGTCGGACGAAAATACCACAGCCACAGCATGGCTGGATTACAAGTAGGCAGTATTTTCAGATGCTTTCACAATTTACTGTTTGAGAATTATTATAATCATCATCAATGAGTGAAATGAAAAAGATAATTTTAAAAATAGCATTGTTTTTAGCTTTTGTGACATTTGGTTTGAAGCAAATCAATGCCCAAAATAAAACAGAATCCTTCGCCGATTTCTATGTCTCAACGGCTGGAAATGACACCTGGAGCGGAAAACTGGCGGAACCCAATTCCTGTAAAACCGATGGACCCTTTGCTACCGTCAACCGGGCCAAACAAGCGGTAAAGTTTTTTAAGCAGGGTGTTTACCGCGATATTTTTGTAATGATCCGTGGTGGCCAATACCGGCTTTCTGAAACAGAAATATTTACTTCGGATGACAGCCATTACGATTCATACAAGATTAATTACATGGCTTTTCCGGGCGAAGAACCTGTATTTCATTCGGATATCGAAATTAAAGGATGGAAACTGGCTGGCGATGTGGCCGGATTGCCTGATGCAGCAAAAGGAAAAGTGTATGTGGCGCAACTTCCCAAACTGCCAGCCGGAAAGGAACGTTTTTATACCTTGTACGATAATGGCGAATTGCAAACCCGTGCCCGCTCTAAAGGCTTTGAACCAACCAAACCTTTTTCGGGAGGCGATGGTGGCGGAAACGAATGGAAGGCCTTGTTGGAAGCCGATCGCACTTTGCTTCGCTTTAATGGCGGCGCCCTGAAAAACTGGCCGAATCTGGAAGATATCGAAATTTTTATTGAGCCAAACGTCGGCTATGTGACCAATTATCTGGAACTGGCTTCGGTGGACCAGACCAAAGAAGAAGCGCATACTACGATACCGGCAACGTATCCGATGGGCAAAGTGGATAAACACCTGCACGCGATGGATGGCGGCAGTTACCGGGTTGAAAATGTGATTGATTATCTGGATACTCCCGGTGAATGGGTGCTGAATACCCGGGAGAACATGGTTTATTTCTGGCCGAAAAACGGTGCGCCAGCTAAAGTAACTGTTCCAGGATTGGTGCAATATTTTTTGGTTGATGGTCACGAAAAAGGAGAAATAGCCCGGAATATTGCTTTTAGGGGCCTGACTTTTACCCGCGCAGATCGAGATTTGGTTACGAAAAATGATATCGGGCTTCAGCACGAATGGGATATGTGGAACAAAGGCAATGCTATGTTACGTTTTCGCGATGTGGAATATTGCGAAGTGGATGGCTGCCGTTTTACGAATTCAGGTTCAGCAGGCATTCGCTTCGATCTTCATGCTCAAAGCAATGTGATTAAAAACAACCTGATAGACTACATTGGCGGAACCGGAATTCTGTTGTGCGGCTATGGCCCTGGCAAGCTGAATGTGAACAAATCCAATCGTATTTTGAATAACCAGATTCACCATTGTGGCGAATTTTACTTCCAGTCGAATGGGATCATGGTTTGGCAGAGTGGCGAAAACCTGATCAAAAACAACAAAATACACCATTTGCCCTATGATGCCATTGTATTGAGTGGTTCGCGCCCCATGTTCTTTAATATAAATCAGTCCAACCGCGAAATGGAAGGTGCTCTGCGGCGAAGTGAAATAGCTTCCGAGGCACAGTTTCAGGAAACTGGCACACGCCAGCAAATGATTGATCATTACTTTAAAGTTGCGCCTTACTCGCTGACCCGAAACAACCTGGTGGAGGACAACGAAATTTTCTGTACCATGCAAACCATGTTCGACGGAAACGCCATTTACCTTTCGGATGTTGGTTTTGGCAACGAAATTCATCGCAACTACATTCATCACCTCTATGGAAAAGGGATGCAGCAGGGCATCCGAACCGATGCATTTATCAAACAGACCACCATTTCGCAAAACATTGTCTACAACTGCAATGGCGGTGGAATCAATGTGAAACTTTTCGAGAACAACGTGTACAACAACATTGTCGCCGATATTCACGATATTGTGTACGAAACCTCTTCAGGCAAATCAACCACCATGTTTTTGGGATACGTAAGTCTGCTCGAAGTTTATAACCGTGACGAAATGCCGCCACACACCAAGCTCGAAGTGAAGCACAACATCTTTTACAAGACTTTTGCACACAATCCGTTTTACCGCAAGAGTATGGTGAATGGCAAGAAAATTCAGGTGAAACTGGAACAAACCGATATTGATCAAAACCTCTATTTCGATGCCAAAGCAAAAGACAAAGGGCTTTCGTTCCTGAAAGATTACCAGAGCCGGGGAGTGGATTCGGCCAGCATTGCCGCCGACCCTCTTTTTGAAGACATTAAAACAGGAGATTTCCGGTTAAAAAAAGGTTCACCAGCTTATAGGATTGGATTTAAGGATATTGACCGATCCCTTATTGGTTTGACCGATGAATTTCCGGTTCATTTCCGTAAAATAGTAATCAAACAATTAGGAAGCGATTACGATAACTTCGAAAAACTGGAAGAACTTTGCAAACCTATGACAGGTGCAACCAGCAAGGAATTTAAAGAGATACCGGGAATATAACTTAAAAATCAAATTCATATGTCAAAATTTCAAATAATTCTTCTGGCGCTTTTCTTATGTATTGGCACCACCCAGGCAGGTAATATTGAAAATCCAGCTTCGGGCGAAACGATGATTTCCCTGAATGGAATCTGGAATTTCAAAGCTGATTATTACAATAAGGGCGAAGATCAGGCCTGGTTTTCAGGTAATTTCAACGATTCTGTCTGGGATAAAATGAATGTACCCGGCAACTGGGACATCCGCAATGAATATGCTAATTATATCGGAAAAGGCTGGTACCGCACTGTTTTTGAAACGCCTTCGGGAATTGATGGCAAAGTGGTGCGTCTCAACTTTGAAGCCGTAGGAATCGACTACAAAGTCTGGCTCAACGGTGAGCAAATCGCCAATGTTACCGGTGGATATTTTTCAAAATACTTGAATATTAGTGATAAATTAAAAAGCGGTGATAAAAATACGTTGGTGGTTTGTGTCGATAATACCTTCCGGAGCGGTGCATACTGGAGCTGGGGCGGTATCCGGCGTCCGGTTACCTTAATAGTTAATAATCCGGTATTTATTGAGTCAGCGCATATTGTATCCATTCCTGATCTGAAAAAGGGAACGGCCAGTGTTTCTGTAAGCACTATACTTTTCAACGGAAGCAAAACAAAAGAGAAAGTTTCGCTTGACTATGTGCTGAGTTCCGGGGGCAAAGTCATTAAAAAAGGCAATACAACGGTCACGTTAACAGGCGACGCCAATCAAAAAGCAGAATTGGAATTTCTACTTGCAAAGAGAGAGGTGAAACTCTGGCACTTCGATTTTCCGAATCTCTATACGCTGAAACTGCAGTTGACAAAAGGCAATGAAGTGGTTCATTCCATCCAGTATCGTTTCGGAATCCGGAAAGCCGAAATCGTAAACGGCGAATTTTTACTCAACGGCGAACCTGTCAGGGCCATGGGCATGAATTGGGTGGCTGATGATCGCCTCACCGGGAATACTTTGCTCGCAGAAGTTTACAAACGCGACATTGATAATATGAAATCGCTGGGTGTTAATATTGCCCGGCTGTCACACCTGCCTTTGCCCAAAGAAGTATACGATTATCTCGACGAAAAAGGAATGCTGGTCATTGCCGAAATACCGCTCTGGGGCATTACAAACTTAACTGATCCTGCAAATCCGATTGCCAGGACATGGATTAAACAATTGGTAGACAATCATTTTAACCACCCATCCATCATTGGTTGGTGTGTAGGAAACGAAATCAGTGATAAAATCCGGAATCCAAAAGTAATGGAGTATGCCGAAAAGACTATCAAATTTGTAAAGGACAGTCTTGATAACTCCCGTTTGGTCGTACTGGTTTCACACATGGCAAATAATCAAAAAGAAGACCCTTCACAATTTGGTGATTTTGTACCTTACAATACCTATGGTTCATGGGGGAATAATGTGGATAAAGTTCATGCCAATCAACCCGACAAAATGATTTTTGTATCTGAATGCGGTTCAAACCTGATCGGTGAAGATCTGAATACTGCAACCGGCAATTTTTCGAAGATGCTGAACGAATTTCGTGGCCGAAAATACCTGTTTGGCGCATCACTCTGGACTTACAACGATTACCGCAGCTTCCACCGTTCTTCCGATCCGACCTGGGACAGCAAGGTTTCGCAAAACCGCGACTGGGGTGTGGTGGATGGTTACAGCAATAAAAAACGTGCGTATCAGATTATCCGAAAGGAGTTTGCACCTCTAAAATCGTTGATGGTTAAAGAGATTGGAACCACCCTGAATGTGAGACTGGAACCACGGGCTAAACTAGATCTGCCGGCCTTCAACTTGCACGATTATAAATTGGTTTGTGAGGAGTTCGGGAAAAATAATGAGTTGTTAAATAAAACAGAGATCATCCTTCCGCTGATAAAACCCGGCGATTCGTTGCTGGTGAAGACTTTTGCCGTAACAGGAAATCCATCAGCCCGCAAAATTTCGCTGATCAGCCCTACCGGTTACAACCTCATGGATACCACCATCTGCTACCAGGCGCCCGAAAAACCAGTGATTAAAGCAAGTTTTCAACACCGGGGATAGAATTAGGGTGGTTTTCGATCATGTTAACCGGGGCACCGAATACAAACTGCTCTATGGCGATCAGGATTTGAATAAAGAAACGGTTTCGACCATCGACAATTTCAGTGAAATTCAGAAGCTTACAGACGTTACTAAAAATAGCCGGAGCGTTAAAATTCAATTGGTTGCGATCAACGGTTTTGGCGAAAGTAAATCGGATATTCATACCGAAAGCCTTGCTATATTCGCGGAATTTCCTCCTGTGATAAAAGCCGTTCGCGCCTTCCAAAACGGCATCAGCCTTGGGTACAGTAGTAATAATTCAGAATATCTATACAAGGTTCAGTATTCCACTTCACCTGATTATTCAACGGATACCCATATTATCCAGACAACCAGCAAAGCCGCCTGTTATATTCCTGATTTAATATCTGGAAAGACATATTTTGTCAGGATTTGTGTTGTCGAACAGTACGACTTACAAAGTCCCTGGAGCGAAACCTGGACAGTAAAACTTTAAGTATATGACAACTTTGACTCATCTTACAGTTCTTTTCTCAATTATGGCAATCAGCACCTTGAGAGCAAGTGGTCAGGTACCGATTGACTCTTCGTTGGTTCCTGGTGGTAATAAATGGAAATTAGTTTGGAACGATGAGTTCGACCAACCGGATTCACTTTTAGATCAGAAATGGGAATCTCAAAACGGGCCAAGCGGGCATATTTTGTGCAGCCGCTGGCGCGAAAACGCGGTGGTGAGCAATGGCACCCTGAAACTCGTCAACCGCAAGGAAAACCGTGGTGGACAGGAATGGACTTCGGGAAACATCTGGACCAAAGAGCAGTTTCAGTATGGGTATTATGAGTGCCGCTATCGTTACGCCGCTGCCGAAGGTACCAACAATTCGTTCTGGCTGATGATGAAAGGTATACAACCCACTGAAGGCAAATTTTTTGAGCTGGATATCAACGAAGGGCATTATCCCAATTCGGTAAATACCAACATCCACAATTGGAGCGATGTGACTGAAATAAATGGTAAAAAGACTCATCCATCAGCATCTAAAGGTTTCAAATTTGAAAATGTAGACCTTGCTAAAGATTTTCACACCTACGGGTTGGATTGGAGCAAAGAGGAGCTGGTTTTCTATTTCGACGGGAAGGAAATTCGCAGAGCGGAAAACCAGTTTTGTTATTCGCCGGCACCGGTTTGGTTAAGCCTGGCCATCATTCCCTGGGCTGGAAAAATTACCGATGCCATCAACGGAACACAGATGGAAGTGGATTACGTGAGGATTTATAAAAAAATAAAGCCACAATGATCTTATTGTAAATAACACGGAAATCGATTCACCTGCCTTTTTACCTTTATGTTATATGTACTAGTAGAATATAATTTCCAGGGTAGTACAGGACTTTGCTTAGACTGCTTGTGATATCCCAGGGTTATCTGCATTGAGGTTCGATTCCAAAATCGAGGGGGTTCAACACAAAAAAAGCAAATGGTTTTATACGGTAAATTGTCGGAAAGTATGCGACTTCGGTTGGATAGTAAATTCTTTTGTGACGGATTAATTCAATTTTTTGCCGTGAATGTTCAATAAAAAGACTTGGCTATTTGCTTTATTTTGAAAATGTAAATGAAACATGAAAATGATGAGAAAAAGTTTTATACTAACTATACTTACAACTGTGTTTTTATTTGGATTGCAGTCTTTAGTTGCGCAGCACAACCCCAAAAGCTGGGGTGATTTGGGTGATTGCAACTACCGCAACATGATTTTACCTGCCGATTACAGCGATCCCGATGTACTAAGGATGGGTAAGGATTATTACCTCATTTCTTCCACTTTCCAGTTTTCAGGAGGAATCGTGATTTTACATTCACGCGATTTGGTCAACTGGAAAACCGTTGGATATGTGATACATGATTTACCCGGTCAGTTGAAAGATCATCGTTTTGATTATACCGTGATGGATCATTACAGCAAAGGCATTTATGCGCCCTCTCTTCGTTATCACAATAAAAAATTCTGGATCTATTTTACAACTTACAATAATGGTGGCATTTATGTGGCAACGGCCAAAAAAATCACTGGTCCGTGGAATGTGCAATTAATGAAAGATAAAAACGGTGTGGAACTGTTTGGTCTGAACTGGGACGATAATTGTCCGCTATGGGACGAGGACGGCAAAGCCTATATGATAGCCAGCAATCCGCAGAAAAACTGGTTTCCAATCCTTTTCCAGATGTCGCCCGATGGCACCCAATTGCTCGATGGAGACATCAATAAAATGAAAATCAAAACCCTGGATCAAACAGACCGTGGCACCAATATTCTGCCCGAAGCTACCTGGGGAGAAGGAAACAAACTATTCAAGAAAGATGGCTTTTATTACCTATATCACAACGAATGTTTTGGCAAAGACTATGACCGGCAAGCAGTAATGATCCGTTCGAAAAACCTTTACGGTACAAAACCTGACGGAACTCCCGGCAAATCTGGAGATCCGGGCTTGTACGATGTTTCACCGCAGGGAACACAAACCTACCTGATGGTTCATCCCGACAGCACTGGCGGTCGCCTGGATCAGGGCACAATCATCGACAATCCCAAAGGAAAAAAATGGTATTTTTTGACACATCAAGGTGGAGGTTACGAGAATGGACGACCCATTGCACTGTTGCCCTTAACCTGGGTGGATGGTTGGCCGATGGCAGGTAAAGATTACGACAACGACAAGGTTGCGGAGCCGGTTTGGGAAGCAGAAAAACCTGTTCAGGGGCAGAAAAAATCGTTTCCACAGGGAAGTGATGAATTCAATAGCAAAAAACTCGACCCGCAGTGGATGTGGAATTACCAGTCACGTGCCGATAAATGGTCGCTGACCGAACGACGCGGCTATCTGAGATTGCATGCGTTCAAGCCCCTGGTTGAAAGCACCTTTTTCAAAGCCGGGAATACCATCTGCCAGCGTTATGTGAAAAGTGACCAGGTTCAGGTTGATGTGAAAATGGATATTTCAGGAATGGCAGTGGGGCAAGAGGCTGGAATGAGCCACTTTAACGGTGGAAAAGATTATTGCACCCTGGGTGTGATAATGACCGAAAAAGGTAAAAGCATCAAATACAACGACAATGGGAAAGTTGAAGAAGGAGAATCAATAACCTCATCTGTGATTTGGATTCGTTCTGTCATTGACAAGGATTGCATCAATACATACTACTTCAGTATTGATGGCCAGTCATTCAAGCCATTTGGCGGAAAATACACCTTGAAATGGGGAGGTTTCCGTGGCGATACCATTGGAATATATAATTACAACAACCAGAACGAAAGCGGATTTGTGGATATTGACTGGTTTCATTATCAATTTTAAAATATGAAGGAAAATCTGAAATATAAATTTCTGCTGATATTAATAGCAGCTTGTCTTATGCCAACCTTATTATTGGCTCAAACAATCTTTGTGTCACCACTTGGAAATGACTATAATCCCGGTTCAAAGGATAAACCAGTGGCATCTTTTGGCAAAGCACAAATTTTGGCTCGTAAGGTTGCCCGGACAAAATCAGTAGCGGTAATTTTTGCCAAAGGTGTTTACTATTTACCACAGACAGTGGTTTTTACGGCAGAAGATAGCCGAGACTCCGGGCGAACAGTTACCTACCAATCTGAATTTGAAGGGGAAGCCATTTTAAGCGGAGGAAGTCTGCTTGATCTAAAATGGAAACCTTACAAAAATGGCATTTTTGTCGCGGATATAACAGGAAATCCGCTCATCGATCAACTGTATATCAATGGAAAACGCCAGCGAATGGCCCGGTTTCCAAACGCCGTTTCAGGCAAAAATGTATTCGACACCTGGGATTTTAGTCACGAGGCCAAAGCCGATTCAGCCAACAATCCACTTTCTGTTGAACGGGTTGCCCGATGGAAAAATCCGGAAGGGGGTTACATCCACGCAATGCATTCAGCATTATGGGGTGACATGCACTGGATCATCAAAGGTAAAAATGCAGACGGCACATTGAATTACGAAGGCGGCTGGCAAAATAACCGCCCCTCCCCTATGCATCCTGTCTATCGGATGGTTGAAAATATCTTTGAAGAATTGGATGCTCCCGGTGAATGGTTTTTTAATGCCAAAGAGCAGAAACTTTACTATATGCCAGAACAAACAACCGATCTTAAAACAGCAAAAGTTGAGATAGTCAGGTTGCGACATCTGATTGAGTTTTCAGGCTCGAAAGAAAATCCGGTGAAATCTGTCAACCTCAAAGGTTTTATTTTTCGTCATGCTGCCCGTACCTTTATGGACAACAAAGAGCCACTTCTTCGTTCGGATTGGACGGTTTACCGAGGTGGTGCAGTTGTATTCAACGGTGCAGAAGATTGTTCAATAACCGATTGCGAATTCGATCAGGTGGGTGGGAACACCATCTTTGTCAACAACTACAACAGGAGAATCACGATTCGGGGATGCTACATTCATGATAGCGGAGCAAATGGAATTGCTTTTGTCGGAGACCCTGCCACAGTGCGAAGCCCGTTATACCGGTATGGTAAGCAGGACTTCCATAATATCGACCGCTCCCCGGGTCCCAAAGGCGACAATTATCCTGAAGATTGCCTTGTTGAGGAATGCGTGATTACAATGACAGGACGCGACGAGAAACAAACCGCTCCTGTGCAGATCTCCATGTCGCACAAAATCAGGATTAACCATTGCTCAATTTACGATGTACCACGTGCCGGAATCAATATCAACGAAGGTACTTTTGGTGGTCACATCATCGAAAATTGCGATATTTTTAATACCGTGCTGGAAACCGGCGATCATGGAAGTTTTAACTCGTGGGGACGCGACCGTTTTTGGACACCCAATGTCAATGAAACAGTTCCTGAAGTCATGAAAGAACCGGGATTGCCTTTTCTCGACATGCTCGAGCCCAATATTATACGAAACAGTCGCTGGCGTTGTGATCATGGCTGGGACATCGACCTGGACGATGGTTCTACAAACTATCGTATTTACAACAATTTGTTGCTCAATGGCGGTCTGAAAATGAGAGAAGGTTATAACCGTATCGCCACAAATAATATCATCATCAATAATGGTTTGCATCCGCATGTCTGGTATCAGAATAGTGGTGATGTATTTAAAAATAACATTGTGTTCAAAGCGTACCAGCCTGCTGTCATGGACAAATCGATACCGCGTGATGGCAGATGGGGCAAAGAGTTGGACTATAATTTCTTTGTGGCAAATAAAGAGGTAATGAACCGCTTTTCAGGTAACGCTTGTGACAATAACTCTATCAATGGGGATCCGCTTTTTGTTAATCCTGCAAATGGGAATTTCAGTGTAAAAGAGGGCTCTCCAGCATTGAAATCGGGTTTTGTCAATTTTCCAATGGATCAGTTTGGCGTAACCAAACCTTCGCTGAAAGCCATTGGCAAAACACCAGAATTTCCGGTATTCACGATCAAAATTGAGGAAGAAAAACCACAGTCATCAAAATCAACATTCACATGGATGGGTATTCTGCTTAAGGAACCGATTGGCAATGAATTATCGGCTTACGGCGTAAGTTTCGATTCCGGAGGAGTTGCATTACCAATAGTTCCGGAGAATTCGGGTGCTGCAAAACTTGGCTTTCGCAGTGGTGACCTGATTCAGCAGATCAATGGATTCAAAATAAAAAACATTAAGGACTTAAAAGCGTCTATCGGAACCAAAATGACGTCCTCGAAAAAATATATTTTTTTGATTATCAGGAATCAAAGTCAAACAAAAATTTCCATTAATCAGCTTTTACCGGAAGTTCTACTTACAGAAAATTAAATTATCGAAGAATGAAACGAGCATGGTCTGACAAACACAAAATAGGATGTTTAAATTTTTCATGGGAGTTCCACACCAGTGATCTTGTCAAAAAAGTGAAACAGCTAATACGAGTTGAATATTAATATCTTACAAAAATTTAAACGTGTGAAACGAGCATGGCACAAATACCACAAAAGAAAATGTATAAACTCATGCGAGTTCCATGAGCGGGTACCTGGAATTTATGTAATTCTGCACTTCGATCCAAAAGATATACAGCAACTTAATACTAAAACATACGAATGAAACGAGCATGGTCTGGCAAACACAAAATAGTATGTATGAATTTTTCATTCGAGTTCCACACTTGTGATCTTGTCAAAAAAGTGACACTGCTAATACGAATTGAATATTAATGTCTTACAAAAATTTAAACGTGTGAAAACGATTTCAATTTGCTTCGTTTATATTCTCCTGTTAACGTTCAACTGTCAAGGACAAAGAAAGATTTCAAACAGTGAATCTGGAATACAGTCAGCCATGATCTGGACATCATCAATCCCCGATGGAAAGCCGGAAAATGTTGCATTTCGTAAAACGTTTGATTTTGATAAAATCTCCTCGCCAACGATCTTAAGGCTTTTTGTTGATTCACGCTATATGCTATGGATCAATGGCCAATACGTTTTGAGAGGACCATGCCGGTTCAATCCGAAACGACCCGAATACGATGTGATTGATATTCAATCCTTTTTAAGGAAAGGAAAAAACACACTGGTAGTTTTGGCGCAAAACAATGGAAATGCGGTTAATGGCCGGATTATGAAACACGTGCCGGGTTTGACAGCTATTTTGGAAATGTCTGGTAAAGAGATTTTTCGTACTGACAACACCTGGCGAACCAATGAAAAAACGAGATATGTGAATTTGGAATCTTCCTGGAATACGATTCCCGATGTGATTGATGCGCGTATTGACAAGGGCGATTGGATGTTAAACGATTTTGATGATTCTTCGTGGTCTTTCGCGAAAAAGATAGATGGCAACCAATGGGGCAAAATGTTTCCACGCGAAATTCCCTTGCCAAAAGAGACAGAACTTACTGATCTTAAGAAGTTACCTTCAGAGGAGTTGTTAAGTGCCGCTTTGCCCGTTGAGCTTACAGCCGGCCAGGAATTGCTGATCGACTTTGGACAAATGGCAATGGCGTATACGAGTATGGAACTTGATGCCGATGAAGGTAGCCAGCTGACAATGCAATACTCGCTTCGCTATGCCGAAGGTAAACCTGCCGAAATGTACGGCGGCGGGAACACCTACACAGCTCGTGCCGGACTTCAAAGTTTTATCACTACTGACCAGTGGTGCAGCCACTACATGCTGATAAAATGTATGTCAGGCAGAATTAAAATACTTGGCGTCAGGATAACAGACCGTCGGTATCCGTTTGAGAGAATTGGCAGATTTACAAGTAGCGAACCACTTTTGAACACTTTATGGGAAATGGCCATCAAAACTATCGAAGTTACAAGTGACGATGGTTACGGCTCTGATGCCAGAGAACGTAATGAATGGATTCAAGACGCTTCGAAGGCAAGTTTCGCTACAACCCGTGTGGCTACGGCTGGTCCGGGAAAGGATGGGAAACGGGTATTCTCCGATCCTCGTTTACTCAAAAACATGTTACGCCATGCAGCCCAAATACAATTGCCTAATGGGCAATTCTTAGCCACCTTCCCAACCGATCGCGGACCCGAAGACTGTCATTATGTGATTGACGATTATTCGTGCCAGTGGTTTGAGGCGCTTCAGACATATTACGAAGCCACAGGTGATAAGGCATTTGTGAGGGAGATGTGGCCAAATTCAGTCGCACAAATCGACTGGTTTTTAGCTCACCGAACACCACGCGGGTTACTATTGGCGCGTGAATATACCTCGTTTGATAACCCTCTTGCCTACATTACCTGCGAAGGTGCGACTATCAATGCCTTTTTTTATGAAGCACTTAGAACTTCCCAATACCTTGCCATGGTTTTAGGTGAGGAGCAAAAATCCGGATACTATCAAAAGGCCGCAAACGAACTTAAAACGATCTACAACAAGCTATTTTGGAATAAAACTGAAGGAGTTTACAACGCTGCATTTATAGGTGATAAAGTTTATGCCCCAACCGTTCATGCCCAACTGATTGCCTTGCATTACGGATTAGTGACCGAAGATCGTAAAGCCTCTGTTCAGAACTGGTTCCTGGCAAATTATAAGAATCCGGGAATGAAACATTGTTGCACCAATCACGATTTCGAACAAATGATTGATCAGAAATCGGGGATTAATATGCCAGTAGTCTATTATTGGGTTTTCAATGAGCTTTATCGCATGAATACTGATAAACAGGACCTGGAAGTGATTCAGGAAATCCGTCGTCGATGGAGTCCAATGGTTAGCTTTTTGAAAAATACGGGAACCCTCGCAGAATCGTTTATGGATGAAAATGGAGTGGGATCGTCAGAAGCTTGTCACAACTATGGGGCTGTTCCAGCCTATTTCCTTAGCTCTTATATTTTGGGTGTCAGAATGGATGGTCCGTTATGGAAGAGACAACTCCTGATTGAACCAAGATTGGGTGATCTGACATTTGCTGAAGGCGTTGTCGTAACAGAACATGGAGCAGTCCCTGTTTCGTGGAAGCGGTCTGACAATGGAAAATCATTAAACTACAGTCTAAGCATTCCAAAGGGGATTCGTGCAACTATCCATTTTCCAAAGCTTTCGGACAAAACCACCCTGACTTTGAACGGAGCAGTTCTGATGAAAGATGGCGTGCCGAAAAAAGGGGTTAGGACGAATGGACGATGGATCGTGATTCAAAACGTTACGGGGGAATTAACCGGAAGAATAAATTAAGATGATCAGAAGAATAGTTGGCCTTGTATTAATGCTGCTTTTCATGAACGGGGAAGTAAAATGTAAAGATTTCTATCTTTTGATAGGTACTTATACACCGACCATGTTTGTTTACCGTTTTAATCCTCAAAACGGAAAATTGACAGCAGCAAGCTCCTTAAATATTCAAGGATCACAATTCCTTACTGTCTCTAAAAATCAGAAGTTTGTCTATGTTTCAAACGATCAGAGTGATGCGAAAGGTGGCGAAATAACAGCGCTTTCGTTCGACAATGGGAAGGGTATTCTTAGCCGCATTAACTCAACCACTACAGGTTCAGAACCATGTTGCTATGTCGATATCAGTTCTGATGGCAAATGGGTTGTGGCAGGAAATTTCAGGCTTGGAAATATGTGTATTTTTAAAACGAATGCTGATGGTAGTATTCAGCCTTTTCAGCAAATAATTGATCACAAGACGATTGCTCCAGTCGGAATAGTACCTAACGTGCATTGCACCCTTTTTTCACCCGATGGAAAATATGTATTTGCAACTGACCTTGGATTGGATAAGCTCTTCTGCTACCCTTTTTCACCTCAATCGGACGAGCCATTATCTGAATCTAATGCTGTTATTTCCGAAACTCCCAAAGGTTATGGGCCACGGCATCTGGCCTTTCATCCCAATGGAAGGTACATCTATATGATTGCTGAAAAGTCGGGGCATGTCATCAGTTATCAGTATAATGCTGGAAAATTAATTCAGATCCAGGATCAGCTTTCAGATTCGACAAACCATGACGGAAAAGGAGGAAGTGCGGATATCCATATCACACCAAATGGAAAGTTTTTATACACGACGCACAGGCTAAAAGCAAATGATATTGTTGGTTATAAAATCGCACCCTCAGGAAAGTTAATTGAATTGTTTCATCAATCTTCTCTTGGAATCCAACCCCGTAATTTTGTGATTGACCCAACGGGCAAATTTTTGTTGGTGGCAAATGCCGACACCGGCAATATCGTGGTCTTCAGAATCAATCAGAAATCGGGGCAACTCTCCCCCACCGGTGAAACTATAAAAGTGGAGAAACCGTTTTGCCTGAAAATGATAGAATAAACTTTTACTTATGAGAAAAATTGCAATCGTTTCGACTTTATTGGTTATTTGCCTGTCAACATGGGCACAGAAAAGCGTTGATCCATCACCCTATAATGTCGTTTGGAATACGCCTAGCGATGATTCATTCGGCTCAATGCCATTGGGTAACGGTGACATTGGAATGAATGTCTGGGTCGAAAAAAATGGGGATCTTTTTTTCTATATTAGTAAAGTCGATGCTTTTGACGCCGGACACCTGCTTCCGAAACTGGGTCGCATCCGGATAAAAATGGAACCGGCACTTCCATTGGAAAAATTCAAACAGACCTTAAACCTTGTTGATGCATCGGTTTTGGTGGAAGCGGGGGATGTTAAAATTAGGATTTGGGTTGATGCCAATCAGCCGGTTATCAGAATAGAAGAGAAAAGTCAAGCTCCACGAATAGCAATCATTTCGCTCGAATCACTTCGCCCACTCCTGAATTTCAATGAGTCCATGCCAACAACAGAAACCGTTGGTGTAGTTTTCAATGACAGAGAAAATAACCTGGCATGGTGCTATCGCAATCAATCCTCTGCCTGGGGTGAGAACTTCAAAAACCAGAATACCCCGGAAATGGTGGCTAAAACGAATGACCCGATTCTGTACCGCACGTCGGGCTGTTTGCTAAAGGCCAATGGATTTATACGTGAAAATGCAACGACGCTGAAGTTGAAAGAAAAATCCACCTCATTCGATTGTTCTGTTAAAGTAATATCAACACAACCGGAAAACCTGACTGCATGGTTAACTGATATCTCGAAACTTGTCAAATCCGATTGGAATGCGCATGCCGCGTATTGGCGGTCATTCTGGAATCGAAGCTATATCCATGTAACTTCAGGAGGTGAAGGAAAATTCAACCTCGACCAATGCCGTTTTACCCAGTTTGCACAAGGCTCGAAAGCATACGAAGGACACAAGGAAATCGATGCTGCCAAAAATGTTTTTCAGATCAGTCAACGGTATGCGCTGGAACGTTTTTGCGAGGCCGCCGCAAGCCGGGGCGCTGTTCCCCCACCCTATAATGGCTCCATTTTCACGATGGATATGCCGGCCGGAGTTTTGGGTTTCGACAAAACCAAATTGAATCCCGTTTCGCCCGATGGGCGTGACTGGGCTGTTCTCTCTTTTATGTGGCAAAATACCCGCCACCCGTATTGGTCGATGGCAACACGAGGAGATTATGACGCCATAAAACCAGGGATGCAGTTTGTGCGCGACGGACTGGATATTTGCCGCGACCATTGTCAGAAAATTTTCGGTCACGAAGGCGCCTTCATTATGGAGGCAAGCTGGTGGCACAATGTCGGCGTTTTTAACTGGGCTGGTGTTCCGGCGCATTTGCGCTACCATCAGTTGGCAACCGTGGAGTTACCGGCAATCATGTGTGAATATTACGAATATACCCGCGATCGGAAATTTCTGGACGAGGTATTATTGCCCTGTGCCGACGAATTCCTGAAGTTTTATGAAATCCATTTTCCGAAGCGCGATGCTAAAGGCATCATGCAGATGGAGGGAGTTGGTTGTGCAGAAACTTATCAGGGTGTCACCAATCCCTGCACAGAAATAGGCTGTATAAAATATGTCCTTTCAAAACTGTTGTCTTTCGAAATTGATAACACCCACAAAAAACACTGGAACAATCTGTTAAATGCGATGCCAGGCGTCCCTTTACGTAAAATCCGGGGATTGGATTTGCTGGCTGTCGGTGAAAAATACAATCCTGGTCGCACCAATTGCGAAAGTCCTGAACTCTATTCGATCTATCCGTTTCGTCAGGTTTGGTTGGGGCAACCCGAATTACTGGCGAATGCGCGCCAGTCGTTTCATGTGCGCACGACAAGTATCGATGGCACCATCGACGATCAGGGAACGGAAACCGGAGGGTGGCAATCGTCACCGGTCCAAGCTGCCTATTTAGGTTTACCCCGAGAGGCTGCCCGTTTGGCCAGCATCAACTTTAACGACCACTTCATCCACTGGAACGACAATATTGATCCGAATACGCCCTATCCAAACCGTCCACATGCCCGTTTTCCCGCCTTCTGGGAGTGTAAAATGGATGGCACACCCGACAACGACCACGGCGCCAATTCGGCAAATACACTGCAAAGTATGTTACTGCAAAGTGATGGTAACAAGATTTTCCTGCTTCCGGCGTGGCCCGAGAACTGGAACGTTTCCTTTAAACTTTGTGCGGCAAATAAAACCATCATAGAATGTGAATACCGTGATGGTAAAATCCATTCATTAAAGGTTTCCCCTGAATCGCGCCGCGCTGATATTATTGACAAAAGTACCCTGCAACAACGGATTCGAACACTGGTTGAGGTGGCATTGACCGACCGGAATTACCTTTTCGGATTGCCTCCTATGCTGGATGCGCAGCCGATTCCCGGTAAAAATACTGCACAGTGGATTACCAAATACGGATACACATTAGAAGGCTGCAAAGCGGGTCCTTGGATGAACAGTGTTTTTGACGGCAACATTGTATATGTGCATATTCTGGATTGGTCCAAAGAAGGAGTTCGACTTTCATCGATTCCCCGAAGGCTAATTTCTTCCAAATCAATCTCAGGAAATATTCAGGTGAAACAAGATGAAAAAGGTTGGATACTGACCGGCACACCCGATCCACTCAATACCATTGTTCGACTCGAATTTGACAAGTCGTTAGAAGAAATCGCCTATTCTTTACCATCAAAAGGCTCCTATACGATTGAAAAAGAACGCAAAATCACAACTGATGCTGAAGGCAGGATGGTAGCAGAAGTAAATTTTGATGGTGAAAAACCAATTAACCGTTTTGAATTTACGATCGAAAATAAGGGATATCTACGCGGTCAGGGAAAACCGTTCGAACTTCAGGTCAAACAGTCTGATGGAACATGGAAGACCGCTTATAAAGGCAATGTCTATGGAACCATTTGCAGCAAGCAGTTCGATCAGGTTACTACAAAAGCCGTCAGGCTGGTTATTCGAGCCACAGAAATAAAGCAGTTAGATGTTTTCTAAAATAAATCCCGATAGCAAACCCATTTTTCATGCAAAATTTTCAATTTCTGGAAACGTTTCCGAAAATAAAAACGTTTTCGGAAACGTTTCCGAAAATTAATTCACCGTTTTTGAACCGAATTTAGCACGTTGATTTTAAATTTATCTGAAATTGACCAATTTGAACTAAAAATATACTTCCCGATGGCAAAATTACATTTAGTTGCACTTCTCTTCCTCCTCACTTTTCAGTTGTTTGCAATACCGTCTAAGCAACTTTTGTTGGAAGCTGAAAGCTTTCAAAACGCAGGTGGATGGGTGATCGATCCGGAATTTGTTGAACAGATGGGCTCTCCCTATTTGTTAGCGCATGGCCTGGGACAACCCGTTGAAAATGCAAAAACAGCTGTTGAATTTCCCGCTAAAGGAACCTATCATGTTTGGGTGCGAACCAAAAACTGGGTTCCCGGAAACTGGGAAGCTCCTGGACGTTTCAAACTGATTGTCAATGGGAATAAACTCGAAACCGTCTTCGGGACCGAAAAAGGATGGAGCTGGCAATATGCAGGAACTATTTCAGTTGATAAAATACAATCAATTATTGAGCTACAGGACCTGACCGGGTTTGATGGGCGATGCGATGCTGTTTACTTTAACATGGAGAAAGTCGCTCCACCATCAGAAGCGACTGAGTTGGCATTATGGCGCAAAAAGTTGGAAAAAGAGCCCTTAACCCCGAAAATTACTAAACAGTACGATTTGGTGATTGTTGGTGGTGGTATTGCGGGATGTGCAGCTGCTATTGCAGCTGCAGAACAAGGGCTTAAAGTTGCCGTTGTACACGACCGGCCTGTTCTGGGCGGAAATGCCAGCAGTGAAGTTCGTGTGCACACTGAAGGAATTACCGGTTACTCAGACCGTATCGTGTCCATGCTCAATTCATCGAAATGGAAAAATGGTTCACCCCAAGCCGAAGACGATGTCAAAAAGCGTCACGCCAATATCGAAAAATACAAAAACATAACCTTATACCTGAATTTCAGGGCATATGCTGCACAAGCAACTCATAATTCTGTTACATCTGTTGACGCCCGTCATACTTCATCAGGTGAAACAATCCACTTTACGGCGCCGTTGTTTGCCGATTGTACGGGTGATGGCTGGATAGGTTATTGGGCAGGTGCCGAATACATTTATGGTCGCGAAGATTCAGCCAAATTCAGCGAATCCTGGCCAAAGCATGGCGAATTGTGGATTGATTCGAAGCCTGACAAACGCGTAATGGGAACATCGCTTTTGTGGCGAAGCAAAAAAAACAATGCACCTTCCAGTTTTCCACTTGTCCCATGGGCAAAGGATGTAGCCAAATCTTATGCCGCAATAAATGGCGAATGGCAATGGGAATACTCCAGCAACGATTTACACCAGATTGATGATGCAGAGCAGATTCGTGATCATATGCTTCGTGCTATTTACGGCTCCTTTTCCAATGCTAAACAAGATATTCGCAACGATAGCATACAGTTGGAATGGGTGGGATATATTGCCGGAAAACGGGAATCACGCAGATTAGTAGGTGATTATATCTATACATTTGACGATGAGAAAACAAGTCGAAAATTTCCGGATGGAGTAGTCAAAGAAAAAAGGGACGTTGACGTACATTTCCAGCAAATTACCAAAGAAAAGGAAAAACCGGATTTTCTTTCGGAAGCGATGTTCTATAAAACCGGATTCTACTACATCCCTTATCGCTCGCTTTATTCTAAAAATATCAGCAATTTATTGATGGCAGGTCGCTGCTTCAGTTGCTCACACATTGGATTAGGTGGTCCACGTGTAATGAATACCACAGGTCAAATGGGTGTTGCAATTGGGTATGCCACCTCACTTTGCAAAAAATACAAGACAGATCCACGCGGAATTTATACAAATCACATTGAAGAATTGCGCAAACTAATCCAGGTTACAGACTAATATGACGCGTTCAGCAAAAATATACTTCTCAATATTATTTCAGGTTTGCATATTAGGCCAAATGGACGTTTGTGGTCAAAGTGTAACTCCTAAAAGGCAAAATTTACAGAAAGATCCTTTGGCAAGCGTTAATGTTGCTTACCCTTTTTCAAACAATGAGGTCAAGTTGAATCCATCCTGGATTAAACAGCGTGAAATACTGAATACAAACTATTTGCATCAACTTGATCCGGATCGTTTGCTATACAATTTCAGGGTGAATGCAGGTATCAAAACGGATGCAAAACCTCTGGAAGGCTGGGAAAGCCCGGAATGTGGATTAAGGGGTCACTTTGTAGGACATTACCTGTCTGCCTGCGCTGAAATGATTGAGAAAAATGGGGATACTTTACTTGACAAACGGATTAAATATATAGTCAATGCACTTGCCGAATGTCAGCAGAAATTGGGAGGAAAATACTTAAGTGCTTTTCCCGAATCTGAATTTGATACACTCGAAAAAAAATGTGGCGGAGTCTGGGCACCATACTATACTTATCACAAGATCATGCAGGGCTTACTTGATGTTTACACGCTTACGGGAAACCAAAAGGCTTACCAGATTGTCCGAAACATGGCAGACTATGTGAAATCCAGAATGGATAAATTGCCGGAAGCCGAAATTGAAAAAATTCTATATTCAGCAGATGCCAATCCGACCAACGAAGCCGGAGGAATGAACGAAGTTCTTCATAATCTGCATGCTGTTTCCAAGGATCCGGCACACCTGAAACTGGCCAATGTTTTCGACCGTAAATGGTTCAGCCAGCCATTGGCGGAAGGTAAAGATATCTTGTCAGGACTACATTCAAATACGCATATAATTTTGGTGAACGGCTATGCCCGTCGATATGAGAATACCCATGAAATAGATTATCATGATGCAGTCATCAACTTTTGGGATATGCTCACGCAACACCATTGTTATGTGAACGGCTCCAGCAGTGGACCACGTCCAATTGCTACAACGACAACCTCCAGAATTGCTGAACATTGGGGGGTTGCAGACCATTTAAGCGCTACGCTTACAGGAGAAATCGCAGAATCGTGCGTAACTCACAACACCCAGAAATTGACCGCTACACTTTTTAGTTGGACAGCCGATCCGAAATATGCTGATGCCTATATGAACACATTTTACAATTCGGTGATGGCTTCGCAAAACGATGAAAATGGCGAAGTCGTTTATCACATGCCACTTGGCTCACCCCGAAAAAAGATATTTTTGAAAGAAAATGACTTCCGGTGCTGCAACGGTACCGGCATTGAAGCTTTTGCCAATCTGAATTCAAACATTTATTTTCACAATCGGGAAAATCTGTGGGTTAACCTGTTTATCCCTTCAACAATCAGTTGGATAGGAAAAGGGGTAATTATAGAACAAACCAACAATTTCCCCGAAGAGTCAAATTCACGAATCAGAATTTCAACTCAAAAGCCAATCAGTTTTGCATTAAAACTGCTGATTCCCTCATGGGCGAATTCTCAAACAAGGATTTTAATAAATGGTCAACCATTTGAAACCAAAATCAAACCTATTTCTTATGTGACGATTGATAGAATTTGGAATAATAGGGATAAGGTAGAACTGGTTTTCTCCTATGATTTTCACCTGGAGGCAATGCCTGATAATAAAAATGTGATTGCTCTCTTTTACGGACCTGTTCTGCTAGCCTTCGAAACAGAAAAAGAATTGATTTTGAAAGGAAATCAGGAAGAAATACTTCGTTCAATCACAAAAAAAACAAATGAATTCTCCTTTAGTCTGAAAAACAACGGAACAGAATACAAGCTTGTTCCATTTTACCAGGTAACCAAAGCTTCTTATGGGGTTTATGCCACCATTCGAAATGAATTTTAAATGAATTAATATACCAATGACTAAGATTACCTATTGCTTCTTTATTTTTATGCTGCTTCATCAAAGCTTGAATGCACAAAAAGGTCAATTGTATTTATTGGCCGGACAAAGCAATGCGGTCGGCCCCGGCGATTCCACAAAAAGCCTGAAGTGTTTACCCAATACTGCTTTTGAATTTGACGCGGCTGCCAATGCCTTTATTCAGTTGAAGGATCCAGCCGGAAAAGCATGGAAATTATTTCAACGAGCCGGCACCGGAAGTGTGGCTCCGGCATTTGCCAAACGGCTGAATGGACTTATCGGTCAAACAGTTTACATGGTCACAGCAGCAAGGGGAGGTTCTTCCTGTCACCGCAAAGCGGAGATGGACAAATACGATACCTGGGATACTTCAGGTAACCTTTTAGCGATGGCTGTGGAAAAAACGAAAATGGCAGAGACAAAGGTTGGTTTAACCTTATCAGGAATCCTATGGATGCAGGGCGAACGCGATGCCAATGCCATCCTCGCTGGTCAACTGACCGGTGCTGAATACCAGATGGCTTTGGAAAATCTTATACTCCATTTTAGGAAAGAATTTGGTAAAAAACTTCCTTTTTATATCGTTCAGACTGCCTACCAACAGGACAAGACCCCGACAGGTTGCGAAGCGGTAAGAAATGCCCAGGTATCCGTTTCAAAAAAAATGAAGCGGGTTTATATTGCTTACGGTGAAACCGGCGAATTTGCAAAGCGAAAGTGGTTCAAAGACATTGTGCATTACAACCAGGAAGCATTGAACGATATCGGCACAAAAACTGCAGAATTTGTGTATTCAAAACTTAAAAACTAGAAACAATGAAGAAATTATTCCATGCAGCTTCAATCTTTCTTTGTGTCTGGTTGATGTTATTTGAACAGACTCCATGTTTTTCACAATCAAAAGATTGGGCTGATAATTTAGATATCGGTGCAATGGTGCAGCCCGTCCCTTTAACCAACAAATTCATCGATCCGGGTCATTACGTCTGGTGCGGTTCTGTCACAAAAGGGAATAATGGGAAATTTTACATGCTCTATTCACGTTGGCCGCTAAAAGATGGATTTTATTCATGGCCGGTTACTTCCGAAATTGCTGTAGCTGTTTCAGATAGCCCGGAAGGTCCGTTTAAATACCTTAAAGTGGCGCTACCTGCCCGCGGAACTCAGTTCTGGGATGGTTCGGCCACGCATAATCCTGCTGTTATTCAGCATAATGGAAAATATTACCTCTACTATATGGGAACCAGTTCTTCTGCTGAAATCAGGCAACCAGTTCCTGCAAGTGGCAACTGGTGGCATTTCCGAAACAGTCAACGTATTGGGGTAGCTGTCGCCGATTCTCCTGATGGCAAATGGAAACGTCTGGATCATCCGGTTTTGAGTGTCAGCCCGGATTCAACAGCTTACGATGCCCTGATGGTTTCCAATCCTGCCGCAGCTTTTGATGATAAGGGCAGAGTAATTCTTCTTTACAAACAAGTGTGCAAAAACGGAAAAATCAATGGAGGACAGGTTCGGTTTGGCGTGGCCTTCGCCGATTCGCCATTTGGGCCGTTTGTGAAACACGATAAGCCCATCTTTGAAGCCAACGACGGAGCCAAAGAATGGATGGTAGCAGAAGACCCTTTCGTATGGTTTCAGAAAGGAACTTACCTGGCCCTTGTGCGCGATGTGGTAGGCAAGTTTACCGGCGACAGTGGTGCGTTTGCATTGATGGTTTCGAAGAACGGCTACGACTGGCAGCCTGCCAAACACCCGAAAGTTGTTGGGAGTACCTTTTACTGGGAAGGTGGAATTTCAAGCATTTCAAAACTCGAACGACCTTGCCTTTATCTTGAAGATGGTGTACCTAAATATTTATACGGAGCTAACCGGGCCGACAAAACCGAATCGATGAGTTTTAATGTTGCTGTCCCTCTCCTACCCGCTAAAATCAAAAAATAAAACTTCTAACAGATTTTAATGATGACAAACAGAGTTATAATATTTGCTTTGCTTTTTATAATCCAACTAATTACATTTCAAACTTTCGCACAGAAAACTGATTCTTCGAAATGTGACGATCTTAAATTGTGGTACACCAAACCTGCCGAACTTTGGGTTGAAGCTTTGCCGTTGGGTAACGGACGTTTAGGCGCAATGGTTTTCGGCAATCCCTATCGCGAGCGTATTCAGCTCAACGAAAATACTGTTTGGGCCGGAAGTCCATACCGGAACGATAATCCGGAGGCATTGGGTTCATTATCAGAAATCAGACAATTGATTTTTGACGGAAAATATGCCGAGGCCGAAAAACTGGCCTGCAAAAAAATAACCTCGCAGGGCGCTCACGGCATGCCTTACCAAACAGTTGGTAATCTTTATCTTTCATTCCCTGGTCACGAAAATTATACTGATTATTACAGAGAACTAAATCTGCAAAATGCTGTTGCCACTACTACCTACAAAGTGGCAGGGACAAATTTTAAAAGGGAGGTTCTCACCTCTTTTTCAGACCAGGTAACCATTGTCCGGATCACAGCTGATCAGCCTGGCAAAATCAATTTCTCCGCTTCGCTAGACCGCCCGGCAAAAGTTGATATTAAAACTGAGGGTTTGGATAAACTGACCATGACGGGCATTACAAGCAACCATGAAGGAATTGAAGGAAAGCTTAAGTTTCATACAATTGTAAAAATTATTTCTGAAGGTGGTATCATTTCGTCGAGCGATGAGGCTTTAAATGTGAGCAAAGCAAATGCTGCCACTGTTTATATTTCAGTTGCAACAAACTTTAAAAACTACAAAGACATTTCTGCCAATCCAATTCAAAAGGCTGAAGATTTCCTTAATTCAGCGCTTAAAAAACCCTATCCAAATGCTTTAAGCAATCATATCGCAAAGTATCGAAGTATGTTCGACCGCGTTAAACTCGATCTCGGAACTACTGATTCCATCCGCAAACCTACGGATGTACGGGTGAAGGAATTCAGTAAAGCGAACGATCCACAAATGGCGGCCTTGTATTTCCAATTTGGAAGGTACCTTCTTATCTCATCATCTCAACCGGGAGGTCAGCCAGCCAATTTGCAGGGAATCTGGACCGATCAGCTTTTCCCGGCCTGGGACAGCAAATACACCGTGAACATCAACACAGAAATGAACTATTGGCCATCGGAAATTACCAACCTCACCGAAACCAATGAGCCGTTGATACAAATGCTAAAGGAACTTTCGGTTACCGGACAGCAAACCGCTAAAAACATGTACAATGCCAAAGGGTGGGTTTTGCACCACAACACCGATTTGTGGCGTTTCAATGGTGCGATCGATGGCCCTCCGGGACTATGGCCGACTGGCGGAGCATGGTTGTGCCAGCATCTCTGGGAGAAGTATAAATTTAATGGCGATGTTGAATATTTAAAGTCGGTTTATCCCGTAATGAAAGGAGCTGCACAGTTCTTTCAGGATTTTTTAATAGAAGAGCCTGTGCACAAATGGCTGGTGGTCTGTCCATCCATGTCTCCGGAAAACGCACCCTTCAGTGTTCGCAAACAATGGATTTGCATAGCAGCGGGAACAACATTGGATAATCTGCTGGTTTTCGACTTGTTCACCAAAACCATTAAAGCTGCTGAGATTTTGAAAACCGACAAAGAGCTGGTAAAATCGCTTCATGAATTGATTAAGCGTTTGCCTCCTATGCAGATCGGGCAATACAGCCAGTTGCAGGAATGGATGGACGATTGGGACAACCCAAAAGACCAACACCGCCATGTTTCGCATTTGTACGGCGTGTATCCCGGGAACCTGATTTCGCCTTACCGCACACCCGAACTGTTTGATGCCGCCCGCACTTCGCTACTTTACCGTGGCGATGCGTCAACCGGCTGGTCGATGGGGTGGAAGATAAACCTTTGGGCCCGTTTTCAGGATGGAAACCACGCCTACAAATTACTTACAGATCAGATTCATTTGATTGAACCTACGGATCAGAACCGGGGATGGAACAACGAGAATGGCGGAACCTATCCCAACCTGTTCGATGTTTGTCCACCTTTCCAAATTGATGGAAATTTTGGTTGTACCGCCGGTATTGCCGAAATGTTGCTTCAAAGTCACGATGGCGCGATCCACCCGCTACCTGCATTGCCCGATGTCTGGAAAAACGGAAGCATCAGCGGATTAAGAGCTGCCGGTGGCTTCGAAATTTCTATGGAATGGAAGAATGGTGAACTGACGAAACTTTCGATCAAATCGGCCCTTGGCGGAAATTGCCGGTTGCGACTGGCTGGCGGGTTGGTCACAACTTCCGGGGTAAAACTGAAACCGGCCAAAGGCGAAAACCTGAATCCATTTTATTCAAGTCCTGTCATTGCGCTACCACTCATTTCGGAAAAAGCAAAGCTGAATAAACTGACACTAAAACCAACCCAACTGGTTGAATTTGCAACCAAATCCGGCGGTGTTTATGAATTTGTGATGAAGCCGGTTAAGCAGATTAAAAATTAACGAATAAAAAAATATCCAAGGATGAGATTAATATTATGCACATTGGTTTTAACCATGATTGGGTTTAATTTTTCGATAGAGGCGCAAACCTCAAACAAGAAAATCATTAGTTCATTGGACTTTACAAAGCTCATTCCAGAAAATCCGGAAAAACACATTTTTGCCATGGACAGCTATAATGTTTGGTGCAATGGTGTTGTAAAGGGTGATGATGGAAAATACCACATGTTCTTTTCAAGATGGCCTAAATCCAGAGGGCATGAAGCCTGGGCCACACATTCCGAGATTGCACATGCGGTTTCCAATAGCTTGTTCGGGCCTTATCATTTTTCAGATGTTTGTTTGCCTGCAAGGGGGAATCAATTCTGGGATGGCGAAATGACACACAATCCGCATGTTATCAGGTATAAAGACAAATACTATTTGTATTATACTGCAAACAAAGGTAGTGGATATTGGAAAACCACTGCAGACACTGTAAAACCAAAAATGAGCCATCCGGAATGGTGGGTTAACCGGAATTTTCAACGGATTGGCGTTGCGGTGGCTGATAGTCCTTATGGTCCGTGGAAACGATTTGATAAACCACTAATTGACATTTCAGCGGGTCGAAGAACAACCGGAGTTCCAACTGTATTTCAGAGGCCTGACGGAAAATTCTCACTGGCTTACAAATCGGTGATGGAAAAAGAGGGCTTCAAGGGAGGAGCAGTTAAGCATTATATCTCGCTTTCCGATTCTCCATTAGGCCCATTCAAGGATTACGAGAAACCATTTATCACCTCGCCCAAATCCGATTTCCCGATTGATGATCACGTGGAGTGGTTCCAGGATGGAAAATATTACTGCATCGCCAAAGATCATGGAGACATGATTACCGAACATGGAATTGCACTTTTACTTTTCGAATCGCCAAATGGACTCGACTGGACACTGTCGTCCAACTCGTTGGTTCACAAGTTTAGCATTACCTTCATGGATGGCGAGCACATGGATTTCGACCGGTTCGAAATGCCCAAGGTTTATCTGGAGAACGGGAAAGTCATTGCCCTGTTTCTGGCAGCAAAACCAAAAGGCAAAGAAGATTCGTTTTCAGTTGTCTTACCCGTTAATTACAAATAAGTTTTAGAAAATGAGGAAGAAATTGTTTTTTACAGGTATGCTTTTAGGATGTGTCACATTTCTATCCGGAAAACCTACTGATACCAATCTTCGGCTTTGGTACACCCAACCGGCTTCTAAATGGCTGGAAGCATTGCCAATTGGTAATGGCAGCCTCGGAGGAATGATCTACGGAGGTGTTGATCAGGAGCATATTCAGTTCAACGAAGAAAGTCTGATTACCGGAACTACCAAAACAGTTGGTTTTTACCAGCCTTTTGGTGATCTATTTGTTGATTTCCCTTTATTAAAATCTGAAAACTACAACCGTTCCCTGAATTTAAACGAAGGTATTCATAAGGTCAGCTTCACTTTAAATGATGTAAATTACCAACGGGAATGCTTCGCAAGTTATCCCGACAAGGTGTTGGTTATGCACCTCACAGCTGACAAGTCAGGCAAGATTTCAGGGAAAATCAGGTTAACCGATGCACACAAAGCGGTCATCAAAGTTTCAGGAAACAAAATAACTGCAAGTGGAAAGCTGACTGAAAACCAGATGGCATATGAGTCGCAATTGCTCGTTCTTAACCAAGGTGGAACTTTTATTTCAGATACATCCGGAATTACACTAAAAGATGCCAACCAGGTAACAATCTTGCTTGCAGCCGGAACTTCTTTTCTGAACGATTATCGCAAAGATTTTAAAGGCGAAGATCCTCATACCAAATTGGATAAAATTCTGGCAGATGCTTCCAAAAAATCTTATGGGCAACTTCGTCAAAGACATGTAGCCGATTACCAGGAATTGTTTAGCCGGGTAAGTCTGAACCTGGGAACAGCATCCAATCAACCAACGATTGACCGGTTAAATGCTCACAAAAAAGGGGGTAAAGATCCCGCACTCGAAGCTTTGTTGTTTCAATACGGGCGTTATCTGCTCATCAGTTCCTCGCGTCCGGGAAGTTTACCAGCTAACCTACAGGGTATCTGGAACAACGAATACAAACCAGCATGGTACTCGCAATACACCACCAACATCAACATCGAAATGAATTACTGGCCCGCCGAACCAACCGCTTTGCCGGAATGCCATATGCCCTTGTTCGACTGGATCGAAAATTTTGCAGCAGTCCAGAAAAAGTCGTCCGACCATAAACTTCAAACAAAAAAAGGGTGGATCTGTTACAGCACCAACAATATCATGGGTGGTCCTTCGACATGGGGAATCCATCGCCCAGGAAGTGCCTGGCTGACTCAACATTTCTGGGAACATTACGCTTTTGGGGGTGATAAGAAATTTTTAAATGAGAGGGCCTACCCAATGCTCAAAGATGTAGCCGGATATTGGGAAGATCATTTGATTGTTAGCAAGGATGGTAAACTGGTAACCCCCGATGGCTGGTCGCCCGAGCACGGTCCCGGAATGATCGAAGGAGACAAAACTCCCTACCCGGGCGTTTCGTATGATCAGCAGATTGTTTATGACCTGTTTAGTAATTGCATCGAAGCTTCAGAAGCCTTGAGCGAAGATGCTGATTACCGCAAAAAAATAACCGAAATGCGCAATAAACTGCTTGGTCCGCAGATCGGTAAATGGGGACAACTTCAGGAATGGATGAAGGATATTGATGATCCGAACGATCATCACCGGCACAATTCACACCTTTTTGCAGTCCATCCCGGACGGCAGATCAGTCCGCTTATAACTCCTGAATTGGCCAGTGCTGCATTGGTTTCACTTAATGCACGTGGTGATACAAGTACAGGTTGGAGTACAGCATGGAAGATCAATCTTTTTGCAAGACTTGGTCAAGGAAATCGTTCATATAATATGATCCGTAAATTATTTCATCAATCGATACTTGAAAATCTGTTTGATTCTTGTCCTCCATTCCAGATCGACGGGAACTTTGGGTATACAGCCGGAGTAGCAGAGATGTTACTACAAAGTCAAATCAAAGAAGGGAATCATTATATACTTCAGTTGCTTCCAGCTTTACCCGATGTATGGAAAGACGGTGAGGTGAAAGGTTTGCGGGCACGCGGAGGATTCGTGGTTGATATGACATGGAAGAACGGAAAATTGGTTGACTGTAAAGTGAAATCATTGCTGGGAAATGATTTGAAAGTTGTTTGCAACGGTAAGGAATTCATGGTAAAGACAGTAAAAGATAAAATTTATATTCCTGATACTATTTTAAATTGAATTTCTAAATGAAGGACTTCAGGAAAATATTATTGCATTTTGGATGCCTTGCTTATTTGGCGAGTCTATCTTCGCTGTCGGCACTGGCTCAAAATCCCGCGGCTATTCAGCAAAGCCTGATTGCATCCAGCCAGGCCGGGGCGAGTCCGCTTCGCTTCAATCCCGACGATTTTAGCTTGCCGGTTATTCAACCTTCCGGTTTTAATCATCCGGAGGAATTCAAAATCAGGACTGGATTGCCTAATTTTTTCAGGAAGAGCGCTTCAGAAAAGAAAGTCACCATTGGTTATCTGGGGGGAAGTATTACCCGCGCCGATAATCAATATCGCATTCAATCGGCGAAATTTATCCGGAGCCTTTTCCCTGATGTCGAATTCTCGGGATTGAATGCCGGAGTTTCAGGAACAGGTTCCGACCTGGGAGCCTGCCGGCTTTACGAGCAACTTTTGCAGTACAATCCTGATCTGATTTTTATTGAATTTGCTGTAAACGGGGCCTTTGCCGAAGGTGTCGAAGGTATCATCCGACAGATTTGGAAACGTAACCCTAATATTGATATTTGTCTCATTTATACCATTCCCGATGGATTGGGAAAGATTTATGCCGATGGTGGAGTTCCGCAGCACATTGCCAAACTTGAACTTTTAGCCGAACACTATGGCATTCCGTCCATACACATGGGAATGGAAGCCGCCTTTCTTGAAAAAGACAATAAGCTGATCTGGAAAGCAAATCCAGACCAGGAGAAAAATAAAATTGTTTTCTCTGCGGATGGTGTTCATCCATTGGAAGCTGGTGGAAATTTATTTGCAGGAGCTATTGCCAGGGCAATGCTGAAAATGAAAAACCAACAATCATCCATAATTCATTCTTTGCCAAATCCATTTTTTGCTGACAATTGGGAAGATGCTCAAATGATTGATCCAACCAATTTTGCTTCGTTTGATAGCCAATGGGAGAGAATAAATCCTGCAACATCAAACGACCTAAAACAATTTGCAGGATGGTTTCCTTACCTAATGAAAGCAGAAAAACCGGGTGCGTCATTCACTTTTTCGTTTAATGGAAGTATGGTTGGGCTGTTCGATATTGGCGGCCCCGAAGTCGGACAGCTTGAAATTGAATTAGATGGAAAACCACTGTTGATGAAGCAACTCAATACTGAGAATTATATCCAATCAACAGATTCAGCTGCCACACGACTTGTTAACCGATTTAACAGTTATTGCAACAACCGTTACCGTGGTCAATGTTTTTTTGTTAAAGTGTTGCCCGGAGAACATCAGGTTAAAATGAACATATCAGCAAAAATTCCCGATAAGGTTCAGATATTGGGTAATAACCAAAAGGCTGATATTAATGAACATCCGGAGAAATATATGCGAACGGTTGGATATTTTGGAAAAATACTGATTCGTGGACAAGTACTGCCATTGGATCAATCATCAAAAAACACTAAATAAGAAAACATATGAAACGAACCGGTCTGATCATTCTGATTATCTTTGTTAACGTTGTTTTGGCGGCAAGTCAAAATTCGAATCAATTGCCACCCGGCTTTCCCGACCGTTCCCTCAAATTGGATGTTCTTCCCGGATTTAAGAATCCACCCAAAGGATATGGCGAAGTATCGTTTTACTGGTGGCTCGGAGATACACTTACCCACGACCGGATCATCTGGCAGTTGGACCAGCTAAAAGACAAAGGGATCACCGGCCTTCAGGTCAATTATTGCCACACTGACAAAGGCGGCGCTACCTATGGCCTGACCTATCCAAGTCAACCGGCCTTGTTCAGTCCCAAATGGTGGGATCTTTTCCAATGGTTTTTGAAAGAGGCAAAAAAAAGAGATATGTCTGTCAGTTTGAGCGATTATACGCTCGGTGCGGCCGGGCAGGGTTGGTTTGTAGATGAGATGCTGAAAGAAAATCCACAGATACACGGATCAAAACTGGAAGCTAAACAATATGTGGTGGAGGGGAATGTTGATTTTAAAACCAGTATCCCTTCTGACCTGATCACCGCAACAGCCTATCCAGAGTCAAAAGGGGTTTCAAACCCATCTGGCGCAAATGACCTTAAAGGCATGATCAGAGAGAAGGAGCTGTTCTGGAAGACACCCGCAGGTAGATGGAAGATTATCCTGGTGTACAAAACTACCGTGAAAACCTCTTTTGATCCGATGAATCCTTTGAGTGGTCCCAAAGTTGCGGAGAAATTCTATCAGCGCTTTGAAGACCACTGTCCAGGCGAAGCAGGCAAAGGTTTGAACTTCTTTTTCTCCGATGAACTCCAGTTTGGGATCAGGGGATTTCTGTGGAACGACCATTTTGCTGCAGAGTTCAAAAAGCGGAAAGGCTATGACATAATGCCCGAATTATCCCATCTTTTTGCTGATCTTGGCCCGAGATCGTACAAAGTGAGGCTCGATTACAATGATGTTGTGGTAGCACTTTCCGAAGATGGTTTCTTCAAACCCGTTTACAACTGGCATAACAGCAGGGGCATGCTTTTCGGATGTGACCACGGTGGCAGAGGCAAGGATGTAACAGAATTTGGTGATTATTTCCGTACCCAGCGCTGGATGTCGGGTCCCGGCTGCGACCAACCCGGATTGGGAAAAGACATCGTAAAAGCAAAAGTGGCTAGTTCAATTTCACATCTCTATGAACGTCCAAGAACATGGTTGGAAGGTTACTATGGCAGCGGATGGGGTACGAGTAGCGAGGAGCTTGCAGATGCTACTTTCACCGATTTTGCGATGGGGCATAATTTACTCAGTCTGCATGGGCTGTATTATTCAACACATGGAAGTTGGTGGGAATGGGCAGCACCCGACAATCATTGGCGCCAACCATACTGGGAAAATATGGGGAGCTTTCTGAAATGTACCGAACGGCTAAGCTATGTTTTGTCGCAAGGACATCATCGCTGCGATGTGGCTATGATTTACCCTGTTGCACCAACGGAAGCGAATTTGAAAGGAAAAGAATCAACTGAAACTTCATTCTCAATTGCCAAAGACCTTTATCCTTCAGGAATTGATTTTGATTTTATGGACTTTGAATCATTGAACCGTTGTCAAATTAAGAACAAAGAATTGAATGTCAGCGGCGAGAAATATAAAATTCTGATTTTGCCTGCTTTGTCAGCAGTGCGCTATTCTACGATCGAAAAGGCACTCGAATTATTCCGTTCAGGAGGAATTGTTCTGGCAGTTGGTTCACTTCCGGAAGCCAGTGACAGGATCGGAGGAAACGATGAAAAATTACAGTCAATGGTCCGGGAAATGTTTGGAACAACTTATGCAGAAGTGCATGACACATTAAAAACCTATTCACAGAAAAGTAAATCCGGGGGAACCGGTATGTATTTCCACAATCCTTTGGATGTAAAAAATATAATTGCCAGCTTGATAGAGACTGACTTCAAAGTTTTATCCGGAAATCAGGCATCAAGTATTATGCACCGCAAAGTGGGTAACCGCGATCTTTATTTTGTATATGGAATTCCTAAAGGTACAGCCTGTTTTTTCAGAACTTCAGGAAAGGTTGAGCTCTGGAACCCCTGGAATGGCACAACTTCGTCATTAAAAGTGTCCTCGGTTTCAAATAGCGGAACAACAATCAGACTTCCGCTTGAAAAATCCGAACCTCAGCTGATTATTTTTAGTCCCGGAAAACCTGAAATCGAAAAATCACAGACGACTTCAATTGAAAAAACAGACACACTGATCATCGATAAAAACTGGGAATTTGAATTGAAACCAACACTCGATAACAAATATGGCGATTATCGATTACCTGCTTTCGATGGCAAATTGGGAGTGGAGATCTGGAATATGAAGTTTGCTGACGAGACTACTCCAAATACTGAATTTCAAAATCCTGATTTTAATGACAGCAATTGGACAACGGCTTCCGTTACATATGGTCCTCAATTCTGGAAACTTGGTCCGGTTCCTGTCACAGCCGATTCTGCTGCACTTGAGGCAAAATTATCCTCCCTCATCCAGGTAGATATTAACCAGCCGGTCGAGATAAACGGCACAAAATATTTCTGGAAACCGTATGAGTTTTCCTGGCGTTGGGGCTTGAAGGATGATGCGGGTCATCAGGGTTACCACGGAATGAAAGGTCAGGTCAACAATGAGCTGATTTCGTTAGGGGCCATCGATAAATCCAAAAAGCACATGCCGGTTTACAAGCTAAATGCTGAAAATGAAGGGTCCGTTTATTACCTGTGGACAACAGTTTCGTCGCCCGGGCAAATGCAGGCAAAAATCTTAAACGCCGGATTACTGCCGACAAAGGTCTATATAAATCAAGATCAGGTTACAAACAATCAAAAATCGGTTCAATTAAAATCAGGCGACAATCCTGTTTTATTGAAATACAACACGATAGGTAGAGGTTATTTTCTTTTCGAAACGAGTGAGTCCAACAATACATGGAAGCAGTCCGTTCCGTTGGCAACTGAATGGTACCTTAATACGTACATTCTTCCATTCAACAGCAATCCCCAGACAAAAGAGCGTTTCGGATGGTACCGTTTTATCTCTCCTCCCGGAGCCCGAACCATGTTAATTCAATCCGTTACGAAACCGGAAGTTTGGATTTCAGGCGTAAAAATACCGTGTCGCGACTTTCCGGTACCAGAACGGTTCGCTTGTAAAAATGTACATGTCTGGAACGTTGCCTTTCCCGACACGGTATTGACCTCTGCCAAAGTTGCCATGAGAATCGCGCAGAAACCGGGATTTTACGGAGGAGCTGCCATTCCTGAACCTGTAATATTTGAATGTACAAAAGGAAAAATACAGTTGGGTGACCTCGCAGAAAATGAATCTTTAAAAACCTACTCGGGGGGAATGTGGTATCGAAAAACCATAAATATGACAGATGAACAGGCAAATGCAAAGGTAATTACCATCGATTTAGGAAATGTAGTTGCTTCAGCAGAGGTTCTTATAAATGGAAAATCTGTTGGCGCTAAAGTGAGTTCTCCCTGGAGATTTGATCTGTCCGGCAAATTAAATCCAGGTAATAACCGGATTGAAATATTGGTTTACAACACTTTAGGAAATCATTATCTGACTACTCCATCACAATATATCGGAAGGATAAATTCAGGTTTGATTGGGCCGGTAAAAATTGAATTTCATTCAAAGTAGAATTTCAGCATAACTAAGCACAAGTAATATGAAGTGTAAAAATTATTACCTTTTATTTGTCTTCACTGTTTGTTTCAGTGTATTTGGTAATACACAAACGAAGGAGGCTGATCAGGTTTACAAACCTTTTGTCAATCAAGCCGGATATAACATTGGCGAGTCGAAACGATTTGTCTGTTATGGAGCAAAGGACGGTACTCCGTTTAAAATTGTGGACACCAAAACCGATCAAATTGTATTCGAGGGAAAAATGCTGAATAACGAAGGCTGGTTTACCGAACTGAACATTGTTACAAGCGGTGATGAATATGTAGTTGAGGTGGAAGGGCGAGGCAAGTCAGTACCATTCTGGATTGCAGATCATTTGATGGAAAAAGTTTCATCGAAACTGGCCTACGATTTTTTTGCTGATGTTCGGGGTTATGATGACCTGGACAAGTATGACATGTCGAAGGTTTACGGTGGTGGTCCTTCTCGCGACGGCGGTGCTTACGGTCTGGAAGCTGTGTTCGAAGTTTTGCAATATGCCAGCAATCCTGCCTTGTTCGACAACTGGAAATCAGAGTTGGGCAATAAAAAGATACCCGATCTGATAGCCCTGATCCTGTGGCATGCCGAATTCGCTTATAAATACGTCGATTACAATGGCCCAACCGGATACCGTCATGGCACACTTGGTTACGAGGGTCACCCCCGCATGAATTACGATTACTGGAATACGCTCGACCAGTTGGCAGCAGTTTGTGCGGCTTATCATTCGTTTCTAAAACCCTACCTTTCAGAAGAGAAATACAAGAAATACCGGAAAGTATGCCTTGATAACTGGGAAAAATACGATCGCCATAAAGTAGTTCGGTACTGGACTTACAGCATTAAATGGGTTGATCCTGGATTCCAGGAATTCAACGAGATGGGAAATGCTTTTGGCCAGTCGGTTTTCAGTAACCTGTTTATGTATTTGTGCGAGAAAAATGAAAAGGACGGTCAGCCTGATAAATTTCTGAAGTACGCACAGGAGAGCGCCAAAGATATCATAGCCAACTGGGATTTTAACAATCCACGTCACATGTGGTGGATTCGTAATGCAGAACATATTACGCCACAGGCTTTGGCCTGGTTTTTATTGGTTGCTCCCGATAAAGCGCCGCAGGGCACGAAAGAGAAACTGGCTGCGTGGGCTGTTCATATGAAACAAAAAACCAATAATTTCTGGAAATACCGTATGCACACTGAAACCGAATGGGCTCATACAAAAACTAAAGAACTCGGAAGTGCTCCGGCTTTAGGCGGCTCAATGTTTGCTGTAGCCTACCTGCTAAATGATCCCGAATTACGCAATCTGGGCTGGGCTCAGGTCGATTTCGTTTTTGGAGTGAATCCGGTTGGTACGCACCTTAGCAATAAAAGCGAAGAGCGGGTAAAAATTGGTGGTTATTGGGATGGAATAGAAGAAGGATGGCCACAGGCACACCCCGATGGCTATGGTAAATTAGGACTTGTGCGCGGAACCCTCGATGGCACTCCGTTGGATAGTCAATTTCCAATTGCCAAAAAAATTGAAAAGATTATTGGAGAGAACAACGGACAAATATTTGGCAAAAATGCCTATGCCACCGAAGGGTGGTGTGTTTCGAACCGGGGTTGGGAGGCAACCATGACTTTCTGTACACTTGGAAGCCAGCAAGTCAGACTGTTTGATGCAGATTACAAGAACGAAATCACACAAGCCAAACCAGGCCAGACCATTACAATTGAATTGAAAGCTGCCTTGAATCAGGATTGGAACAAAGCAGATAAAGGGTGGGTGGAAATCCGAAACGGAAAAGAGTCTGTTGTGAAACTTGAAGTAATTGAAACAGGACCCAATTCCGGACTTTTCACTGCAAAATACCAGCTTCCTAAAGGGAAAAATAGTGGCAGAACTGAAGTATCATATGGTTACATGGGATTTGAAAAGAAAGCTATTATTATGTATGTAAATAAGAGATAATACCGGGAATGATTCTTAAGAACGAGGCATTGGGTTAAAATCGGAACTCATCAATCAATGACACATCCAAAGTCAACATCTATTCTCTATCTTTGCATCGAATAGATGTTGACTTCAAAAAATAACATATTCAAAAACACGTAATTGCAAACATTTTTTGTCGATATATACTAAACCAAAATAGCAGTGGTGGAGAATAATAGCAAACGGAAAGCCGATGAACTTTTTGATCAGGTAAAAACTGGTGATCAAAAAGCTTTTGAGCTATTGTTTTCGATCTTTTTTGCCCGCTTAAATGACTTTGCTAAGCATGTGGTCAAAGACTCTATAATCTCACAGGATATTGTTCAGGATGTTTTTATAAAGGTATGGGAAAATAAGGCTATAATTGAAAGTCTGCATCTGGAAGCATATCTTTTTCGGCTTGTTCGAAATCGTTGCATCGACTACATCAACCACCTCAAAGTAGTAAATAACCGCATGCTTGAAATCAAGATTTCGTCAAAATACGAAGAGTTGTACCGAATCGATTTTATTGGTAACGAGCCTTACATACTTATTGAGCAAGAACTTAAAACTAAAATCGAAAAGACCATTCAAGGTTTGCCTGATCGCTGTCGTGAAGTATTTATGCTCAGCCGGATGGATGGTCTTAAGAACAAAGAAATTGCAGAAAAGCTGGATATTAATATCAAAAATGTGGAGCGGCACCTTAACCGTGCACTCCAATCGTTCCGCAATGACTTTACTGAAGAATTACCAATTGCACTTATATTGTTGGTACTAAAGTGTCTTTAACATAGGTATGGAATGATAGAATTAGTAAAAATAATTCAAATCCAATGATGGGTAATGCCTCCCCTTTCCCGTTATATAGTCAAAGGCTAAACAACACCAATGATCAATCAGGAATTAAAAGAAATCATATCACGTTATTTTCGCGGGCAATTAGTTGACAGTGAATATGAAATGCTAACAGATTCACTTCAGGACAAGACAATCCGTGAATACTTTGAAGAAGCGAAACGCGATTGGGAGGATCAACCCGAATTGGATGAGTTGGGATACCGTAATATGAATCGGCTTAGCTACCAAATAAATAAACAGAAAACCAGTTCAGTACAAATACCAATTACCCACCGACTTTGGGTTCAGGTGGCATCAGTAGCTGCCATTCTGGTTTTCGGACTTCTTTTAGGAAGCACTGTTACTTACCTGACTTCCAAAAGTAAAACATTATCGGAACAGCTTGTTTTTGAAACTCCTCGTGGTGAAAAATCGCTTGTGAAATTGCCCGATGGTTCGGAGGTATGGTTAAATGCCAATTCAAAATTGGTGTACAATTCATTTTCATCAAATCACAGGCAGGTAGAATTAAAGGGAGAAGCCTTTTTTAAAGTCGCACGAAATGAAAAAGCGCCGTTTGTGGTAAAAACCAACGAATGCGAAGTTGAGGTTCTGGGTACTACCTTTAATATAATGGCCTACGATGAATTTGGCCGAAAAGAGATCACCTTGTTAAGTGGAAAAGTGAATGTTCATATACACGGAGACGAACAGGTTTTGAAACCCGGCCAAGCCCTGATTCTAAAAGATCATAAAGTACAGGTAATTGAAGTTAATTCCTCCCAGTCTTCCGGTTGGGTTGACAACAAATTTAATTTCTTGAATATCCCGTTATCAGAACTCATGAAAAGGCTCGAGAACTGGTATGATGTAGATATTACACTCGAAAACAACACCAGCCGGGATATTAACTTTACAGGTACTTTTAAAAATGAGGAAACCATCTGGCAGGTATTGGATGCTATAAAAGTGTATACACCTATTTCCTATAAAAGAACAAACTTACGCCAAATCAAAATTATTGTACAATCTATAAAATAAGAATTCAGAACAAACTATTAATTGGCTATAAATAAAGAAATGAGGAATATACAGCAAAGAGGGAGAAGGGGAAAATGTGAGAAAATAAGAAGAGGTGACGGGGCATATAGGGCGAAATTTCCTGTTACAAGCAGTCTGTATTCCAAACATAAACAACAAAACATTCAAAACTAAATTAGAAAATCCGGCACTATGCTAATAAAAAGACGCCAGCTGAGCGGTAACTCAACTGACGTCATTAATTGAAAATTAATATTCATTAAAATCGAAGTAAAAGTATGAAAAAAAACGATCCGAAGCAAAGGCGTCGCAGATGGCCTTTGCTCAAAAAAATGTTGATCATTATGAAACTAACGACCGTGTTGATTTTTATGGCACTTTTTCAGCTTTCGGCCAAAACGTATTCGCAGGAGACGAAGCTGAATTTAAAGTTTGAGAATGAATCGCTTGAAAATGTGTTTAGTAAGATCGAAGCCAGTTCCGAATTTTCGATTTTCTACAAAAACGAATTAATCAAAAACTCAAAAGAAGTCACAGGTGAATTCAAAGATGCACTGATTTTTAACATTCTTGATCAGATTCTGAAAACTGAAAATTTATCCTACACAATTAAGGATAAACTGATTATGATTGTACCATCGGATTATGCTACAAAAGAAAATAATGCCCAGCAACCCGGGAAAAAAGTGTCCGGTAAGGTGACCGACACAAACGGCGGTTCTCTCCCAGGCGTTTCTGTTGTTGTCAAAGGGACAACCACCGGGGTTATCACCGATAACAACGGTTCATACGCTCTCTCCAATATACCTGAAAATGCAATTTTGCAATTTTCATTTGTGGGGATGAAAATGCAGGAGTTTTTAGTAGGAAGTAAAACAACAATCAATGTTACACTTGCTGACGAAACAATTGGGATTGAAGAAGTTGTTTCAATAGGTTATGGTACAATTAAGAAAAGTGATTTGACCGGTTCTTTGTCTCAGGTAAAATCTGACGCATTAAATTCAATTCCGGCAACGAATGTTCTCCAATCATTATCAGGAAGAGCATATGGTGTTCAAGTAACCCAAAACACAGGAGCGCCAGGTTCGGCGATTAGTTTACGAATTCGCGGTACGAATTCAATTCAGGGAAGTAACGAACCACTTTATGTTATTGATGGATTTCCAACTTCCGGTAATCCAACTGTACTAAATAATGCAGACATTAAAAGTATTGAAATTTTAAAAGATGCTTCATCTACAGCCATATATGGTTCAAGAGGGGCAAATGGAGTTGTTTTAATTTCGACCAAACAAGGTGCAGCCGGAAAAACACAGGTGGATTTAGAGACGAGCTACAGTTCACAATCTTTAATTAGGAAATTGGATTTGATGAATGCTCAGGAATATTCGATGTTCGTGAACGAAACCAGGGTAAATGACAAATTAAGCCCTTATTTTACACAAGATCAAATTAATTCTTTTGGTCAAGGTACTGACTGGCAGAATCTGATCTTTCAGAAAGCGCCCATGAAAACAATGTCACTTAATATCAGCGGGGGAAATGAAAAAACTAAATTTTCTCTGTCAGGAAGCACTTTTAATCAGGATGGGATTGTCATTGGCAGTGGTTATAAGCGATATTCTCTTCGAACCAATGTCAAACATGAGATAAGTAAAAAACTCGCTGTTAATTTTTTCAATACTTTAACCCGGATTAACAGTACCACTAAAAATAGTGGCGGTGGCAATCGTGGCACTTCTTTGATTTCAGGTACTATATCGGCACCTCCAACTCTAACCCCTTACAATGAAGATGGTACTTATAGAGTTATGCTAACTTCCTATCCATTTATTTCAAATGGGATGAGTAATCCTATCAATTACATTAATGAGACATCAAATAAAACTTTAACAAACATGGTTTTGACCAATGCTTCTCTTGATTTTAAACCTATTCCAGAGTTAACCCTAAAAATATTAGGAGGTGTAGAAAATACAGACAGCAGAAATGATAGCTATGTTGGTATTAAGTTTATAAATTCAAGTGGAAGTGCATCAGTGGGCACGAATCAATATACCAGTTTACTGCTTGAAAGTACTGTCAGTTATAACAAAACCTTTCATGAAAAACATAGTATTTCGGCAGTTTTAGGGTATACTTTTCAGAATTTTTTAAACACATCCATTTCTGGTAGCGGCACTGGTTTTCTCGCCGATACTCAGGAAACGAACGAACTCCAGGCTGCAACTACTCCTGGGATTCCAAACTCAGGATATTCCAAATCTGTTTTAAAATCATACCTTTCACGAGTAAATTACAATTATAATAATAAATATCTGGCAACTCTTAGTGCCAGAGCGGACGGCTCTTCAAAATATAGTGAAGGTAATAAGTGGGGTTATTTCCCATCTGCAGCTTTGGCCTGGAAGATATCAAACGAAGATTTCCTTAAAAACAATGATCTTATTTCTGATTTAAAACTACGAACTTCATGGGGTATGACAGGGAGCCAGGCAATTAACCCTTATGCGACATTGAATCAACTATATTCAGGAAAAACGACCTTCGACAAAAACTCTTATACAACATTTGCTCCTGGTACGCTTTTGCCAGGAAATTTAAAATGGGAGACGACAGAACAAAAGGATATTGGTTTTGACCTTGCCCTTTTAGATAATAAAATAACTTTTACTGCCGATTATTATATAAAAAACACAAGGGATTTACTTAATACTGTTGTTTTGCCCCCAACATCAGGTTTCTCCTCAACGATTAAAAATGTTGGGGAAATTTCAAACAAGGGTTTTGAATTTGGAATTTGGTGCAATTATTTCTAAAAATGATTTCAAATGGGATGTTTCTGCCAATATTTCTTTCAACAGGAATAAGGTTGTGAAGTTGTATGATGGAATAAGTATATTAGGCGGGGCTTTAGATGTGAATGCAGTAAACGATTATTCTAATATCCTTAGGGAAGGAAGACCCGTTGGGCAATTCTGGGGTTATGTGGAAGATGGATATAATTCTGTTGGACAAATAAATATTAAAGACCTGGACGGAGATAAAGCAATTACAATTAAAGATAAAACCTATATTGGCAATCCTAATCCCGATTTTATTTATGGTTTAAATTCAGTTATGAGCTATAAAAATTTCGAATTCACTTTATTCATTCAAGGGGTCCAGGGAAATGATATCTTGAACGTTAGCTCAATTAATAATACTGTCGATTATGGAATTGGATTAAATATGGCAAAAGAAGTCTATCTTAATCATTGGACATCAACAAATACAAATGCTAAATATCCAATCCCAAGTATATCTACGAAGGTAAATATGTCGAATCGATTCATTGAAGACGGATCATATTTACGATTAAAAAATATTCAATTATCCTATAATTTACCAGTGCTTAAGTACAATATAAACTGGATTCAAAATATTCAGATTTATGTCAGTGGACAAAATTTAATAACGTTAACCAAATATTCATGGTGGGATCCTGAAATAAACTCTCTTGGGAGTGCAAACTCCGTATCTCAAGGGATTGACTATTTTAGTTACCCCACTTCAAAATCATTTACCGTTGGTATTAAGGCTAGGTTTTAATCAAATAAGATTATTTTAAAATAATAGAAATGAAAAAAAATATCATGGTTCATTGCTCATTAAGAAGCCACCAGAAACTCTTCAATTATAGCTGTATTTTAGTTTTTATGTGTTTTCTATTGATGACATCTTGTGAAGATGGCTTGAAAGAGGAGCCTAAGTCTTTAGCAGTTGAAACTTTTTATAATTCCCCTGCCGAAGTGGTAACAGCCGTTAATGCGGTATATTCTCCTTTGCGATTAGCATACTATACAATTGGCTTTAGCTCAGTACATGCAGATTATGCTATAGGCAGAGGTAGTTGGTCCGCACTTAACGATTTTCAAGGATTGAATAGCGTTTGGATGACACGAACTTCTGAGGTTTGGAATTATTATTACCTGAGCATACGAAATGCGAATATTGTAATTGCTAACATCTCGAAAGGGAATGCAATAAGTCAAGGAGATGTTGATAATTATGTAGCAGAAGTTAAGTTTTTAAGAGCTTTTACATATTTCCAATTAGTTCGGTATTGGGGTGGTGTACCTATTCGAACAGAAGCAAACCTGACAGATATTCAAGTAAAAAGAAACTCAACTGATGAAGTTTATAATTTGATCATTTCTGATCTTCAAGAGGCTGAAAACAAACTTCCAGATCAGCAACTGGTATCCGGAAGGCCATCCAAATGGGCAGCAAAGACATTATTGGCAGATGTTTACCTCCAGTTAAGCAAATATTCAGAAGCACGTGATAAGGCGAAAGAAGTCATTCAATCCAATAAATATGCACTTGTAGCAGTTACATCTACCATGGACTTTCAGAATATTTTTGGTCCAAATGTTATTACCAATTCCGAAGAAATATTTTATTTAAAATACTCACATTTGATTGGACAAGGTGACACCTGGCCTGGGTTAATGAATCATCCGGGTACTAACCTGTATGGAAAAGGAGGTGGTGTTTACGGAGTTCATAGTGACTTGAATAACTTTGTATATGCTAATTGGGATAATAATGATTTACGAAAAGGAAATTGGTATGTTTGGAATATTGGTTTGGGATCCACATCAATCTTAAGTAAAAAATTAATTGATCCGGATAACACATTGGGTTTAAGCGGTGCGGGTAATCCTGAAACATGGTATCGGTATGCCGATTTATTGCTAATATATGCTGAAGCAAGTTTTAGAGTTGCCAATGTACCTACAAGTGAAGCCATGGAAGCACTTAATGAGGTACATCGCCGTGCATATGGTTATAGTCCAAAAGTACCTTCAATAGTTGATTTTAAAATTACTGACTACAATGGCAATAGTTTTCTTGATTTAATTATAAAAGAGAGGGGCTATGAATTTCAATTAGAAGGTAAACGATGGTTGGAACTCAAGCGGACAGGAAAATTAGTGGCAACTATTCTCGCAGTAAAAGGTAAAGTTGTCACTGAAAAAGATTATTTGTGGCCAATTCCGGTAAATGAATTAACCTCGAATAAAGCACTTGATCCTTCAAAAGACCAAAATCCGGGATATTAATATTTTATCTAAGCATTTCCAAGGGGTAGTCGAAAGCTGAATTATATTAATTACTTCAATATTCACATTACGCTACCTCTTGGAATGTAAAAACAATCAAAAAAAAATTGTTATGAACTCGACAGAGAGAAAATACAATGACCAATCAACTTACAATCTGAATCGAAGAAATTTTTTAGGAATGGCTTCAATAGGAGTAGGTGCAATACTATTACCTAATACATCATTTGGGGAGGATTTGAAAAATAGAACTTCACAATTTCTTGAACCGGCTCACAAATTATTAGTTGTTGATAAAGTTGATGTAATAGTTTGCGGGGCTGGGCCAGCTGGAGTTTCAGCTGCAATTTCTGCAGCACGTGCAGGTGCAAAAGTCAGGCTTTTTGAGGTAAATGGTTGTTTGGGTGGAGTCTGGACAGCCGGTTTGCTTACATGGTTATTTGATTTTAACAAGCCCGGCCTGACAAAGGAAATAACTGAAAAATTGGATGAACGTGGTGCCCGAAGAGGAACTGATCCGGGTATGTTTGTTTACGAGCCAGATGAGATGAAACTTCTACTCGAAGATCTTTGTGTGGATGCAGGAGTACAGTTTCGTTTGCAAACCCGTTTAGTAGCAGCATATCGTGATGGACGTCAACTGACAACGATAATAACTGAGTCCAAATCCGGCAGAGAAGCCTGGCAAGCCAAGGTATTTATTGATACCACCGGCGATGGTGACCTAGGTGCTTTAGCAGGTTGTGGATGGGACATAGGGCAAGAAAAAGATTGTCCTTGTCAGCCATTAACAATGAATGCTTTGGCGGCTGTACGAGACGTTACTAAGTTAAAAAAATACATTTCCTTCTATGGAGGTGATTTAACAACGCACCTTGAGGCGGTAAAGAATTTTAAAGAAGAGATTAACCGTGCAGGTATTGACCCCTCATATGGTATGCCAACACTCTTTCATGTGCGTGATAACGTTGTACTCTTGATGGCAAACCATGAATATGGAATCAAGCCGTATGACGCTGATGCAATGACAGCAGCAACTGTACGTTCGCGTAAGGAAATATTTAAAATAACACGTGGTTTACGTGAATTGGGTGGTGTATGGGAAGGTTTTCAAATAATTGCTTCCGCTGAACAAATTGGAGTTAGGGACGGACGCAGAATTCATGGCCGATATATGGTTGTAAAAGATGATTTAGTTAAAGGAGCAAGATTTGAAGATGGCGTGTGTAGGGTGACCTTTGGAGTGGACATTCATGCTGATACGAAAACAAATAATGACAAAGAAACCATAACGCGGGGAGGAATTAAATCTCAACCTTATGATATCCCTTTACGTGCTCTGATTGCCAAAGATGTAGATGGATTGATGATGGCTGGCCGATGTATCAGTGGTGATTTTATTTCCCATGCAAGTTATCGTGTAACTGGTAATGCTGTGGCAATGGGTGAAGCTGCTGGTGCTGTTGCTGCTATTGCCGCCAAAAGCAATCGAATGCCTCATGAGGTAGAATGGAAAGAAGCCAAGGAAGTGTTAAGAATTAGCAACAAATAGCAAATACATTATATTGTAATGACGATTCGAAAATCTATTTTGATTTGGATCATGATGTTTCAGATAGTAAAATGTGATGGTCAAATTACAGAATCGATTGGAGATCTTTTGCCATCTGTCAATAGCCTATTCTCTAATGAAGTTATTTCTGAAGGAAACCAAGCTAGACTCCAGACTACCTTTTCAAAGGCGCAAATTGGTGGCAGGTTGGTTATTGGTGGATAATCCGGACTAAGCTGACCCCCTGGCGACCGGTAAAAAATTAGATTTTTCTGTTGTTTTTCATGTTTGTTTTTCATGACAGTCCGGCAGATGTTGACCCCCTAAAATTGAGAAAAGAGGTAAAAAAATCCGGAGCATACTGACCCCCTACCGAATGGCGGCGGGCTGGG
>Ga0209697_10000784_pt1 | contig 51895 bp, 56 predicted proteins | sample AliMusrvi5mmetaG_FD_184115 | JGI IMG/M metagenome (GOLD analysis project Ga0209697, IMG submission 184115) | Freshwater lake bacterial and archeal communities from Alinen Mustajarvi, Finland, to study Microbial Dark Matter (Phase II) - Alinen... | ecosystem: Environmental > Aquatic > Freshwater...
TGGGGATTGATTTATGGACAATTAACCATTAAGTTTGACGAACGAATAAAAGCATCATTGAGATGATAAACGCCCGCAAAGAAAGGATATTTCCTTTTAGTATTGCAAGGGTATACAAGTGGCGCCGTTCCTTTGCCACCCTTGCCATACTAACAGAAATATCCAAAAAAGCAGGTGTAAATCCTCTCCAAGAAAATATAGACTAGACACAGTTCCGTGAATACTCCCAAAAACATTCGCCCTCACGGCGAAAAAGGTTATTATCGCTCATCTGCTCATAAGTTGCGATTAACGAACCAAAGCGTTTGCAGAATGGGAATGAATCATTATGACTCGAATTCACATAGATATGGTGAAACCCACTTTGCTTTTAATACGGAATAATAACAGATTTTATCCAAAAGCTTCAATAACCCCGGCCTTTATCGGCAATGTGAAAATATTTGAGCAGCAAGGATTCCTCCTTTACTTCATATTTTGTTTCCACTTTCGGGAGATTACCAGCAACGATTAAAACAACGCCAATTATTAAATCATCCCTCAACAGACAGTGGGTATCGAACCAAATATCCGTGTTCTTTTTAAGATCTTCAATGAGTTTTGCGGTATGATAAAGTTTATTGTAATCATCCCAATGATTGTTTTCCAATTTCCACTGAACATACTGCCCAATAGAAGTAAGATATTTGATATCGAAATTTTTATCAACAATATATTTCTCATTGTTCCGCGCAAATATTATCTCCTTATCCAATTTTGAATTGAGATCTAATTCATGTTTGATCGGCCTCATTATCTTATGTTGAAATAATTCTCCAGCTCATCGAGTGTTTCTGCATTGGTTATCTTGTCTTTCACAATGATTCCATTCTCGATTAATAAGATCAGGCTGCAAATGTCGGTCATATGTTTCAGATCGTGACTTGAGATCATGATTGTAACGCCGTCACTGTTCATTTTTAATAGCTTCGCTTTCAGCCATGACTGTGAACTTGGATCGAGGTTCGCAAAGGGTTCGTCGAGAATAAGGATTTCGGGTAAAGAAAGGATTGATGCCAATATCCCGACTTTATTTTTATTGCCTGCCGAAAGTTCGCGGATATATTTCTTCGCAGTAATGTCTTCGACATAAAAAGCAGCATTCTCGTTTAAAAAATTCTTCACGTCCGAACTATTAAGGCCATGTAGTTTCCCAATAAACTCCAAAAATTCAAGCGGTGTAAGAAAAGGAATTAAGAATCCTTCGTTTAAATACGACCCGGTATAATTCTTCCAGTCATCAGACTTTGATACCAGCTGATCTTTCGATTTTACCGATCCATTTAATGGTTCTATTAAATCCAAAATCAAACTTAACATTGTAGTTTTTCCGGCACCATTATTCCCAACGATACCAACAAGTTCGTTTTCGTTAATTGTAAGGTCGTCAATTGAAAGCACAATCTTCTTTCCGTAAGCCTTCTTAAGGTTGTTAATCTGTATCATATCGCTATTAAATTTGTCTGAAACCTAAAGCCATTTTATATCTCCTTTTTATGAATTGTCTGACAACAATTTGTATCAGGAACTTATTAAAAATAATTGCCATCAATCCTAAGAAACCTAAAACAACGATGCCATACACTTGTTCGCCGAAGTAGTTAAACAGCCAATAAACGATGATTGGAAAACCGGCAATTGGAAGTACTGATAAAAAATGTGTCATTCCGGTTCCCTGGTAATTCATAAACTGACTTCTTCCCAAGTCAATGCGTGAGGTATTAAATGTGCAGATATAGAGCAATACAACTGATGAAATGCCTATATTATACAATACCATCGCTGCATTGATAAATCCAATTTTATAATTAATCAGTGCATAAGGCAAAGTTGCAACGAAACAGAAAAAATTTGTGAAGGCAAACAACAAATATTTTGACTTTAAATAATTGTAAGGGGCGATTTTATTGGCCAGATAACTGTCGAAGAAAGAACTTTCCCATGAAAAGGAAAACTGTCCGTATTGAATTGCCAAAACAGAAGTCAGGAAAAATCCCGTTAAGATAAGTATCATGTAATTGTTGATATACTTGTCCTGATAAAATATGAATCCATAAGCCAAAAACATCACACTAATATATAACAGCGATTTGGGTCTTTTATTCCTTAGAATCATTTTTATTTCGGTTCTCATCAGATTCCCGATTTCTCCATAATGGGACAAGAAAGACAAGCTGGCGGTATTTACACGTTGATTTGTTTGTACATCTTCGATATATGCATTCTTACGGAGCAGCGAATATCCAAGATAATAGGTAAGTGATACTATCATCAAAGGAATTACAATAAGAAATGGTGCCTTCGAAATACTTAGCAGATCGGCCGAAAAATATCCCGAAAATGAAATGATCCCAGTTATATCTAAATAAACAATCAGACCAATGATTGCAAGTAAGAACAGAATGAGTAAAGGGCGTTTCGAAAAGTATTTCTTCAGCGAAAAATTGAGAAAGTTATTGAAAGCAATTAATGATAGCACAGTTATGATCCATGACAAACAGAACAGAGGCGGATAAGCGACACAAATGACCTTCATGAAAAAAGGGAAAATTAAAAGTAACACAACAAGATTGATAAAACCAGGAATACTCTTAATTAAAGGATAATGCAATAATTTGCTTTTCGGAATCGGAAGCGTCAGATAAGGCTGAACAGATAAAATGGGAAGTTGCTGAAAAAAGAAACGAATCATCAGATCGAACGCAAGATAATAAAACAGGATTCGCGAAAAAGACACAACAACATCGGCATTTACAAATATTTTCATGAGTATAACATCGGCGAAGTAACCAATCACAACAAAATTCAGCATTAGGTAGATCCCTAAAATTGCGAGGACGATGTTTAACCAGATATTCTTTTGCCAAAATGAGGACCTCAATTTCTCTTTCCACTGAAGAAGCAATAAATCTATCATTTATACTTTGCTTGTTTTGGGTTATCCTTCAAAGGAAAGCATAAAAAACATAATACAGTAATAAATGACGGGATTAAAATGAATATTTATTTCGGAATACAACCCAATTCCAATCGTGACATTACAGCATCAATTGTATGAAAACCGGATAACAGGCTCATCGGAAGTGACTAAATACCATTTGTCACTTTCAAGTTCATGCTTGATAATGTATGTCATATTTCCATGGGTACTAACTTTAAAATAATCTGACACAGGCAAGTCGGGTGAAATATCTGCCTGATACCATCGATCTAAGACTTCTTTGATTTCAAACCTAATATTCTCCAAATAAAAGCATACAGGATATTCATCGGCCTTAAAACCGGAATGACATTCTACTTTTATTGGTATAAGATTCATCGGTTTGCGATTATTTTTCGAGAGATAAAATTACAAATATCATTTCATCCTGTGAATAATGTGGTTCGAATAAAATGTATCCAAGCTTATGCATGTATTTGCATAATCGCCGGGTTAAAAAAATCCTCATAACATTTTAAGATACCCTTATTCAGATCGAGATTTTTCATAGAAGAAAGGCCAATTCGCATTCGGGTATGGTTCACTCGTTCAAGCGAAAGTGTATCGGCGGAACCTTTAAAACTGGTTTTCAACAGGTATATTGTTTTTAAGGTCGAACCTTTAAAACGAATTGTGAATGAGCATTTCCAGGCCGGATGAATGTGAATATAGCGTTCAGGTTCAATACCCTTCTGGACAATCCATTCTGATTGGTCTTCCAGTTTGATTTGTTGATATCCGTTCTTTGAAGCGATCCAATCCAAAAAATCATCAAACTGAAAAACATGATTTGACTTTAGAATATTGATAACCGAATTAACAACAATTTGAGGCATCATCGTTCCGGTATAGATGTCGATATAATTGTTGCATAACGGATCTAACAGGCTTACAATATCCTCTGGAGCAGTATCTTCAAGGACGCTCAACAGGTAGTTCCTGTGGTGTTTAAATGGATTAAACCTGACAGGTAAAGCGATGTCAATTTCGTCAGCCATAACAACCTTTCTTTCCATAAAAGTAACAAACAAATTAGCCCAATACAAGGGCCAATAAAATATCAAAATCGATTAACTTGGAAAAATAAGCCACCCAATATCCAGAAAAATAATTAATTTGAAATTTAATTTTAGACTCAATATCAATATTTTTAGATCTTTAATGAACAGTTTAATGGTTTTGATTTGCAGTTTATTTTAAGCAAAAATAACGACTTAAATATTTGTTTTTTATAGGCCGTTTCTGTAAATTAGAACACTCAAAAAACTATACGAAATCATTCTATTCGAAATTGAATTAACGAATAGTAATTGTATTCTCAATCAGACTGATTTTTCAAATTAGAACTTCCTAAAATATGATTTTCAGAAATTTCACTGAAATATTTATGGTTTAACATGTTTAATTTACTAATCATTCAAAATGGAATCCTTATCGAGAAGAAAATTCATTCAGCGCACTGCCCTGGCGGGCGGAGCATTGTTTTTACTTCCCAATCTGGAAGCCAGTATGTTGTCTGATAATTCCTCGGGCAACTACTTCCTGAAAGAATTCGGGATTGATGAAAGCATCTGTCAGAAACTTCTGGCAAAAGCGCTTTCGAAAGGTGGCGATTTCGCCGACCTCTATTTCGAGTACTCGGTTTCTAATTACCTTGGACTTGAGGATGGTAAAGTGAACCAGTCATATGGTGACATCTCTTTAGGTGTTGGTATCCGTACCGTGAAAGGCGACCAGATTGGTTATGGTTTTACACAGGAACTCACAGAAACATCGATGATGTCGGCAGCAGCCACTGCTTCCACTTTATGCAGCATGCAAGCAACACCTGTGGTTTCTTCATTCAACCATCTCAAAACCGGTAGTTATTATCCGGTTGCACTTAATTTTAATGGTATTCCTGCAAACTCGAAATTACCTTTGCTTCAGAACATCAATCAAAAGTGTCTTGGACTTTCTCCTGAAGTCGTCAAGGTAAATGCAGGGTTTTCAAGCAAGACAAAACGTGTATTGATTGCTACAAGCGACGGTGTCATGGCAGAAGATCTGATCCCATCCGGATTCATATATGCTTCGGTTGTGGCAGAAAGGAATGGCAAACGTGAGCAGTCATTTTATAACCTGGGTGGCCGGCGTGATTTTTCTTTTTATACCGATGATGTCGTTGATGCAGTGGCAAAAAAATCGGTGAACAATGCGCTGAAATTATTTGATGCTATTCAGCCTCCGGCAGGTGAGATGCCGGTAGTGCTTGGTCCTGGTGTTACAGGTATTTTACTGCACGAAGCGATTGGTCATGGGATGGAAGCCGATTTTAACCGCAAGAAGGTTTCTACTTTCAGCACGATGATTGGAAAGAAAGTGGCTGAACCATTTGTCACTATAATCGATGACGCTACGAATATGAATCTAGCAGGTAGTATCAATGTAGATGATGAAGGAACTCCGGGCAAAAAGACTGTATTGGTCGAGAATGGCATATTGACCAGCTATTTGCATGATAAGATATCTGCAAAACATTATGGCGTTGAACCAACAGGAAATGGCCGCAGGCAGGATTTCCAGAACTATCCGATGCCACGAATGCGCAATACTTATATGCTTGCCGGAAGTGCAAGTGTCGATGACGTCATCAGGCAGGCAGGTAACGGTATTTACGTCGAAGATGTCAGTAATGGCCAGGTAAAAATTGGTGAAGGTGATTTCGCTTTTTACGTTTCCCAGGGACGATTAATTGAAAACGGGAAATTGACATCCCCAATAAAAGATGTAAATATAATGGGAAATGGTCCGAAGATGCTCACAAATATCATTATGGCAGCAAACGACCTTGAGATGTATCATGGAGGTGCAGGACAATGTGGAAAGAACGGACAGGGTGTTCCTGTCTCCTTCGGATTGCCAACCTGCCTAGTTAAATCGTTAACAGTCGGTGGTACCCGGCAGAAAGGAGGCCAGTCATGAGTTACAGCAACAATAACCAGCAGCAATTCCAGGAACTGGCCAGCTGGGTAATCGACCAGACCAAAAAAGCAGGTGCAAAGGAGTGTAAGGTGAACCTTTCGAAACGAAGGTTCGTCGAGATCAACTACCGTGATCGTAAGCCTGAGGTGATCAAGGAAGCGACCACACAAGGCCTGAATCTCGAAGTATATATCAATAACCGGTTTGCAAGTCAGTCAACACCCGATTTCCGTAAATCAACACTGGCAGGTTTTATCACGGACGTAGTTGAAAGTGCAAAGATCATGGAGGAAGATCCGTTTCGGACACTTCCCGACCCAAAGTATTATGCAGGAAGAACAACCAGCGATCTTCAGCTGGCTGACCCCGAACAGGATAAGTTAACACCTGAAGAACGCCATGCGATGGCAAAAGCTGTCGAGGATTCATGCCTGGAAAAGGGTGGCAGCAAGGTGATTTCAGTTGAGGCCGGTGAATACGACGAAACCTATGAAGAATTTGTCAGGTCGAGCAACGGATTGATCGGTGCAAACAGAACAACACAATGCTGGACAGGCGCATCAATGACAGCACAGGACGAAGGTGATCGTAGGCCAGCAGGTTATCATTGGGTTGGATGTCGTTATCGCGGAGACCTTCCTTCTCTTCAGGAAGTTGGTACAATTGCAGCCCGCAGAACACTCGACCTGATGGGTGGGAAAAAGATTCAAACCGAAACGCTTCCCATTATTATTGAAAACAGGGGTGTAGGTCGTGTTTTGGGTGGTCTTTTTGGTCCGATGTCTGCCGGAAATATCCAGCAAAAGCGTTCATTTTTATCCGACAAGAAAGGTCAGCAAGTGGGCAGTAAGTTGTTTACGGTTCAGGATAAACCATTTCTCCCGAGGGCACTTGGATCGATGTATTACGATGGCGACGGTTTCCCGGCCAAAGAGCGTAATCTCTTCACCGAAGGGACACTGAATGAGTTCCTGGTTGACTGGTACTACAGCCGTAAACTGGGATGGGAACCTAATTCCGGATCGATATCAAATCTGATCATCCCTGCGGGGACCCGAAGTGTTGACCAGATTGTCAAGGATCTTGGACGTTGCTTACTTATTACAGATTTTATCGGGGGAAATTCCAATTCTACGACCGGCGATTTCTCTGTTGGTGTAATTGGTAAGCTCTTCGACAAAGGACAGTTTGTTCAAAACGTAGCTGAAATGAATATCGCAGACAATCATCTCAAATTCTGGAACAAACTGATTGAAGTTGGCAATGATCCCTGGATTTACAGCTCAACCAGACTTCCAAGCCTGGTGTTTGATGGTGTTGTAGTTTCTGGTGTCTGACCTCGTCTCTCATTCAGCTTTGATATCAATAAACTATTTCGGTTTGGTTTCAGCAATAAAAAAGTGCTGATTGCCAAACCGAAATTTTTTATGCCTGAAGTTATTTTATTCGCTTTCGCATAACTTTCGGATTTCTGCTGAAATGAAAAACAGCAAACACATTAATAACATCTTCACCAATGCAATAGTAAATCCCGAATGGGAAACGTTTAACAATCGCCATTCTGATCTTTTTTCTGACAAATGCGAATTGCTGCGGGTTCCCGACTATTTGCTGAATGGTTTTCTCAATCTCTTCAATAAACTCACGATCTAATCCTTCTTTTCTTTCAGCATATCAATCAGCAGCAATCTACAGATCAGATTGTGCAAAAGGATTGATTATTAAGGAAAAATGTTTCATGAAGTAAGTGTATTTCCAGATCAATTTCTAATAGCATTCTCAATTTGTACCTGGCAATTTTATGTTTCAGGTAAAATGCATTTATTCCGATATCATCGGTCGAAAAGATCTGCTTTAACATCATCCCAACTTTTACCATCTGTCGGATTTTTCAATACTTGCTTAAATCGTGTATCAAGTTCCTTCTCCATTTCGGATGAAAGTCCGGTTTCGTCTTCATATATACTCACAAAAGGACTATCACCAGCAAGTTCTTTGATCATCGTTATTATCTTTCTGGATTCCTTGTCATTCTCAGCAATTTTGATCGTATAATTCATGTCAATTTTTTTTGAATGATAATTACGCTATACTTTCCTTAGTCAAGATAGTGAATCCGATATTGTGAGCTTATCTGTTGGGCGCAGATTCTCACAATTCTTTTAGGATAAACTCAATTGATCAAATCTTTCCAGATAAAATAGTCCGATGGGAAATCGATGGTGGATAATTTTGGCTCATTTTTAAATATTCCATAAACCGAAGAACCACTTCCCGACATGGATGCATAAACAGCGCCATTTTCACGCAACTTTGTTTTAACTTCAGCAATTTCGGGATACAAATTGAATACGGAAGTTTCAAAATCATTTACAATACAATTCTGCCAGTTATCAGGTGATAAATGAATTGAATCAAGCAATAATTTTTTGGGAATTGAAGGTTTTATACCAGCATAGGCTTCCCTTGTTCCGACTCCAAACGGAGGTTTTACAAGCACAATAAAATAACTGTTTAATGTGAAATTAATGTTTTGAAGCTGCTCCCCTATTCCGCAGGCAAATGCCGGTTTGTTTTCGAGGAAAAAAGAGCAGTCGGCACCCAGTTTCAAGGCATATTTTTTCAATTGTGAAACAAATAACCCGAGTTCAAAAAAATCATTGAGCCCTTTTAACAGAAATGCGGCGTCTGATGATCCGCCACCCAATCCGGCACCAAAAGGTATCACCTTATGCAAATGAATATCAAGTCCGGGAAGTGAATAATCTGCAGCAAGTAAACGGTAAGCTTTCACAACAATATTCGCTTCGGTGTCAATATTCAAAGGCAAACCCGTACTTGTGAAGTTGATCTTGTTTTGCTTGTTTTCTATAAACTCCAAACCATCTTTTAACCCAACCGGGTAAAAGATCGTTTCAAGTTCGTGGTAACCATCCTCTCTTTTCCGAAGAATATTCAGACCAAGGTTGATTTTAGCGTTGGGAAAAAGGACCATCTCTATCGAAAAATAAAAAAAGGAGTAACGGAATCATATGCACTATGCAATTCCATCACTCCAATATTATATTACTTATAATTTATAACTCATCACTTATAACTTTCCAATGGTTCACAAGTGCAGAACAGGTTGCGGTCGCCCCAGGCATTGTCTACACGACCAACCGGAACCCAGAATTTGTTCTCACGAAGCCATTCAAGCGGATATGCAGCCTTTTCGCGCGAATAGGAGTGCGTCCATTCATTGGCAGTAAGCATTTCAGCCGTATGCGGCGCATTCATCAGTACGTTATCTGTAGCATCCGCAACACCCGTCTCAACCTCTTTAATCTCATCGAAAATGGCATTCATCGTATCCACAAAACGATCGAGTTCTTCTTTCGATTCACTCTCCGTCGGTTCAACCATCAATGTTCCGTGAACCGGGAACGATAAAGTAGGCGCATGAAATCCGTAATCCATCAGTCGTTTGGAAATATCGGTTTCCGAAATACCTGCAGCCGTTTTCAAATGGCGGCATTCGAGAATCATTTCATGACCAACACGCCCATTTTCACCCGTATATAAAACGCCGTAATTATCTTTCAATCGGGCAGCAATGTAGTTGGCATTCAAAATTGCAATTTTAGTCGCCTCCGTAAGACCGTCAGCTCCCAGCATTTTGATATATCCGTAAGTAATTGTCAATACAGAAGCGCTGCCCCATGGGGCCGAAGCAACTGCATGTATTCCAACATGACCATTGTTCATTACCGGATGGGCAGGAAGAAATTCGACCAGGTGTTTAGCAACACAGATAGGACCTACTCCCGGACCGCCCCCTCCATGAGGAATGGCAAATGTCTTGTGAAGGTTTAGGTGACAAACATCGGCACCAATGCGGGAAGGATTGGTCAGACCAACCTGCGCATTCATATTGGCGCCATCCATATAAACCTGGCCACCATTCTGATGAATAATGTCGCACATTTCGGTGATCGAAGATTCAAATACACCATGTGTGGATGGATAAGTCACCATAAAACAGGCTAGATCATTTTTGTATTCTTCAGCCTTTAACTTCAATGCTTCCACATCAATATTTCCACGTTCATCGCATGGAACAACGACAACCTTCATTCCGGCCATCGCCGCACTGGCAGGATTTGTTCCGTGTGCAGATGATGGAATCAAAGCCACATTCCTGTGCCCGTCTCCCCTGCTTTTGTGATATTCCCTGATAACCATCAACCCGGCATATTCACCTGCTGCACCAGAGTTCGGTTGCAGGGATACATCTTCAAAACCGGTAATCTCTGCCAGATCGCGGCGTAATTCTTCCATCAGCTCATGGTAACCCATTGCCTGGTTTTTCGGAACGTAAGGATGAATTCCGTTAAATTCGATCCAACTCAAAGGCAACATCTCTGTCGCAGCATTCAGTTTCATCGTACACGATCCCAATGAGATCATCGAATGAACCAATGAGATATCTTTCTTTTCGAGACGCTTGATGTAACGTGCCATTTCCGTTTCAGAACGGTATTTGCTGAATACTTCCTGTTTCAAAAACTTTGACTGGCGCTTGATATCCGCATCCACCGATCTGTCATCCGCAATAGAATCAATAACCGGAACCGGTTTATTGGCCGCTTTCGCAAAAACTTCAAGGATCCAGTTAATATCTTCAATATTTGTTGTCTCATCGATGCTTAAACCAACCTGACCATTTTCGAAATAACGAAAATTCATCTCGAGGTCAACCGACAGCCATTCGATATCCTCGCGTTTTACATGACGGGGTAAATCAATCCGGATCGTATCGAAGTGCTTTTTATTCACCTGTGTGTAACCAAGTTTTGTAATCTCCCTGGCCAGCAGGCGGGCGATGTTATGCACCCTTTCAGCGATGGCTTTAATTCCTTCGGGACCATGATAGATGGCATACATTCCGGCCATTGTTGCCAGAAGCGCCTGTGCTGTACATATATTTGAAGTCGCTTTGTCGCGTTTGATGTGTTGTTCGCGTGTCTGAAGTGCCAAACGAAGCGCATGCTTTCCGTTTACATCTTTCGAAACACCAATAATACGGCCCGGAAGGTCGCGTTTGTACTCATCACGCGTGGCAAAGAATGCGGCAATCGGACCACCATATCCCATCGAAACGCCGAAACGCTGCGACGAACCAAAAACAATATCAGCACCCCATTCACCCGGAGGCGTCAGCAATGCAAGCGCCAACAAATCGGTCGCAACCGCTACTTTGCAACCTTTTGCCTGAACAGCTTTTGTAAAACCAGCGTAATCTTCAATTTCACCATTTGAATTCGGATACTGTACGATCGCTCCAAACCAGTTTTCAGTTGCAACAGCCTCCTTAAAGTTGCCGACTTTCAGTTCTATACCAAGTGGTTCAGCCCTTGTAATCAATACATCCAGTGTTTGAGGCCAGATCAGTTCGTCCACAAAACAAACATTCGCACCCGCTTTTTCCTGAGCCCTCGAACGCAAACTGTACATCATGTGCATGGCTTCAGCAGCAGCAGTTCCTTCATCAAGCAATGAAGAATTAGCCAAAGGCATCGCCGTCATTTCGCAAACCATTGTCTGGAAATTCAACAGCGCTTCTAACCTTCCCTGCGAAATCTCTGCCTGATAAGGTGTATAAGAGGTATACCAAACGGGGTTCTCCAGAATATTACGCAAAATCACCGAAGGGGTAATCGTGTCGTACCATCCCATCCCAATATAGGTGTTGAATACTTTGTTCTTTTGAGCTATTTTCAGAATCTTCCTGAAGTATTCCCTTTCGGTTAACCCGTTGGAAAGATTCAAAGGTTTCTCAAGCCGTATGTTTGCAGGAATTGTCTGATCGATCAGCTCATCAAGCGATTGCACGCCAATCACTTTCAGCATCTCCTTAATATCTTCTTCGCGTGGTCCGATGTGACGGCTCACAAATTTATCGATTGCCATTCTATATCTGTTTTAATAATTTGCCTGTGCAATTTTAACTCCTTTTGGAAGAATAAAATATGATCTTTTGTGTCTATAACGAATCATTAGTAAATAAATGGTGTGCTTTCCTTTATAGTAAGCGACTTGCAGCTGGCTATTGGCGATTGGCACCAAGCTGATGGATTGATGACTTTATTTCTTTTTTTGGGGAGAAGCAGATTTTTCAGAACATACCCATTCATCGAATTGTCTGGTGACCTTCAGCCTTCTGTCTACAGCCTTCTTTACCTAATTCAGAAACTGGTTGTATCTTTTCTCCTCACCAATTGTAGTTTCAGGACCATGTCCGCAATAAACTTTTGTGTCGGGATCAAGTACCAGTAATTTCTCCTTTATTCCGTTAATCAGTTGTTCATGATTCCCCCCGGGAAGATCAGTCCGGCCAACTGAACCATTGAAAATAATATCTCCGGCGATCAATAACTTATCCGCTTCGGAATAAAATGCAACACCACCCGGAGAATGCCCCGGAACATATATGACTTTTAACGAAGAATTTCCGAAAGTCAGTACATCACCATCCTCAAAGAACCCACCTGGCATAGGGGGCTTTGTCATTGACATACCAAACATTAATGACTGATTGGATGCCTGTTCAACAAGATAGTTATCTGCTTTGTGAATCTCGCTTTTGAGTCCCCATGTTTTCTCAACAAACCCATTTCCCATCAGGTGATCGAAATGTCCATGTGTATTGAGTAATCTTACGGGTTTCAGGTGTAGTGTTTCGATAAACAACTGTAGCTTCTGCTCTTCATGAGGATAAAAACAGGCAGGATCAATTATCACGCATTCGAGTGTTTCGTCCCATAAAACAATGGCATTTACCTCGACGGGATTATAGGTGAACTTTTTAATGTTCATTTGAAATCGGTTTAACTTTTATAAAAAAAACAATAATAGAACCTTTTGCCTTCAGAAATTAAATGATTAAACTTCATGATGATCGACATCCAATGGCCGCGCGAAGGTAGAAAATGTATCAGACAGATTCAAATACTTGTCATTCTTTAACCGGAATATTCATTTCTTCGAGCATCTTAATAATCTTGTCTAATTTATCTACTTCAAGACTGTTCAATTTGATTGTCAAAGCCTCAATTTCTTTTTTTGCTTCAATGTTAGTTGTGTAATCGGCCTGTGCCTGCATCCGGTCTCTTTCGTTTTGCCTGTTTTGCGACATCATAATAATTGGAGCAGCATAAGCGGCTTGCGTCGAGAAAACAAGATTAAGCAATATGAAAGGATAAACATCCCAATGGTAGATCCAACCGACAAGATTTAAACCCATCCAAAGTATTACCAAAACTGTTTGAATGATAATAAAGCTCCATGAACCCATCCCTTTAGCCACAGAATCCGCCAGGCGACTGCCAAAGGTCAATGCGTCCACATGTTTTTCGTGCCAATTTTTTCCGTTCGCCATTTTGACTGATTTTTTGTCGTATTATTTAAATAATATCTTGAATATTAGTGACCTGAAATTTATTTTAATCTCTTTTTCAACAGAAACAATAAACCCATTGCAATCAAAATAAAAATCACCTGGCAAATAATATCCAGTTGATTGCCGGCCTGTACAAGTGTTACCAGACCAAATAACATGCTTGCCGTTAATCCTCCAAATGCAAGCGAAAAACGGTGGTTGTTATCCCAGCTTCGATTTGCCCAACCCGTGATAAAGAACCACAAAATCATTACAATTAATAGACCCGATAGTTCAATGATCCATGAAGGAAGACCTGCTCCATTTTTAAATATCAGTGAAAAAAAGATTAACCATACGGCACTACCGCCAAACGCGAGGAGTCCTGTAATAAATGAGGAAGGTGTATTCGAATGATTTTTTAACGAGATTTTCAATGGAAGGTAGAATGACGATATGATCAGGCCAAGTACGATTCCACCTGCAACTAAATAATGGACCAATGAAGTGGTAAAACCCGATAGTTTAACAAATGTTGAGTAAAAGGCAACAGACATGAGCAAATAAACAACTGCGGTAATTCCAAGGCCTGTTTTACTTAACCAGGGATGAGCGCTTTTATTGGGAAATATTAATTCCGTGACAAGAATGGGGATTGTAATACTCCAGATCGCATGATAACCAATGATATATTCGGCCCAAACCCAATTGACGCCCAATGTTCTTCCATACGTTAAATCGTTTCCAAGGAAGTTCGGATTAAAAACGGATTGAAGTAAAAGGCATTCTTCGATGACGCCAAAGGCAATTCCAAGTAAAATGATTGAAATCCATCCAAGATGATTCCTGCGCGCAATTTCTCTAATCAACAAGACCGCCGAGCCATAAAAAAAAGTTTCAAAGATCAGTTGGAAAGACCGGCTTGCAGGTGTCGATCCAAACAATAATTCTGCAATTAAAGGCGATAAAATAAAAAGTAGAAGGATCGGTTTTGCATTCGGAAAAATAATTTTCTTAACCATTTTGGGAATCGTTGTATTTAAATTTTCAATGAAATAAAATCCGTCTAAAATTAGTATTTAATTGATCTGATTCAGGATGGAAAAATACCATTGTTAATCACAAAGTGGAAGGACATAAAAAAATCGAATTGAGCGTTGATTGGCGGTATAACATCGCTTTTCGGAATTCTTCAAACAGAAAACAGTAATATTTCAGAACAGTGTCGTTTTTTTGTAATCAGCATACGAAGGAAACCGATCCATCAATTCAAGCTCTTCAAGGTATCTCCAGAACAAGACATTAGCGATAAAAGGAATTGCAAGGAGAAATGGGATAAGGGCGCCGAAAGTGATCGGAAACCCGATTAACCATAAGATAAAACCCAAATACATCGGATGTCGTATTTTTGAATAAATGCCTTTTGTAATCAGATCACCATCATAACTCTCCAAAGTCCTGATCGTAAACAACGCTGTAAAAAATGTCAATGCTCCGGCAACTGTTAACAGGAAGCCCAAATAATAATAAACATCCGCAAGATGAATCCTGTAAATATCGTGGCTGCATAACAAGACCCAAGATATCCATAATAGTGCCATATCTGTAAATACAATTGCAAAAGATAATTTATTTGATTTCAATAACTTTTTATGTTTTAATACCTCATAAACTGATCTCACAATATGGGTGATGATACAAATGATCATCAAAATAAAGAATTGGTTGTTGTTCATTTTTCTTTTTTGTCATCATCCTGAAAGGACTAAATTTAAATAACCGCTGATAAAACAGGCGGTGAAGTAAATGAGAAGATAGAGAATCCTGAAGGGATTCAATTGCATGCAATTATTTTAATATTCAACCGGAGTTTTTGAGCACAAATCGTATGTAATTACATCGGTTGCCTCAATCTTAAGCCATCATTCAAAAACCTTATGAACCTTCTATTTCTGTATCCGCGAATATATTTTAACCATCGCTTTCTATACTCATAATAAGATATAAAAGATCACCTTGAAAAAAATAATGATCAAAACTGATAAGGTTTTTTGAAAAGAAATAAGGTTAAAATCCATGGGATAAATATCCCCGGACTTTAACCCATTACTGATCCCCTAATCAAATTTCTTTTATTGTTTCTTTTTCAACCTTCTCTTTTACGACCGATTCCAATAAATGGTAGTTTTTACGAAGTTCATTCATCTTATTGAAAAGCGTAAGAACAGATTCATTCGGGGTATAATTGGCAGCTTGTTCAATTGCATTGCAAAATTCGGTATACGAATCGCAAACAGTTTTTTTCTGGTCGCTTGCCGAAAGTTCATGGGCGGCATCATCAGCCAGCCTTTGGTTATAAACAATATCGAAAGCTTTGTTTGAGGTTTCAAATTCAATTATCAGCGTATCGATTGCCAATGTATTGGCAGCAGCTTTAACTTCATCGTTTGCATTATATTTTTCTAACATTCCGGTAACAACACCTGTCACAGAATTCATTGGTTCATTGATCATGCCCCAGTATGTAGAGAAAAAGAAATCGAGTGTTTTAGCCGCAGCTTTCCTTGTGGCATCACGACCTTTCAAATGTAATTTTACGATTCTTTTGATTTCTGCAAAACGTTCTTTCCGGTCGGTATTGGCCAGGTTTACACGATCGGTGAATCCATTTTTCCGTGGATTCTTTACCACTGGTTCGAACGACTGATTATCCGCGATGAGCTGGTTCAAGGTTGCATTGCTCAAATCACCTAAATCATCTTTCACCGCAATCGCCAGGTTGATTGTTGATTTAACCAATCCCAAAACATTGTCAATCGACAAACGAATGGCATAAAGTGCATTAAAAACGAGCTTTTTCATAATTTTTAAAGATTAAATTAATATTTAGGGTTAAATAAAAAATCATTTTAATCTTACAATTCACATTCAGATAACTTTTTGTTTTTTCCACAGATACCAATAAATTTCATTTGAACTGTCGGAAATTTTTCCGAAACGCCAAATCAGTTTAATTGGACTGTCGGAAATTTTTCTGAGACTCCAAATCAGTTCAATTGGACTGTCGGAAATTTTTCTGAGACTCTAAACCAGTTCATTTTGACTGTCAGAATTTTTCTGAGACACCAAACCAGTTCATTTGGACTGTCGGAAATTTTTCTGAGACTCCAAAGCAATCCATTTGACTCGTCAGAAATTTTTCTGAGACTCCAAAGCAATTTATTTGGCAATTTTTAATAATGAAGTTAGATCCGCAGTCGGTTTTCTGAATGATTCAATATTTTAAAGAACGAATCAATAAGTAAGAAAGGTTGAATGTGTTTAATCAGAGTACTATCTATGCGATTTCATACCAAAGTTATGTAATAAATCTGAACCAATAATTAATTTTTGAAAATATTTTTGAAGATAAATGAAAATATTTTTGAAATCCGCCTAAATAATGGGTTTGTGTGCAAGGTCAATGGGATGAGTGGCTTAAGGAATTGCTATTGGAGGAATCGCAAAACGGGAAATTTGGGTTGGTTGATGATAAAAACGGGGCTAATATGATCAAGAATGAGCTGATGCCACTTAAAATTTCAACGAAATGGAACCATTATCAGTTTTCAGCTTTAACAGCTTTGGCACATATTTTATTGATATACTCTGCTGCTTTTGTATGGGAATTGATTAAAGCATTGTTCCAATCCTTACACGCATTTTCTTTATCGTTTAATTTATATTTTGAAACGCCCCTGTAAAAATAGGCGCTTCCATCATTGGGATTTAATTCGAGTATCCGATTATAATCAGCTATCGAGTTCAGGTAATCCTTCATTTTATAATATAGATATGCCCGGCATTTGAAATAACTTGTTTCAGATGGATTAACGTTAATCGCCTTATTATAATTGACCAGTGCGGTATCGAATTTGTTTTGCCTTTCATTACATATTCCAACTAAATAAAGATACTCCGCTTCATCGGGCAGGACATTGGCACAATGGATGAAATCAGAAATGGCCAAATCATAGTTGCCCATATTATAATAGGTTTGTCCTCTCTTGTAAAAATAAATGGTATTCCCCGGATTTAAATCAATGGCCTTACTAAAATTCTGAATGGCCAGGTCATATTTCGTACTATCAAGGTACTTAAGCCCTAATGTATAAAGATCCATATCTTTGTATAAATCTTTTTGAGCATTTACGACAACACTTTGTAATAAAAACACAAAGATGATCAGGAGTCTCATTTTAGCATCATTTTTAGGCCTTGTTTACATAAATAACACCGCAGGTATTGCCATCTTCTGGAATTCATACTGCTAATTCATAATTAATTGATTTTTATTCCATCATCTAACGAACCCGCTTTTCTTCATCCATGAAAACAGTGGTTGCATCCATTCGTCAGTGGGGATACTCAAAACAAAACCATGGTTACCTTTTGGGTAGAGGTGCATTTCGGCAGGAACTTTATTCCGGATCAGCTCCTCGTAAAAACGAATACTATTCTCAACAGTTACCACTTTGTCGTCGCCGGTTTGTGTCAGCCAGGTTGGCGGCGTATTGGCGTTCACATGCAATTCATTTGAAAATAATGTGATCTGCGCAACATCGGGAGTCTTTCCCAATAAATTTTCGCGCGATCCTATGTGGGTTAATTCGTCTGTCATACTGATAACAGGATAAATCAGGATCATAAAATTGGGTCTCAGACTTATTTTTTCATCATTGGGAATATAGGATACATCGAAATGTGTTCCGGCTGTCGATGCCAGATGACCACCGGCCGAAAATCCCATAATTCCGATCTTTGCAGTATCCAGTTTCCATTCCGTTGCATGCATCCGTACTGTTTTAATTGCCTGCTGTGCATCCTGCAATGGTCCGATTGCTTTGTCAATCATGATAGAATCGCTCGGCAAACGATATTTCAGGATGAAAGCGGCGATACCCTGGCGCACAAATGCCTCAGCAATGTTTGTTCCTTCGAGGCGATAACTCTCCATACCATATCCGCCACCCGGGCAGATAATGACGGCTGTTCCTGTTGCTGTTTTTTCATCCGGAAGATAAACATTCAACGATGGTGTTGAAATATTCCGGTATCCAATAAGCTGGCCATTATTCTGCATGGTTATTTCCTTCATCGGATAAGGTTTGCTGTTGGGAATTTCTGATGGATACAGGTTGATAATTTGTTGTGCTGACGAATGCAGCGAAACAAACAAAAGAAATAGCAGGACAATTTGTTTCATGTTAGGTTTAGTTTTTGAGTGGTTTATTCAAGTCAGGAACAATTGTTTTGATTGCTTCATCAACATCAATATAATTGTTTAAATCTTTGAGCGAAATCACCTTAAAGTGATGTTCCGCGAGATATTGTAAATATTCTTTGAATAATTCGGGCGGCGTATTCACCCACGAATGTTCAACATCTGGAACACCATGAATCGTTATGACGACAATCTGGCCATTCCGTGCTTCATTAAAAGCCGCCATGATCTGTTCCTTGTTCGTGGCATTCATCGCCCAGCTTGGTATGAGCAGCGGATCATCTTTTTGCGGATCATAAGCCCGGCTTCCGCCTGCACGTGCAAATTTGTAACCTTTCTCACGTAACGTTTCCATCGCAGGCAGACTCAGATCGTATCCGGGATAGGCAAAGTTGGATGGTTTTTCAATACCCATTGAATCACATTTGCGTTCAATATAACTGAGCTCCTCAATCAGCTGTTCCTTTGATAATTTGCTGACACCAACATGTGTCCGCGTATGATTGGCCACTTCGAATCCCATTTGATCCAATTCCTTTATCTGTTGCCAATTCATATAGGCAGACCTGTCAGCAGATTTTGTCGGGAATTCGCAAACAAAAAATGTCGCACCAAATCCGAATTGCTTTAACAACGGAGCCACAATTGAATATTGACTTGCTGTTGCATCATCGAAAGTAAGCACAACCAGCTTATCAGGGATTTGTTTTTTCATGATCTGGCATTTACCGGAAAAGCATACCGGAAGTATTAAAAGGAGAACAATTATTTCTCTCATAATTGTTTAATTTATTTAAGCGTTAAGGTTTTCATTTAACTGTCGGCTAATCTTAATTATAACATCACAAAGGCATTCATAACCTATGAATTGTTCCGGCTAATGCACCATTGTGAAAACAGATTTCCTTCAAAAATAATCATATTATTTAAGCCTGTCATTAAAAGAGATTTTAATCATCGGCCTGGTTTATTGAGTCCGTTTGGAAGGGATTTCGGATATGAAGAATACAGGTTGAGAACGAAGGATGCAATCACAAAAGTCATTATAACCACAATGGTCACAAAGGATTCACAATGGACACAAAGTAAATGCTGTAAATATTCTTGATTTGTGAACTTTGTGAAAATCCTTCGTGTCTTTTGTGGTAAAAAAACAAAATGAAAGGAAATCTTATCAAACGTTAAAATATTTCAACCCTTTGCCTTTGTAAATGGGATCAACATGGGCACTTCGTGCTGGTATTTGATGTAGGGTTCACCAAATTCCAAAACAAGTTTCTTCTCTTCGAGATAAGTACCGATAATAATATAGACTGTCAGCACGGTATTTATTACGATATCGGTCAAAGTTATAGTCTGACACCACAAATAAATTATTAAACCAAAATACAATGGATGCCTTATAATCCCTAACAAACCTTTTTTCCTGATTTCGTTCGAATGCACCTGTGATTTTTTCCTGCCAAATTCAAGTAACTGACGTATCCCGAAAAAAGTTAAAAAATCGTAGTCGAAGAAAAAAGCCCTGATGAAAATCAGGATAGAAACAGAAGTAAGCGCATACCGGATGATTGTGAATGGTAATGAATAGGTTAGAATTGGTTCGCTTTCCGTCTGCACAGAATAATTGATGAGCGGAATCAATAAAACCAGTGAAATCACCACATAAAAAAGGCGGTAAAAAGCATAGTATTCCTTTAATATGCGCATCATTAAACTTGTGAACCGTATACTAATCAGGAAACTATGAAGTACGCAGTATGCGGTCCATAACAATGCGATCAACAAATAATTCATGTAGTATCAATTTAAGAATTTCATTTCTATAGTTCACAGAACAAAACTCTAAAGAATCCGAATAGCTACAGTTTCTTTAATTCATAAAGATCAAGCCGTCTGTCCTTGAGGTTTTTTACACTCCCAAAGTTGTGAAGCCCACGTAACAAGTCTAAATCGACATCTGATATTAAGATCATCTCAGTATTAGGTGTTGCTTCCGATTTGATTCCTGTTGTGGGAAACGCAAAATCGCAGGGGGTAAATACCATCGATTGTGCATACTGAATGTCCATGTTGTGTACTTTGGGTAAATTCCCGACACTACCGGCAATTGCCACGTAACATTCGTTTTCAATTGCACGCGCCTGGGCACAATACCTCACGCGTGAATAACCATTTTGTGTATCGGTCAGGAACGGAACAAACAAAATATCCATCCCTTCATCAGACAATAACCTGCTTAATTCGGGAAACTCGACATCATTACAAATCAGGATACCAATCTTTCCGCAATCGGTATCATAAGTCTGAAGTTTATTCCCGCCTTTCATGCCCCAAGCTTTAACCTCATCAGGGGTGATATGCAGCTTTTCGTAACGTTCAACAGAACCATTGCGCCGGCACAAATATCCAACATTATAAAGTGTATCACCAATCAACTCGGGCATACTTCCTGTGATGATATTGATGTTGTAGGAAATGGACAATTTCGAAAATTCCTGAACGATTGGCGCGGTATAATCGGCGAGCTTTCGGATCGACTCTGCTTCACCAATTTTGTTGTATTCTGCCATCAATGGGGCGTTGAAAAACTCTGGGAAAAGCGCAAAATCACTTTTGTATTCACTTAGCGTATCTACAAAATATTCGGCCTGCTGCATGAGCTCATTTATGTTTTTATAAGGTCGCATTTGCCATTGCACCAAGCCTAATCTCACAATTTTCTTGATATCTTTCGCTCGCTTGGAAGGCTTTTCGTAGTAGATGTTATCCCATTTCAGCAAAACAGCATATTCATTCGAAGCGGCATCACCTTCAAGGTATCCCTTAATCACTCTCACTGGATAGAAATCATTCGACAATTGGAAGTTGAGAACGGGGTCTGATATTTCGCGTGATTTAACCTTTTCGATGTACTCTTTTGGACTTAATTGTGCTTTATACTGATGATAATTAGGAATCCTACCACCAAATTCGATGCATTTCAGGTTAAGCTTTTCACAAAGTTCTTTGCGGTAATCGTACAGGCGCCTTCCAAGCCGAAGTCCCCTGAATTCAGGTTTAATAAAGACGTCAATACCATATAATGTATCGCCAAGCTTGGTATGCGTATTAAATGTATAATTTCCTGTAATCTTTTTATAGGTGTGTTGTTCTTCAAACTTTTCATGATCAATGATAATTGATAACGCACATCCTGCTATGTGTCCGTTTACCTTAATCACAATTTGGCCTTCCGCAAATTTATTCAGCAATGTCCGAATTTCAGATTCTTCCCAATAGGGATTGGGAATGGCCTGATAAGCAATGATCATTGCCTGTTTTAACTCCTGATAATCATCAATCGTTAAATAATCAAGTTCAATGTCTTTTATTTTTCGCTTCATCTTAAAATATAATAACGTCGTGCAATAACAATCTTAAATTATAACTGAACTTTTCACGTGTTATAATATGTCAAAGATAGTACATTCCTGACATGCGAACACACAACTTTATAAAGGATGATTTTCCGAATTGATTGAAGGTCGAATGTAGCTGGTTAAAGGACTGCATTGATTAGACCTGATAATTAATGAAGTATTTCCTGCTTATTAACTTGGAGTGTCCTTTAAATTATTGCAGTAAATGTCAACAACTTCTTTCGCCCGTTTATAATCAGAAGCGACGATCATTACTTTCACAGCTGTAGCATAGATCGGATCATATGCATAGGAGTCCAATATACTATTCTTAATAAATGAATTAATTTCAGCATCTTTTAACAAGCTTGCAATCATCCCCGATTCCCAAAGGGTTCCGGAGTATATCTCTATGATTTCATCCTTATCATCATGCATACGGCTTCAGAATTAATGGGAAACATCAATTATCAAAGCAAAATTACGATTTATTTTAATCTGATATTCCAGCTAACAACGGAACAAATACAAATCCACCTTTATCATCTTCAGTATATTCCGTATCACTAAGGCGAGTGATGATTTTCATCATCTGCAGATCGCTTGTTCCAACAGGAATAACCATGATCCCACCAATCTTTAACTGTTGTTTGAGTGGTTCAGGAACAAACGAAGCACCTGCGGTTACGATAATCTTATCGAACGGTCCATAAGTTGGTAGCCCAAGATAACCGTCACCATAAAAAAAGTGCGGACGAAAACCTAAACCGGGAAGAAGATTACGTGCAAAATCATATAACGCTTTTTGTCTTTCAATTGTGTAAACGGATGCGCCCATCCTGCACAATACAGCGGACTGATAACCCGAACCTGTACCAACCTCAAGAACCTTATCGAATTTCATAATATGCAACGATTCAGTCTGAAAAGCAACGGTATAAGGTTGCGAAATTGTTTGTCCGGAGGCTATCGGAAATGCCTTGTCGGTATATGCAAACTGGATGAAACTGTTGTCCATAAACAGGTGGCGCGGAATCGAACCAATTGCATCGAGTACACCTTCATCTGTTATCCCTTTTTGTTTGATTTCTGCAACCAATTTACGCCGCATCCCCTGATGCCTGAAAGTATCCTCCATTTGAATCATTTGTTGTTTAAAATCAAAATTTACCACAAAACTTTCACCTTTTAAATTTCATTTTGCAAAAGAATTATTGCAGAATGAAGCACAAGACCTATGCAGATTGAAAATGAAGCACAAAATTACCATAAAATCGGGCTTTGTCAACATTCGATGGTTGATAAATAAGGGAGGTATAACACGAAAGCGACTATGGATAAAAGTATATTTGTTTCAGAATGTTAAGCGCTGCGATAATAATACCTGGAGAGTCTGAAATGCTCCCTATAAATTCACTTCGAGCGATTGAAGGAGTGGAATGGGATGGAATTTACTATTCCGGAAAGAAAACGCACCGAATTTTTGACAGGTCACTCATTTTTTCAACCCCCGAAATTATTCCTTTAATTTGCGATTTGTTAATTGTAATTGATCCCATCTTCTGTAATTCCGAATACCTGTCGTTTGCGATACGAAACGGATGTCATTTATTTCTGTCTGATAAGTTAATACTCACTACCGAAGAGCGTAAACAACTGATCCATCTTGCCAACGAAGGGGGTACCTATATTCAGATTCAAAACGACTTTCTTTTTCACCCTTTCCAGGAAAAGATCAGAAGTCAGACTAACCGTACTTGTTTTATTGAAGCAACGCAATCGGCACCGGCAAAATCTGATCGTTTGAACGAGTTGCTGCAGAATAATCTGTTAATGATTCTCCGTGCAGCCGGATCACCGATTCATAAACTAAATGTCTTTTGCGGTACGGTTCCCTCAAAGCATCCCGATGTCATGAATATTCATATTAATTTCAAAAACGGTTCAGTTGCTACATTAACACTCAAGTTCATTGAGCAGCAAGAAGCACATATTTTATCTATTCATGCGCGCGGCCAGGTTACTACCTTTGATTTTGTCAAAAATAAAACCACTCATTTCCCGGAAAAAGAATTAAAAAAGGTCATATCGAAAACTTCGCCCGATCCACTACAAGAGCAGATCACTGACTTTGTTAAAAATATTACTGAAAAGAATAACCCGGGATTCAGTCTTGATGATGAGATACAGGTTTTTTTATTGATGGAAAAAATCAAGGAGAAGATAGACATCAGTTCATTTACGATTCACTAAAACCTTTTCTCATTGAGAATAACACATCTTGCAATCTGGACAAATGACATTGAAAGATTGCGCAACTTTTATTGCAACTATTTTAGTGCTAAATCCAATGAGAAGTATATTAATCCAGTAAAACAATTTTCGTCTTACTTTTTGACTTTTGAAAAGGGTGAATGTAGTCTGGAACTGATGAATAAGCCCTATCTTGATCATCTGGAATCGAATGCATTAACGGGATTGGCTCATTTTGCTTTTTCCGCAGGATCAAAAGAGCAGGTTGATTTGTTCACCTCCAAACTTCGCAAAGCAGGATATAAAGTCATTGGTGAAACACGATGGACGGGGGATGGTTTTTACGAAAGCGCGATTGAGGATCCCGATGGAAATATTGTAGAGATTACGATATAACGAAAAAGGAGCAAGTTCAATTGACTTATTCCCGTTCTGCTTCTGAAATTCAGCAATAAAGAAAGAAATTCGAAGTCGTCCCTTCAAGGGCATTCAACCGCTTGAAGGGCTCCGATATAGTTATTTTACGAAATCCCAATACTCGTCCACACAATCGGTGGTATATTGTTCCCAATAGGCAGGGGAAACTTTTTTGCCATCGGGTGTTTTAAGGGATAATTCGTAAACGGCTATTACAGGATTAAAAACAAGATCAGTAACGCCTATGGTAAACAGGGCAGGTGATCCTTCTACGGTAGCAGCAGCAACTACAATAACTTTAAAATGATTGAATTCCAGTAATTTTTTCAGGAAATCAACACGATCAGCAGTTGCCCCTTTTTCAACAACAGTGCAACGTGTTCCGTCTAATTCCTCAACGATATGTTTAGCTTTCAGTGTCATGATCTTCTATATTTACGTTTCCTGAACTTTTTATAAATTGATTTCCTCAATAAGTGAAATCTGTTAAGATAGTTTAATGGATTATTCCAAATGTTAAACTATTAATTATCTCGTATATCTGACTCCAGAATCCAAGAATAAATATTCCAAGGCAACTTAGAACCAATCCTGCGCGGGTTGCCAAATCACTCTTAAAATAAGCTAAAGGCTTATCGTTCTTATTAATAAACATAGCCTTAACAACAAGGAGATAGTAATAGAGTGAGATAGTGGCATTCAATACCGCAATAAAAACAAGCCAGTAATAACCTGCAGAAGCGGCAGATGCAAATAGAAAGAACTTACCAAAGAATCCAGCTACAGGAGGTATTCCAGCTAACGAGAACAATGACAGCATCATCAACAAACTTAGCATTGGGTTTGTTGAATAAAGCCCGTCGTAATCATCCATTGTCTCTTTTCCTGTAACAGTAGAAATGGCAGATACAACACCGAATGCGCCAAGGTTAGAAAATATATATACGAGAACAAAATATACTACTGCGGTCATTCCCATTATATTTCCACCCAATATACCTAGAAGGATAAAACCGGCCTGCGAGATGGATGAAAATGCCAAAAACCGTTTCATGTTCTTCTGACGAAGGGCAAACAAGTTACCAATTGTCATTGTCAGAACAGCGATTAAGTAGAGAATATGATTATAAATCGGTGCAATCGTATTGAAAACCGTGAACATTAGAATAACGAGAATAAAGGCAGCAGCTCCTTTAGATATAACTGACAAATAAGAAGTCACGTTAATAGGTGCACCTTCGTAAACGTCGGCCGTCCACAAATGGAAAGGAACCAACGAAATTTTAAAGGCCATACCTGTAAAGAAGAAGATAAAGGATAATACCTGCATTGGGGTATTAGCATATACCTTAGCAATTGAATCGAAATAGATGGATCCGGTAGCACCGTAAATCAATGAGATTCCAAACAAAAGAATTCCTGAAGAAAGGGCTGAACTTAGAATCAGTTTTATACCTGCTTCGGCCGATTTAGACTGATGATGCGTGTAAGCAGCCAATGCGGCAATTGGAATCGTAGCAAGTTCAAGACCAAGATAAAACATCAGAAAGTCTCCTGATGAGATCATAAAATACATCCCTATTAAGGTTGAAAAAAGCAGAATGAAATACTCGCTGATTTTCTCTCTGTTTTCCTCTTTCTTTAACCATGTAACCGATTGCAATAAAATGATAAGCACCCCAACATTCAGAATGTTTTTCATTGTTATCAGCAGCGCAGTTGTGTGGTACATTCCTCCAAAAAGAATATGGGGAGCAGACGGTAAAAAGCCTATCACTGTGTGGATAAAAAACAGCGAAAGCGTTATTGGAATGATTAAATGTTTATCCCTGTTGTGAAGGTTCAGGTCTATGATGAGGATAACCAATGCTATTAATGTAAGCACCAGCTCATGTCTCATTGTCAGAATATCGCTAAAATTCATAAGTCAAAACTTATTAAACTGAATAATTAAAATAAACCGGTTATCTGAACCGCAGAAAGCCTCTCTACAATTGGAGCAAGGCTATAATTAATCATATTCGAAAGCCACCAAGGAGCCGTTCCAATAGCAGTAATAGCCAGTACCAATGTGATTGTTGAAATCCGTTCGTACCATTTTGCATCGGTCAATTCGAGAAAATGGGGATTTTTTATCGGACCGAATAATAAAATTCCGACCACTCGCAGGATATATACTGCAGTAATAACAATTGATGAGGCAGCAACTATCGTAACAACGCGATGAAAAACATCAACATGCTGGAAAGATCCAACAAATATTGTCATTTCAGCTACGAATCCGCTAAATCCGGGAAGTCCGAGTGAAGCAAGACCGGCAATAACGTAAACAACACCTAAAAATGGTATTACTTTCATTAATCCGCCCATTTCCTGGATGATTCGGGTATGTGTTCTCCCATAAATCATTCCAATCAAAGCGAAGAATAGGGCCGTCATCAAACCATGAGAAATCATTTGGATGATTGCACCATTCATAGCCGTCTGATTCATCATCAGCACAGCAAATAATACAAGTCCGCAATGACTTACAGATGAGTAAGCATTAATATACTTAAGGTCATTCTGAACAATTGCAGAGAATGCACCATATACGACACTGATAGAAGTAAGGATTAAGAAAATCCATGCCTGCTCATGAGCAGCTTCAGGCATCAAAAAGATAGCAACCCGGAAGGCTCCATATCCACCAAGTTTCATTAAAACACCTGCATGAAGCATAGAAACTGCAGTTGGGGCAGAGGCATGACCATCAGGTGACCATGTGTGAAAGGGGAAGAGTGCCCCTAATATTCCAAACCCAACAAATGTGAATGGGAAAAGGAAACGTTGCATTTCGATTGGGATATGTACTTTAGATATCTCCATCAAATTAAATGTTAAAGGAGTTCCTGCAGGTGCGGAGAAGAAATAGATTCCAAGGATTCCGACCATCAACATAGCTGAACCAGCCATTAACATCAAAGTAAGTTTCATCGCAGAATACTCTTTCGGACCTGTTCCCCATATTCCAATTAGAATATACATCGGGATCACCGCCAGCTCATAAAACAGGAACATTGTGAAAAGGTCGATCGAAATAAAGAAACCAAAAACCCCGGTTGCCAGAACAATCAGCGAGATAAAAAACTCACGCGGCAAATATTCCATTTTCCACGAAGCAAATATTCCCGCAAAGACAACAATACCCGTAAGCGCAATCATGGCAACAGAAATCCCGTCAACACCAAGTGAGTAGTGAATATTTAGCGATGGGAACCAAAGTGCATCATACATAAACAGCATCGTGGCCGTATTTCCAGCGTTACGTTCGGCCAAATACATATAGACCAATACAAACGCTAAAATAAGTTGAACACCCATCCCAATCGCTGATACAAGTCGCGATTGTTTTAAATCCTTTGTCAGCAATATTCCGCAGACGGTAAGAACGGGTACAATTATAAATAAATTCAGTATATTCATCTTAAATTCAGTTTCTTATACTAGATAAACAAAAATGAGAACGAGGATAACGGTTCCGCTGACAAATACGAAAGCGTACTGTTGAAGACGGCCAGACTGAAAACCTTTAATTGCATATGCAGTGTATTGTGTGATTCCGGCAATACCGTTCATTGTAGCATCTATCACATGACGATCGAACCATGCAATCGGTTTTGAAATATGTTGGAAGATAATTTTGCGTGTAACGAACAAATACACCTCATCCCAATAGAATTTATGGAGCGCCCATTTATAAAGATATTTAAAGGTTGTGGCCATTTTATCCGGAAGCGTACTCTCTCTCTTATACATTACCGTTGCAACTACAATTCCTAATACTCCAATAAGGACAGAAGGTATAGCGATCAACCAGTCGATGTGTGATTCAAATGGTAGTCCATCAGATGTCACCAAATTGTGGAATGGTATAAAACCTGCAAACATGGAACCAAATGCGAGAATCATCAAAGGGATGGTCATTACTTTTGGAGCCTCATGCGGTGTATGATGATAGTGGGTCTCTTTCCCCCAGAATATTCCGTAATAGAGGCGGAACATATAGAAGGCGGTTAAACCTGCAACGATGAATTCAACTGCGAACAAAAACTTGTTGCTATGAAAAGCAGCGGCCAAAATTTCGTCTTTACTGAAGAAAGCTGAAAATGGTGGGATTCCTGCAATCGTAATACAGGCAATTAAAAAGGTAATATGAGTTATTGGCAAATGTTTACGCAGATTTCCCATGCCACCAATTTCATTCGTATGAACAGCGTGTATAACAGCTCCTGCTCCAAGAAATAACAATGCTTTGAACATTGCGTGGGTAAACAAGTGGAAGTTGGATGCCATGAATCCTAAACCCTCTTCGCCTCCGTAACCTGAAACGCCGAGAGAAAGCATCATGTAACCAATCTGAGACATCGTTGAAAAGGCCAAAACCCTTTTAATATCGGTTTGTGTACAGGCAATAACAGCTGCAAAAATCGAGGAGAATCCTCCAACCCATGCAACAACCATCAGTGCATCAGGTGCACCCAACGCATATACAGGGAATAAACGGGCTACCAAATAAACTCCGGCAACAACCATCGTTGCGGCATGGATCAAAGCTGAAACTGGTGTCGGGCCTTCCATTGCATCAGGTAACCATATATGGAACGGGAACATGGCTGATTTACCTGCACCACCAATGAATATAAATACAAGTGACCAGGATAAAACTGACATTCCCATAAACAGAGCACCTCCGGCCGAGGCAATTGCAGGTCCGTGTGGATCAGTCAATGTCTGAAAATCGAAGGTTCCTGTGTTAAAAGATAACATCAAAATACCGATTAGGAAACCAAGGTCAGCAAAACGTGTAACTATAAAAGCTTTCTTTGAAGCAGCGACGGCACTTGGTTTCTCGTAGTAATATCCAATTAGAAGGAAAGAAGATACCCCAACTAATTCCCAGAAAATATACATCTGAAAAATGTTTGTTGCCAAAACCAATCCTAACATCGAAAAACTAAATAATGAAAGGAAAGAGAAGAAACGGTAGAAACCCGGATCACCCTTCATATAGCCAATGCTATAAATATGTACCATCAGAGAAACAGTCGTGATGACAACAAGCATCATCACCGAAATCGGATCAATCAACACCCCAAGATGGATGGTGAGTTTATCGGTCAAATGAAGCCACGATACTTCGAAACCCTTTATTGAAGCGTAGCCTGTTCCGGCAACATGCGATCCAATAAAGTATTTAAAAGCTGTCGCGTATGACAAAATCGCTGATATTCCCAAACCAGTTGATCCAATCAATCCAGTAACAAAAGGTTTCATTTTATGTCCCAGCAGACCCAGAAACAAAAAAACAAAAAGCGGGATCAGCGGAATGAGTAAAGTGTAAGTATAATCGGCCATAACTGATAATTCTCTTTTCGGTTATTAAATTTTCAATATTTCATTTCGTCGACATTGTCCACATCGATCGATTTAAAATTGCGGTATATATTGATGATGATTGCAATAGCAACAGCAGCCTCAGCAGCAGCAACAGCAATGACAATCAGCATAAAAAAATGTCCTTGAAGTTGCTGAGGATAGAGGTAGCGGTTGAACGCCACGAAATTGATATTTACTGAATTCAGAATTAACTCGATAGACATCAACATTGTAATCAGGTTTCTGCGTGTCAGAAAGCCATAGATGCCGATAAAAAACATGAATGTACTGATTACTAAAAAATAGCTGAGCGGAATGTTTTGGATCATATGACAATTGAATTATCTAAATATCTTAAATTCAAATTACTATTTGAATATTATTCTTTTAATTTTCTTTCCTTTTTAGCCACAACAATGGCACCAATCATGGCAGCAAGTAAAAGAACCGAAATCACTTCGAAAGGCAGTGCGTAACCATCTCTGTTATAAGATACCATTGAATTACCAATATCAGTAATATTTAATTGCGGATCAACACCTGCATTCGGAACAAAGTTAAACCTTAGGATTGTCATAAGCGTTAACGTTGCACCTGCAATAGTAGCCAGTGCTGAAAAAATGCTTTGCTTTAAAGGTGCCATTACAGCCCTCTCGCTAAGATGACTTGTAAGAAGGATCGAAAAAATGATCAACACTACAATTCCCCCTGCATAAACAGTTAGCTGTACCGCAGCAAGGAAATTATAATTCATCATGAAATATAACCCGGCTGTTGAGATAAGCACAAACAATAAATAAACAGCAGCCCTTAAAATTCTCCTGGTTGTAACGGTCAATACCGAAAAAGTCAGGATCATGGCACCAAACAGAAAAAACATTACTTCATTAAGCATAACTCGTATTCTTTATATTCTAAATCAAACTGATTTACAGAACCTTTTATTTATTCTTTTACTCCCTCCGAAATCTTCGAACCTGGCTGATTAAGAACTTTGGTAAGTTTTGAGCGATCCCAAACTGCATGTTCGAAATTCTGACCCATCACAATAGCTCCGGTGGGACAGGCTTTCACACAAAGATTACAAAGTGTACACATTCCAAGGTGATAGATGTGCTGATCGATTGCACGTTTCTTTTTCCCTTCGGGTGTAATAATAGATTTAGAGATAATTTCAATCGAACCATTTGGGCAATTGATTTCGCAGATACCACAACCTGTACATTTATGTTCGTTATTATCCGTATGAGGCATAATAACTTCACCACGGAAACGCTCAAACATGACGAGCGTGTCACGATTTTCAGGATATTGATGGGTGACATGTTTCCACGGAGTAAAAACATACTTTCCGGTAATTTTCATCCCGATCAAAAGTGTCCAGACACCTTTGAAGATTGAAACGATATATTCGATAAAAGACTTCATATTTGCCTATAATTCAGTTAAAAATGAAATTTTGTCAAAACAACAAGCGCCATCAGCAAAATATTGACAAGATTGATTGGCAGCAGGTATTTCCACTCAAGCGTTAAGATCTGATCAACACGTAAGCGAGGGAATGTCCATTTAAACCACATGATGATAAAAATTACAGTTAGAACTTTCATGAAAAACCAGATCACCGGGGGTATAAAATCCATCACATGATTAAAGGATTCGAAATTGCCGAAATGCAAAGGCATCCATCCTCCTAAAAATACGGTAGCAGCTACAGCAGAAACAATAAAAAGATTGATGTATTCAGCAAGAAAGAACATTGCGAATTTTATTCCTGAATATTCGGTATGAAAACCAGCAACCAATTCCGACTCAGCTTCTGCAAGGTCAAAAGGACCTCGGTTTGTTTCTGCTGTTCCTGCAATCAGGAAGACAACAAAAGCAATGATAGCAGGGAGATGACCCGAAAAGATAAACCAAGCATCGCGTTGGTGTTCAACAATTACAGAGAATTGCATTGAACCGGCAAAAATAACCATTGTCAAAAGCGATAGCGATACAGATAATTCATAGCTTAGAATCTGAGCACCACTACGCATCGCGCCGATCAGCGAAAATTTATTATTACTCGACCAACCTGCAAGCAAAATACCAATAACACCTACAGATGAAACAGCGGTAAGATAGAAAACACCAATATCAAAATCGAGTGACTGAAGACCCGGTGCAAACGGGAGCACTGCAATCGCCAGAAAGGAAGCGATGATTACAATAAAAGGAGCAAGGTTATAAAGAAACCAATCTGCCTTTCGGGGCATGATCAACTCCTTCATCAACAATTTTATAAAGTCGGCTATTGTTTGAAAAATACCCCAGGGGCCAACTCTTGTAGGCCCAAGTCGCTGCTGAAAAGCAGCACAAACTTTTCGTTCGGCATATACCAGAAACAATCCAAAGAGCGCAACAAACAAAAGGTAAACAACCCCTACAATTACCCACTCAATGGTTGTGGCGAGAAAAGGTGAAAAACTTTCGGCCAATCCCACATGAATGTCGTGGGTCAACGTTGTAAAGTCGTAAATATTAAAAGCCATATTGAAAATATCTTAAGCGTCAGTGTTGATCTTCAATGTTTATTATCGGTCGATATCAGGTATAATAAGGTCGAGCGTCGACATAATCGCTACCAGGTCGGCGATTTTATGACCTTTCGCCATTTTATTTAGCGCAAAGAGATTTGAAAAACCTGGTGAACGGAATTTAATGCGATATGGATTCTTCTTTCCGTCACTCACAATAAATACACCAAACTCGCCGCGTGCTGTTTCAACCCGTTGATAAAATTCTCCTTCAGGAAGTTTTAAAACTCCTTTCATTTTAAGTGCGTAATCACCTTCTGGGATATTATCTATCAATTGTTCAATGATGGATATCGATTCCCACATCTCTTTAATTCTGACTTCATACCGCGCCAGTGAATCGCAACGGTGATCAAGAATTTCATTAAACTTCACTAATGGATAGGCACTGTAGGGTTGGTGTTTACGAACATCGCTCGAAAAACCGGAAGCACGTCCGGACGGACCGGTTACTCCAAAATCAATAGCCTCTTCGAGCGTAAGATATCCAATACCTTCAGTTCGCTCCCGCATAATAACATTACCCGAAAGTAATTGATCGTATTCAGGAAGCTTGGTTTTGAAATATTTGATATAATCCTTAACTCTTTTTTGGAAATTGGGGTGAATATCAAACATTAATCCACCTGGTGTATTGTAGCTTACCGTCATCCTGGCTCCACAAGTTTCCTCAAATATATCGAGGATCAATTCACGGTCGCGAAGTCCGTAGAAAAAGGTGGTAAGCGCTCCCAGATCCATCCCATAGACACACCACCACAACTGGTGAGATGCAAGACGGGTTAATTCATCCATAATGGTACGAATATACTTTACCCGGTCGGGAACTTCAATCTGAAGTGCGTTTTCAACACATAAGGCTACCGCTTCGTTGCTCATATGAGCTGAAAGGTAATCCATACGGTCGGTTAAATGTATAATCTGCGGGTAGGTGATCGCCTCGCACATTTTTTCAATTCCACTATGGATGTAGCCAGTATGTGGCTGAACATTTAGAACTTTTTCTCCTTCAAGTGTAACAAGTAAGCGTAACACCCCGTGGGTTGAAGGGTGCTGCGGACCCATATTAACCTGGTACTTATCGGTAGCAAGCCTGTCGGTTTTTACAATGACCTCTTTTATTTCGGACATATTTCTATCGTTCTACTATTCTTACTTCGTCCACATAATCTTTTCGAAGGGGAAATCCCCATCCGTCTTCAAGAAAAAGGCGGCGTAAATCGGTATGATTGTTGAAATGAACTCCAAGCAAATCATAAACTTCACGCTCGTGATATTTTGCAGTAATCCAAACATCGCTTACTGTGTCAATTGCTGGATTAACCCGATCGGCAGTTCTCACTTTAAGCACCATTACATGACGGTGTTTAATAGATTCAAGATGATAGGTGATTCCCATATTTTCCGGATAATCTATTCCTGTAAGGCAAATTAGATAATCGAAATAGAATTCATCCGTTTGCTTTAACTGAGATGCGGTCTCATGAAGATCTTCAGCCTTTACTATCATCTCAACATACTGAAACCCTTGTTTAATCTCCGCCGTGGGAAATCGTTCAGCCAGAACCGTTTTTAATTCGTCATTAGTCATTTGACCTATAATTTAAAGTGACGTTTTATCAGAAATAATAGGTTTAGCTTCCGAATAGTTTACCTTTCCAAAATTTTTCTGACGCATAATCTTCTTCTGCAATTGCATAAGACCAAAAAGATAAGCCTCAGGCCTTGGCGGACAACCTGGAATATAAACATCAACTGGTATAACATGATCTGCCCCTTTTACAACAGCATAAGAGTTATAGAAAAAGGGACCGCCCGATATCGCGCAACCGCCCAAAGCAATTACATACTTTGGATCAGCCATCTGATCGTATAAACGCTTCAATACCGGAGCCATTTTATAATTAATTGTTCCCGAAATAACAAGCAAATCAGCCTGTCGCGGTGAAGGACGTGCAACTTCGTTTCCAAACCTGGCCATGTCATGACGTGAAGCACCAGCCGACATGAATTCGATCGCACAGCAACGTGTACCAAATGTTAATGGCCATAAAGAATTGGCCCTTGCCCAATTGACCATAGCATCCAGAGAGGCCAACATAATACCTCCACCAGCATATTCAGCGATAATGGGGTAATCGTTCTTCTCGAATTCTTTTTTATTTTTTATTCCCATCTCAAAGCATGTTTTTTCCAACCGTACAACAGACCTAATCCCAAAATTGCAAAGAAGATCAGTATTTCAACGAATCCGGTCAAACCGGCAGTCCTCATTACAATAGCCCATGGGAAAAGAAAAATAGTCTCCACGTCGAAAATGAGAAACAAAATTGCAAACAGATAATAACCAACTGTGTATTGGAGCCATGCATCACCAATTGTTTCAATACCACATTCATATGGCTCGAATTTTGCTGCATTCTTTGAAGTTGGGGGGACATAACTGGAGAAAAGCATGGCTAATCCTACTAGAGAAATTGCCGCCAGAAAAAATACTAAAAGTGCGCTACTTTCCATATTCTAATTTTTAAACTAACTCAGTTGGTCGTAAGTATTACAGACCTTTTATATTTTGGATTTGAAGCGGCAAATGTATCAATTTAAATAATTCCCAATTCCCTTTAATTTGATTTTTTTGCTGATTCAGGCAATAACCCGTTATTTATATTGAGTATAAATTTAACAAATGTGTATTGAATATGCTTATAATAAACCACATGCATACATGCAGTTTCCTAAATACGATCACTTTCTCAACCACAGAAGGTATAAAAATCCTGTTGTGAATTCACACACATCACCGAAAGGTCTTCCGATTTACTAATTACTTTTTGTTCAGTCAATCCAAGCATCGAATCCACAATTGTAGGTTTAAAACTTGCAGCTATAATCAACATTGCCGATTTCAATCCAAGTGCATGATAAAGCGCAGCTTTTTGCAATTTCCAGGTTGGAGAATGACTCTCAATAACCTGAAATGGAAACCTAAACTTTCCATAGAGTCTCTTAATCGAGAAAATATTACTTTTAACAACTTCCTGATCAGCATTCCAACCTTCGTCGGCAATGAAAATATCTATCATTGCACCATTATAACGGCCAAGATTGCTGGCCCATAAAGCAAGATCTTTGCTTTTTTTCATATACCCAACAGGTACAACTATTCGTTTATAGATAGGTTCAATGTCCACTTTTGCCGAAACAAACAAAAAAGGGAATGCCGCATATTGCAAAACAGGTAAAAGTTGCGGAACAGATACTTTATGGGCTACAAGTACCAAACATTCATACAACTTAGCCAACTGATCGAGACTAATCTTTACAGGCTGATCTTTGACAAGAAATTTAACCGGAAGCGTTAACATCAACGGCGAAATCTTAGCGGCAACTCCTCTAAGTCGCGCTTCAGCTATCTCAATCGTTTCATGAACTCTTTTATCTAACAGGTGAAAAAGACAAAGCTCTTTACGAAGTATAATTGCAATCATCATTCCATGTAAAATTGCATCGTCCATCCCTTCCGAAAAATTACACCAGACAAATATCTTCTGTACCCCGTTTTCCATCGCCCAAAAGTAGAAAATAAATTGCGGGAATATATTTTAATCAAATAGTGTAGCCCATCAAAATATGGGTATCTAATCAAAGTCGCCCATATTTTTACCGCGATCTTAAACCTATTCAATGAAAACAAATTGATATCATAGGGTCATCGATTCCATTCATTATTATCGCTGGGTGCGCATCGGATAAAGAACCTTTACAATTAAACAAAACATGTAGCATCCGTCGGAATACCGTAGGAACGTAGGAAAACTGTAGGAAAAACGTAGGAAGTTTGAAAACTGTGAAAAAATCACTCAAACCCGACTTATACTGCTGAATTTCAATAGGCTTAAAAGGTACGTAAAGAACCTTTAGAATCAGTTGGAGATTAAATTAATCCGTAGGATCGTAGGATCGTAGGAAAACTGCAGGAAAAACGCTATATACATCTGATTATCTAACGATTATATAGATATTGAAAACGTAGGAAAACTGTAGTAAAATTGATATATTCCATTGTAATACAGATAAATATATAAGAATGCAGGGTCGTAGGAAATCAATTGAAAAACAGGTATTTTCCTACGATTCCTACGTTCCTACGGCCTATATTTAAATTTTTAAACAAATCACTGGCAAACTTTACAATTCCCGCATTGAAAAAGTAATTAACTAACAGGAATTCAATAAGTCTTACTTTTTGAATGGCCATATTTTTTCACCTTTTGCTTTGCGTGATATAAATGACCAGTTCGCGCAAAAACGCCATCCGTCAGCCGACTAACACAAAGAAGAAAAATATGTCATTATATTCCCACCATTAAATAGTTCTGTTGCGTAAAAAATAGTTCCGTTTTTCATGTAACAATTGGCGGCCTATACCTATTAATATATAATTATGATTTTAATAATTTATAACCTAATCCTGGTGAGATGAGTTTCGAAACACAAACAACAAGAATTGAGCAATTAGTCTGGCTGATCAATGGCACTAAAACGGGAACTGCCGAAGAACTTTCCAAAAAAATGGGTATTTCGCGCCAGACACTATTTAGAGACCTCGATTTTCTGAAAGGAAAGGGGCTGCAAATTTTCTTTTGTACGAGAGACAAAAGTTTCAAATTTGAAAAAAACTGAAATAATATTTTACTTTTTGCAATGAGTGCCACCGTGTGGCACTCATTGCAAAAAATTTTACACAAAATTTAAAATACATTATTATGAAAATTCGCAGTCTAGTTTGTCTGGCAGTGCTGTTGGTCGCTGCTGTTACCGTAAAAGCGCAAGCCGATTCTTTCGATGCCGACATTGTTAAAATGCAACAGTTGAACGGCTCTGCCGGGGCCATGTTTTCACAGATTGTGATGCAGTTTAAATCTGTTAAACCCGGCGTGACCGACGAGCAGTGGGCCGCTGTAAAAAAAGAGGTGTTCGATGTTGAGGTAGCCGAACTCCACAAACAGTTGGTTCCCGTTTATAAAAAGTATTTTACGCAGGACGAGGTAAAAGCCGTTATTGCTTTTTACGAGACCCCTGCCGGCAAAAAATTTGCAGAAAAAACCCCTTTGATTACAGTTGAATCGATGCAAAGCGCGCAGGTATGGGGCATGGGGCTGTTTGGAAAGATCCAGGCATATCTTAGTAAGTAGATTCAGAATTTCGTTCGGATAAAATCAGGTGTAACAATTGGAATAATTCATAATATCAACAATTTAAAATTAAAAATTATGGACAACAAAGTTTCAGTTACAATTAGTGAAGAGGCCAACGCTAACATTCAACAGGCCATTACCCTCCTCCTGCAAAACCTGCCGGAGCTTATTAATCTTAAAGAGAAAGGAATGCGTTGCCAAAGATGGGTGACAAAACAGTGGCATTTGGAACAAATGCGTTGAGTATGCCAAACAGAACCCTAAAGTAGTTCCCGGGTTCCTTGATATGGCTGATTTTGAAAAAGATGTAATTGCCGTAACTGATTTACGGAAAGTTCTAATTCCTGTTCAGCAGAGGGTTGAAAAATTAAATGATACGACCCTGCAGGCGGGTAGCGAAGCCTACACTGCTGCACTGATCTTTTACAATGCCGTAAAAGGTGCAACAAAAGCTGGTGAGCCAGGGATGAAAAATGTTTATGACGATTTACAGTCACGTTTTCCTGGTGATATTAAAACCAATAACGCTTTCAAAGATTCAAAATAGACATTTGTTCTTGAAAATAAAGAATGTCCTTCCGGTAAGGTAGCCAATCCCGCTGGAAGGGCATTTTGTTTTTAAGAATTTGTAACTTGTTCCAAAACTCACAACATCGTACTCGTATCAAAAAGAGTCGGCTTTGTCACTCAGAGCATCGGTTTTGTATAAAATAAGGTTGGCTTCGTCTCTCTGAGCATCGGTTTTGTATAAAATAGGGCCGGCTTTGTCACTCTGAGCATCGGCCTTGTATAAAATAGGGTCAGCTTAGTCACTCAGAGCATCGGCCTTGTATAAAATAGGGTTGGCTCCGTCTCTCTGAGCATCGGCCTTGTATAAAATAGGGTCAGCTTCGTCTCTCTGAGCATCGGCCTTGTATAAAATAGGGTCGGCTTAGTCTCTCTGAGCATCGGCCTTGTATAAAATAGGGTTGGCTTCGTCATCTGGAGCATTAATCTTGACGGTTGATTAAAATCAGCCAAGTTTTTTTAAATAGAAACCATTGCAATTGATGATAATAATGACAATTTAAACCTTAAATTAGCACTCTTTAAATAATTACAATCTGAACAGAACAGAATGGCCAAGAAAGCAAAGACAGAAGAGGAAGAACCTTTGGTTAAAAAACTTTGGAAAGCAGCCGACAAACTCCGGAAAAATATGGATGCTGCGGAATACAAGCATGTAGTTTTAGGTTTGATTTTCCTGAAATATATATCCGATTCATTTGAGGAGCACTACAATTATCTGGCACAGGTAAAAGCGGGAACAGTTAAGCCCGTTGATGAGGATGATCAGTATGCCGATCTCGAAGACAATAACGAATACAAGCAAAAGAAGATTTTCTATGTGCCACCTTCCGCACGCTGGAAGTGGATACAAGGCAGAGCAACACAACCTACAATTGGCAAAGATATTGACGATGCAATGGACGCCATCGAAAAAGACAACACTTCATTAAAGGGTGTGCTGCCAAAGGTTTATGCCCAGGAGAAATTAGATAAAACGAGCTTAGGCGGACTCGTAAACCTTGTTGGTTCTGCAACTTTGGGAACGAAAGAAGCACAAAGCAAAGATTTATTGGGGCAGGTATTCGAATATTTTCTGGGTGAATTTGCATTGGCCGAAGGCAAAAAAGGTGGTCAGTTTTATACGCCCGAAAGTGTCGTGAAATTGTTGGTTGAGATGCTTGAACCTTACGAAGGAAGAGTCTTCGACCCATGTTGCGGTAGCGGTGGAATGTTTGTTCAGAGTGAAAAGTTTATCAAAAAACACCAGGACCATTACCGGAAGAAGGGGGCCGCAAAAACGTCTCTACATAATGCCACAGATCCCATTTCAATTTACGGACAAGAGAGCAACCAAACCACATGGCGTTTGGCGATGATGAATTTATCCATTCGGGGGATCGACAGCAGCAATGTCAAATGGAACAACGAAGGCTCGTTTTTAAATGATTTGCATAAAGATTTAAAAGCCGATTATATTATTGCCAATCCGCCATTTAACGATAGTGACTGGAGTGGGGAATTGTTGCGTGAGGATGCGCGGTGGTCTGTTTTGGGAGAAAAATTAGTTCCGCCAGCCGGAAACGCCAACTATGCATAGATCCAACATTTCTTATACCATTTGTCACCAACCGGACAAGCGGGATTTGTTTTATCGAAGGGCGCATTGACTACAAATACTACTGGTGAAGGAGATATCCGAAAAGCATTAATTGAGAATGATTTGGTGGAATGTATTGTAAACCTTCCAACTAAGTTGTTTCTTAATACTCAAATACCTGCCTGTTTGTGGTTTCTAAAGAAAAACAAACAATTAAGAAAAGGCGAAATTCTCTTTATTGATGCCAGAAACAAGGGGGTTCTGATCAACCGAAAGAACAGGGTACTTACCGACCAGCAATATTTTCTTGAAAAAACAGGGATAGAACAAACCGGTGAAATTGAAGAAATCGCGGCCATTTATCACAACTGGCGGGCTTCGACAGGTACAGCATCCGATTATGAAGACGTGGCAGGTTTTTGCAAAGTCGCTACAATTGATGAGGTCCGGAAACTAAACTATGTTTTAACACCCGGCAGATATGTGGGACTGGCTGACGAAGAGGATGATTTTGTTTTTGAAGAACGATTTAATATGTTGAAGGAAGAACTGGAAAAACAGATAGCTGAAGAAGCAGAATTAAACAGGAAAATTGCGGAGAACCTATCAAAAATTTTAATGCCAGAAAAAATATGACAGCAGATGAATTAATCAGACAATTGCAAACATACCCTCCCGATACAAAAATCGTTATACGAGGTTATGAAGATGGTTACAACGACATTCTGAAATTAAGATCTGTAAAAATAAAACCCAATGAAAATTCCCATTGGTATGATGGCGAATATGATGAGAGCAATGATTCAGATGCGATTGATGCTATTGACCTATTTGGAGAAAACAAAAACCCAATCGATTAATTATGAATCAATGGGAAAAGTTTAAGTTGGGAGATGTTGCTGATATTCAAACAGGACCATTTGGTAGCCAGTTACATATGAGTGATTATAAAATATCGGGTACACCAATAATTACAGTCGAACATTTAGGAGAAAATAGAATTATACATAACAATCTGCCTCTTGTTGGCAGGGATGATAAGCAAAGACTAATTAAATATACTTTAAAAGAAGGTGATATTGTGTTTAGCCGTGTTGGTTCTGTCGACAGAAGAGCATATGTAAGTGATAAAGAAGACGGGTGGATGTTTTCAGGAAGATGTTTAAGAGTAAGAGTAAACAAAGAAAAAGTCGACCCCAAATTTTTGTCTTTCTATTTTGGGCAAGAAAATTTTAAAGAGATGATTCGAAGAATTGCGGTAGGTGCAACAATGCCATCAATTAATACTACAATTCTTAGTGATATTGAAATTTCTATTCCAAAGCTCTCTGTACAGAAGACAATTGAAACAATACTCAGTAATTTAGATGACAAAATAGACCTACTACACCGCCAAAATAAAACCCTGGAACAATTGGCTGAAACGCTATTTAGGCAGTGGTTTGTGGAGGAAGCGGAGGATAGTTGGGAAAAGAAGAAAATTGGAGAGTTGCTTACAATCACTTCGAGTAAAAGAATTTTTTATTCCGAGTACGTTTCATCTGGTATTCCATTTTATCGAAGTAAGGAAATTATTGAATTAAGAAATGCAGGAGCGACGAATAGCGAACTTTATATTTCAAATGAAAGATTTGATGAGATAAACAATAAATTTGGTTCGCCAATAGAAGGAGATATCCTTATGACTTCTGTGGGCACTTTAGGTGTTGCTTATAGAGTAAGAAAAACCGATAAGTTTTATTTTAAAGATGGAAATTTGACTTGGTTCAAAGACTTTAAAGGATTACCTAGCTCCATTGTTTATTTATGGTTGATTTCAAAAATAGGACAAGAAGAACTAGCAGCAATAACAATTGGAAGTACTCAGGAAGCTTTGACAATTGAAGGTCTCAAAGGCATTTCATTTAAGATACCTCCAAAAGCTAAAATTGATGAATATGAGATAGAATTCAACACAATAATAAGTAAGATTGAAATTAATCAAACCCAAATCCGCACCCTTACACAACTTCGCGATACGCTATTGCCGAAGTTGATGAGTGGGGAGGTGAGGGTGAAAGATGTCTGAATTAGGATTTCAAGATTAAAGGATGATAGGAGAAATTTGTTTAAAATCATAAAATCCTTGAATCCTGAAAATCTTAATTCAGACAATGTGTGAAGATGGGCAATGGCCAAAAATCCGTACCTTTGGAACATGTTATATTACAGACGAAAAATATTATTAGCCTTACTCGAAGTGTTTGACGGGCAATTAACTGCAAAAAGTTTGCAGAAATACCTGTTCCTGTTTACCCGTGCTCAGATGGTTAAATCCTTTGACTTTATACCTTACCGTTACGGCTGTTTTTCGTTTCAGGCAAATCAGGATTTGTCAACCATGGAAAAATACGGTTATCTTGAAATGGCCGAAGAACAAAACGGCATATTTATAAAATTAAAACAAACAGGGCAATATTTGGCATTACTGGATATGTTCGACAGACAAGCGCTACTCGACGTAAAAGAAGAGTTCGGCAGATTGAGTCAAACGGATTTGATCCGCCACACCTACCAAAAGTATCCTTATTTTGCTATTAATAGCGCGATTGCAAAAGAACTACTCACCAAAGATGAGTTGACATTGGTAGAAAAACAAAAACGCACGTTTACAGAACCACAGTTATTTAGTATCGGCTACGAAGGAATTACACTTGAAACTTATATAAACAAGTTGATAATTAACGATGTGCATGTTCTGTGTGATGTTCGGAAAAATGCGTACAGTCAGAAATATGGATTCTCGAAAAGCCAATTACAAAAAGCGTGTGTAGGAGTTGGTATTCAATATGTACACGTGCCGGAGTTAGGAATTGAATCGGAACAGCGGCTCGATTTGCGTTCGCAAACCGATTATGATATACTATTCGAGCGTTACGAAAAAACTACTTTGATAGAGAATCACCCTGCATTGCTAAAAGTTAGGGCATTACTTGAAAGTGATAAGAGAGTTGCAGTTACCTGTTTCGAGAAAAATCCGCATCAATGCCATCGCTCCTGCGTTGCAAAAGCATTAATGCAGTTGCCCGATATAAACTACACGTTTAAACCCTTGTAAAATGGCGTTAACCAAAGTCCTCATCACTGTGAAAACCTATCCCACTTTGTCGGAAAAATATGATGAGTTGGTTTGTACTGCTGGTTTTCGTGAAGATGGTTCCTGGGTTCGCATTTTTCCCATTCCTTTCCGTAAACTCGATTATCAGAATCGTTACGAAAAATGGCATTGGATTGAAATGGATTTGGTAAAAAACACATCTGACTATCGCCCCGAAAGTTATCGCCCTACTAATTTGGACAAAGAAATCCGGATATTGGATAAGGTTGATACAGGTTCAAAAAGAGATTGGACAGCACGTAAAAACCTTACGCTTGGCTGTGTGCACACCAATATGTCAGACTTAATAGCAGAAACCAAAAATTCAAAAATAAGCACATCACTTGCCGTATTAAAACCTAGTGCAGTGTTGGATTTTATTTGGGAGTCCTGCGATCGGGAATGGGATAAAAAGAAATTAGATGTAGTGTATGCCAATCAGGCGCAAGGAAGTTTGTTTGATTTGGAAGCAACAAAACAGTTTTTTAAAGTCGTAAAAAAATTACCTTATAAATTCTCCTATATTTTTACTACAGAAGACGGAATTGAACGGAAGTTGATGATCGAAGATTGGGAATTAGGGATGCTTTACTGGAACTGTTTGAGTAAAGCCAATGGTGATGAGCAAGAAGCCTGCAAAAAAGTGAAAGAAAAGTTTTTAGATTATATGTGTCATCAGCGCGATTTGCATTTCTTTTTGGGAACGACCAAGCAATTTCATAATGTTGCACCTAATCCGTTTATTATCATTTGTACATTTTACCCTCCCAAAATCGACACTCAACAATTGTCATTATTTTAGACCAACGCTATGAAACCTATTACCGAAAACCAAATCGAATCCTTTGCCATAGAAACCCTGCAGAATATGGGATGGGGTTATATTCATGGTTTGGCGATTGCCCCCGGTGCAGAACAGGCTGAAAGGGAGAATTTTGAGCAGATTATTTTAAAAGGAAGATTGCGTAAAGCTGTTGCCATCTTAAATCCGGACATCCCGCAAGATGCACAAGAACAAGCGATACAGAAAGTTTTGCAGATTTATTCGCCCGAGTTGTTGTACAACAATGAATCATTTCATCATTTGTTGGTTGAAAAGGTAAAGGTTCCCTATCAGCAAAATGGTTTTGAACGCAGCTATGAGGTGGCTTTGGTAGACTTTGAACATCCGTTGGATAACGAGTTTTTGGTGGTTAATCAATTTATCATCGTTGAGAAGAATCAGAATAAACGGCCTGATGTTTTGCTTTTTATCAATGGAATTCCCTTGGTGGTGATGGAGTTGAAAAATGCGGCAGACGAAAATGCAACAATGCGAAAAGCGTTTGATCAGATTCAAACCTACAAAGCCACCATTCCAGGTCTGTTTACTTACAATTCTATCTGTGTTATTTCGGATGGGCACGAATGTAAAGCAGGTAGTCTTTCGGCGGGCTTTAGTCGCTTTATGACATGGAAGACAACCGACGGCAAAAAAGAGGCATCGCGTTTCCGTCCGCAACTGGAAGTATTACTTAAAGGGATGTTGATTCCATCGACCCTTTTAGATTTGACCCGCAACTTTATTGTTTTTGAAAAGAGCAAAAAGGAAGATGCAAAAACCGGGATTACACAAATTGAGACGGTCAAGAAATTGGCAGCCTATCATCAATATTATGCAGTTAATAAGGCGGTTGAGTCTACAATAATTGCATCGGGAATCCATGGAAATAAAAAAGGAGGCGTTGTCTGGCATACACAAGGTTCTGGCAAAAGTTTAAGCATGGTTTTCTATTCGGGAAAACTGATTACTGCGCCCGAAATGGAGAATCCAACCATCCTCGTTATTACAGACCGAAACGACCTGGACGATCAGTTATTTGATACGTTTGCAGATTCAAAACAATTGTTACGGCAGGAACCCGTTCAGGCAAAAGACCGTGATCATTTAAAAGAGCTGCTGAAAGTTGCGAGCGGAGGAATTGTGTTTACGACCATTCAAAAGTTTTTCCCGGAAGATCAGAAATCGATTTACGACCAGCTTTCGGAGAGAAGAAACATCGTAGTAATTGCGGATGAAGCACACCGTACTCAATACGGTTTTGAAGCATCCATTAAACAGGTAATTGATAAGGAAACCAAGGAGAAGATCGGCGAACGCATTGCCTATGGCTTTGCTAAATATATGCGTGATGCTTTGCCCAATGCAACCTATATCGGCTTTACGGGAACGCCTATCGAAAGCGCTGACATCAACACACCGCAGGTATTCGGCCAGTATATTGATGTGTATGATATTGCCCAGTCTGTTGCCGATGGCGCAACGGTGCGTATTTATTACGAAAGTCGTTTGGCAAAAGTGAATTTGGATGAAGATGGTAAACGGTTGATCGAGGAATTTGATGCAGAATTAGAACTTGACGAAGAGATTACTGATCAACAGAAAGCCAAAGCAAAATGGACAAAGCTGGAAGCAATTGTTGGAAATGAAGACCGGATAAAAAACTTGGCCAAAGATATTGTATATCATTTTGAGCAACGCCAGATCGTTTTTGATGGTAAGGCAATGGTTGTTGCAATGAGCAGAAGAATTGCAGCCGATTTATACAAAGAGATCATTGCCATAAGACCCGAATGGCACGATGACGATTTGAGCAAAGGACTTATTAAGGTTGTAATGACCTCGACAAGTGCCGATGGCCCCGAATTGCAAAGGCATAACACCACCAAACAGCAACGAAGAAACCTGGCCGATCGGATGAAAGATCCTGCCGACTCTTTACGATTGGTGATTGTTCGTGATATGTGGCTCACCGGATTTGATGCTCCATGTCTGAACACCTTGTACATTGACAAACCAATGAGAGGCCATAACTTGATGCAGGCAATTGCAAGGGTGAATCGTGTATTCAGGGATAAGCCAGGCGGTTTAATTGTCGATTATTTGGGAATTGCCTCCAATTTAAAGAAAGCGCTTTCATTTTATTCGGATGCTGGCGGACAAGGGGAACCAACTGTCAACCTTGAAAGGGCGATTAAATTGATGAATGAGAAACTTGAAATCGTTACTCAATTATTCGATGAAGGGAGTAAAACACAGAAAGATATTTTAGCCGAAGAACCGCAAGCTTATTACACAAATAGTCTGCGGTTTAATTACCGTCGGTTTTTTACGGTAAATGCACAAGAGAAACTATCGATTATTCTTCAGGCTGAAGAACATATATTAGGTTTGGAAGATGGCAAGGCTCGTTTTATTCGTGAAGTATCGTTGTTAAGTCAGACTTTTGCGCTATCCGTTCCACATGAAAGGGCGCTGGAAATAAAAGATGATGTAGCATTCTTTCAGGCCGTAAGATCACGACTCGTTAAATTTGAAGGAACCGGAGTTGGTAAATCTGATATTCAAATCGAGACAGCCATCAAACAAATAGTTGATGAAGCATTGAGTTCTGATCAGGTTATTGACATCTTCGAAGCCGCCGGTATAGATAAACCTGAAATATCGGGCTTAGAGATTCTTTCAGACGAATTCCTTTTGGAAGTAAAAGGGATGAAACATCAGAATCTGGCGTTGGAACTATTAAAGAAGCTCTTGAACGATGAAATCAAAACCCGCTCCAAAACCAATTTAGTAAAGAGCAGGAAGTTATTGGAAATGCTTGAAGTTGCCATCAAGCGGTATCAAAATAATCTATTGACAACGGCTGAAATCATTCAGGAACTCATCAACATTGCAAAAGAAATTAAGGAAGCCGACAAAGAGGGTGAACGCCTTGGGTTGACAAAGGAAGAAGTTGCCTTTTACAATGCTCTGGAAGTAAACGACAGCGCTGTGCATATTATGGGTGATGATCAGTTAAAAGATATTGCACGGGAAATCACAGACAAAGTGAGAGCTAATGCTACAATTGACTGGACAATCAGGGAAAGCGCAAGAGCACGATTGATGGTAATTGTAAAACGGACACTTACCAAATGGGGTTATCCTCCGGACAAACAGGCAAAAGCAATTGAGACAGTATTAAAACAGGCCGAACTAATGGCAGATTTCTTCACAAAGGATATTTGATTATTATGCAGTTTGCTAATCATTAAACCCTTTCTATTTATGCCACCATTGTGAGCGAAGACAGCACAAACCTTTCGGGCGGACAGCAACAGCTGATTGCGCTGGCACGCGCACTTTATCAAAAGCCACAGGTTCTATTGATGGATGAAGCAACCGCTGCAATGGATCGCCGAACTGAGCAGTTTGTATTAAAACTTTTAAAGCAGAAGAAAAAAGAGATGATGGTCATCTTTGTCACGCACCGTGTTCAACTGGCGCGACATACAGATTATATATATGTTATTGAAAACAAGCAGATCGCTGCTTCGGGAACACATGAGGAAGTAATTGAAAACAACCGTTTATACAGGGAGGCTTTTCAGGAGATTGTGCTGGTCAGCAGTTGAGTTAATTGGAAGAATAGATCTGGAATTTGGATATTGAAAGCGACCTTTTGATCTTATCTTTTTTCTGTAACACTGATCCAATTCATTTGTAATTGTCTAATTTTCGAGTATGTTTGATTCCGGAATAATTAATCGGATAGAAAATCATGTTAAACAGACAATTGCTGGCTCCCGAAAGTATCGTAGTGGTAGGTGCATCTAATAATATCACCAAGCCTGGAGGGAAAATCCTTAAAAACCTTATTGAACACGAATATAAAGGACAGTTGTTTGCCTTTAATCCCAGCGACACAAATATACAGGGAGTTACTACCATTAATAATTTTGATGATTTACCCGATATTGACCTCGCCATCCTCGCTATCCCGGCTAAAAGTTGTCCCGAAATGGTCGAAAAACTCGCCACACAAAAGAATGTACGTGCATTTATCGTGATTTCGGGTGGATTTAGTGAAATGGGGGCTGAAGGTGAAATATTAGAAAAACAGATGGTTGCAAGTGTAAATAAAACCGGGGGCTGCCTGATCGGACCCAATTGCATTGGAGTGCTTACCCCCAATTATGCAGGTGTTTTTACTACGCCCATCCCAAAACTTGAAAGCTGTGGATGTGATTTTGTCTCGGGATCGGGGGCGACTGCTGTATTTATTATGGAATCGGCCATCCCGAAAGGTTTGCACTTCTCGCGTGTGATCTCTGTTGGGAATTCTGCGCAGATTGGTGTCGAAGAAGTATTGGAATATTGGAACCAAAATGACGAAGAGGAATCCTTTTCGCGTATTAAACTATTATATATCGAATCGATCGCTAATCCCGATAAGTTTCTATACCATGCCCGTTCGCTCGTCAACAAAGGATTCAGAATAGCAGCTATAAAAGCAGGCAGTTCGTCGGCAGGAAGCCGTGCAGCCTCATCACATACAGGAGCATTGGCGAATTCGGATTCAGCAGTCGAAGCGCTTTTCCGTAAAGCGGGGATTGTGAGATGTTATGGAAGGGAAGAATTGACAACTGTTGCCGGGATTTTCATGAACAAGAAGCTCGAAGGGAAAAACATGGCCATCATCACTCATGCAGGGGGTCCCGCGGTGATGCTGACCGACGCCCTCGAAGCGGGAGGTTTGAATATTCCACATCTCGCCGACTCTCCGGCAAAAGACCAACTACGTAAAAAACTATTTGCAGGTTCGTCGGTCGAAAATCCAGTCGACTTTTTAGCCACCGGAACTGCAGAACAATTGGGCGATATCATTGATGCATGCGAAAATGACTTCAAAGAGATAGACGGAATGGCTGTTATATTCGGAAGTCCGGGACTCACCTCCGTTAAAGACGTTTATGAGGTGCTCGACCAGAAAATGAAGACCTGCAAGAAACCAATCTACCCGATTTTACCATCTGTAATGAATGTAAAAAAGGATCTCGCTTATTTTCTATCACATGGAAATGTGAATTTTCCAGACGAAGTGCTACTGGGGCGCGCACTCACACGTGTTTACCGTACTCCTGCCCCATCGGATGAAAGTATGATGCTGGAAGGTGTTGATGTACCAATGATCCGCAGAATTATTGAAAGTTGCGAATCGGGACAATTGCCTCCCGATAAAATTCATGCCTTATTAAGCGCTGCATCCATCCCTTACGTCAAAGAAAGTGTTGTTGCTACAGAAGAGAAAGCCATTGAAGCGGCTCATGAGATAGGATTTCCCGTCGTAATGAAAGTAGTCGGCCCTATTCACAAGACAGATGTGGGTGGTGTTTCGCTGAATATCAGGTCTGACGAATCTGTTCGACTTGAATTTAACCGTATGATGAATATTCCTGAAACAACTGCCGTGCTGATTGCCGAGCAGGCACAAGGTACCGAACTATTTTTAGGCGCAAAATATGAACCCAAATTCGGACATGTGATTCTTTGCGGAATCGGTGGAATTTTTGTGGAGGTATTTAAGGATGTAACTTCAGGACTCGCCCCGCTTTCGTTAGATGAAGCACTATCGATGATCCGAAACCTAAAAGCTTACCCCATCATCAAAGGATTCAGGGGAAATCCGGGTGTCAACCGTACGAAATTTGCTGAAATCATCGTGCGTTTATCATCGATGCTCAGGTTTGCGACTGAGATAAAGGAGATGGATATCAATCCATTGATGGGCAGCGGAAATAAGATTGTTGCTGTCGATGCAAGGATTACGATTGAGAAGTAAAACGTTTGGGGAAATGCCCTACAAACTTGAATCACTTAATCTTTCAAGCTTCACAGGATTCCGTCTACAATCGGAGACTAAGATTATCTTGACATTGTGATCGCTATACCTATAAATGATTTTATAATTCTTTTCAATAAGAAATCGATATTCATATTGTCTTTCTGTCAGGAGTGGTTCAATTGTCCCAACCTTTGGATTTAATTCGAGAATTATTGTCTTTTCAATGATAGCTTTGATCGATTTCCTTGCAATTGTAGTAGAGAACTTAATTTTATAGTAACTGTAATTGTGTTCAAGTTGCATGAAAGCAGCAGCTGACCAAAAGACTTATACTTCTATTTCTCAACTAAGTTAACAAGCTCTCTTACTTCAATTATTCTCCCGTTTTCAATATCCTTTTCAGATTGATCGATCTGTTGATTAAACTCGTCCAAAGTCAACGGAACCAAGTCGTTTTCGATAATTTTTTCCCTTTCCTTCTTCAATAATTTCTCCAAACGAATAACAACTTCTTCGCTTTGAATTTTAAGAAATTCTTGTACAAATGTTATTTTTCGAGTCTCTAAATCCATCTTTATTTTTTTGCAAAGTTAAAAGTTTCAAAATGAAAATCATTTTCTCAAGGACCGATATTATAAATTCAATTTATGAGCAAAGGTCATTGTCCGCCTTTTAAAGATCACCTCTTTCAGCGTTTTTATGCCTATTCACTATTCTTTCCATGTTCATCCTCTCCTTTATCTTTTCCCTTTTGGACAAAATGCATTGTATTCCATGCGAAGTTCATCCATGCCATTAAAGAGCACAAGAATCGATTCATTCGGGGTGAAATTTGAAACTTGCTCTATCGAATTACAAAATTCAGTATACGCGTCAATTACCTTGTTTCTTTGCTCTTTGGCAGATTCATCAGCCAATTCGGCATTCTCTCCCAAACGCTGTTGATACATGATATCGTAAGCGATGTTAGCACCTTCAAGTTCAGTAAGCAAAATATCAATACCAATTTTGATGGCCGCCTTTTGGAGTTCTATATTGGCATGGTATTTTACAAACAATGAGGACAAAAGAGCAGTTTCGGTATTCATTGGCTTAGTTTCGACCTTCCAGAAAGGCTTAAAAAAACATTCGAGCGATTGAGCAACAGCTTTCTTTATGGCGTCACGTCCTTTAAGATGCAAATTAATACTACGTTTGATTTCGGTAAAGCGTTCATTCCGATCTTTATCTGCCAGCGATAGTCTGTCGGATAATTCACTTTTTTGCTGTCTCTTCAGTACCTGCTCATATTTTTCAAAATCAATGATCAATTGATTTAAAGTTGCTTTTGATAAATCGCCTAAATTTACTTTTGCCGGAATAGCCAAACCGATTGTCGATTTGACCAATCCAAAGAGGTTCTTATCCGTTAAGCGGGTGACATGAAGGGTGGAAAACAAGAACTTCTTCATAGAATTTGATTTTGGAATATTAATATTAGAATTCATTAGTGTCCGTGTAAAACTAAATTAATTCTTGTAATATGAATATTATTAAGCCTTTAAACAGATTCCGCCACGACGTGGCTTACTATTTCAATTTTATTTATTTCTACAAAGATTAAGCTGCTACGCAGCATCCTTTTTTGCAACGTAGTTGCTATATCTTTGTAGATAAATGTATTATAGAATTGAAAAAGCAACGTAGTTGCGACATCTTAGTTTGTTAATATTTTAACCGGACAACAGTGATTTCAAAATTAAAAAATAAAAACAAAAAGAATTCTAAAAAAATATGCTCAGGGATGTATAATATCGTAATTGTTTTTTGTAATGATTGCTTTCGGCGATTAGAGCTTGGTAACAAGCATATCCCTTACTAAAAATAAGGAGCTGATGTTTCGCACTTGATTTCATGTTTTAATATTAAATAATTTAGCAAAATTGGCTAATTTTATCTTGTTGATTTACTTAGCTATATGTTTTCCATTTTCATTTAAGCTGCATCGGCTATCTCTTTATCATCCAATAGCCGGGTAATGCGCCTACTTGCTTC
>Ga0209697_10000786_pt1 | contig 51877 bp, 60 predicted proteins | sample AliMusrvi5mmetaG_FD_184115 | JGI IMG/M metagenome (GOLD analysis project Ga0209697, IMG submission 184115) | Freshwater lake bacterial and archeal communities from Alinen Mustajarvi, Finland, to study Microbial Dark Matter (Phase II) - Alinen... | ecosystem: Environmental > Aquatic > Freshwater...
CTGCCGCCGGTCCTTCAGGAACTTACCTGACACCCGGCGCAGGGAAAAATGTAGTGCCAACGATTTATTGGCGCCACTTAACCTGTTGATGCTCAACTCTTCCGTTTTTCAAACTGTAGAAGATGGGCTTGGAGGTATGCCATGACAAAGGAGCAGTTAGTGGCTCAATCTGTTGCCCGCTGGCTGGGCACCATCGAAGCGCAACGGAAGGATGTGGTCCGCGAGGCTTTGCCAAGCATGGATGTTGCTTGGTTGTTTCGAGCACTCGCAGAAGAGGAAAACTTCCATCCCGATGGTATCTCGATGGCTATTGCTGGTTTCGACTTGTCGGCAGTTGATCTTGAACATGCACGAAGTGAAAGTGGACTGCCTGCAATGCACGGGCTGACTGATGACTTGCATGTTGCCGCCGAGTGGAGAGATACGCGACAGAACCACGCTTCGATTATTGCTCTGGCAAAAGGTTGGCACCCTGGCGTCAGCACTCTCGACCATTTTCGCAGTGCTCAATCGAAAGACCTTTGCGGGTTCCTGCTTGGTTGGGCCGAAGTCCGCAGCGGGTTGCCCGTAAATGATCTCCAAAAGGAGCTTTTGAGAGCACTTCAGGGTGAGGAGATAGCCAAGATGATTTCCTTGGAATCCTTGTGTTCATTTCTCTCGGAATGGTTCTCCCTCAAGTCCACCGACGCCCTAAACGCACCGCGCGCGGCGCTCCCGCAGCTTGGTCTTTTTTCAGATCCCGCATTGTTTTCAAAGTCTGGCGGGATCGAGGAGCGTTTGCTGGCGAATTTCAAGACGGCGGCGAGGGTGAAGGATGCCCCTGCTACCGGGCTGCGTTCGGTCGAGCGGAATCTGAACAAGCGGTTTCGCCGGGATCTTGTGACGAGGGACCGTTTGTTGGGCGTGTGCGAGCGTCTTGCGCGGGCACGCCTGTTTCCCTCGGTGGAGGAAATGGCATCGGTAACCTTGGACCAGGTGCAAGAAGTTTTCCGACCACCCAAGGACCAGGCACCGGAGCCGGAAGAGGAATGGGGCGCAGACGAAGACGAGGCGACCGACGGGGGCGAGACTCCCGGCGGCAAGACGCGCGGTCTCCGCGATCTGGCGGCGGCGACCGGCGGCGACCTGCTCGATGACGAGCAGGAACGTTTGACGGCACGCGCCACCGTTCTGGAATCCGCGCTCGAAGAAGCCATCGAGGCGGACGAAAAGCGGTTCGAGGCGGATGTCGAGGTTGGCGGCGAGGAGGCACGCATCGCGTTCGACGTGGATCACGCACTCCTCGGATGGTTGCACACGTATTGCACGGGCGAGGTGTGGGGCGGGTTGCTGCACACCAGGGAACAGTCCATCGCCGTCTCGCTCAAACAACATGAGTCGAGCGAGCATTGGAAGGTCGAACCATCCCGCATCGCGACCCTCGACGGCAGGGAAATGGACCTCCGGCAGATTTTTGCCGATTGGGACACCCAGCTTCGCCGCAAAGGGCATGACGTGAATATTCTCGCGGACTGGGACGCGTTCGTTGCCGACCGGGGAATTCTCATCGCCCACCTGGACGCGCTTTTTCATTTTCCGCTCGACTGGATGGCCGGACACCCGGAATGGGCGCTTGTTGTGGACCGGTATCTCTCGACGGCAACCCGGCTCTACCATCAGGTCCAGGAGAATTTCCGGAACATGAGCGAGGTGGATCAGGGCTGGGCAGAGATTGGGCTTCACGGGCTTCTCGCTCTCGACGTGATGCAGGTCCGCTGCGATTTGGAGGATGATCGGGAGTCGTGGAAAGCGGTTCTTCTGCCCACCCACCCACTCCACCTTTGGCGCTACCAGCGGCTGGCTTCCGTGCTGCGGGGGTTGGGGAGCACGCTCGATCCCGAAGACCGGGCGGCGGTCATTGACGAGTGCCGGCGACCAGAGCAATTTCTCAGCGTCCTTTTCGCAAGTTCTTTGCCGGGGAGCCGCGGAGGATCGCGGCTTCTGCCCATATCGAGCGACCTGCACGGGCTGGCCACGTTCGAAAACCTGCAAAATGCCTGCTCGGGATTGGATGGCGTCGCGACTGTGCGATACGCGGTGGATCGCTTCGCGGTGTCAAACCGGTTGCATCTCCGCCCGTTGCGGCTTGGCATCGTCAACCCGCCCGACGCGCCGCGCCTGCTTGTCGAGATCTCGAAAATCCTGAGCGAGCGGCGCGAAAAAACCTTGCCGTCGCTTCGCGTGGAGCTTTTTTCAACGACCGCCCCGACCGTGCGGGGTCGCGCCGCGCAAGCGATGGCATTTTCATCGGAGACGATGGACCTTCTTGAAGCCCGCCTTGTCTCGGGAAGGCTGGAGCTGCGGATCCACGAGCAACCGCGCCCGCTCGACCAGTGGATCGCCCACTGGCGGAAGGAGCCGCTTCACATTCTCATCATTTTCGACGAGGCGGGGGTATCCATCCGGCGCAGCGACATGGGTCTGCCGATGCCGATGAGCCCGTTCTGCGTGCGGAAAGTGATCCGCTACCAAGTGCTAAGAGGCAGCCTGCATCTCGACCCGACGACCGACGAGCCGCCGTTTTCGGAGTTCATGCAGCTCATGAACGAGGCAGACAGAGGCCAACGCGATTCGACACCGAACGCCTGGGCCGACGCGGAAAACCTCCGGCAAGTCGCCGACTCGGTGCTGCAAGGCGACGAGCCCGGCGCATTCTGGCTCGCGCTGGCAGACCGCGCACTGCCGCCCGAGTCGGGGCTCGCATCGGTGCGGCTCCTTGCCCAGCGGGAGGATCAGCGCGATATCCTTCTTCTTTCCCGCGATTACCGCCGGTTGGCCGAGATCGTCCGCCCGGCATTTAATCGGTGGCATCTCCATGTGACCGCAAAGCAGCTCTCGAAACTGCTTGAAGAGGGGGTTCATCTCACGGGTTCTGGCATTCTGAACCTCGTCAAGAAAGACGGCACGGTGGATGCGAATCAAGTGCTCGGGTTGGCAGGGACGCTGCTGGCCGCGCGAGATTATGCGAACCGTTTTCCCGGTGCCCTGATCGTCTCGATTGATCACCAGATCGCCCGCCACTGGCTCCGGCTTGGAAAGCGCGGAGAACGGTGCGATTTGGTCGCCGTGCGACGGGAGGGAGAAGGCATTGTCATCGATGCGATCGAGGTTAAAAGCACGCAGGGTCCGGCGACCGCCATTGCGCAATCCACGCTGGATGACGCAGCAAACCAGCTTTCGGCGACGCTCGAAGCTGTGTCTGACGGGCTCAGCGGAACTGCTCCGGGCGCGGGCGCGCTGTCTGTCCCCCGCTGCGAGATGCTCAAAGAGGTGCTCGTGCGCGGATGCCTTGGAAAGAATGTCACCGCCGACCTGCGTGAAACTTGGTGCGGCTGGCTGATGCGGATTTTCCGCCAAGAAGGAGATCCGATGGCTGTTGAGGTTCGCGGCGAAATTGTTCGTGTCGCCCTCGGGGAGAGCGCGATGGTTCCAACAATGGCTCTTGTTCGCGGCGACTTGCCGGTCGGCGTCCGCACGCTCGGCGAATCGGAAGTGCAAAGCCTTTTGGAAGATGAAGGGGAGCCGCCATCGTCAACTGAGCTTCCGCCGAGCGCTCCTCCACCTGAAGCTCCATCGCCTGCGGGAGCTGGGGTTGCTCCGGGAGCCGGGCCTTCGGTTAGGAGAGAGTCTTCGCCGCCCGCACAACCTGCGCCCGCCCCGGTCACGCCGCCGCCTCCAGCCTCTCAGCAGGAATCTGTTCAACAACCACAGTCCGCAGGATGGCCCCCGCAGCCCAATGAACTGGGGATGATCGGCCAAGATGAAACCGTTCGCCAACTCATCAACCGCATCCAATACGCACGCGATTTCAACCAACCTTTCAAAGACACGATGTTCGTGGGATCCGCCGGCGTGGGAAAAAGCAGCTTCGCACGAGCCATTGCAAACCAACTGCTTACTCAGACACCGATCATGTTTTCCGGCGCAGACCTTCGGAGCGGGCGGATGATCGTCGAGAAACTTGAGCAGGACGGTAAAGTGCCGGAAGAAGAAACAAGCCCTGTCAGGCTTCGGTCCTGCATTCTGTTCATCGACGAGGTGCATGCCCTTCCTCCTGCGGTTTCGAATATCCTGCTCAGCGCCCTCGACGACAGCCGCCTCACCACGATCGACAACACGGATTACGATTTCGGGGAAGTCGTGTTTCTCATGGCGACCACCGATGCCGGAAAACTTACCGAGGCCTTCCGGAGCCGCCCCGACCGTGTCCTCCTGCGCAATTACACCCTCGACGAACTCGCGGGAATCCTGTGGCTGCACGGGCAACGAGAACTCGATGGTTTTGCCCTCCCGCGCGAAGTGTGCTTCGAAATCGCTGCCCGCACTCGCGCGCAACCGCGCGTGGCCGTCAGGATGCTCACCAACCAGCTCGTCCCGCATTTTTACGCATCCGTCCGGGAATCCAACGCAACTCCGAACCGGCATCGCATCGGCGAATGCATGACAGTTGAAAGTGTCGCCGACTATTTTGAGAGCCAGGGAGTTGATTTCAACGGACTGGACAGCATCGCGCGAAACTTCATCTCCTACCTCGGACGGCACGGGGCAACAGCCGAAGAACGCCTGCGCCAAGGAATCGGCATCTCCAATCGCGGGGATTTTGTCGAAGCCGACGAATACCTCCAGCGCCTCGGTCTCGTGACCGTGCGAGGCGGTCGCACGTTAACCGCAGAAGGGCGCAGGTATCTCAACACTCCAAGCGACCTAAGGCACCGCATCTCGCGTTCATCTTAGAGAACCATGACGCCCGGCTTCCCCATTGCGAGCACGCTGGATAATCCCGCCCAGGAAGAGGTGTTTCTGCGGAAGCTGGGAATCCGTGGCTGGAGGCGCGTGCATTATTTTCGCAACCACTTTGAAACCGGCTGGGGCGAACACCAGCAGGGCCGGTCACTTTCGCCCCGTGCCTTCGAGGCGTTCCTCCGATTTGTCGGGAGTGTTGCCTTTCCCGCTTCCAGCAAGAAGCCGAGCGTGTTCCTGACCGACTCCGGTGGTATCGAGCTTTGCTGGGAGGATGTTTCCGGACATGCTGTGCAGGTCGAGTTCACACGCGATGGAGCGGAATACTTCCTCGGAGCAACAGAAGAGGAGGGCTTCATCGCCTATTCCGAAATGGGGAATCTCTCCGCCCGACTCTCCGCCTGAAATCTCATCATGGCCGTTGCCGCCGAGGAGAACATCGTCCGGGCTGTTTGCTCTGATAAATGGGATGGGGAGAGGCTCTCGCCCAGCCTGTTTGTCGGCTCTGGCATCTCTGTCAGCCGACTTGCCTTGGTTTCGCTGGAAGAGCACTGGGACTTGTTCCGCAGGCATGTCGAAAAGCCGCCCGAGCGAACTTTGGAGCGAATTGCCGAGATCAATGTTGGCGAACTTCAAGCGATCGGTCGCAACCACACTTCCAAAGCCGAGCTGACCGTCGAGCCAAGCCCGCTCGACTGGAACCCGGCCCATGCTGAAATCCCGCAGAGAATCTCCCGAGGTCTTGCCAACTCGATTCTTCCCAAGTTGCAGCTTCATCAAGTTTGACAGCCTGATTGCGCTTGCGGAGATCATGGATGACGACGAAATACGAATCCCGTCGCCGACAATGTGAAAATACGATATCAGAGAGCGGGAAGGGGGGCAGGCGGCACCCCCCGCGAGAGCAACACCCCGGATCTGCGCCGCGTCAGTAGCTGTGTTTGGTGAGGCTGGTCTTGCCCCGGAAGACCCAGTAGATGCTGGCGGTGTAGGCGAGGACGAGCGGCACGCCGATGAGGGCGATGATGAGCATGATCCCCAGCGTCTTTTGGGTGGAGACCGCGTTGTAAATGGTGAGGCTGTTCGCGGGGTCCGGGCTGGAGAGAACCATGTTCGGAAAATAGGTGAGCCCGAAGGTCGCCATCATGAGACCCATGGCGGCGCACGAGGAAAGAAACGCGTTGAACTCCCGCTTTTTGTGGATCTCGCGCGGGATGTTCAGCACGATCAGCACGTTCACGGCGACCACGGCCAACACGTACGGCCGGGCGCGCACGGTGTCCAAAACCCACGGCACCGCGATCAGCGTGTAGAGGTTGAAGAGAAAGTAGGAGGCGAGGAAAAGCCCGATCAGCCGAGGGATCCAGCCGCTGACGATCCGGTTCAGGTCGCCGCCGGTTTTCATGGCAAGGTAAATCGCCCCGTGCATCGCAAACAGGAGGACCGTCGTCACGCCCATCAGGAGCGCATACGGGTTCAGGAGGCCGAGGAACGAGCCCGCAAACTCGTGGTCCGCATCGAGCGGGATGCCCCGCACGATATTGCCCATCGCCACACCGATCAGGAGGGCGGCGACGAAACTGCCGGCGCTGAATGCCACGTCCCAGAACCCCCTCCACCATGTCCATTTCTCCTTGCTGCGGAACTCGATGGCGACCGCGCGGAAAATCAGCGAGCAGAGCAGCAGCATGAAGGCCAGGTAAAATCCGGAAAAAACCGTGGCATAGGCCCCCGGAAACGCGGCAAAAAGCGCTCCCCCGCCGGTGACCAGCCAAACTTCATTGCCGTCCCAGACTGGCCCGATCGAATTCAAAAGCATGCGCCGGTACTCGTCCTTCCGGACAAACAGATGGAGCACGCCCACCCCGAGGTCGAAGCCGTCGAGCATGGCGTAGCCGGTGAAAAGGACGCCGACGAGGACGAACCAGATGGTGTTGAGATCGGGGATGTTCATGCGCGTGGGGTGGTTCGGACCAGGGCTTTCCAGCTCTCCGGCATCTCCTCGCTCTCGTCCTCGTCGTCCGGCCCGTGGTGGATCTTCCGGGTGAGAAGGAAAATGAACATGGCGAAGAGGAGCGCGTAAACGAGACCGAACAGGATGAGCGAAGCGACGACCTGATTCGCGGTCACCACCCGTGACAGCGATTCGGAGATTCTCAGCATATCATACACGATCCATGGCTGGCGCCCCATCTCCGCCGTGAACCATCCCGCCTGGTTCGCGATCTGCGGTCCGAGGACGGAAAATACCAGGGCCACCAGAAGCCAGCGCGTCAGCGGCCGCGACAGGTCGAACAGCCATCCGCGCCACCAGAAAAAACAGGCCGCCAGCGACAGCACCAGCAGCGCCACCCCGACGATGACCATCCCGTGGTAAAACTGGAAAACGGCGGCCACATTCGGCCAATACGACTTCCGGAGACCGGGGAGCTCGGACGCGGTTGCACCCGGATGTCGGAGCTTCAAAAACGCGTCGGAGGGCAGCTCGCGCAGCCCGGCCACCGGCTTGGCCGCCGATCCCCAGCAGAGAAAACTCAGCAGCCCGGGGATTTTCGGGCCCACGACTTTTTCCGTCCCGGTATCGACATACCCGAAAAGCGTTATCGGTGTGCCGGGAGCCGTCTCGTAAACCCCCTCCAAGGCGGCGAGCTTGACCGGCTGGTTGTGCAACACGCCCCTCGCCGTGAAATCGGCGCTGATCATTTGCAGGACGCAGGCCACGGTCGCGAAGCCAAGACCGATTTTTAGCGAGGCCTTGGAAAATTCCACATGCCGGCCCCGCAGGAGGTAATACGCGCTGATGCTCACGACGAGAAACGCCCCCGCCAGCCAGGCGCCGAGCACGACGTGGGTCAGCCGGTCGAGCGTGGACGGGTTGAAGACCATGGCCCAAAAATCATCGACCACCGCGCGGACGCTGGTGAGGTCGGCGGAAGTGACCACATGGTCAGCGGGAAGGAACACCGGTTTGCCATTGACCATGGTCTCCAGATGGTAGCCCGCAGGCGTCTGCATCCACGAGTTGGCCACAATAATCCACAGCGCGCTGAAATGCGCGCCGAATGCCACCATGCACGTCGCAAAGAAGTGCATCCGGGGGCCGACCTTGTTCCAGCCGAACAGCAGGAGCGCCAAAAATCCCGACTCCAGAAAAAACGCGAAAATCCCCTCCGCCGCGAGCGCGCTCCCGAAAATATCCCCGACAAACCGCGAGTAGGTCGCCCAGTTCGTGCCGAACTCGAACTCCATCACGATCCCGCTCGCCACGCCGATCGCGAACGTCAGCGCGAAGATCCGCGTCCAGAACCTCGCCATGTTGTGAAAAAGCGGGTTCCCGGTCCTCAGCCATGACCATTCCATCATCACGAGAATAATCCCCAGCCCGATGCTGAGCGGCGGGTAGATGTAATGGAAGGCGGCCGTGAATGCGAATTGGATGCGGGCCAGAATTTCGACGGTCATGCCGGATGAGAATCACTAACACGACCCTTGCCTGTCAAGGCGAGATCCGTGGCCCGGTTCCGCGCGTAAGGTCGAGGCTGGAGAAACACGTTCCGTGTTCCTCAACATTGCGCCTGGCTCCGACGGGCATGTAGCGGAATTCTGAAAGAATTTCGTTCTCGATATTCCCTCGATGATGTTCCCTCGCTCGCAGCCTCATGGGATGCCGTTCCCCCTCCTTTCTAGTGCCAACGTGTTGTGCGGGGACACGCACCCGGATCACGACACGATCGGCGCGTTCCCTGTCAGGAATTCTGACTTTTGATTTGGAGAACCTCCGGCGGCATGTTTGTCTTTCCCTTCTCGCCCGATCCCGCATGCAAAAGACTCACAAACGCCAGTCCTGGATTGCCGCAGCCGGCTGGTCGCTGGCCGGGTTGGCCGTGGTGATTTCGGTAGCCGTGCTGGCGACCTCGCGGGGCGAGCCGGTGAACGCGCTTTGGATCGTGGTTGCGGCGGTGTGCGTTTTTGCGCTCGCGTGGAGGTTTCACTCCGTTTGGCTGATGGCAAAGGTGCTGACCCTGAACCACGAGCGGGCGACCCCGGCGGTCCATCGCGAGGATGGCAAGGACTATATCCCCACCAACAGATGGGTGGTCTTCGGGCACCACTTTGCGGCGATTGCCGGGCCGGGGCCGCTGGTCGGGCCGGTGCTCGCCGCGCAGTTCGGGTTTTTGCCGGGGATGCTCTGGATCCTGGTCGGCGCGACGCTCGGGGGTGCGGTCCATGACAGCCTGATCCTGTTTTGCTCGGTTCGCCGGGGCGGGAGATCCCTTGGCCGGATGGTTCGGGACGAGGTCGGGCCGTTCGCGGGATTCGTCGCCATGGTGAGCATTCTGGCCATCATGGTGATCATTTTGGCGGTGCTGTCGCTCGTCGTTGTCAAGGCGCTCGCCGAGAGTTCGTGGGGGCTATTCACGATCGCGGCCACGATCCCGCTCGCGATGGCCATGGGGCTCGGCATGAGGCGCAAATGGGCGGGGATGAAGGCCATCAGCGCGTTCGGGGTGGCCGGCCTGCTCCTCTCCGTGCTGGGCGGGAAGTGGATCCAGGGCGGCGCGGTCGAGGGCTGGTTCCAGTGCGGCGAAGTTTCCCTGGCGTGGATGATCATGGGCTACGGCCTGCTCGCATCCGTGCTGCCGGTCTGGCTGCTGCTCGCCCCCCGCGACTTCCTCAGCTCGTTTTTGAAAATCGGGGCGGTGGGATTTCTGGCCGTCGCGATTCTGGTGCTCGCCCCGCCGCTGCGGATGCCCGCGCTGACGAAGTTTATCGGCGGGACCGGGCCGGTGTTTGCGGGAGCGGTGTTCCCGTTTTGCTTCATCACCATCGCCTGCGGGGCGGTGTCGGGGTTCCACGCGATCATTTCCTCGGGGACGACGCCCAAGCTGATCGCGCGGGAAAAAGACATCCGTTTCGTCGGTTACGGGGCGATGATCACAGAGATGCTCGTCGGGATCATGGCCCTTATCGCCGCGTGCACGATGCAGCCCGGCGAATATTTCGCCATCAACATGAAAGGCGAGCCCGCCGCCGTGGTGCAGAAAATCACGGCGCTCGGGTTCCCGGTCACGGCCGGCGAAATGTCCTCGCTCGCCGCCAGCGTCGGCGAGAAATCCCTGGTCGGACGCACCGGCGGAGCCCCGACGTTCGCGGTCGGGATGGCCCAGATGTTTTCCCGCCTGGTGGACAATCCCACCGCCATCGCTATCTGGTATCACTTCGCGATCATGTTCGAGGCGCTGTTCATCCTCACCACGATCGATGCCGGAACCCGCGTCGGGCGCTTCCTTGTCCATGATCTTCTCGGCTATGTGTGGAAACCGCTGGGAAACACGAAATCGACCGCGGGCAACTGGCTCGCCAGCATCGCGTTCGTCAGCGCGTGGGGATATTTCCTCTACCAGGGCGTGGTCGATCCGCTCGGCGGAATCAACTCGTTCTGGCCGATCTTCGGCGTGGCCAACCAGCTCCTCGCCGTCATCGCGCTTTCCCTCGGAACAACCGTCCTGCTGAAAATGGGAAAGCTCCGCCATATCTGGGTTCCGGTGCTTCCTCTCGCCTGGCTGCTGGCCGTCACGATGACTGCCGGGCTCGAGAAGATCTTCGCCGCCGACCCCCGGCTCGGTTTCCTGAGCGCCGCCAGCGAACTCTCCGCGAAAATCGCCGCGGGCGGCGCGCCCGCCCAGCTCGCCGCCTGGCGGCAGCAGGTTTTCAACAACTACGTCAACAGCGCGGTCACCGCGAGCTTCCTCGTCCTTGTCGTCCTGATCGTCGGTGCCAACGCCCGCATCTGGTGGCATCTCCTCGTCGCAAAAAAGAGCAGCCCGCTGCGCGAGGAACCGTTCGTCGCCCTGCCAGCGGCATAAAATCCGCGGGGAGTTGTCCTTTTCTCCGGCTCCCTCGACGCGCTCGCGCCCACCAACATCAAGTGGCTCGGCGTGATCACCCCGGTCGGCGACGTTCTCTTTCTCGCCGGATGGGCCATGCTCCTCGAACCCGCGAAATTTTTCGTTTCAAGTTGATATTGGGTGGCCGTTGGAGCAGGATGATTGGTTCGTTTGTGATGACCATCTTGCGGAAAATTATTCTTCTTGCCTGCGGCTTTCTCGTGCTCGCGGGGCCGGCGTGGTCGCAGGATACCTCGGATCTTTTTCTGCGGGCCTGGCAGGATTTTCAGGCGGGCGAGAAACTCGAGCGGGACGGGAATCCGCGCGAGGGGTTTGCCCGGTATCAAAGCGCCGCAAAACTCCTCGAACAGATTTCCAAGGCGCAGCCGGACTGGCAGCCGTCCGTCGTCGAATACCGGCTCAAGAAAACGCGCGAGAACATCACCCGCCTCGAAGGCGAGGTGAGCGCCCTTCCCAAGGTCCAAGAAGGCCCCGAGGGCCCGCTCCCGCAGCCGGACGTGCCTCTTCCTCCTCCGGTCTATCCGGCCATCAACACCAGCAGGCCGCTGGTTCCCCGCCAGCCCGCAGCCCTGCGGCCCACGCAGGTTCCGAACGGGGAGTCTGCCGCCCTGCGCCAGCAGCTCGCCGCCGCCCGCGCCGAAAACGAACGCCTCCAAGACAAGCTCGCCCGGCAGGGCGCCGAACTCAAGAGCGCGTTCGTGGAAATCGACAAAAGAAAAGTGACGGCCGTCGAGCTCAAGACCCAGCTCGCCCAGGCGCAGGACGCCGCAGAGACCGCCATCAAGGACCGCGAGATTTCCGCTGCAAAAGCCCCCCCGGTTGACGACAAACGCTTGGCGGAACTGAACGGGCGGATCCAAACTGCCGAGGCGGACAACGAGGCGCTCATCGACGAAAACCGGCGCCTGCTCGCGAAACTGGAGAGCGCTTCGAAATACATCGAGTCCGCGGATTCCGGGCGGAAGGTCTTGGAGGACGACCGCAAAAAAATCGCCAAGCAGCGCGACGAAGCCGTCGCCCGCACCAAGAAGATCAAGGACAACGCGGCCGCCCTCGAGAAGCTGGCCAAGGAAAAAGACGACCTCCAGGCCCAATTCGCGAAGGACAAGAAAGAGCTCGAAGCCAAGCTGGCCAGGGCGACGGACCCCGAAAAGCTGGAGAAACTCGCCGCGGAAAACAAGGCCCTCGCGGCGCGGCTCGCCGAAACAGAGAAGAAGCTCGCCGAGGCCGCCGCCAAGCCGGAGGAAAGCGACAAGGTGCTCGCCGGCCTCCGCAGCGAGATCAACTCGCTCAACGACCGCCTCCTGGAAAGCCAGGCGCAGATCGCCAAGCGGGACGACCAGCTCAAGGCGCTGGCCAAACAGCTCGACGAGTCGTCGGGAGAAACCGCGCGGCTGAAATTGAACCCCCGGCCGACGGCCGATGAAAAGCGCACCATGGTCGAAAACGATCTCCTCCGCGGGATCATCCTCCGCCAGATCAAAGAGCAGGCCGAACGCGACGCCGCCCGCAACGGGCTGGAAAAAGAAATCCAGAACCTCCAGATCAAGTCCGACACGCTCTCGAAGAATCTCGCCGTCCTTTCCCGCCCCGCGTTTCAGCTCAGCAACGACGAGCGCCTGCTTTTCAAGGAGCCGATCACCGCGCTGAGCGAGCCGGACGCCTCCTCGCTCTCGGTCACGATGGCCGTCGCCAAACCCGCTGACGGGTTCCCCGCGCCAACTCCCGCCGAGGGGCCGGAATCCCTGCCGGACGCCACCCGCGACATGGTGGACCAGGCGAGAAAACTGTTCGCGCAGGGGCATTTCGCCGACGCCGAAAAACTCTACCAGCAGATCGTGGACACCGCTCCGAACAACTACTTCGCCCTCTCGAACCTCGGCGTCACGCAGATCCAGGTGAGCAAACTTTCCGCGGCGGAGGTCGCGCTGAAAAAGGCCATCGAGATCAACCCCAAGGACGCCTTTGCCGCCACCAACCTCGGCATCGTCTATTGCAAGCAGGGCCGCTTCGACGAAGCGGTCACCTCGCTGCTCGAGGCGGTGGCCAACGACGACAAGGACCACATCGCCTGGAACTACCTCGGCATCTGCTACGGGGAACAGGGCCTCAAGGGCAAAGCGGAGGAAGCCTTCAAGCGCAGCCTTGAGATCCGCGACGACTACGCGGACGCCCATTTCAACCTAGCCGTCCTCTACGCCACCACCGCCCCCCCCTCGATCGACGCCGCCAGACTCCACTACAAAAAGGCCGTCTCCCTCGGCTCCTCCGCCGACCCCTCGCTCGAAAAACTTCTCCAGTAATCCGGGGATTCACGGCATTCTTTTTTTTTCATGGACATTGTGTATTTCGATCTCGAGACCCAGCGGACGGCGAATGACGTCGGCGGCTGGGACAAGAAGCACGAGATGGGGATGTCGGTCGGCGTCACGTTCAGCTCGGCCGAAAACAAGTACGAGATTTTCCCGGAGAGCCGGGTGGACGATCTGATCAAGCGTCTCCAGCGGGCGGACCTGGTCGTCGGCTACAACGTCGTCCGCTTCGATTACGAGGTGCTGATGGGCTACACCGTCCTCTCGCTGCCCGAACAGCTCCGCACGCTCGACCTCCTCGTGGATATCGAAAAATCCGCCGGGCACCGGCTCAAGCTCGAGGACGTCGCGCAGGGGACGCTCGGCATAGGCAAAATCGCCGAGGGGCTCGACGCGATCCGCTGGTGGCGCGAGGGCCGGGTGATGGAGGTCGCCGAGTATTGCTGCTTCGACGTGAAGGTGACGAAGCTCGTCCACGAATACGGGGCCGCCCACAACGAGCTTTTCTTCAGCGACCGGTTCGGGCGGAAACAGCGGCTGGAAATCCGGTGGAGCGCATGATCCAGCCGCTCAAATCTCCGAAGAACAACTGGTTCCTCTACTGGGTCGATCTCGAGGAACCGCTCCCGTCGGGCAAGGACTGGTTCCTCCCCACGATCGTCATCGTCTGCGACCAGTCGGGAACCCCGGTCGCCCCGCCCGAGATCCTCGAAGAACTCGACCAGTCGCGCGTGGAAAATTTCCTCTACAAAACATTCGACCAGCTCGGGACCCCCGACCGGCTTTCCGTCGCGGCCAGCGAGGACTGGGATCCCGAGGCCTGGCAGAGCTTCTCGGCGGACTGCAAGCTCGACATCCGGTTCCAGAATTTCGACAAGCGCACCCCGGACGATCTCCGCGCGCTGACCAAGACCCTGGTGATGAGGGTCGGACGCGAACCGCACGGGCACGCCCATGCTCGCGAAATGGCCCGCGGCCTCGTGAGAACTGCCTTGCGCGTCCGCTCCCAGACAAAAAAATCCGCTTTGCTGCGGCTGGCGGCGGCGAGGGATCCCGATTGCCCGGAAGCCCGGATCGAGCTGGCCGACCTCGATTTCCAGGCCGGCAGTTTCAAAGCCTGCCTGCTCGCCTACGAGGAACTCGCCGGGAAGGAGTCTTCACGGTGGCATTCGAAGAAGGCCTCGTGGTGGATCGACCGCGAGACGAGGCCGTATCTCCGCGCGATTTACGGAAAGGCCATGACGCAATGGCACCTCGGACGGTTCGCTCCCGCCGCCGCCACCCTCGAAGACCTCCTCCGCCTCAACCCCAAGGACAACCAGGGCGCGCGGTTCCTCATCCCCTTGCTCCACCTGCTGGCGGAATCGCCCGAGCGGGCCGCAACCTATTTTGCCAGGTATGCCGGGCAATACCCGCGCGATTTTTCCGAGCCGTCGTTTCTCTTCGGCTGGGCGCTCACCTGCTCGCTCGATGGCCGGGAGGCGGAGGCCCGCGCAAAATACAGCGAGGGAATCCTGAAGAATATCTACCTCGCCCCCATGCTGCTCGAACTCGACGAGCCGCCGCGGAGCCTCTGGCTGCCGAACGACCGGGCGGAGCCGAACTACGCCGCGGAGTTCGTCGAATCTTACGCCGTCCTCTGGGACAAGGAACCGGGCGCGCTCCGGCTGCTGCGGGAAATCTTCGACGAGATGCTCCCGCGCATCGAAAAAATCGTTCTCCACCGCGAGCAGATGGCCGATTTTCAGGACCAGCGCTACGAGCCGGATTACAAAGACGCCTGGCAGGCGCTCGTCCAAAAAGACGAGTCGCTGACGAAGCCGTGACCGGGGGGCTTCCTGTAGAGGTTGCAACGCAGGACGCGAAGCGTCCGAGGCCGGGCTTTCCATTCTGAAAGAATTTCTCAATCGCCTTTTTCGGGCTTATCGGAGATGCGCCCTGGGCGGATTTGGAAGCTGGCAAAGCGCGGCCGGTTGTGACAAGTTCGGGGCATGACAGAGGAATCCCTCCGCAAGTCCCTGCAGATTTACAAAGGGCTGGTCGAAGTCAGCGGCCTGATCAATTCGATCACCGACTACGGGGAGTTGCTGCGGGCGATTCTCGATGTCGCGCGGCGGGTCATCCGCGCGGAGGCGGCTTCGTTGTTTCTTGTGCATCCCGAAACCGGAAGCCTCGAGCTTTCGATCGCGACGAAGGGGGAAACCGGCTATGTCGAACCGAAGCTCTCGGTGCCGCGCGGGAAGGGGATCGCCGGCTGGGTCTTCGAGCACGACGAGCCGCTGCTGATCCCCGACGCCTACCAGGATGACAGGTTCTTCAAGGAGGCGGACAAAAAAACCGGGTTTGTCACGCGCTCGATCCTCTGCGCCCCGCTGAAAAGCGAGTCCCAGCTCCTCGGCGTCCTCCAGGTCCTCAACCCGCGCGAGAAGCCCTCGTTCGAAGCGGAGGATTTCGAGGGGTTCTGCGCGTATGCCAACCTCATCGCGACCGCGATCGAAAAACTCCGGACGCTCGAGAAAATCCGCGCCCAGGAACGCGTCGAGCGGGATCTCGAGATCGCGGCGGAAATTCAAAGCCAGCTTCTTTCGCGGGCGATTCCCAAAGATGTCCAGGGCGCGGTGTTTTCGGCCCACAACACCCCCGCCGCGAATGTCGGCGGCGATTTTTACGGGGTGTTCGCGCGCAGCCCCAACGAGATCTGCTTCGCGATCGGCGACGTGTCGGGGAAGGGGATTTCCGCCGCGCTGCTCATGGCCCAGACGCTCAGCGCGATGCAGTTCGTCCTTGCCGCGACGACTGGCCCGGACAGCGCGATGGCCCGGCTCAACGAAACCCTTTATGCGAACGTCATCCGCGGGATGTTCGTCACGACGATCATCGCCCGGATGATCCCCGCCACGCGCCGGGTGGAAATCGCGAGCGCCGGACATTGCCAGCCGCTGCTGGTCAGGGCCAACGGTTCGGCGTTCCGGATCGAGACCCCGGCGGCACTGCCGCTGGGGGTCCTCCCGAATGCCGCTTACCACCACGGGAGCCTGGTCCTCGAACCGGGGGACCGGATCGTTGTTTACACCGATGGCCTGAGCGAATCGCGGAAGGAAGGCGGCGACTCGCAGTTCGACGAATGCCTGCTCGACCATGCCTCGGGGCCGGCCAAAGACACGGACGCGCTCCTCAACCGCCTCGTGAATGCCGAACTCCGCCACCGCGGGGCCGGACGCCAGCTCGATGACCTGACAATTCTTGTGGGGGGGTTCGAATGAAAAAGACGGTCCGTTTTTCGAGCGACACCTGCCACCTGGCCGATGTCCGCAAGGAAGTGCGGGCCTTCCTCGCCCAAAACGGTTTCGACGAGTGCGCGACCGAGCTGATGGTCCTCGCCCTCGACGAAGCCTGCACGAACGTGATCCGCCACGCCTACGCCCACGAGCGCAAGCCCGTGCGCCTGGAAATGACCGCCCTGCGCGCGCTCGTGAGGTTTGTCCTCCGCGACTACGGCCGCTCCTGCGACCCGAAAAAAATCAAGGGCCGCGCCCTCGAAGACATCCGCCCCGGCGGCCTCGGCGTCCACATCATCAAACAGGCCTTCGACTCCGTCACCTACGAGCCCCAGCCCAAAGGCACCCGCCTGACCCTCGAAAAAACGCGCCCGACGCATGGCTGAAAACCGTGCTCAGTCCAAGAACGCCCAGAGCAGGCTCCTGCTGGCATGGTCGAGTTCTTCGGGCCGCGGGATGTGGTAGAGGTCGCCGGTGATGTCGCGGACGATCCATCCGCCGCCGGGGATCGGCTCCGGCCACGCGTCGAGCTCGGTCTGGAATTTCCGCCCGCCCGCCCGGGTCTCGACCTCCCAGACCCGCAGCTCGATGTCCTGCCCGATCCGGCGGATTTTCCGGATTTCCAGGCAGCTCGCGGATGCGGCCACGGCAAGTTCGAGCGCCTGGCGCGAAGCCTCGTCCAGGTCGGCCGGATTTTCCACGAGCGCAGACTCCTTCCCATCGCGGTCGCGGAGAGAAAAATACCGGTCCGCCGAAATCCACGGAAAGCACCGGACGACGCGGACCGGGACCCACGACTCCGCGGATTTGCACTGGAGGCGCCCGTCCGCGCCGGTTCGCAGTTCAAAGATATCGGGGATCATACTGGAAAAAACAAATGGATTTCACGCAAAGGGCGCAAAGCACGCCAAGACAAAAAGATATGGATGGAAAATGTGCCACCCAAATGGTGAGTGCTTTATCCTTCATAAGTTCTTTCTTTGCGTGCTTGGCGTCCTTGGCGTGAGTCTCTTCTGCCGGATATGGGTTCATACGGCAAAATTGGCGTGGAGCTGCTGTTGGAGATCGTGGAGTTTGCGGTAGAGGCCGCCCGGGAGCGCGAGCAATTGCGCGTGGGTCCCCTCTTCGACCAGCTTTCCCTCCTTGATGACCAGCAGCCGGCTCGCGCGCTGGAGCGTGGAGAGGCGGTGGGCGATCGCCACGACCGTGCGGCCCTGGACCAGGCGGTCGAGCGCCTCCTGGATATTCCGCTCCGTCTCGGTGTCCACGTTGCTGGTCGCCTCGTCGAGGATGAGAATCCGGGGGTCGTGCAGCACCGCGCGGGCGATCGAGATCCTCTGCCTCTCGCCGCCCGAGAGCGTGTGCCCGCGCTCGCCGACAACCGTTTCGTAACCGAGCGGCAGCCGGCAGATGAAATCGTGCGCGTTCGCCGCCCGCGCTGCCTCGATCACCCTCGAAAGATCGGCCTCCGGCAACCCGTAGCGGATGTTGTCGAGCAGGGTCCCATGAAACAAAAACGGCTCCTGCTGGACCATGCCCACCTGGCGGCGGTAGTGCCCGGTGTCGAGCCGGTTCAAATCCACCCCGTCAATGCTGATCCGGCCTTCGCTGGCCTCGTAAAACCGCGCGATCAAGTTGATGATCGTGCTTTTCCCGGCTCCCGACGGCCCGACCAGACCGATCATCTCGCCGGGACGGATTTCGAAATCCAGGTGCCGCAGGATCTGGCGCACGCCGTCGTAGGAAAACGACACCTGCTCGAACCGGATCGCCCCCTGCAACGGGACGAGCCGGACGGCGTCCGAGCTCTGGGCGGCAGGCGGCGCGGTATCGATGACTTCGAAAACCCGGTGGGCTGAGCTGACCGCGCGGTTCATCATCCGGGTGATCTGCCCGATGACTTCGAGCGGGTAGAAGAACAGCCCCATGTAGAGAAGGAACGCGACGAATGTGCCCAGCGTGAGCGGCGCCCCCCAGAGGCCCATCACCCGCGCCAGCGCCATTCCCCAGACGGCGAGCAGGATGACGTGGAACGAGATCATCAGGAGCGGCCAGAACGACGTCCAGCTTTGGTGCACGTCGTTGAAGCTCGCGAGCGCGATGTCGTTGCGCTTGTCGAAGCGCGCCTTCTCGCGGTCCTCCTGGCTGAACGATTTGACGACGCGCATGCCGGGGATCGTGTCGGAGAGGACGGCGGTCAGATCCGACCACTTCCGCCACGCGCGAAGAAACCGGCGGTTGATCACCTTGCCGTGAAAATAATACGCCGCGAGAAACAGCGGGACCGGCAGCGTCATCACCAGGCCGAGCTGCCAATCCATCCAGATCAGCATCCCCCCGAGCCCGGCGAGCATGAGGATGGAGAGAGATGCCTCGACGACGCCGAACGCCAGGAATTCCCACAACCGGTCGGTGTCGCTGCTCACGCGGGTGATCAGGCTGCCGGTCTGTTTTTTTGAAAAAAACCCCAGGCTCAATTTTTGCAGGTGGGCATAGACCTCCTGGCGCAGGTCATGGGCGACGAGCTCGCCGAGGAACGCCATTTTCCGCAAGCGCAGCCAGTGGCAAAATTCGCGGACAACAAAGATCAGCCCCAGCAGGGCGATCACTCCGACCGCGCTCTTGACCATGTTTTCCGGGCGCATTTTCCCCTCTCCGACCGGGCGGATGACCTGGTCGAGAAGATACTTCGTGAAGTAGGGAGGGGCGAGATTGAGCAGGGTCATGATGCCTGCGGCCACCGAACCGATGACCACCTCCTTGCGGTAGGGTTTGAAATAGCCGAGCAGCCGCCAGATCACCGCCATCTGGTTTTTCGCCACCGTGGACTGCGCGTCGCGGATCCTCGACGCCACCGCTTCCGCGTAGAGTTCATCCGGGTTCGACGGCTTCACCGGGTGCCCGTCCAACTGCTGCTGCAATAGAAACCGCAACTGCTCGAACGCCCGCTTTTGACGATTGGTGAACGTGAACCCGGCGACCAGCTTCTCCTCTTCGCCATAGACTCCGAGCCAGCCCCCGCTCATCCCGGAATCCTCGCGCACCTGCCGGATTTCCTCCCGCCGGACCCGCTTCCATCCGGACGCATCGCCGTCGTCCGCGATCACGACCAGCGAGTCCGTGACGACCACCCACCGGCCCTTCAACCGGAGCGAGGCATCAAAATCCGCCCAGGCATAAAGCCGGATCGACTCCCCCTCCGCCACCAGCGCCGCCCGCACAGGCGCGGCCAGCTCGGCCGGCTGGTCGAGAAACCGCCGGATCAGCGTCTGGTCGGTGGAGAGTTTTGTGGAACTGGACATGCGGGCAGGCGGGGATTTCATCCTCTTCCCCCGCGTTTGCCAAGACATCCGGAAGAAAATGCACCAGAAGCGCCACAAGGAGGGCTCGCTCCATTTTCCCCGATCCCAATCACCCCTCCTGGCTACAGCAGGCACTTCTCGCCCTCGGCATTGCAGGAGAGCCATTCGACCAGTTCCATCTTGGGAGGGCGAACCTCTGTGTGAGCCGAAATATCTGAACTCAACCAACTCCCCGCTTGATTCTCCCTTCCCCTGCTGGTATAGGAAACCCCATGGCGACCATGACACAGGTTTTTCAGGAAGCGCGTGCTCTTCCCACCCGTGATCGGGCCCGGCTTGTTTGTAAACTCATTGCGGTGGATCAGCCCTCCTTTTTGACCGACGATTCAGAACTGGCGAGGCGCGAAGAGGACGTGAGACTCGGCCGAGTGCGGCGCACGGGGGTTGCCGGTGTCATGCGTGAAGCCCGCATGTTGGCCGGAGTGCACGGCCAGCCCCCCACTCTCAAACCGCGCAAGGGTTAACCCTTCGCCCTCCGGTTCTTCCAGTAACCGGGCCGACGCTGGGGTGCATTCACCGCCATGATGTATGGCTCTCCCCGGATGTCCTCAATAAATCGAATCACATATCGAAAAGTTGTTGTTGGCCCGTAAAATCGCCAGCCGGGACGGCCACAGGGATCAACCGGTAATTCGCGCGGGTGGTTGTCGATGGCGACAACCCCCGTCTCGATTTCGTCAATGAACCGGGCAAGTGCCCGCTGGTCGTAGTGGTGGTCCTTCATCCAGCGGATGGAACCCAAGTATTCGCCGCTCGCAGCCGGATGAATCCCGTAACTCATGCAGAAAGACTTTCCTGCAACAAATCCGAGGCAACAAACAACTGACCCGAATCCCAGACATAAAGGAGGATCGACTCCCCCTCCGCCAGCAGCGCCGCCCGCACCGGCGCGGCCAGCTCGGCCGGCTGGTCGAGAAACCGCCGGATCAGCGATTGGTCGGTAGAGAGTTTTGTGGAACTGGACATGCGGGCAGGCAGCGATTTCACCCGCTTCGCCCGCGTTTGCCAAGACATCCGGCAAAAAATGAATCCGCGGCAGCGGGGCGGCACCCCCCTATTATCCCGGATCCGGCGATTGCCCGCGAAGACGCAAAGGAGAAGAAGAAATGAAAACAGCGGAATTTATCTGTCCGGTGTTCTTTCCAACTTTTTCCTGTTCTCCCTGTTGCTCCGTGGCGAGCACTCCCCGTTTTCGGGCTTAGGATCCGGGCAGATCCAGCGGGCTCCTCACCGCCATCCCCGGACGGTTGAGCACGTGCGTATAGATCATCGTCGTGCTCACGTCCGAATGGCCGAGCAGCTCCTGCACGGTGCGGATGTCGGAGCCGCTTTCGAGCAAATGGGTCGCGAAGCTGTGCCGCAGCGTGTGCGGCGTCACCGGCTGTTCGATCCCGGCCGCCTCCCGCGCCAACTTCACCGCCCGCTGGAGGTTCCCCTCATTCACATGGTGCCTGCGAATGGCCCCGCTCACGGGATCCTGCGAAATGCGGTCCGATGGAAATATCCAGAACCACCCCCATTCCTTCCCGGCATTCGGATACTTCCGCTCCAGGGCATCCGGCAACTGCACCCCGGCCAACCCCGATGCCCGGTCGCTGTCGAACAGCGCCCGTCCCCGCTCCAGTTGCGCCCGCAATTCCGGCACAGCCTGCACGGGAAGCGTCGTGATCCGGTCCTTGTCCCCCTTGCCGCCGCGCACCGTGATCGTGAGCCGTTCCAAGTCCAGGTCCTTGACCCGCAGTCGCAGGCATTCCATCAGCCGCAAGCCACCTCCGTAGAGCAGCTTCGTCATGAGCCGGTAATCCTCCGCAATCGCCTCGATCAGCCGCTTCACCTCGTCCCGCTTCAATACCACGGGCAGCCGCCTCCGGTCCTCCGCTCGCGTCACCCCGTCCACATGCTCGAACGGCCGCCCGAGCACCTGCCCGAACAAAAACAGCAAGGAGTTGAACGCCTGGTTCTGCGTCGCTGCCGACACCCGCCGCTCAACCGCAAGGAACTCCAGATACGCCTTCACATCATCCATGCCAAGGGCGTCCCCGGATTCCGCTCCCGCAAAAATCAGAAACCGACGCACCCAATCCAAATACGTCTGCTCCGTGCGATACGAATAATGCTTCTCCCTCAAACGAACCCGCATCCCATCCAAGATCCCGGCGGCCATCCCCGGCACCGGGCCATCATCCCTCCGACCCTTGAACCGTGCGTCCAGAAACCCCTTCGCCACCGGCGGACGCCCGATCGGCGAGCGTGTCTCCAGCACCGCCGGCACGGCCCATTTCCCGGCCCACGGCACCAGATACATCTTCGTGTAGAGAACCCCGATCGCCTCATCCGCCTGCGCCACCTTCCACCCCTCGGCTCCGCCCGCCTCCAACGACCTCAAAAACTCCTCGACTTCCACCGCCCCAACCTCATGATACCGCTTCGGCGCAATGAACTTCCCGAACCGTGTCACCCACATGCACAGAAATACAACCCGCTTCTCCTCCTTCCCCGCCTCCCGAAACATCCCCGCCAACCGCTCCGAAAATGGCGATTTCCCACCTCCCATCCCGGATTTTCCGCTTGAAATTGAGCTCATATCTACATAGGCTACGTCAAGCCTATTTCAAAATCAACCCAATCCAGCCCAATTTACGTTCGACATATAATCAGCCGCTGCCTTTAGGTCATCCACAGTGAACTCTGCCTCGACAGGATTGAATCCAAGTTCGCAGATTCCGACCGATTTTGTCGCGTGAGGTTGACCCCATGTTTTGCCCTCCTTCGCGAATGGAGCGAGCAGTTCTCGGAGCCATTCAATTTCCTCTTTTTGCGCGGCGTTTTCACGTTCAAGCCCCTTGACTGCCAGACTGTGACCTTCGAGTTCTTTTGCGATTTCGCCCCGGCTTTTCAGTAGGGCATTCCAGTCGTTTGCTGTGATGTTCATAAAAATGTCGAACAAGGCCATTGGACCTAATCCCCGGCCTTTCCAAGTTTGGTGTGATTCGCCCGTTCCCCGTTGGCCGGGGATAGGTCACTGGCGACGTTCGCTAAAACAGGCGCGGCCAGGGAGCGGATGGTTTCGATCGTCTCATCTCGGTAATTTTTCCCGAACAGGAGGACTTTCAGCCTGTCGAGCTTTTCCGCATCGGATGAACACGATTCCATTTGAGGCGGGCCATCCTTGCCACCGCGAAGGGCGGCGGATTGGTTTTTATCGGCCGGGAGTGGTCTCATAGCGGACGGGCGGTTTCCGGGGCAAATTCCGGCATTTCCGGCGATCCCATTCCGCATTCCCAATTTCGCATTTCGAATTTTCATATCACCGCAGAGTAGCGCTCGCGGTTGGTGAGTCGGGTGGAGGGGTCGCAGCGGAGATCCCAGAACTCCGGATCGGAGGAGGCGTGCAAGTGCTCGAACCAGGACTCCACGTCGATGACGGTGGTGTTCGGGGCAGGCCGGCGGGAGGCGACGAACCCGGCCTTGATCAATCGCATGAGCGTGTTGTAGTCGATCCCCATGCCGAGGTGCTCGGGCAGCGCCCCGGTGAGCCTGACCCATCGCTCGTGGATCCGGACGACCGGCCGGTATTCGCTCGGGCCGATCTTTTGCCAGGAGACCAGGGCGACCTTCGGGAGATCAATGTCGTCCGGGGCAGGGAAGACGGTTTTGCCCGGGGCGACTTCGATCTGGCGGCCGCCAGGGAACTCTTTGCACTTGGAAAAGAGGTTTGCGCGGGTGGGTTTGTCTGCGGTCATCATAGGAGCTGGAGCTGCGGGTTGGTGGATTGGAATTTCTGGCGGCGGAAATAGTCGAATGCCTCCGGGTCGGTGAAAGCGCGGTAGATTCCCTCGCGTTGCGAGCCATCGGCGGAGTGAACGACGCGATCGGGCTCCCAGACTTCGGCAAAACCGAGCTGGACGAGCTCGGTGACGCGGGGGCGGACGTTGAGGATGTCCCATTTCATCACCTGGGCCAGGCCGCGCGTCGTGCATGGGCCGTATTCGCGCAAGGCATCCAGGACGGCGCGACGGTTTCCGGCGATTTTATTCTGGATCCCGTCCCAGGTGGCGTTGCGGTAATCGATGGGGATCATAGTGCCTCTCTCCGCGCCTCTGCGCCTCTGCGTGAGAAAACTTTCCGGCCTCCGCCGTCCGCTCTGCGGTTGCGGACGGTGAACACGAGCCTCCAGACCTGTTGGGCGGAGGCTTCGGAGAGGCCGCAGCGGTATTGGCGGCGGCAGATGGCCTCTGGATAGGCGAGCGGGAGCCGGCGCTTGCTGCATTCGATCTGGAGCCGGTGCAGGGCGATGCGGTAGGGCTCGCTCTCGGCCTGGAGCAGGACGTTCATGGCGACCTCGGGACGACCTGCCAGGTCGAGGAAATGGGCGCGGAGAGGGAGGAAGTCGCGCTGGCCGGCCTCGGTGATGCGGCGGCCAACGGCTTTGATGCACTGCTCGTGCCGCCAGGTGTCGAAGGCTTCTCCACGGCCCCATTTCAGCCAGGCTTTCCGCGAAAGCATCGCGAGGCTCTGGCGCTGCTGCCGATCGAGCGGAGCCCAGGCCATGTCGGGAGCGTAGTTGCTGCCTTTTCTCACGCGGAGACGCGGAGGCGCAGAGAGATGTTTATTTTCCATGTATTTTTCCTCCGCGTCTCCGCGCCTCTGCGTGAAGAATCTGCTTGATCCGGATGTCGATGGCGCGGATCTGGGCCTCGTAGTCGCGCTTGCGGGCCAGGAGGCGGCCGATGCGTGCGAGCTGGACCTGGTGGGGGTTGACGATGCCTATGGCGAAGCCGGGGCGGTCGAAGGGGTATTTTTGCAAGAAATTTTTCATAAGAGTGATAGGGCTAATGGGACTGAGGGAGCGCGGCGGCGGCTTCCGCCTGGACGTGGGCCGGGAGAGAGCTGAAGGATTTCGGGATTGCTGCGTGCGGGTAGTTTTCGGAAAGCCAGCCGACCCAGCCCTTCGGGACGGCGGGCTCTGGCCCGACCTCTGACCTCTGGCCTCTGACCTCAGCCTCCTGTCTGCCATAGGCCTTCCGCGCCAAATTCAGCCGGTCCTCGAAGAGGTCGGCATCCTGGATGAGGCGGGAGAACTGGAGCGAGCTGGGCGAGTAGCCGGATCCGGGGCGTCCCATCTGGGCCTTGATCCAGCGGATCACGAGCGCCACGTCGGCGGCGGTATAGCCGCGCTTGACCAGCTCGTCCCAGGCACGCATGCGCTGGTAGCTGAGCGTGAGGCGCTGCTGCGTGAGGCTCTCGAAGTGGGCGTGCAATGCGGAGACCAGCTTTTTGAGCCGCTCGGCCTGCTCGATGAATGTCTCAGACATGGGATTCCTCCATTCTTTCTTTTGGCGGTTCAAATCCGGTGGAGGATGGAGCGTCCGACGAGGCGGTTGATCTTGTGCCGGCGGCGGATTTTCCAGGCCCGGTATTCGGCCCCGGCGATATAGCCGAGGATGATGACGCAGACCGCGCAGGCCGCGCCGGAGACGAATGCGGCGGCGATCATTTGCCCTCCCTCTCGCGCAGCCAGGCGACGATGCCCGGCAATGCGCGGCGCAGGGCCAGGATCTCGGCTCCGGTGATCGGCGCGTAGCTCATGCGACCTCCTGTTTGCTGGTTTCGAGGCTTTCGGACTTCGGCTCGAAGAAGAAAACCTCGTCCTGGTCGAAGATGATGCCGGCGAGTTTGAGCGCGGCGGGCGGGATGATGGCTTTGTCGGCGATGAGGCGGGCCTTGGCGACGGTCGGGTCGGCATATTGGACGTAGTCCTCGCCGTTGAAGAGGACCTCTCCGGTAGCCGCATCCTTGACCACGGTTGACAGGAGACGCGAGACGACCTCGTCCCATGTTCCGGTCCCTTTGGCTTTCTCGACCTTGGTGGGGCAGGTGCGGAAGCCGAACCGGGCCATGGTGAGGTCGATGGATTTCGCTTTGCCGAACTCTTCGGGATGCTGGAGCGACCAGACCTGGAGCCCGCCTTCGTGCTGCATGATCCGGCGGTTGATTTCGTCGAGCTCGTCTTTGTATTCGCGGTCGATGGCGGCCTTCGCCTCATCGATCTGGATTTTCAGGGCTTCGACGCGGAGCTTGTCCTCGACGAGCACGGCGGCGACGGCGCGGGCGCCTTCGCGGGAGCTGATGAGGACGGGCTGGAGTTTTTGTGCTTTTGGTTTTTTCATAATTTGGAATGTGGAATGTGGGATTATCGGGTGCGGGCGATGGCCTCGCGGGCCTGGGCGAAGGTTTCGGGGGTGACGGGCTCGCCGCGGGAGAGCTGGGTCGCGCGGCGGACCATGAGGGCGAGGGCGGAGAGCGTGCGGGTGTCGGGCGGGAGCTGGGCGAGGGCCTTCACGGCCGGGGCGGCGGCCTCGGCGTCCCAGCCGAGGCGGCGGCGCAGGAAGAGGGCCGCGTCGCTGTCTGGCAGCGTGCTCATCCACACGCGCTCGCCCATGCGGTTGCTGTTGAGCTGGCGGCACTCCTCGTAGGCGGTCTCGCGCTCTAACTTGCGCCACAGGCTCGGGATCGTGAGGAGGATGAACTCGCCGGGGGTCCGGTTAATGAGCGTCTTGAGGATGTTGAGCGTCTGCGGGCCGAGGTGATGGCCCTCGTCGAGGACGACCGTGCGGCGGCTCTCGCGCAGCCGGGCGATCACCCGGTCGAGCGCGGCGGCGGCCCCGGCGCGGTCGGCAGTGCCCCCGAGGGCGGAGAGAAGGCTGCCAAGGAACGCGCACACGCTGCCCTTGTGGGTCTCGTCGCACTCGAGCGCCACCACGCGGGAGCCGTATTGCGCGGCGAGCAGCTTGCCGATGCTGCTCTTTCCCTGCCCGCTGGGGGCCTGGATGATGACGAGGCGCCGGAGCGAGTCCGTGCTCATCGCGTCGCGCACCGCCAGGCGCGCGGCGTGCGGGAGGCTCAGGTCGTCGTAGATGGGATCATCGGCCCCGAGGATGCTTTCGGCCTGCTCGATGAGGCGGCAGACCGCCTGGTATTCCGCGAGCCAGTGCGGGGCGCTCCCGGCCGGGGCCTCGCCCGCCAGGATGCGCTTGTATTGCCGGTCGCTGCCGACCCCGCTGTAGCGGGCACGGAGCTGCCCGAAGCTCAGCCCCTGGGCCGCGCGGTAGGTGTCGATCTGGATCGCCGCGTCTCGCAGCGCCGCCACTTCCTCGCGGAAGAGGTCTTCGTTTTCTTCTTCTTTCATTGGTTTTCTTTCTTGGTTTTGGTTTTTCAGAAGGCGTGGTCTTTTTCCCAAGCCTCAAGGTCTGCCGCGCGGGGGTCGGCGGCCACGCGGGCCGCGAACGCGTTCCCCTCGTGCTCCGCGGTGGCCGGACGGCGGGGCGCGGAAACCTCCGCCCCCTCGCCGCCGGTTGCTTTCCCCCCACGAGAAATTTCTGTGAAGTTGCCGAGGCCGTCGCGGGCGGAGCTGGTTCGGGAGACGACGCCGCTTCCGGACAGCGTGCGGGTCTCGGTGCGCAGGGCTTTGGTTTTGCGGGCGCGGATGCCCCGCGCGGCCTCGGCGGCCTCGGGGCGGAAGTCCATCGCCCATCCCTGCATGTCGCGGACGAGAGAGGGCGCGTTGCTCACGCACTCGGCCTTCGCGGCGATGAGGTCCCCCTTGTTCGCGTTGGGGGAATTTTGCAGGGCGTGGACGCGGGCTCCATCGGACGGCGCGAACGGGTCGAAATAGACGCGCACTTTCTGGCCCTGGAATTTGTAAAGCTCGTCCGAGTCGAAGTAGTATTTGATGCTCTCGCCGAACGGGCTCATCACCGACCCGCCCACGATGCCTCCGCGCATCACCGTCCACTCCTTGATCTCTCCGCGGAAGAAATGAGAGAGGTCGTCCGCGAGGCGTGGCATGGTGGAGGCTTCCTCTTCCCAGATCTCTGCCGGGATGCACTGGCCGTAAAGCGCGCTGGTCGTGCGGGTGTGGTTGCGCAGGTGGATCGCCCGCTCCATGGCGTCCATGACAGCCGGGAGGAGTGGGAAAATGTTCCGGGGATCCTTGTGCCCGGCCTTGCAGGCCTCGACGAGCTTCGCGTTGTCTTCCATCTCGCCCCGGAACCGCCCGATCTGGCCGGGGAGGTCGCCGAGCACGGTCCAGAGCCCGTTGAAATAGTTCTCGATGAGCTTGTGGTTGGGCCGGTAGGCGCGGGTCACGGAGACGCCGGCGGCGGCGAGGAACTCGGTCACGCGATTGCTCTCCCACACGCCTTTTTCCAGGACGACCTCGGCGGGCTTGCCGGTGGCGGCCCATGTGCGGGCCATAGCCCGGCACACGTCCTCACCACGATAGCTCTGGCGGTCGCGCATCGTGAAGTCGAATCCGGGGCAGAATGCCGCCGCATCATCCACGCCGATGAGGAGCTGGAAGCGGCCGAGCTTCACGCCGAACTTGCGCGAGCAAATATCATCGGCGAGGTGCCAGGGCACGCAGACGACGAAATTCACCGAACCGTCGTCCCAGCTCTGCCGCTCGCCCGCCCGCAGGCGGCGGGTGCCGTCGCGGCTCATGCGCATGCACCCGCGGCGATTAGCCAGGCTGTTCTCGGTTTCCCGGGGCGAGCGGTGGTAGCGGATCACCAGTTCGTCAACGTGGAGCTGCTTGCGGATCGTCGGTGTGTAGGCGGCGCCGCTTTTCCGGCACTTGAGGATCGCCGCGCGCGTCTCCTCGCTGCACCCATCCCACTGCGAGATGGCGAGCGCCGCCGCGTTGATGCTCCCGGCGCCGTCCGCCCGGTTGAACGCGAGCAGTTTCTCGCGCCCGAATGCCTGCTCGGCGGGGGTGAGAATCGCGTCGGCCTTGCGCCCGCACTCGGCGTAGTTATCCTCCAACCCGTCCGGCCCCTGCTCCCGGAAGCGCTTCGACCAACGGTCGAAGTTCACGCGGGGAACCTTGCAGGATTTGCAGGCCACCGCCACGCTGAGCCGACGCCTCTCTTTCGCTTCTTCCACGGCGCGGATCGCTTCCAGTCTTTCCAGTGCGGCAGGGCTCATAGCTTGCCCTCCTTGAATGCTTCCGCTACCGCCCGCCAGCCACCGGCGGATAAAACCCAGTGGACGCGGAGCATTTTCTGGTATCCGACGCGGTTGAGTCTCCGCGTCTCGACCGTTTCCGGCCGGTTCAGGTTCCACCACTCGAACCCCTGCTTGATCGTCGAAATCCCGCGCTGCTTGTAGATGACGTAAATCGAGAAAAGCGCGTCGGCGGCAGCGCGGAACAGGCTCGCCTCCACCTCAGACATCGTCTCTTCAAAATCCGCTTCGGGATACCCGCCCCAATTCGGGAAAATGCTGCTGCTGTCGCGCCATGCCGTCATTTCCCGGCCCTCGCTTTCGGCTTGCGCCCGCAGTTCGCGTAGCGGGGCTTGAGTCCGCCAGGGCCTTCAAACCTGAACTGGAGCGCCCAGCGGTCGTGGTTCGACCTCGACACGCCGACGATCTGGCAGGCTCGGTTGACAGAATTTCCTTTGGCGACCTCGGCCTTCACTCGCCGCACGGCAGCGGCTTTTTCCCCGGCGGTGTGGCTTTTCATTTTCCGGCCCTCTCTTTCGCCAGGGATTTGAGGGAGCGGAGCATGGTGTCGGCGAGATCCTCCGGCCAGTTGGAGAGGATTTCCGAAAAACCGGCGGCGAGTCGCCCCTTGTCTTCCAGGTCCAGCTTCTCCCACCCGACGACCAGGTGTTTGGTGGTCTTTCCAAAGCATTCCAGCGCGTGGTTGTAGTGGTCGTTGCGTCCGCTCAGATCGATGCTGCCGTCGTCGTAGCCTTCCCGGCCTCTCGCGCACAAAACCCTGTTCAGCGGCAACTCCCCGGAGAGGATGCGCGGCTCCAGCTTCGCCTTCATCTGGGGCTTCTCCGCAAAAAACTCGTGTGCGGCTTTGGCGAATTTCACCAGGTCGATACTGACGCCGAGCTGCTCGGCGATTTCGTCGTTCGTGACCATTAGCGAATGATTCGCTCTTGGCACTTTTGAGTGTTGGTTGCCGGGATTTTTCAAGAGCGAATCACTCGCTTTTGATCGGCGATCGCCCCCGTGGCTGTAGGCATTCGCCGCAAAAAACGGCCACCACCAGTAGGCTTTTGCGCTCTTGGTGCCGAGGTGGGTGCGCCCCATTCCGTAAGCGCGGATGCGTCCGGAGACCTCGTCGCGGGGGTAAACCCGGCACTGGACCTGCTCGATATTCTGCTCCAGGGCGAGCTCTCGCGTGTGGCGGCCGTCGAAGAGGAGCCCGTCCTCGTCGATGGAAAGAAACATTTCCTCCCAGCCGTAGTTGTCGATGCGCGTGCGAAGCTCCTCCATCTCGGGCGTGTGCGGGCCGAACATCGGCAGGCAGGCCACGAGCGGGTGGAGTTCCAGGGTTGCGGGGTCGCGGAGGGTGATATTTTCTGTGGGTGGTTTCATGATCTTTTGGGAACACCAGCGCGGGAGCGCTTCGTATGTGGGTAAGTGGATTGTGTGGCCTGGGAGGCAACCTGTGCTTCGCGGAGGCTGATGGTGACGCGGACTTCGGGCAGGTCGGCGGCTTCCTCGGCGGGGATCACATACACCCCGCCGACCAGCAACTCGGGGTGGGCGGCATGGAGCGCGTGGATCGCCTCCGCGATTTTTTCCTCCGCCTCGTAGAGGCTCGCGGTGACGGTCGGCTTGCCATCCGCCGCCGGGCTGGCAGGCTCTTGGGATGGACGAGAAAACCCTCCAGACGCTCCTGAACATCCAGGATGACCAGAGGCGGACAATTCATAGGCTCTGCGGCAAGGTGGACACACTGAACGACGAGGTGCGTCAGATGCGGGCAGTCCTAGATGCGCTTCTGCTGTGCCGATCGCCCCGCTCGCTTCGAGAATGGCTTCTGCAACGCCTTCTGGAAGGCCCACAAAAAGGCCCGCGCGAAGATGGAAGTGAGCGGCCTCCAGTTGCGCCGCGCACGCCGCCACCTTCTGCTTGCGTGTGAGGGAGCTCATTCCCCGCGCCCTCCGTCGAGGTCGCCGCGCAGGTCTTCCACCCGCGCCGCGATCCGAAAAAGAAGCTCCCGGTAGGCCCGCATGTCCGTGAGCCTCAGCGGCTGGACCTGCTCGGGATGGTGGTGGATGAGCTCAAGGTTCGCGTCCGCGTTCTTCAAAAGCACGATGGGCGACGGCGCGGCGCTCATTTCCTGGCCTCCGAAAAAGCTGCATTGATCGCCGGCGAGAAAAGCGCATGAAGCCTGGCTTTGGCCGCGAGGAATTTTGCCTCAGCGGCCCGCTTCTCTCCCAGCGCAGTGAGCGCGTCGGCAGCGAACCGGCGGAAAAGCGGATCTTTCGACCGCATCAGCGCGCCAAGGCCCGCCTCGTCATTCGCCCCTTCTTTTTTCGAGCCGAGGAGCACGTCATACCAAACGGCGAGTGCGAAGTTCAGTTTCATTTCGCGGCCTCCTTCGCGGCGAGTTTGTTGTAGGCCCTGAGCGTCGGGGCTGATACTCTCTCTCCCCTCAGCACTCGTGCGATGTGTCCGGCTGTATATCCGAGGGCCTTTTCGGCCACTCTGAGAGCCACCGGGTAAACCTGTCTGGGATCGCGTTTCTTCTTGTTGGTTGGCTTGCTCGCGGCTAACATGACCTCATTAAAGTTTGGAATCCAAACTCCGTCAAACACAAAATATGGAAAAGTTTGAAATTCTTTTGGGGGCTCGCCTGAAAGAGGGGCGGGATGCGGCGGGATTGACTCTCGATGAGGCCGCAAATCGAATCGATTACAGCAAAGGATCGCTCAGCAATGTTGAAAACGGAAAAGATCGACCCGGACGGAGATTATTTGAAAAACTGCTTGCTCTCTATGGGCTCAACCGAAAATGGGTCGAGACCGGCGTTGGGCCGATGCACACAGAAAGCCATATCCAGTTATCGAACGAAGTTGGGAAAAATCTCGGGATAACCGGACTCGTGGACGCCAGAACATCAAGGGTGGATTTTTCTGCGTCCCATCTTGTGACTCTTGCCTCTCTCGCAAAAAACTTGAGAGTCCTGCAACGAAATGTTTCTGTCTCAGCGGAGCAGCTCAACTCGGATATTGATCAACTTGCAGGAACTGCCGAAAAATTATCGGAGATGATGGCAAAACAAAAATCCGCCGAAAAAAATAACCCACCCAAACCATGAAAAAGCTCTCTCTTCTCTTTTTGATCCTGCTCCCCATGATATCCGCGCAAGCAGGCCATCCAGTTGAAGCCGGAGATTTTTTCTTTCACGGGAAAACGTATCCCAAGAGCAAGGCTTACCTCGTGGAGCTCGACAAGGTGCTGATCGAGTCTCCCCAGGGATCGGTCCAGATCGCGTGGAAGGACGCCGGGCCGATGCTGCAATCGAAACTGAAATACGAGAGGGAGTATTTGTTGAAAGAGCAGGCTGCCGCCCCCAAGCAGCCGGACGAACTCTCCGCAGGGGCGCTGGGCGAAATGGTCGCGAGCGGCGCATTCAAGGCCGGAGGTAAAGTTCTCCAGGTCGTCCCGCAAGGGTTGTTGGTCGAATGCGATTATGACGGAAGCAACACGTGCCTCCCGCTCAACCTTTTCAGCGGACCCTCAAAAACCGTCCTGCCAGGAGATACAAAATTGTCTTCGCTCTCCGGCGTGATCTTGCTCACGGATCACCCGGCTCAGGCGACGATCGTTGATGGCAACTATGTTTACGCTGTGGTCTGGCCGGTCGGGCGTTTCCAATATACCGCAGTCGATGGAGCCATGAAGACGGTGAAAAAGTGCAGCGTGAAGAAGCCAGTGGCGCAGTAGAACCCACAAAACAACCCCATGTCCGTTTTCCAATCAATCCTCAGCGGCCTGGCATCCACGGCTCGGGCGGAGCCTCGCCCTCCCTTTCCGGTTTCCGCTTTCCGCCTTCATCCTTTTCTTCCACCATCCCCAGAGCGCCCAGCGGGCGTGGCAGGCAGCGGTGATCGCCCGCAGATTGGCCGGGCATGTTTGCTCCAGCCTTTTCCGCCCAGCCTTTTTTTGCCGATGCGTTGCCTCCGTTGACGAAGGCCGAGTGGGGGGATGCTCTCATCGTCGGGCTTGTCCTCCTGGCCGTGGCCGCGGTGGTGGCGATCTTCATCAAGAACATCCGGCGGGATCCGCCCATCGAGCGGGAGATGGAACAGAAGATCTCGGCGGCGGTGATCATGCTGGAGCGCCGGATCGACGAGAAGCTCAACGACCTGAAGAAGCAGGTCGAGCGACAGGCGGACTCGGCAGCGCACCTCCAGGCTTCTTTGGAAAAAGGGTTCCACGACATCGAACGCTCGATCGGGCGGATCGAGGGCCAGTGCCTTAACTGCGCCCGGGAGAAGGCGCTAAGGGAGGGCCGATGACCGCCGAGGAACAGGAACGCCGCGAAGAATGCCGCGCGCTCGCCCGCGAACACCTCGCCGCCCGCCAGGTGCTCGCCTGCCACCCGCAGGACATCCGCCGCAGGCTCAACAAGTGCCGCGAACACGATTTCACCCTGGACGAGGTCGAGGCGGCGTGCGCCTTCCTGGTCGGGTTGGGCCACGCCGAGGTCGTGAGGGCCGAGCTGGGCGCCACCTTATACTATAAGGCCACGAGCGCCGGCGTGCTCGCGGCGGAAAGGAGTTTATGAAAAAACCCACCAAAGCAGAAGAAAAAGCGCGGAGAATCGAGGAATTTAAGGCCGCCGGTCAATTCGTCGAAGCCATGCGGGCCGCAAGAAAAGCGCAGGCCATCAACATCATCTTCGACGGGCCTCCCGGACAAGAATCGGGCCGGTTTGTCGAAGTGGAGACCGACGACGGGCACAGCGTCAACATCGGCAAATGGAAAAAGAGCAAAGACGGCCTCTGGTCGCTGCGCATCGAAGCGGGATTTTTGATCTCTGAAAACTGAACCACTGAAAACTGAGCACTCCTCAATCTATGACAAGCCTACTCCTCAAACTCCTGTTCTCGCTCGGCGGCCCGGCAAAGGCCATCCTGGCTTTCCTGCTGCCGATCCTGGAAGACAACTCGGCAAAATTGCTGGCGGAACTGCTACCGATCGCCCTCGATGTCGTGACATCGCTGGCCGATTCGCCGAAAACCGGCGAACAAAAACGCGCGGCGGCCGTGGACGCGATCAAAGCCCAGGCGATCCAGACCGGGATCGCGGCGACGACAACCGCCGTGAATGCGGCCGTCGAGCTGGCGGTGCTCCGGCTCAACCCGCCCACAAAATGAACGAGGATTCCAAGCCATTCTGGCAGAGCCGGACGATCATCGGCTCGGTGGTCACGATCCTTTCGCTCGTAGCGGGATTCAAAAACGTCAAGATCGACGTGGCGAACCTCACGGATATCCTCGTGGATGCTGCCGGGATCGTCGGCGCGATTTTCGCGATCTGGGGAAGGTTCAAGGCCACGAAGCCGATCACTTTTCTCGGTGCCACCGTGCCGGGCGGACAGTTCAACTCGAAAGCGGAAGTCAAAAAAGCGGAGCCAGTCAAAGCGGGCGGGACGCCCACGCTCCCGGGAAATTCCGCCCGGGCGGACGTGGATACGCTCCTCATCATCGCGATTATCTTTTTACTGGTTGGCGTCGCGTTCTTCCAGCTCCCTGCCAGCACTCCGATGGCTCAGCGCGAGGTGCCGGAAGTGATCGCGCACAGACAGGCGGCAGACTGGATGCAGGTCGTCCGCGTCGAGGACTCGCGCCCGTTTTTCACGCGCCTACTCGCAAGCCTGAAATGCACGCCGACGCTCGCGATCGTCCGGGGCGCGGCAGGCGGCGCCTACGGCGTGACACTCACCGAAATCGAAATCACCGGCGACGCGGACTTCTGAAGCCCCTCATGCGGAATGAAGATCATACGCGCGGAAAAAGAGAGCGCCGGGCACGCCCGGTGATCTTCCGCGCCCGGCGTGTCGCCGTGTCGCGCGAGGGGTCCGACTCGATCCACCTCCACCTCTTCCTCGATGGGAAAAAGCGGATGACTTTCGCGATCCCCCGCGGGCTCGCGCTCGAGATCTCCGGCAACCTGGAGGCGGCGACATTTTGAAAACCCTTTTCACTGTCGGCCCAAAACAGGTGGGCATCGAGGATGATGGATCGGTCTCGTTCATCGGCGGGATGACGATCGACGCGGATGGATCGCCGAGGGCCTATGGCCCAAGGACGGCGGCCGCACTCGATGACCTGGCGAACGCCGGACACGATGGAAACTGGTGGGGTATCGCCACCGACACCGGCCTCCCAGACGGCCGCCCGCTGGTCCAAGGCCCGCACGATCCGTTCCCTGGCTACTATATATCTACCACCGCTTATATGGTGCCGGGATTCGAACGGACGGACCCTCGGGCCTATCTCGACAGCGAGAAGGTGCCATTTATCGTCGTTCCGGGACGGCTGGTGCGGGCGGTGCAAGGAGTCGTGCTGGGATGCAAGGCACGCATCACGGATTTGCGTTCTGCAAAAATCGCCTGGGCCGTGGTCGGAGACATTGGACCGGACAATCACCTCGGTGAGGCGAGCATGGCGGCGGCCTCCGCTTTGGGGATCCCGAACGACCCGATCAAAGGCGGATCCTCCGGGCCATTCCTTTACGAGCTATGGCCAGGAGTCCCCGCTCCAGGATTTCTCCTCCAACGATCATGACCTGCCAAAAACACCGCTACGGATCAAAGAAAGATGCCCGCACAGCTATGAATGCCAGGCTGCGCGGACGCCGACGCATGCGCCACGGTCGTCCGGATCGCCTCCGCATCTACGAATGCCCGGCGTGCGGTGGCTGGCACATGACACACAAACCCGAATGAGCGAAGAACCCACACGACGCGGAAAAATCGCAAGGCTTCCGGTTCCGCTCCGGGAAGAGCTGAACCTCCGCCTTCTCAACAACGTGAGCGGCCCGCGCATCCTGGCCTGGCTCAATTCGCTGCCGGCTGTCGTGGAGATCCTGGAGCAGGAGGGAGAGGAGCAGATCACCCCGCAAAACCTCAGCGTCTGGAGGGATGGCGGATATGCGGACTGGCTGCGGCGGCGCGAGCGCGTGGAAAATCTCAAATCGCTTTCCTCCTATGCCTACCAGCTCGCCCAGGCGGGAGGATCATTGAGCGATGGAGCGGCGGCGATCGCTGGCGGGAAGATCCTCGAAATGCTGGAGAATCTCGACGAGGAAAATATCGGGAAGCTGACCGCATCGCTCGCGGCGCTGCGTTCATCGGAGGCTTCGGCCTTGAACGCGAAGACCAACAGCGCCCGGCTCGCCCAGAAGGACCGGCAGCTCGACCTGGACGAAAAGAAATTCCAGCGGGGGACCGCGGCGCTCTTTATCAAGTGGGCGCGGCAGCCGGAGGCGCAGGCGATCCTGGGATCCGGAGACACGCAAACGGTCCAGATGGACAAACTGGTCCAGCTCTTCTTTGGCACGGCCCCGGAGATGCAGGCGCGGGAGGGCGAATGATTTTCTTCAGTCCGGCGGGCGGCGATCTGGTCACAACGGGCTCTGCCGCCTTCTTCTCGGTGAACCCGTCCCGCCGGACTGTTTTTTTATGAACGAGCAACCTCTCATCGTTCTCCGCGAATATGCAAAGGAGCCGTTCTGGGACGACTCGCTGGGGATCATGTTCTGGATCTGGCGGCGCCAGGCCGGCAAGAGCTTTACGGCGGCGGCAAAGGCACTCCGCCGGATGATGATGATCCGCGGGCTGCTCTCGGTCTTCTGCTCGGCATCGGTGAACCTCGGCGTGGAGTTCGTGCGCAAGGAGGCGATGATCTGGGCGCTCATGCTCGACAAATACCGCAGGCTGGTGAAGGATCAGGGACTGCGGCTCACGAGCTCGGCGGACGACGAGCGAGGGAACCTGCTCGACCTGGACGCAATCGCGGATCTTTTCGAGCATCAAAAGCTGGAGACGAAGATCTGGCACGACCGGACGACCTACAGCCGATCGATCGTTGTGGCCCCGAATCCGGACACGGCCGTTGGATGGACGGGTGACATCTGGCTCGATGAGTTCGGAAGGATGCCGGAGTTCAAGGATGTGCTGGAGGCCGTGCTGCCGTTCATGTCGAGCAACCCGCAATTCCGGCTGCTCGGGATCACGACGCCTCCGCCGGATGACAAACATTATTCGTGGGAGCTTACGATCCCGCCGGAGCAGGAGTTCAAAACAAACCCGAAGGGGAACTGGTATCGCAGCGCGGCAGGCTACATGTGCCATCGCGTGGATGCCTGGGACGCGCATGCAGCCGGCGTGCCGATGTTCGATGACCAGACCCGGCAAGCGATCTCTCCGGAGGAGCACCGGGCGCGGGCTTTCGATAAGCAGGCGTGGGATCGGAATTTCGGGCTGCGCTTCATCACGGGCGGCCAGGCGGCGGTGAGCCTGCCAGCGCTCCAGCTCGCCATGGCCGGCGGATCGACAGGATGCCTGGGCGTGGACATCACGGAGGAGATCGAGGCATGAATGGAAAGCGGCGATCAGTCAGCCTGGCGGATGTGCTGCCGCGCGATCTCCCGTCGATGCTCGTCGAGCACAGCCGGATCGGGCTGGGCTATGACATCGCGACGACCACGAAAGAGAAAAGCAACCCTTCCTCGCTCTCGGTCGTCGAGCAGGTCGGAATGAATTTCTATGCCCGGCTCATCATGCGGTGGAAGACGGCGGACCCGGATATCGCGAAAGCGATCATCGTCGGAGTGCTCATGCTCCTTTCCCCTCGGCGGCCCGTGAGGATCTGCATCGATGCCTCGAATGAAAAATACTACGCCGCTGGCCTCAAGAAATCTTTGCAGGGCCTGGTGCTTGCCGATCTCGTGACATCGTCGGAGACGACGGTCTATCTCGGAGAAAAAATGTCGTTCAAAGTTTACCTGGGAAACCTTCTCGTGAACGCGCTGGAGGATGGCCTGCTTTCCATCCCGAATCTTACCTGGGTGAAAAACGATTTTCGCCTGGTGAAGCGGGCGGGAGGATCCTTCGAGACCGAGGTGGATGAGAGCGGAAACCACGGCGACACTTTTGATTCGGTGAAACTCGGGCTCCACGCCCTATCAGCCGGCAGGGGGATGGCCGAGGCCGAGGCCGCCCGCGTCGGAGGATCCATCGGCCAGGGAACCGGAAGGATCTTGAAGAACCCTTTTGCCAGACTGTTTGAACCAGGAAGAAAAGCACTATGTTAAACGCAAAAATCAAATCTAGGCTCCGCGCATTTTTCGCGAAGATGATCCCGACCGGACGGGTGACCGTCATGAACCCATGGGCCGAGCAGGCAAGCATGACCGAGCGCCTCGACGTGGAGCGGGTGCATGAGATCATCGAGGCGGCAAAGTCGGGAGATCCGCGTGATCTCTTCTCGCTCTACCGTGACATCATCACATCGGACAGCCACCTGCAAAGCGAGTTTGCCAAGCGGAAGCTGGCCGTTCTTGGAGATACTCTCGCTGTCATTCCAAAGGAAAAAAAGAATCCTGATGACGTGTTGGCGGCAAAAGTGATCACCGACATGATCGACTCGCTGAAGGTTCCGGATCCCGGGAACGTGGCGAGCTGCTCATGGCTCAGGGCCTGCTGGCAGAGGAGCAGGCCGAGCGCCTTCGCTCCCGATGCGTGCGATCCACCCGCCGTGTCAGCCAGCGATACCTGACGAGGGACGTTCGGCAACAAAATATGACTCGCATGCGAAGATCTTTGCCATGCCTCAACGCCCTGCTGTAACATCACTGACAATCCATGGATAGCAACCCTCCGCCATTTGCCATCGTCTATTTCATCGTGTGGATCACAATCGCCATTGGGTTCTTCATTTTATATCGTGTCCGCCGCGATGCCGCGTTTCGTATTCGATGGCACGCCAGGATTACACTTATCGGCAGTATCATAATTCTCGCGTTCATGTTTTTGGTTGATCCAAGTTGGCAGACATTGTTGTTCGTCGCTGGATTTGGCGGATTGATTATCTACCTCAATATTACGAAGACCACGATATGTAAGGCTTGTGGGAAGATTGTTCAGGGGACTCAATTGATCTATCGGGCGAAGCACTGCCCACATTGCGGAGGCGAGACTGTGTGCTCGAAGATATTCGGTGATTGAGTTCATTTCTGTAGCCAAGCAAAAATGGCCGAACAGACTCGTCCAGTTAATCGCTGGCCCGTGGGGAGTTTCGATGAACACCGATTTGACGTTCCACCGCTCAGGCACAGGGCCTGCGGAGAAGCAGAGCAGGCCGAGTGCCTTCGCTCCCATTCTCTGCGATCCGCCCGCAGCGCCAGCCAGCGATACCTGACGAGGGACGTTCGGAAAAGAAATAACCCTGCGTGTTGCCCCACTGTGATTTCTACATTATGAATACAATCAAGATGAAGACAACCGCGTTGATTGGTGCGACAGCATTTGTGGTAGTGGCTCTTGTATGTTGGATCAGCCCGAGGAAGAGCAATATATTACAGCACACTGCATCGACTTTGGCCGCATCTTTGGCGAATGCGAAAGTCAATTCCGATTATGGAGTAAAGCCATTTTCCGCCGCAGACGGACGAATCGAGATCAGCGGCGACCAGTGGACATGGACTGCCACGAAGGGATACGGTCACATGGACCTGCAAGCCAAGATTTCATGTAAGATTGCGCAGACAGAACCGCGAGTTGAGGTAAGCAAGATCATCAACATGCAATGGTAAAAAATAATCCGAACAGGCTCGTCCAGTTAATCGCTGGCCCGTGGGGAGTTTCGATGAACACCTATTTGACGTTCCACCGCTCAGGCACAGGGCCTGCTTGCAGAAGTGCAGGCCGAGTGCCTTCGCTCCCGATGTTTGCGATCCACCCGCCGTGCCAGCCAGCGATACCTGACGAGGGACGTTAGGAAAACAAAATGATCTCCCTACTCACACGAATAATTTGTGTCGGCTTGATCTTCTCCTTCTGCCAGCACTCCTGCATTGCAGGTGCGGCCGCGTGGCACCAGGACGATCTTGTTCAAATGGCAAGTGTAGTCGCTGTTGTCGATATTGAGGATGTGCAGTTTAATCCACTGGAGGCGACAGTGATCACAAACGGTAAAAAGTGGAATACGTGTTTGACAATGTATAAGTCGGCTATAGTAAAAATAGTTAAAGGAGACATTCCTGATCGCCCCTTTATTATACAATTCTCAGAGGAAGGTGACATGAACCCATTTGAGAAGGGACGCTACCTTGCCTTCTTGCGTGAATCTGGCGGTATTTATTTCCCTCTCGATACAGAATTCAAGATCGAAGAAAATATGATTCATTGGTATAAGCAACCATTTCGAAATGGAGACTACGGCCCATATTTTGCAGACGTGCCACTGACCAAAGCAATTTCCGATGTCCAAGCTCTTGTCAAAGAACAACAAAAATAATCCTAACGAGCTCGTCCAGTTAATCGCTGGCCCGTGGGGTGTTTCGATGAACACCAATTTGACATTCCACCGCTCAGGCACAGGGCCTGCTGGCAGAAGAGCAGGCCGAGTGCCTTCGCTCCCGAAATTTGCGATCCACCCGCTGTGTCAGCCAGCGATACCTGACGAGGGACGTTCGGAAATGAATATATGACGCTACTCCTTTTATTCGTTTGTCTTTTGACGCTTCCGATGAGTGCAGAAGCAGAGTCCCGCCATTTTCAGGAAGCTGTTTTGACAATCGACCCAGAAACCCGCATTCAAGACAAGGAAGACTCTATTCTTGGTGTTGTATCTACCACAAGGGCGCAGGGGGAATATCACCCTACCTACTCGGTTTTTAGAACCATTCGTTTCAATCAGGGAAAGAACGCTCCCTTTGAAGCAAGAATATGGAAGCCCGATATGGGCTCTTGGCCTGGAATGAACTGCCAGATAGTCGAGATACTCAAAAACGGAACAAGAATGTCTTCAACCAAGGTCGGCGGTGTCCCGATTATGCTGGATGTATGGGGCGCGGTGGATCACCATTTCGAAGGAGGTTCTGATGCTCCCTACATTTACATTTATTGTCGCCACCGGAACCGTACGGCACACGGAATATATGCTTATCGCATCAATGATGATTACTCAATTACCGAGTGCGGCGTTGTTTTCCTAAAAGATGATTTGCAGGCAGAAACCGACCAAATTAGAAAGGTCATCGAAGAACACTACAAGGAAAACAAATAATCCGAACAGGCTCGTGCAGCTAATCGCTGGCCCGTGGGGAGTTTCGATGAACATCAATCCGACATGCCACCGCTCAGGCACAGGGCCTGCTGGCAGAAGAGCAGACCGAGTGCCTTCGCTCCCAGCCTTTGCGATCCACCCGCCGCACCAGCCAGCGATACCTGACGAGGGACGTTCGGCAACAAAATATGACTCGCATGCGAAGATCTTTGCCATGCCTCAACGGCCTGCTGTAACATCACCGACAATCCATGGATAGCAACCCTCCGCCATTTGCCATCGTCTATTTCATCGTGTGGATCACAATCGCCATTGGGTTCTTCATTTTATATCGTGTCCGCCGCGATGCCGCGTTTCGTATTCGATGGCACGCCAGGATTACACTTATCGGCAGTATCATAATTCTCGCGTTCATGTTTTTGGTTGATCCAAGTTGGCAGACATTGTTGTTCGTCGCTGGATTTGGCGGATTGATTATCTACCTCAATATTACGAAGACCACGATATGTAAGGCTTGTGGGAAGATTGTTCAGGGGACTCAATTGATCTATCGGGCGAAGCACTGCCCACATTGCGGAGGCGAGACTGTGTGCTCGAAGATATTCGGTGATTGAGTTCATTTCTGTAGCCAAGCAAAAATGGCCGAACAGACTCGTCCAGTTAATCGCTGGCCCGTGGGGAGTTTCGATGAACACCGATTTGACGTTCCACCGCTCAGGCACAGGGCCTGCGGAGAAGCAGAGCAGGCCGAGTGCCTTCGCTCCCATTCTCTGCGATCCGCCCGCAGCGCCAGCCAGCGATACCTGACGAGGGACGTTGGGCAACAAAATTAAAACACCACTATGAGATACAAAGTCACCGCCATAAAGGATGTCACAATCCGAACATACATAAGAGGATCAACGCCCGTGCGACTTGGGCAGCATGTTGCCATGAAGCCAAGCGAGCATGAAGAGTGGATTTCATTGCGAGCAGGGGAAGTCCGAGATGGACTCGGTTTTGTGCTTGGAGTTCATCCAAGTTGCCTTCCACATGAGATGCCATCGCAAGTAAATGGTGTTACCATGATTATAGTTTCTGGATGGTCGGATGCTGATTTACCAAAGGATTTCTACGGGATGTTTCGCTTGGAGTCATATGAGTAGATCCAATCTTTACAACCTCGTATGACGTGTTTACTTTCATTTCGCTGAGGAAGCTATTGTCACCAGAATATGATATTACGTTCATCGACTAACTTTATTCTATAATACAAATATGATCTGCTCAGGTTGCGGAAAAAACATTCCATTTAGCGGGGAGGTTTGTCCCTTCTGCCAACGCCAGAAGGGTGACGATCAAGCCCAGCAGGCATTAGGCTGCTTTGGTATTGGTATCGGCATTATCGTCGCTCTTGTCCTCATCGGTGTCATGTCTCTTATTGCGGGACAACTAATATTTTGGCCGGGCGCAATTATCGGGAGTATTGGTGGAGCTATATTAGCGGTTTTCCTTGTAATGCAAGCTAACTCTACGAAACTCAAAGAATCACAGCAACACATCGTTACAACACGAACAGGCATCTCTTCTCCGCCTCCACCACCAAAACGAACTGAGCAGATATATCTTTTGCGCGGCGAAACACAACATGGTCCCTATACCCTCGATGATCTGTCTGTGTGGCTTGCTGATGGAACTGTTACGGCGGAAGATTTAGTTTGGAAAGAAGGCCTCGCAGAATGGGTAACAATTCACCGTCTGCTTCATGGATGATCACTACTAAATTAGGTTGGCCAATTAATCAAAGGTACATGAGACGCCGATGAACGCATATAGTTATTGGGAACAGGGTCGAAACATTTCGTCAGGACAAATCGTCTCGATGACGCCAATTGACCCTTCATCAACAGCATCAAGCCTTGGTGGAATTACATTTGGACAAGGGGGGTTGGTGCTGTCTGCGATTGCGCAATTCGGAATCTATATGGAGATGCGTAAGATGAACAAGCTTCGCGAAGCAGAGTTCGAGGAGCGCAGACACATTTGGATTACCGAAATAACCAATCAGTGGATCGAAGAACATTCAGACTCTCATGGCATTCTTCGAGACGTCACAATGTCCGTCACCAAGGAATGTGAGAAAATGTGGGAGAAGGTTTGCGACAACGAGAAAGTCGATGTTCCCCAAACTGTGATTTTGCGACTTAGGCGGTTAACGGAGTTTCTGGAATGGAACTATGCCGTAGCCGCATATGCAAACAACTACATAGTTGAGGCTTCTGCTTCTGATAATAACTGGCTTCTGAATCCAGATGTAAGTTCCGAATCCATTGCCCTTGAACTCTTAAGTCGGGCAGCAGAAGATACAAGAGGGAACTGGTGGCAAGGTCTTCTCAAGACTGTAGCAGGACTGCCTCTTTTCCTGATTCCTGTAGTAGGCCCAATTGCTGGAGGTAGTGCTGTGGGATACGGAATAGGGGAGATGATCGGTCGAGTCCGCTTCTCCGATGCCGAATTTGAGGTGCTCCATGACAAGCTTCCTTTGCTGCAGTTCGGCATTGCGGCTTCCCTTCTTGAAAGTGCAGCGCAGCAGATGAACTACTTATTGAATGAACAGGAGTTCAAGAAGCCAATGAGATTTATTGCCGTTGAGACTGCCCCGCGAGAAGTCTGCTTTGCTCTCGATAGAGTGATTCCCACCAAAACAAGGCGTGAGCTAAACCTAAGAGCGATTCCACTTCCCACCTGAAAAAAATGCCCAACGGTAAAGGGTGTAGCGGAGGCGAGGCACGAGCCCTCCGACTACACCCATGGTTGAACAAGCCTGCCGTTAGCAGGCAATAGGGCTATGCGTTTTGTGTTTGTTGCGCGACCGGAGCTGAGGCGGAACTGGGGCTAACGCAAAGCGTTTTGCCGGCGGCATTGGCTCCCTGGTCGGAAGTTTGCAACGGAAAGCCATCGATTGGCAGCGAATCTTAGCGTTTGGATTACGGTTTTGCTGCCGGTTCGCGAGATGAAGGCGCGAGCGTGCGCTTTCGTCATCCCGGCTAATCACCCGAATGGCAAAATGCTGTTTCATTAGGAAAGAAGAGCTTGCGAACATCTTGGCGGGGCCTTGTTGGACGGGGCGAGTTGAGGCCACGGCATAAAGGACCGGTAGGCTTTGAGGACGCGGACGAGCGCCATGGGCTTGCGGCAGCAGGGACAGTTTGGAGGTGCAGCAGGCTCATCGGCTTCGCTGGCCGCCGGCGTGCCGAGCACGAGGGCCATGCCGGTTTGGAACGCGACCCGCTCGCGTTTGGCTTTGGCGGCCGGATGGCAAAATCCGTAGTAGCGGATGGCGTGCATTTTGCGGGGCAGGACGTGGCGCAGGTATCGGCGAACGAACTCGACGCCGGGGAGGTTCGCCTTTTCCATGCGGTCGCCTTTGTCGCGGTTTTTCCATTGGAAGGTCACCGAGTCGGCATCGCAGGCCAGGATGCGGCTGTCGCCGATGGCGGTGCGGCAGACGTAGGCCCCGAGGTATTTGATGGCGGCGACCCCCGTGCCGAAGGCCTGGATGTTGACCCCCCAGCCGATGCGCCACACGGCGGGATCCACTTTCCAGTCCAGAGCCTTGAGGCGCACACGAAACTGATGCCGGAAGCAGGCTTGGAGGGCAGGAATGTGGACGAGGAACTTTTCGCTATTTCCTGAGATCACCCGGCCTGCCGCATCGATCCCGGCGGCGGGCACAATGACATGGAGGTGGGGGTGGAAGAGGATCTGCTGGTTCCAGGTGTGGAGGATCGCGGTGAACCCGCTTGTCGCGGCACCGAGCCATTTGGGGTTGGCCAGGCAGTCCCCCAAAGCCTGGGCCGCGGCGGCAAAGAAGATGTCGTAGGCGTCTTTGGCGGGCGGGCCGAAAAACATCCCGCGCAACTCGGAGGGCAGCGTGAAGGTGACCATGAAATACGGCGCGTTGACTCGCTTGGCCAGCTCCCGCTCCACCCACTCGCGCGTGGCCTCGCGCCCGCACTGGGGGCAGGCTTTGTGGTTGCAGCTGTGAAAGGCAAAGACCTCTTCCTCGCAGGGGGCGCAGGCATAGTGGTGCCCGCCCAGAGCCGGGGTGCGGCATTGGGTGATGGCGCGGATCGCACGCCACTGCACCGGAGTGAGGGAAGGTCTGCTTCGCAGATACTCGGGCAGGAAGCGGCGCAGGACCCCGATGACGCGGGGAGCCACGGCGTCTGGCCCGTCCTTAGCGGGGCAGGCCCTGGGTCATCTTCTCCACCAGGGCCAGGCTGTCCTGCTCGCTGCGGTGGGTGAGGTGCAGATAGACCATGGTGGTGTTGATCTGCTTGTGTCCGAGCAGGGCCTGAACGGTGTGAAGGCTCGCTCCGGCTTCGATGAGGTGCGTCGCGAAGCTGTGGCGCAGCGTGTGGACCGTGGCGTCGGGGATGGCGAGTTCTTTGCGGGCGACCACGACCAGCCGCTGCAAGGAGCCCAACGGCATCGGGCCGGTGGCGCGGTGCATGCGGGCGGCGAGCTTGTCGGGGCTGCATGGCCCGCGGCCGGCGTTGGGAAAGATCAGCACCGGGTGGCGGTGGAACTTCCAGTAGGCGCGCAGGTCCTCCACCATCTCCAGCCCGAGAGGAACCATGCGGTCCTTGTTCCCCTTGCCATCGCGGATCATGAGCTTGCGCTCCTCGCCCATGATGTCGTCCACCGTGAGCGAAAGGCATTCGGAAAGCCGCAAGCCCGCGCAGTAAATCAGCTTGACCGGGATGCGGTAACGCCGCAGCCGGATCGAGCGCAGCAGGAGGGTGACCTGCTCGCGGGTGAGCACGGCGGGAAGGGCCTCGTGGTCGCGGGTGCAGATCTGCGAAAAGACCTTCCACTCCGGCCCGCCCAGCATCTGGATGAAGAAAATCCGGGCGCAGGCCACAGTCTGGCGGATGGTGTTCGGCTTCCAGCCCTTGCGGGTTTTGACGTGCAGGATGTAGTCGCGGAACTGGTCCTCTCCCAGCGTGGCCGGGTCGGCCCGGAAATGCTCGTGCAGGACCCGCATGGCCCGGTAGTAGCTGTGCCGGGTGCGCCCGCAATCATGCCGCAGGGCGAGCAACTCGGCATATCGCCGCATCGAGTCATACGGGTGGTTGTAGTCCAGCGGGTCGCGGTGCTGCCGTCCGGCCCGGGTGTTGATGGTGGATGTCGTGGTGTGCTTGCTGTGCTGTGGGCTTTTGGTGTTGTTCATCGCCCGCCATTGTCGTAGCCTGCCTGCCATGTCGTCACCACATGCCGCAGCCTCCCATCCACGAACCGCCAACCCTCCACTTTGCCGCGCAGCGGCTTAGTTCAACCATGCCGTCCACCGAACACCTACCCGCCGTCACGCCGAATGCTGGTCGCTTCGCTCCCTGGCATTCGTCGCGCCAGCGGTCCGGTGCCGGTGACGGCGGACGTTCGGTGAAATAACATGACGACCGATCCTCCACCTGAATCTAAAATCTGGCTTATATTTGGCGCAGCATTTATTCTCACAGGCTCATTTAGAACTATTCAGGGCATATTTGGAGTAATTCACCATGTTACTTTTTATGGCGGTTCACGTTGGCCTGGGGAACATTCCCCAATTACAGTGTGTGTTATTGGCTCTTTATGTCTGTTTATGGGTGTTTGTATGGTTTGGAACTGGCATAAAAAGTCCCAGCGCAAATGACCATTTTCGACACAATAACACCGAACAAGCTCGTGCAGTTAATCGCTGGCCCGTAGGGAGTTTCGATGAACACCTATTTGACGATCTACCGCTCAGGCACAGGGCCTGCTGGCAGAAGAGCAGGCCGAGTGCCTTCGCTCCCGATGCCTGCGATCCACTGGCCCCGCCAGCCAGCGATACCTGACGAGGGACGTTAGGCAAAGAAATATCCTTTTCCTATGTTGACCGCTCGTGACATCACAAGAATTGCAGCACTGATTATCTTCATGCTGGGGGTGGTTTGTTTGCCGGTTGGGTGGCCACCCCCAAATCCAAAATCATGGACAAGCAGCTTTTGCCTGATGGCAGACGCCGGACAATTCCAGATGATCGGCGGAATCATCAGCCTTGCGGGGATCCTGCTTTTTCTGACAAGTTACATTCAAATTCCACGCCGCAAACATAATAAATAAAACGAACAAATGAATTTTCTTTCCCAATTCGGCGTCGATCCTCTGAAGTTCGCCATGCAATCAATTATATTTCTTCTGCCGACGATTTGGGCGACTCTACGGGTGATTCAGTTTCGTTCCGGCGTTCGCCTCGCAGGTTGGTTGTTTGTAGTATGGTTTCTCCCATTTATCGGTGCCATCCTTGCACTTGTGATGGTCACCACACCAAAAACACAAAATGCCTAACCAGCTCGTCCAGTTAATCGCTGGCAGTTAGGAGTTTCGATGAACACCAATTTGACGTTCCACCGCTCAGGCACAGGGCCTGCTGGCAGAAAAGCAGGCCGAGTGCCTTCGCTCCCGATGTCTGCGATCCACCCGCAGTGCCAGCCAGCGATACCTGACGAGGGACGTTAGGTCAGAAATATTATGCCGCTTTATCGACTGCTTCTCGTCCTATTTGGGGCATTGATCACAATGACAATTCCATCATTGGTTGTTCCTGCTTTAATAAGTGGCGCTCACGTCAAGATAAGCGACGCATGTTTCTTGTTAGTTTTTTTCGGATTTGTCCTTGCACCTATCTCCGTATATTTTCTATGGAATCCTACGAAACTCGGCATTTATATTTCTCTTTCTTCATTTGTTTTGACTTTTGCTGGTCAATTTCTAAATCCATTACTTCATAGTTTGCCGCAGCGAACTGATGCAGCAATTAATCTTGCCTTCGTTCACTTTCTTATGCTTGCACTGGCTTGCATCTTCTATGTCAGATATGGAAAAAAGACCTAACGGGCTCGTCCAGTTAATCGCTGGCCCGTGCGGAGTTTCGATGAACGCCAATCCGACATTCCACCGCTCAGGCACAGGGCCTGCTTGCAGAAGAGCAGGCCGAGTGCCTTCGCTGCCATTTTCTGCGATCTACCCTTTCCGCCAGCCAGCGATACCTGACGGGGGACGTTAGCAAACAAAATATATGAAAACCACACTAGTCCTACTTGCAGCACTTTTCGTGCCTGCGACATTCCATCCACTGAAAGCCGAACTGACTCCAGGAGATTATGAGATGATCACAGTTCTTGCCCCTACAGGGGAAAAGAAAGATTCATTTCCTTACTCTGAGAAAGTCAAAGTCGTCGAAAAGTCCAAAGGAGAATATGAGATTATTTTGCCGAAGCCACCGATTACAATATCTTATAATGGCGGGTATACTGAGGAGTCCCCAAAAGAATGTGATATTATGCTGAGCAAGAACGGCATTCAGTTCCAATCCTCGCTGCAACACTCGGACGGGCAGATCTACACTAGAGTTTTCTCTGGCTCCATTGGCAATAAGGAAGAGAGATATACAGGGTCGATATACGCGTTCGGTCCAGAGACTTTTTACAAAGCAGGAGTGTTTACACTTGCACCAACTAAATAAAAATATTGCTAACGGGCTCGTCCAGCTAATCGCTGGCCCGTCGGTAGTTTCGATGAACACCAATTTTACGTTCCACCGCTCAGGCACAGGGCCTGCTGGCAGAAGAGCAGGCCGAGTGCCTTCACTTCCATTCCTGGCGATTCACCCATCCCGCCAGCCAGCGATACCTGACGAGGGACGTTAGCCAAGAATATGCTTTCTATGAAACGTCAACTTTCATTTTTGTATGCGCTCGTGTCATTGGCGTCTGTAGCCACAACGAATGCGACGACAAGTGTTGACGACCGATCTCATTTGGTTGCTCAAGCGAACGCTTTTGTTGCGAAGGCTGACTATATTCAAGCTGAAGCGATCTATTCGCGTCTGATCCGCGACAATCCAGACTGTGGAATCTACTGGTCGAACCGTGGTGTCATAAGAACGGTGCAAAAACAATATAAAGAAGCGGAAACAGACTTTCTCACCGCATTGCAGATTTCCAGCGACGATGCTTTTGCCATGACAGGGCTTGGACGACTCTATATACGAATCGGTAAACTCGATTACGCTGAGTGGTATTTGACTCAGGCCCTTCAACATAATCCAGAAGATACGGTTGCACTCCAGGAACTTAAACTTCTCCATGAGATACAGAATAAAAAAGGCTAACGGGCTCGTCCAGCTAATCGCTGGCCGTCATCACTTTCGAGCGGAGGCTACCGTGATTCGACGCTCAGGCACAGGGCCTGCTGGCAGAAAAGCAGGCCGAGTGCCTTCGCTCCCGATGCGTTCGATCCATCCGCCCCGCCAGCCAGCGATACCTGACGAGGGACGTTAGGCCAGAAATATCCACCTTCACACCATGAGCGACGGAAACACGACCATTTTGCGAACCGGGCGAATGTATGTCTTCGATATGGCAGTCGATTGCCTCAAGAAAGCAGGCGTTCCGCATTTCACGACTCAAGAGACTTTATCAGGGATTGTGACTGCACTTCCGGCCATGCCATCAGGAGGTCCTGGTATCTGGTTTGTAATCCGCGTCGATGAACAATATATCGGCGAAGCGAAGGCAGTTCTTGATTCATTGCCGTTTCCCACCGGAACAGATCCAGATGTATGGGACTGCGCTCCTCAGGGAAAAGAATTGCCGAAGTGGGTTCAGATTGGTTTTATCCTTTTTGTTATAGGAGCAGGACTATGGATGATTTACAGCGCAATTATACGGCCTCTGCTATGAAAACAAATATGCCTAACGGGCTCGTCCAGCTAATCGCTGGCCGTGAGAACTTTCGAGTGAAGGCTACCGTTATCAGGCGCTCAGGCACAGGGCCTGCTGGCAGAAGAGCAGGCCGAGTGCCTTCGCTCCCGATGCGTTCGTTCCACCCACACCGCCAGCCAGCGATACCTGACGAGGGACGTTCGGCAACAAAATATATCACCCACTTCGACGCCTTTGCATTATCCCGCTACCAAACGACATAAAATGAAAACCACCCTATTACCACTCCTCATTGTTCTATTCTGTATGACCGCTGCTTTTTCAGCGGATCAGCAACAATTTGATGATCTAAAAGCGAGGCTTGAATCAGCAATCAAGGCAAAGGACACAAAAGCACTGAGCGATTGCTACTATTGGGAAGGGACACCTCAGGCGTTGATAGATCAGTCGATATGGTCCGTCGAAGAGAACTGGAAGATTAATGACTTCAAGGAAATCACATTTCGTCAATTGAACGATCCTGAGTTGAGTCCTCGCTTTGTGGCTGCGCTGACTGAAGGAAGAATCATGAATGGCCGCCAATATGCACCGAACCTGATACCAGAAGCGGTTTGCACAATTAAGTTTTCAAAGAATGCCTCAACTACCGGAACAGCAATTGCAGTCGGGACTGCGCCAGATGGGAAGTTGAAGATTGTCGGAACGAAAGTGATTGAGAAATGAAAAATTGGCCGAACGGGCTCGTGCAGCTAATCGCTGGCCGTCATCACTTTCGAGCGACGACTACCGTAATCAGGCCCTCAGGCACAGGGCCTGCTGGCAGCAGAGCAGGCCGAGTGCCTTCGCTCCCGATGCGTGCGATCCACCATTTCCGCCAGCCATCGATACCTGACGAGGGACGTTAGGAAAAGAATATGTGTCTCGTTGCCTATCCCTCGAAACTGTATGCATTTGGTCTGTGCCTGTTTTCCACCGTTCTTGCGAGCGGTGTTTATCTTATCGCTGGTGGCTCTCACAAATGGGTGAGTGTGCCATTTGCATGCATCGCGATCCTGATGATTGTCTTGTCACTGTGGGGGCTGATTCATCGGAAGCCAATCTTGACAGCCGATGAAGTCGGGCTTCATGACACGCGGATCATGAAGACACCGATTCTTTGGAGAGATATTAAGGCGTTTCGTCACGTTCCCCGCGTTGAGTGCGGGCGCCGGTGCGAACGTCGGATGATCTGGCCGGTTTGAAAACCGGTTGGTAGAAAGGGCGGGGCAGCCTTGAGCGATCTCAGGCATCCAGATTCACCGCTCCGGTCTGTGCGTGCCGTGTGATGTCCTGCTTGGGCTTCGTCCACTGGAATGTTGATCCGAGTGGCTCGATCTGGTGACCGGCAAAAATATCGGCTCCTCGATTTGAGCAGCTCCGCAGAATATTGGCGATCTCCTCTTGTTGCGCTGCTCCTGCGAATATTGAGACAAACCCGGCCATGATAGAGGTTTGCGCTTTGATGAAATCTTGTAACGTCTTTGAGGTTCCTGCGATTGCAACATCGCCAGCATGAGCGAGATACGTGTCAATCAAATCTTGTAACGGTTTTTTTCGAATCCGCTTCTTTTTAATCCAATAACCTGGGTGGTCTTTTCGCCACTGCCGGACCCGTTCTGTATTCGCCGCCCCTTTGAAGTAGTCGCGGTTCTCCGGTCTGGATGCCCAGCGTTGCTGACTTTGAGCCTTGGAAGCGCGTTTGCACTCCGCCTTACAGCAATATCGCTGGGTTTTTGAACGCGGATCACGAAGGCCCAACTCTCCGCATTTCAGGCATTTGAATGTTTTTTTTCGACATGGGGGGAACAAGAAAGCGGATCTTTGAAGAAGAAACAAAATCTCTCGCTGCCGGGTAGATCCCGGTGGGGAACAAAATCCAGGAAGAAGAGGCTTGTGAGAAGCTTTTAAAGAAAACGCCCGCCGGAAAGTATCCGGTTTTCAAACCGGCCAGATCACCGGTCTTTCAGATCGGCGCTCGCATTGAGCGGCTCACCAAGGGGGAGATGACCTTTTCGCCATTTGATAGCTGGCGACCAATTCATCTATGGGTGGTTTCCCAGAAGCCGACCATTCTGACCAAACTTCAGGCATTGACCCCGCTCCCTGTTCACTCGGAATTTCCTCAAGCGCAGTTCATACCGATTGACTTTGCCGGGTTGGATATCCCATCGTCGCGTTTGGCGGAAGTGATTCGCAACCGTGCACCAAATGCAAAAGAAAAATATTCCTAACGGTAAAGGGTGTAGCGGAGGCGAGGCACGAGCCCTCCGACTACACCCATGGTTGAACAAGCCTGCCGTTAGCAGGCAATAGGGCTATGCGTTTTGTGTTTGTTGCGCGACCGGAGCTGAGGCGG
>Ga0209697_10000789_pt1 | contig 51828 bp, 45 predicted proteins | sample AliMusrvi5mmetaG_FD_184115 | JGI IMG/M metagenome (GOLD analysis project Ga0209697, IMG submission 184115) | Freshwater lake bacterial and archeal communities from Alinen Mustajarvi, Finland, to study Microbial Dark Matter (Phase II) - Alinen... | ecosystem: Environmental > Aquatic > Freshwater...
GTCGGCCATGAATAGCAACAATGGCAGCGGCCCAGCCTTGGAAATATCCACCGTGGCAGCAATCTCGCGCACCTCCTTGTCATCAGGCCCGGGAACCAGACGATAGAAAACGATTTGTTTCTCCTTCGGAGCTTCGAAGAAAATGGAGCGTGCCGATTCGGTGACAAAAACGTTGGCGTCATGATGTTTCAGATCATAAAACAAATCGTCAGCGGCAACCTGCCAACCGAGGGTGCGGAAGCGCACCTTATGCTCCTCGGGTGCCCCCTGAGCGTACAAGTTTGACAGACCGGCCAGAAAAAACAGAGCCAGAAAAATGATGTTTGATTTCATCAAGTGAAAGCCAGCGAAAATTGGGCTAGTCATAGCTGATTAACATTTGTTGGATTCATGATCGTATCGATTATTGAGTGACGATGGGTTCCCGGTACTTTTGTCTTATCTTTCAGATTCTGAACGGCGCATCAAGGTAAAAGCCGAAACACCTCTCCGCGTTGGTCACAGCGCCTTTGGTATTCCTCCACCAGAACCAGAATATGCGAGCCAGCGGGCAAGGTGTTTCCTAGTTCATATGGCTCTGCGGCATGCTGGCAGGAAAACAAAAGACCGTCAAAAGAGGGGTATTTAACGGACGGGGACGCATCCGCTTCATCCTCTCCCCTCACTCAAAAAGCCCCCTCCCCCCCATTTCCCACTGCAAGGGGTTGACGCACGGGCATTCGCAGCTACAGCTATGCGCCATGCACGCCGACAACGAACCGCCCACAACTGACGGAAATCCACAGGCAGCCTCTGCGCAGAATGACGCAACGAAAGCAGCGCAGGACGCCCAGTCCGTGGATCCATGGGAAGAACTCGAAGCCGAAGCCGCGCGCTGGAAAGAAATCTCTCTGAGAACCGCTGCGGAAATCGACAATCTCAGGAAACGCACGGCCCGCGAGCGCGAGGACGCCATACGCTACGCCAATCAACGTTTATTAGAAGAACTGTTGCCTGTGATCGACAACTTCGAAATGGGTATGCAGGCCGCCGCACAAGACACCTCGTCGATGATCTATATCGGCATGAACATGGTCCGCCGCCAACTCCAGGAGTTTCTATCCTCCCAGGGAGTGGAGGAAATCACGACCACTGGGCATTTCGACCCGAATCTGCATGACGCTGTGGCACAGGAGGCTTGCTCAGCGGGAGAGGAAGGCCGCATCCTGAAGGTCACACGCCGCGGATACAGACTGCGCGACCGTCTCTTGCGCCCTGCAAGCGTGGTGGTTTCCAAGCTTCCGGCTCCGGTGGAGGGAGGTGCCGTTTAATTTCCCATGCCTACAAAACGCGATTATTACGAAATTCTCGGTGTCGCCCGGGATGCCAGTGCGGATGCCATCAAGAAGGCCTACCGCAAGCTCGCGGTGAAATTCCACCCGGATAAAAACCCGGGCGATCACACTGCCGAGGACAAGTTCAAGGAACTAGGCGAAGCCTACGAGGCTCTCAGCGATCCAGACAAACGCGCAGCCTATGACCGCTACGGCCATGCAGCCTTCACCAGTGGTGGCGGCCAGCCCGGCGGTGGTTTCCACGATCCGATGGACCTGTTTTCGCAGGTCTTCGGCGGGGCCTTCGGAGGTGGCTTCGAGGAATTTTTTGGCGGTGGCGGTTCGCGTCGTAAAAGCGACGGCAAACAGCGTGGCAGCGATCTACGCTACGACTTGGAAATCTCGCTAGAGGAAGCCGCGCGTGGAGTCGAAAAGGAACTGGAAATCGAACGTTATGTCCCCTGCGACACCTGCGGCAGCAAGGGCACCAAAAACAGCAGTGGAGGAGTCAAAGTTTGCCAATCCTGCGGTGGACGCGGTGTGGTGGCACGCCAAGCCGGTATCTTTATCCAGCAATCGACCTGTCCAGAATGCCGCGGAGCAGGAGAAACCATCTCCGATCCCTGCCAAAGTTGCAAAGGCGATGGACGAGTTCAGCGAGACAGCAGAATCAAACTGCGTATCCCAGCGGGCGTGGATACAGGAACCCGCCTGCGCTCAACAGGCAATGGGGATGCCGGCGTGCGCGGCGGTGCGGCAGGCGATCTTTATGTCTTCCTGCATGTCAGAGATCACGACGTGTTTCAGCGCGATGATGCGGATCTTTTCTGTGAGGTGCCCCTGCCCTTCTCGGTGGCGGCGCTTGGCGGCGAACTAAAGGTGCCCTCGCTGGACGGCCAGTCTTCTATAAAAATCCCAGTCGGCACCCAAGGCGGCACCGTTTTCCGGCTCCGGGAAAAAGGTATGCCGTCACTAAACAACTCCCGCCGTGGCGATCTCAACGTGCGCGTTCAGGTGGAAGTTCCCACCAAACTCAACCACGAACAACAGGAAAAACTTCGTGCCTTCTCCGAATCCATAGGAGAACATAACTCACCCATGCAGGAGGGTTTCTTTCAGAAGGCGAAAAGGTTTTTTGATTTGTGAATGGGAAGTAAGCGGCAGGGATCAAGGCAGCCTCAGCGCTGCCACAATATATCCTAACATTTATTTCCTTCTTCTCCCGACTCTTATCTATCACATACCATGCACCGCTTCCTCCTGCCGCCCGAAGCATGGCTATCCAACCCGGCCCTGACAGGCGACGAGGCCCGTCATCTTTCCCACGTACTGCGTGCAAAACCCGGTGACAGGATCACGGTCTTCGACGGCTGCGGCCGCCGCGCAGAAGCGGAGATTCTAACTGTCACGCGCGATCTTGTTTCCCTAAGGCTTGGGGAATCCCATTCCCCGCCGCCGCCTATACCCGCGATCACCCTCGCGCAGGCAATCCCGAAAGGCAAAAACATGGACTTCATTGTCCAAAAGGCAGTGGAGCTCGGAGTCGCCCATATTCAACCCCTGGTCACCCACCACACCATCGTGCAACCGGGCGATGGCAAATCCGGCAAGTGGCGACGCACCGCACTCGAAGCCTGCAAACAATGCGGCCAGGATACCCTCCCCGTTATAGCAGATCCCATGACTTTCGATGCATGGCTGACATCACAAGCCTCCACGCCGGGCATTAAGCTCATAGCCTCCCTAACTCCTGAGGCATGTGCCATGCGCGAGGTTCTGCGCGCACATCCAGCGACCACCGCCGCCACCCTACTGATAGGGCCTGAAGGCGATTTCTCAAGCGGTGAAACCGCAGCAGCCCTGGAGGCCGGGTTTCTGCCCATCTCCTTGGGTGACATAGTCCTACGCGTGGAAACTGCCACACTCTACTGCCTCTCCGCGCTGCGGTATGAGTTCTCGGCTATTCCCTGATACGCAAGACCCTCATCCTCTCTGCAACAAGCAGCGCCAGAATACGCGCGTAGTCCTCCTCGCGATCGCCGGATAAAAGTTGATAGGCGTATTTTCTCCAGTGGCGCATCTCGTCCAACGCGTTGGTCATGCGCAGGCTGATCGTTTCCATACTGTCTGTTCCACGCCCGGAGAGTCTTGATAGAAGCTCCTCCTCGCCCGGCGGCATCACAAACAGATCGACAAAGGCACTACGAATTTGCGTATCCTGGCAATTCCGGACTTGGTCTGCTCCCTGCACGTCGATGTCCATCACAACATCCACCCCGGCGTCAAGGTGACTCACCACCTCGGTCTTGAGCGTTCCGTAAAAGTTGCCATGGACTTCCGCATGCTCGAGGAAATTGCCCGCCTCAATGCGGCGTCCAAACTCCTCTAGTGTTAGGAAATTGTAATCCCTGCCATCCACCTCACCCGGCCGAGCTAACCGGGTCGTGCAGGAAATCGAGTATTTTACCTCTCCAGAATCAGCCAATCGACGGCAAAGCGTCGTCTTCCCCGACCCCGAAGGACCGGAAACAACAAGCAAAATGCCCGAACGTGAGGACATGCCAAATCGTGAACCACCTGACCCTCCACCACAATCTCTTTTCGGGGAGGAAACCAAAATCAGGAAGACATGGCCACCCGATGCCCTGGATCAAAGCCCAAGTGAAAGTTTCAAAGCCTGGGTGATCGGGCCGAGCAGCAGCGATGGGAATAAGCCAAGCAGGACGATCAGGGAGGCGGGCACTATTACCGCAAGCGCATGGCACAGCGAGAGGCACGGGGAGGTTTTCTCATCCGGTCCTTGTCTGACAAATGCCTGCTTCAAAACGGATAGGTAATAATATAGGGAGATGGCGCTCATGATGGCACCCAGCCCAACCAACCATGCCAGACCGGGTTGCCCACCTGACCCGGTCGCAGCCATTGCGTTGGAGAACATCGCGAATTTGCCAAAGAAGCCAGCCAAGGGAGGAATGCCAGCCAGCGAGGAGAGGAACACAAGCAGCGCGACCGCTTGCAAGGGCGAGCGATGCACTAGTCCGGCGAATGATGACAGGCTGTCATCACTGCGGTCACGTTCGACAGCGGCAGTCACCGCCACTGCTCCAAGCGTGGCCAACCCGTAAACCACCACATAGAACAACGCGGACCCGGCGGCGGACTGTCCATTGGCCGCCAGAGCGACTAACAAATATCCAGTGTTGGCAACTGCCGAATATGCCAGCAAGCGCCTGACGCTGGATTGAGCGAGCGCCAACACGTTACCAAAAATCATGGAAACCGCAGCCAGCACCGCCAACCACATCGACCAACCGGGCAGCATGGCACCCAATCCGGCAGAACCGGCTACAGAGTGGAAGCCGATCATCAATAACCTGACTATCACCACCAGACCCACTGCCTTCGAAGCGGCAGAGACTAATGCCACTGTGGTTGCCGGAGCACCTTGGTAGACGTCAGGTGCCCAATAATGGAAAGGCGCGGCTGCCATCTTGAATGCAAGTCCCACTAGAACCAGCAGCAAACCAGTGATAGCGAGTGCAGTGGGAGGTCCCGCAGCCAACGCGACGGCAATGTCGGTAAGTTTCGCGGTGTGTGAGAAACCATACAGGAAACTCAAGCCAAACAGCATGAAAGCGGCAGAGACTCCACCGAAAAGAAAATACTTCAGTGAGGCTTCTGATGCCTTGGCAGTGCTCGGAAACCCTGCTAACAAATACAGAGACAAACTGGCGAGTTCCAGCGCCACAAAAAGGAAGAGCAGATGGTTGGTTCCGATGGTGAGCAGCAGCCCGGTAAGGCTGAACAGCAACAGAGCGTAAAACTCGCCTATTTGCGGAATCTCACGTCTCCCCGGCGGCAACCATACCGCCAGCAGGCCAAGCCCCAAGACCACTCCCTTAAACAAGCGCGCCAGTGGATCGGACACAATGAGTGGCGTTCCTGAATCCTTGGCACATGGAAGCAAGAACAATACCCCCCCCGCGATCAGAATGCCAAGTGTCGCAAGCGCTATGGCCGCAGCGGCAGGGAACTGTTGTAGCTTTTTCGACTCGAAGGCCACGGCAACGCCAAGAAGCACCAGCGCGGTAATTACCAGCACAGCTTCGGGCAACAATTGGATGAACAGCGCGGAATAATTCACGGCAGGGAGAGAATCGAGTGGAACAAGGAACTGCGCAGGCCGTCATCGATCAAGACTACCCAGGGTTTAGGATAAATCCCGATCGCCAGTGAGACGACAAGCAGCAGCGAGATAGCGGAAATTTCGGACCAGGTAAGCGACGGCAGAATTTGCGCGGGAGTATCCGACGGTTTTCTTACAGGGAAAAACGCACGGTGCATTGCACGTAGAGAGAATGCGCCAGTAATGATGATGCCTATAGCGACGGCAAGTGTCAGCCACGGGAAGGCACGCCATAGGCCAATGACCACTGAAATTTCCGCCACGAAGCCGCTAAAGCCGGGCAGTCCCATCGATGCAGCAGTGGCTAGGGTAAAGGCTATCGCAGCGCCTGGCAGGCTTTTCCACAAATCGAAAGCCTGCAACTCAGTTAAATCGCGGGTATGGGTGCGCTCATACACCACGCGCCCAGCAATACCGAAAAGCAACCCGGCAATGATGCCGTGGGAAATCATCTGCAATATCGCACCACGCAAGCCCCACTGATTGGCAACGGCCAGACCTAAGAGAACAAACCCCATATGGCTCACACTGGAATAACCGATCACAAATTTGAGATCCTTCTGCGCGAGTGCTGTCAGCGCACCATAAACGATACCCACCACGGCCAACAACGCGATCGCCCATTTCCATTGTTCAAAACCCTGCGGAAACAAAGGCATAGCCACGCATAATGCCCCGTAAGCTCCGAGTTTCATCACCACGCCCGCTAGCAACATAGATGCGGCAGTAGGGGCCGCCACGTGACCGGTCGGCGCCCATGTGTGGAACGGCCACATGCCCGCTAGCACCGCGAAACCGAGGAATAACACCGGGAAAGCCCATGCCTGGAGAGATGAGGAGTAAGTTACACTGGCTAGGAAATCAAGATCGAAACTGGTCGCACCTGCAGCTGCGTAGGCAACCACCAGCCCAATGAGGATCAGCGCACTGCCGCCGATGGAATACATCGTGAGCTTCATCGCACCATACTCCTTGTTGGTCGATCCCCAGATGGCGATGAGCATGTATTTCGGCAGAATCACGACCTCGTAACAAACGAATAACAGAAATACGTCACGACTGAGGAATACGCCGTATACCCCACCGATGATCGTGAGAAACCATGCGAAAAACGCGCGTGGTCGGTGGCTCACGTTCCAAGAAAACAACACGCCCGCCACGGCTACTAGTCCGGTGAGCAATAACAATGTCAGGGAAATCCCATTCGCAGACAGATGGAAATGAATGCCTAGTTCCGGAACCCATGGCAGATTGAGATCCCACACCTTTGCCTCGGGATGAGTGAGACGCTGTAGACAGCCAGCAGCAGCGGCCACTACTCCGACAATCGAGGCTGCAAGCGCGATAACCCGCGCAAGTCCGGCGAATCTCGACGGTAGCAGGAGCACCAGCAGTACTCCGGCAAAAGCGGATAAAATGGTCCAGGCGGGATTCATGGGATAGGGCGGAGAAGGTCGAGAAGTTGGAGGATTCCGGTGTTGGAGAATTGCAGCAGCGCCTGCGGCCACAATCCGGGTATGACGATCAGGGCAATTGCTAGGCCGAACAATGCACGCTCACCCGTGCCTAGGTCAGGCCACTTGGCGAGTCTTGCCGCAAGCGGCCCGTGGAAAACCAACCGGATCATGCGCAGCAGGAACACGGCAGTTAGAAGCAGCCCAATGACCGAAATGACCGCCGCCCATGGCGTAAGGGTGAATGTCCCCTTGAAAATGAGAAACTCGCCGATGAAGCCACTCAATCCAGGCAACCCAAGCGAAGCGAACACCGCGATGCCGGAGACTCCGCAGAATACCGGCATCTGGACACGAAGGCCACCGAAGTCGCGAAGCCCACGCGGACCATCACCTCGTGATTCCAGAATATGGATACCGAAAAATAGGGAGGACGCGATGATGCCGTGGTTGATCGCCTGTAAGACGGTTCCAGACAATGCGGCTGACACGGCCCCGCGGTCGGTCTGCGCAGCGGCAACTGCGGCAATGGCTAGCGCGCAATAACCAAGGTGGTTCACCGAGGAATAGGCGATCATGCGTTTCAAGTCAGTCTGCGCGAGAGCGGCTACAGCACCCAACAAAACCGTGGCCACCGCAAGGGCAGTCAGCAAGGGCGCGAGCGATGGCAGGACTTCCGCAAAAACCGGCAGAAAGATCCGAAGCAGACCGTAAACTCCCATTTTCGATAGCAATCCAGTTAGAAGCATCGTCACAGGTGTAGGTGCCTCTGCATATGCAGCGGGCAACCACGCATGGAAGGGCACGACCGGCAGTTTTACCGCAAGACCGAGAAACACAGCGAGCGCGACAATCACCAACAGGGTCTGCGGTGCCATGCCAGCAACCGGGAAGGTTTTCGACAAGGCGGGCGCAAGCTGATGGAGGGCGGCCAGATTCCCGAGTTTAGTGAAGTCCATTGTGCCAACGGAAAGCTGCAGAGAGAGGAAACCCACTAGCATGAATGCGCTGCCACCAAGAGTCATAATAAAAAACCGCAGCGCCGCACGCGGAGCACCACTACCACCCCAAAGACGGATAAGCAGATAGGAAGGAATCAGGGTCAATTCCCAGCACAGGAACCACGGAATAAAATGGCGGGCAGTGAAAACCCCGAAAAGAGCTCCTTCCAAAATCAGAATCAGCGAGAAATACGCGCGGTTGGCGCGCTCGCTACTCAAGGAGGCAGCCAGTGAGAATGACACAACCAAACAGGTTAGTATCAGAAACAGCCACGAGATTCCATCCACGGTAAAACAGAGATCCATCCCGGCATCCGGAATCCACTCCAGTTTCCATTCTTCCATTACACCGCCGGAACGCCCCCCCACCCACGCCACGCAGGCCAGCGGCAACAACGACCACAACAACGCGAAGCGGCCAGCATTCCGACGGTCCGCGCCGGACCAAACTCCCAGCAGAGCGGCACCCAAGAAAGGAACGAGTATGAGCAAAAGAAGTATCATGACTTAGCTAGGCGGTGAGCCAGAAATAGAGAATGAGAAGAACCGACATCCCAAGTCCAATCGCCCGAAGATAGGACTGCGGTCGACCGGATTGTGCGCTTGACGCAGAACCTGCGCTGTTTTGCAGACCCGCGCACACACCATTGAAACCATCGTTGAGACCTTTTTCATCTGAAGAGCTGGTCAGGCGACCACACCATTTGATGACGCCTTCCGCCAGACCCATCAATGGCACGAAGACCTGACGTTCCAACGTGTCCATGCCACCTGCCAGAAACGCGAGCGGGCCAATGATCGCCTTTTCATATAACGCGTCAAAGCCCATGCCGGATTTTAGGAATCCCCACAACCCACCTAACCTGCTTTCTAGCGGATCAGGTGCGCTGCTATCATCAGATGGATTCTTATAGACGATCCATGAGGCTGTGACACCAACAGTCACCAAGGTCAGGGAAAGCCCGACGAGTTTCAGTGCAGATACAGTCGTGAGGGCACCTCTATCAAAATGTGCGGTCCCCCCCTTGATCCATTCCTCGAACCACGGCCACAATGGCGTGCCGACCAACGACAACAATACGGCACCTGCCGCCAAGACAAATAACGGAATCAGAATTACGGGTGGACTTTCATGCGGGTGATGCACACCGGGATGGCGCGGCTTGCCAAAGAACACGAGCAATGCCTGGCGGGTCATGTAAAATGCGGTGAGCAGGGCCGCACAAACCGCCAAAGAGAAGGGACCAAGTCCTCCGGGCCACTGCATCGCGCTGTGCAGCACGGCCTCCTTGCTCCAGAATCCGGAGAACACGAATGGGAAGCCGGCCAACGCCATCATCCCTATGGCATAAGCGACAAATGTTTTCGGCATCTCTCGCCGCAAGCCGCCCATCCTGCGGATGTCCTGTTCCTCATGGCAGCCATGAATCACCGAACCGGCGGAAAGGAAGAGCAGCGCCTTGAAGAAGGCATGCGCGATCAAATGAAACAATGCCGGCGCCACACCTCCGGTACCGAGCGCAATCATCATGAACCCAAGCTGCGAGACAGTCGAATACGCAAGAATGCGTTTAATGTCCGTCTGGGCCAGCGCAACGCACGCCGCGTATAGCGCCGTGATGCCACCTACCCATGCGGTGGCCATCAGCGGCACGCCTGTATCTCCACATTTTAAGAAAATCGGATGTGTGCGGGCGACCAGGAAAACCCCGGCAGCCACCATCGTGGCGGCGTGAATGAGCGCGGAGACCGGCGTGGGACCTTCCATCGCGTCGGGCAACCATGTGTGCAAGGGCACCTGGCCGGATTTGCCCATAGCACCCACTAACAGGAGCAGGGAAGCAGCAGCGGAGACCGTAAGGCCGCCTATGGTGGTAGCCCCGGCCAGCGAGGCCAGCGCTCCGGATTCCAACAGGCCCTTGCCATGGTCATAGAAGAGCAGCGTGTCCGTATGACCATAGAGCCAGATCATGCCAAGGAAAAACGCCATATCGCCCACACGGGTGGTGATGAAGGCCTTCTGCGCCGCGGCCGCGGCGGAGGGTTTCTCAAAATAAAATCCGATCAGCAGATAGGACGCGAGTCCCACGATCTCCCATGCCATAAAGAGCAGCAACAGGCTGTTGGACAGCACCACCAGCAACATCGCTCCGCAGAACATCGAGAGGAATCCGAAGAACCTGCCAAAACGTTTTTCCGCCGCCATATAACCGGTGCTGTAGAGGAAGATCCAAAAGGCAACGAAGGTGACCATCGCCGCCATCGCCGCACTCATCGGGTCTAACAATAATCCGACTTTCAGCGTAATCTCGCCAAACGTGAACCACGAATGGGAAGTGGCGACGAGCGGATCTCCCACCTCACGAGGTGCAAGCGCGCAGATGAGGGCCCCGATCGAGATCAGGCAGGAAATGGACAACGCGCCAAGGGCAAGTCCGGAGGCTGCCTTGCGGAAGCGGTCGGGCAGGAACGCGATGATGCCGCCGGCCAATAGGGGCATCAGGGGCACGCACCAAAGGAGCCATGAAAGATGAGGTGATAGGGCTTCAGCCATGGAGAGAATCAAGGCGGTTGAGGTCTGTCGAACGGGTATGGCGGAAAACCATCAGGATGATGGCCAAGCCAACGGCGGCTTCAGCGGCTGCGATGGCAATGGAAAATAGAACAAACATTGGTCCAGTTAGATCTGGATCGGGAGGGCCGTAGCGCCAGAAAGCGATGAAATTGATATTGGCCGCGTTGAGCATCAACTCGATGCCCACGAGGATCAAGATCGCATTGCGGCGGGTCAGCACAGCAAGAAGGCCGAGCGAGAACAGGACCGATGATAGCGTCAAAAGCGTGGCAAGCGGAGTCATGGCGGCAAGGATTTTCCGGATTCAAACGGTTCACTGGATGAAATGCCCTGCACCCCCCGGGCGAACAAGGCAGCGCCTATCAATACGGCGGTGAGCAGGACACCGACGGTAATGACGACAGGCGCGTGAGTGGTGAAAAGTTTCTCACCGAATTGTTGCAGCGTAGCGGACGGGGCATCTGAGGCTGCGGGTTCCGGCGGATTCGCCCTGATGAGGGAAATGAATAGGACGGCTAGAACCGGAACCGTACATATAAGCCCGGTCAACAGCGAACTCGGACGACGGGAGATTTCCTCTGCCTCATCACCCGGGCGGGTGATGAGCAGCGAAAAAACAATCAGAATGGCAACTGCTCCGACATAGACCATGAACTGGACCAAGCCGATGAAATACGCGCCGATGGCTAGATAGAGCAGGGCGATAAGCGCAAGCGTGAGTGCCAGCAGCAGAGCCGCGTGGACCGGACGCGCCTTCCATACCGCACCTAGAGCAGCAAGGAGAATCAGAGGTGAAAGAATAAGAAGCGGTAGCATGAGCAGTGGGATCTTAGAAGACCGGAAGGATCTATCATTCCGCAAAGGTGTATTTCCGAGTGGCAGGTGCAAGGCAGCGGTTGTAAACAATAGTTAGAACGATCCAGGGAAAGACGAGCAACGGCACCGTGACAAGCCATGCGAATAGGCCGTGACCATTCGCACGCAACAGTGTCCATATGCCAGCAGCAGGGATGGTGACTAGGGCCATGGGTATCATGCAGAGCCAGGCAAAGCGCATGAGTTGGTCGATCCGCACGCGTGGGAAGGTGCCACGAATCCAAAGGTAGGACATGATGACCACTGCGAGTTTGGCAAAAAACCAGATCCAGGAAGGCACGAATCCCAGCCCTGGCAGAGGAGCCTGCCAACCACCGAGGAAGAGAGTGATGCCCAGCCCTGCAATGGCGAAGAGGCCGAGGTATTCACCCATGAAAAACAACGCATATTTGAAACCCGAATATTCTGTCATGTGACCAGCCACGATTTCAGACTCGCCCTCTGGCAGGTCGAAAGGGCAACGGTTCGCTTCGGCGATACTGGCAATGTAAAAGATGATACCTGCTGACAAGCCCCAAGGAGTGAAGAGGTTCCAAGCGGGAATGAAGCCCAAATGATACCCCCCCTGTTTGCCCACAATATCGGGCAGAGAGAGGCTGCCCGTGACCATGATCACACCCAGAGCGGAAATAACCAGTGGCAGTTCATAACTCACCATCTGGGAGATTGCACGCATCGCACCAAGCATTGGGAACTTTGAACCACTCGCCCAACCGGCCATGAACACCGCAATTTCCGTCAGAGTTCCCGTCGCAAAGAAAAACAACAAGCCGAGTTCAAGTGGCACTGGCGTCCACTCGCAACCGTAGGGGATCACCCCGAGGGCGAGGATGGGAGGCACCACGATCAGAACCGGAGCCGCCAGATGCAGAAGCCACTCGGCCTTGGCGGGAACGATGTCCTCCTTGGTGAGCATCTTGATGCCGTCGGCTACCGGTTGAAAAATGCCGAACCAGCCGGCCCTGTTAGGGCCGAGTCGATTCTGGATGCGGGCCAGGGTTTTGCGTTCGACCAGCGAGAGCAGCGCGAAGGCGCTGAGGAACACCCCCACCACCGTGCCGGCTGTGGCGACAATACCGCCTGCATAAACCAGCCATTCGGGAGCACCCACCCACCCTAGCAGAAACTCCACAAGGTTTTTTGGCAACAGTGGGAGATTCTCCAAGGTAACCGGAGGGAACGATGCTGTCTGAACGGGTAGTGAAATCATGCGCTCTCTCCTTTCTGTTCTGTAGCTGCCTGTGCCTCGGCGGCTGCTTTTTCCTTCGCTTCCTTGTCGGCCTTCGCCTTGGCTTCCTTGGCCGCTTGGGCTGCTGCCTTCTTCTCTTCATCAGCCTTGCGCCGTGCCATAACTTCAGATGCTTCTTCCGGCCGCAGTTGCATGTGGTATTCCGCAGATTTCGAGAGACGGTCGAGACCTAGCAATAACCCGCTGAAGCGGTCGTCGTTGCTCAACTCGTATTCGCCATCCATATAGATCGAGTCAAAAGGACAGACTTCCGCGCAGATGCCGCAGTTCATGCAGACCGAGATGTCGATATCGAATACCTTTGGCCGCTTGAGAGATTTGCCATTCTCATCGCGATCGAGCACGATGTAGATGCACTTTGGCGGGCATTCATTCTCACAGATTGAGCAGGCGGTGCATCGCAGGCCAGCAACCGGGTCCTTGTCATAACAGAGGAACGGAAAGTTCCGGAAATTCGGGCTGATCGGTGCGCGTTGCTCGGGATACTGGATGGTGGTCATCCGTTCCTTCTTGTAATAACTCTCGAACATGTTGCGTCCGGCAACCATGAGTCCCTGGAATAACCCCAGACCGGGCACGATCCAACGTCCAGATTTGGGCGGTGCTGGCAGACGGTTAATGCTGGTAGTGGGCTCCATGCTAGAATCGTTCATCGGTCCACCTCCCCCAACACAATATCGATACTACCCAAAATGATGACCACATCCGCGAGGTCAAGGCCCAGACACATGTCCTCCAGCAGAGTCAGGTTGATGAAACTCGGTGGGCGTATGCGATAGCGGAGCGGGTTGACGGTACCATCACTGATGAGATGGAAGCCAAGTTCTCCCTTCGGCCCTTCAATGCGGGCATATGCCTCGCCGACGGGTGGCTTGAAATTGCGGATTTTGGTTTTGGGATTGATGAACGGACCCTCGGGAAGCTGGTCGAGCGCTTGGCGCAGGATTTTAAGGGATTCGCGCATTTCCAAGAAACGTATCATGATGCGATCGTAACAATCACCTTTCTCGCCGAGCGGGATACGGAAGCTAAAGCGGTCATATATGCCGTAGGGTTCCACTTTGCGAATATCATAATTCACGCCTGCGGCGCGAAGCATAGGGCCTGTGATTCCTCCGTTGATCAAGACTTCCTTAGGCAATTGACCGACATCCCGGGTGCGAACTAATAGTATTTCGTTGCCCAGAAGGAATTTCTCCATCTCATCAAGGAATGGTCCGTATCCGTCGACCAGCACACTCACTTTGTCCGCCCACCCCGCAGGCAGATCGTTGCGGCATCCACCGAAGCGCATAAAATTGGACATCATCCGCGCCCCTGTCACGTCCTCGAATAGATCGAGGATTTTCTCGCGTTCACGGAAGGCGTACATCAGCGCGGAGCCCCACGCCCCCATGTCGCCGAGGATGAATCCTGCAAAGGCGGTGTGGTTGATCAGGCGGGTGAGTTCGCCGAGGATGATGCGCATGTATTCAGCGCGTTCGGGCACCTCAATGCCGGCGAGTTTTTCCACAGCGCTGGCATAAGCCCAGTTGTTCGTGAGTGGGCAGATGTAATCGAGCCGATCTGTATAGGGCATCGAACTCAGATAGGTCACACTCTCAGCGATCTTCTCGTGGTTGCGGTGGAGATAACCAAACACCGGCTTGAGGCTGACCACAGTTTCGCCGTCCAGTACCACATTCATGCGAAATACGCCGTGGGTGGATGGGTGCTGCGGCCCTAACGAAACACGCAGTAACTGGTCGTCGTCCGGCCCCGCTTCGAGAGCGGGTGGCGGGGAAAACATGGACGGATCTGAAATCATTGGAAAACTGTCGGATGGATACTGTGGGTAGCGCTGAGGCAAATGATGTAGATAATAAATTAGATGTCTTTATGTTTTCAGCAGGGCGTTAACACGAGAACCCAGCCCGAGTCACGATTTGTTAGGGTAGTGAATCCTGGCCTTTTCCAGGACGGCTTCGTGCGGAGTGGGCTCGTATTCGTAGTCGTCTGGAGCTACATAATCCTTACGCATTGGATGATCCACGAACTCGTCCCACATCAGAATGCGACGCAGATCAGGATGACCGATGAACTCGACACCATAGAGGTCGAATATCTCACGTTCCTGAAACTCCGCGCTGCGGTACACAGAAACAACAGAGGGGATACTCGCTTGTTTGTCGCGGTCCACCGTGCGGGCACGCAAGACCAGTGGCCCGGCACGCAGGCTGGTCGAGTAAAGGTGATAGATAACTTCAAGAATGCCTCCTATGGGAGGAGCCGCCCCCTCTTCGGGAGCAGCGATAATGTCAGCCTTGGTCGCATCCGGCCAGTCGACTCCTGTGACGTTGGAAAGAAAATCGAAAGCAAGGTCTGGCGTATCGCGCATAAAACGGCACACGTCTAGCAGACTTTCGCGACCTACCAACAGCGAGTGCTGGCCGGAAGGTCCCGGATTTTTGCGCAAGGAAACATCTGCAGAGGGCAAAGCTTCGTGCAGACGGCTCAGGATAATATCGATATCCACGGTCATGCCGCACCTCCTTCACGGATAATGACGGGCGGGTTCCAGATCTCGCGGTTTACCGAGGGCTCAAGGTCGTGAGCACCGAATTCCGGCACGGGCATTGCCGCTGCACCAGTGGGATCGGCGTGGCGGGCGCGGTGTTTGCCCATCAGTTTCTCCTGTTTGATGATTTTCTGCAGGGTCATCAACCCTTCTAACAAAGCTTCAGGACGCGGCGGACAACCAGGAACAACTACATCGACCGGAATAAAGCGATCCACTCCCTTGAGCACGTTGTAGCCATCCTTGAATGGCCCGCCGGAGATTGCGCAAGCACCCATGGCTAGCACGTATTTGGGCTCGGCCATCTGGTTATAGAGCCGGACTACCTGCGGGGCCATTTTCTTGGTTACAGTGCCAGCCACGATCATCAAGTCCGCTTGGCGTGGAGATGGACGGAAAACTTCGGCACCGAAGCGGGCCATATCGTATTTAGCCATGGTGGCAGCAATCATTTCGATGGCACAGCAGGCTAGACCAAACTGCAGCGGCCACAGCGAACTGGAGCGTCCCCAATTGATGAGTTGCTCAAACGACGTGACATGCACGCCTTGTGACTTCAGGTCCTCCGCCAGTTTCGCGTCAATCGCCATAAATCGTTAGGTTCGGTTTGGCAGCACCACGCCAGTTCAGAAGACCCTTGCTCCAAGCCCAAACCAGCCCCTCGGCCAACAAGAGAATGAAAAGCATGGCGATGAGAAATGCCCCGGCAGAAAGTTTCAAAAATGCTACAGCAAAGGGAAGCAGAAAGACGGTTTCCACATCAAACAACAGGAAAAGGAGGCCAAAGAGGTAATATTGCGAGTGGAAGCGCGTTTGCCGGTCTGCCAACGGGTTCACTCCGCATTCGTAGAGGGCATTCTTGTCCTCACCACGTTTGATCGGAGTGAAGAAGGTCATCCATAGGCGGGCAAGCACCAGCGACCCAATGGGCACAGCCAAAGCCACTCCAAAAAAAATCAAGATCGGGAGATACGGGTGATTCATCAATAGGTGAGTGAGGAGCGGGATTCGTAGGCGAGAACGTCAGCGAGAGTCATTGAGGCCAGCTTGTCGCGGTAGGATTTATGGAATGCCTCCCAAAAGGTATTAGGTCGAGGAGTTTTTTCCTCTTCCTCGATGGGGTATGCAGACCTGGCGCATTCTACTGCGGCATCGATGTCGAGCAACGAGATTTCGGTGGGCGGACGCAACAATTTAACGCCGCCTTTGTAACCACGTTTCGACTCTATGACCCCAGCCTCCCCAAGACGTTGGAAGATTTTCGCGAGGTATGGGGACGGAATTCCTGTGGATTCTGCAATTTCCCCCACCCGCGCGGAATCAAGCCCACGCCGAGCCAAATAGGCAAGGGCCTCAATCGCATATCCGGTTGTATGGGAAAATGTAGTCACGCTGTCTGTTTCAGACCTTCCAGAGTTGTAGCACCCGCAGGTAGTTAGCCCGCTCAAAAACTGAAGGATCAGGGCAATGGGCAAGTGTCATACTGCCACGCATTTGCTCGATGGATTCGTATTCGTGATCTTCCAGCCAGTGACGAAGCCCATTGATCAGACTGCCGATGTGGGATGGCCCGTATTTGAGCAGACAGGAGACCACTTGCACAATACTGGCCCCACACATGATGGCCTTGATGATGTCCTCTACTGTGTGAACACCACCGCTAACAGCGATGTCAGCCTTGAGGTGCCCATGGAGAATGGCCGCCCATCGCAAGCGCAGTCGCAACTCCGTGGATGAGGAGAGATCCAGACGGTGGGTAGCCTCAAGTTCCTCAATGTCAATATCGGGCTGATAGAAACGATTGAACAGGATCACGCCAGCGGCACCCCTAGCGTCGAGTTGCTTGGCAAAATGGCCGGGAGACGAGAAAAACTGTGAGAGTTTCACCGCCACCGGAATCGTGACGCTTGACTTGACCGCCTCAAGAATGTCGAGCGTGCGCTTTTCCACAGCCAATCCCGGTTCATTCGTATCAGTGGCAACGTAATAGACATTGAGTTCCAATGCATCGGCACCAGCTTGCTGGATCAGGCGGGCATGGTCGGTCCAACCGCCCAGACTCACGCCGTTGAGCGAACCGATCACAGGGATTTCGACCATTTCCTTAATGCGGGCAATCTGCTCAAGGTAGCGGTCTGGCCCGAGCGCGTAATCCTCCATCTGCGGGAAGTAGGAAACCGCTTCAGGAAACGACTCCGCAGGATTTTCGGTGTGAGAAAACTCCGCTATCTGCTCGTTGGTGATCTGCTCCTCAAAGAGAGAATGCATAACGATGGCGGCAGCACCAGCGTCTTCCAGACGGCGCACGTTGTCCAGTTGGTGAACCAGTGGCGAAGCACCCGTCATCACCGGGTTTTTTAGGGGTAGGCCCAAATATGTAGTAGCTAATTCCATAACAATCAGGAGTTGGGGGTGTTGGTTTGTGAGGCAGCGCCGGATTCACCGCCTGATGCCATTTGTTGATAATGAGCGAAGCGATCCTTCACGGATTGTGCCGCCATTTCACGTAGCAGGGCGGAACGTTCAGGGTTGATGCGTTCCAGCATCTGGAATCGAGTCTCGTTTTGGGTGAAATCGGTCAGCAAGCCTTTCGGCGCAGCGGAATCGAGTTTCATCGGATTTTCTCCCTTCTCCGTGCGGCGAGGATCGAAGCGGAACAAGGGCCAGTAACCGCAAGCGACCGCGCGTTTCTGTTGTTCCAGACCCTGGGATAAACTGTAGCCGTGGGCGACGCAGTGGCTGTAGGCGATGATCAGCGACGGACCGGGATAACTTTCCGCCTCGCGGAATGCCGATACCGCTTGGCCATCCTTCGCGCCCAGCGCCACCCGTGCAACATACACTGACCCATAAGTTGTGGCGATCAGTCCAAGATCTTTCTTGGGCAGTGCCTTGCCAGCCATGCTGAACTTAGCCACCGCGCCTAGCGGCGTAGACTTCGACTGCTGGCCACCTGTGTTGGAATACACCTCCGTGTCGAGCACTAGAATGTTGACATTCCTGCCGGAGGCAATGACATGGTCGAGACCACCGAAGCCTATATCATAGGCCCAGCCATCGCCGCCAACAATCCACACGCTCTTGTCCACCAGATAGTCTGCAATTTGGTTGAGGGCTTGGATTCCGTTATTTGAGGAACCAGCAAGTGCTTTGCGCAAGGCCGTCACACGCACACGCTGGGCCTCAATGCCAGCTTCCGTGGTCTGATCTGCAGTGAGAATGGCACTTACAAGATCGTCTCCTAACAAACCTGCATTGCTGCGCAACAGCACCTCGGCATAAACGCGGGACTGATCGAGACTGGCACGCATGCCAAGCCCGAACTCCGCGTTGTCTTCGAAGAGCGAGTTCGCCCAAGCCGGACCACGGCCGCTCTCATTGGTAGTGTATGGAGTGGTCGGCAGGTTGCCGCCATAGATCGACGAGCAACCTGTCGCATTCGCTATCAAAAGGCGGTCGCCGAACAACTGGGTGAGTAACTTTACATAGGGCGTTTCGCCGCAGCCTGCACAAGCACCGGAAAACTCAAACAAGGGCTGCATGAACTGCGTGGTTTTAACGTCATCACGCAGCATGGCACGGTCAGGTTCCGGCAGATTAAGGAAGAATGCGAAGTTCTCGCGTTCGGCCTCACGCAGAGGAATTTGTGGCACCATGTTGAGTGCCTTGCGGCTCGGGTTGCTCTTATCCTTCGCGGGGCATACCTGCACGCAAAGCTGGCAACCTGTGCAATCCTCGGGAGCCACCTGCAGCGAGTATAGCATGCCCGGATATTCGCGGGCCTTGAACTCGGTAGACTTGAAGGTGGAGGGCGCGTTGGTGAGGCAATCAGGGGTGAACACCTTCGGTCGAATCGCAGCATGCGGGCAGACGATGGCGCACTTGTTGCACTGAATGCAGAGATCCGTTTCCCAAACCGGGATTTCTTCAGCAATGTTGCGTTTTTCCCATTGGGTCGTTCCAGTTGGCCAAACACCATCCACCGGGAAGGCGCTTACTGGTAGCAAGTCTCCCTTGCCTGCAAGCATCACCGCCGTGACACGTTGCACGAAATCCGGCGCACTGGAGGGCACTATCGGTTTGTTGTGATGCGTCGAGTTGGGGGCATCCGGATACTCGATCTTGATGAGGTTGGCCAGCGTGCCGTCCACCGCGTCATAGTTGCGCTGAACCACTGCATCGCCTCGCTTGCCGTAGGTCTTCTTGATGGCGTATTTGATTGCGGCTATGGCCTCGTCTTTAGGCAGAACTCCGGAGATTGCAAAATAACACGTCTGCATGATTGTGTTGATGCGCCCTGCCATACCCACATTGCGGGCCACGGTGCTGGCATCAATCGCGTAGAATGAGAGGTTTTTCAAAATGATCTGTTCCTGCATCTCGCGCGGCAGGAGCTTCCACACTTCATTCGGATCACCGGGCGAGTTAAGCAGGAAAATCCCTCCGGATTTTGCGTAGTCCAGCACGTTGATTTGATGGAGCAGATCGAAGCGGTGGCAGGCCACAAACTCGGCACTGCGGATTAAATAGGTCGAACGGATTGGCGTGGGACCGAAGCGCAGGTGCGAGACTGTCATTGCGCCGGCTTTCTTCGAGTCATAGACGAAGTATCCCTGCGCGTAGTTGTCAGTGCCTTCACCGATGATCTTGATGCTATTTTTGTTAGCACCCACAGTGCCGTCCGACCCTAGGCCGAAGAACACCGCTTGTTTCATCCCCGAAGGCACCACCTCGAACTCAGCATCATAATCAAGCGAGAGTCCGGTGACATCATCGTTGATGCCGACGGTGAAGATCTGCTTGGGCGCTGGCTTGGCCAGCTCCTCAAACACTGCCTTGACCATCGCCGGAGTAAATTCCTTGGAACCCAGACCGTATCGACCGTTGATCACACGAATGGTGTGGGTGTCCTTCAACCAACCCGCAACATCAGCCTGACGCAACGCTCCGACCACATCCAGATAGAGCGGCTCACCGAGGGCTCCTGGTTCCTTGGTGCGGTCGAGCACGGCGATGTGCTTGACACTCTTTGGCAGAGTGGCCGCAAAATCCTCGACCGAGAATGGCCGATAAAGGCGCACCTTAACCACACCGGTCTTCTGACCGTGTGTATTCAGCCACTCGACGGTTTCACCAACAGCTTCCGCTCCAGATCCCATGATGACAATCACCCGATCTGCTTCCGGATCGCCTTCGTAATCGAACGGCTTGTAGGCCCGACCGGTGCGTGCAGCAAAAGCATCCATCGCCTCCTTCACAAGACGCGGCAGTTCCTGATAGAAACTGTTACATCCCTCGCGCGCTTGGAAGAACGCGTCGGGATTCTGGGCTGTGCCGCGGATCACTGGTTTGTCTGGTGTGAGCGCACGAGCGCGGTGAGCACGCACGCAGTCATCATCGATCAAGGAGCGCAGATCCTCGTCGCTAAGCAGTGCTATCTTGGAAACCTCATGCGAGGTGCGGAAGCCATCGAAGAAATGCAGGAATGGGACGCGCGATTTCAGAGTCACCATCTGCGAGATCACCGCTGTGTCCTGCGCTTCCTGCACTGAACCAGCAGCGAGCATAGCGAACCCGGTCTGACGACAGGCCATCACGTCTGAGTGATCGCCAAAAATGCTCAGTGCGTGGGTGGCCAAAGCGCGGGCCGTGACGTGTAGGCAGAACGGTGTCAACTCTCCAGCAATTTTGTACATGTTGGGAATCATCAGCAACAGTCCCTGCGAAGCAGTGAACGAAGCGCTCAGTGATCCAGCCAACAAGGCACCGTGCAGTGCTCCCGCAGCGCCTCCCTCCGACTGCATTTCCAGTACACTGGGAACCGCTCCCCACAGGTTTTTCTTTCCGGCAGCCGACCATTCATCAGCGAACTCCGCCATCGGCGACGACGGGGTGATCGGATAAATCGCAAAAAACTCGTTCAGGCGGTACGCGACGGATGCGACGGCCTCATTGGCGTCAAGCGTCCCCATCGATGGTTTGGATAAAGCATTCACGCGCCCGTTGAACACTTTTAAGACCTCAAGGTCCACAATGTAGAGAATATGATTAAAAAAAAGCAATTTTCGCACAGATGGCACCCCTATAGGGAGCCAGCAGCAAACAGCAAATGACTCCCTCCTACCAACGCAACCCATGATGAGACGCTTATCTTGGCTGGATTGACGAATTATTCCCTTATTTGGAGCCACAGGGAACTGCTTGGTTTCGTAATCAGGAGGGGGACTTTACGCTTGTAGGTCTGGGAAAAGCTGGCATTTAGACACGGCAAAACACGCGCGCCGCGAGTCGGTCGCAGCGCGTTTTCTGACCATCTCCTCATGATCATCCGCACCATAGCCTATCCCCGCGCCGCACTAATCGGCAATCCATCCGATGGGTATTTCGGCAAAACCATCGCTTTCACCTTCCGAAATTTTTCCGCAAATATCGAGCTGTGGGAATCGCCGGAGCTCGAGTTACTGCCCAGCCGCCGTGATCATTCGGTGTTCAACGGGCTCAAGGCGCTGCATCAGGATGTCAAGTTACACGGGTATTACGGCGGGTTCCGCTTACTCAAGGCAGCGGCCAAAGCGTTCTACGAATATTGTATAGCACGTGGAATCGAGTTGGATGAGAAAAACTACACCATGCGTTACCGGTCCGACATTCCGAACCGTGTGGGTTTGGCGGGATCAAGCGCGCTGATTACCGCCTGCATCCGCGCTTTGATGAGTTTTTACGATGTGTCTATTTCGCGCCATTCGCTGGCTAACCTCGTGCTGAGGGTAGAAAATCAAGAACTCTCCATTCCCGCTGGCCTGCAGGACCGCGTGGCGCAGTCCTACCAAGGGTTGGTCTTTATGGATTTTGATAGAAAACTGATGGAAGACCGTGGGTATGGAAGATATGAAATGCTTGATGCCACGCTATTGCCGCTGGTATTCGTTGCTTATCGTGAAGATCTTTCAGAGGGCACCGAGGTCTATCACAACGATCTGCGCGCCCGCTGGCAACGCGGTGAACCCGATGTAATGGAAGCAATCCAGTTCTGGGCCGAACTGACCGTGACCTTCCGCAAGGCAATGGAGACTGGCGACCTCGCCGCTATGCATCGCACGCTGAATGCAAACTTTGACAAGCGGGCCAGCCTCTACGATGTGGGTGATGGCAACCGGGACTTGGTCGAGACAGCGCGGCGCTGCGGAGCCAGCGCGCAGTTCTGCGGTAGCGGAGGGGCAATAGTAGGCATCTATGAGGACGAGGCGATGTTCGCGCAAATCGAGCAGTCATTTGCCCCGAAAGGCATCCGAGTCATCAAGCCTGACTTCGCTCCCGGACTCGCCACTGGCGAGCTACCATGAAGGCGATCATCCCAGCTGCCGGCCTAGGCACGCGGTTCATGCCCATCGCCAAGGCAGTCCCGAAGGAAATGCTCCCTCTCGGTGACAAGCCAGTCATCCATTACGTCGTAGCCGAGGCTGCAGCAGCCGGATACGACGAGATCCTCATCGTCGTGAGTAGAGGCAAAGAAAGCATCATTGAATATTTCACGCCAAACCAGGCACTGGAGGAATTCCTCGCGTCCAATAACAAAACCTCCGCACTGGAGTCGGTCCGCAAGGTTTCCGCCATGGCCCGCATTGAATACACCTATCAGGAAAAAATGCACGGCCTCGGCGACGCGGTGCGCCTCGGACGCGATTTTATCGGAAACGACCCAGCCTTTGCCATTCTATTAGGAGACACCGTCATGCACCACAGCTCGCCACTGGGGGCGATGACTGCAGCATGGCAAACCCTGCACCAGCCATCGGTCTGCCTGGAACCCTGCGCTGAAGAACGCGTTTCACGCTACGGCATCGCTGGCGGATACGAGATGGAACCCGGAATATATCAATTGAACCAATTGATCGAGAAACCTGCTCCTGACAAAGCTCCCCGGCTGACATCGCGCGATGGAACCCGTCTGCCGTTCCACGCGTTCGCCGCCCGTTATGTGCTCACCCGGGACATTTTCGACTGCCTTGACAAAACCCACGCCGGCTTCGGAGGTGAGATCCAACTCACCGACGCCATGGAGCAACTGCGAGAAAAATCTGGCATGCTAGGAGTGACATGGCCCGGTAAACGCCTCGACATCGGCAACCCGGCAGGGCTCGTCGAGGCCGCACAAGCCATGGGGATCTAACTCTCTTAAGAAAGAAGTAAAACGGATCAGGGCAGGATCCACTGCCAGGATAAAAGGCGGGTGGGCCGCGTGATCGGCACACCCGCAAATCCAAGATCAGTGTTCGTAGCCTTCCTCACCGTGTTCACTGAGGTCAAGACCCACCGTTTCGACTTCTACTGAAGGACGCAGTCCAACGATAGCCTTGACGATATAAGCAATGATCACCGTGCCTACCACTGATAGTGCCAGGGTGATCGCCACGGCTGTCAGCTGCGGCCCCAGCAGGCTACCCTCAGCGATATGTTTGGCTAGACCGTTTTTCACCGCATTGACATTGGCTGTACCAAGGTTGGTATTGACCTCGGCTGTCGCAAGCACTCCTGTCAAAACCGCCCCCAGAGTTCCACCAATCGCATGAACGCCGAAGGTATCTAGCGCATCGTCATAACCGAAGACCTTTTTGACATACATTACGAAGATATAGGAAACAGTGGTCGCTAGCACACCGATAATCATGGCGCCGGTGGCGTCCACAAATCCGCAAGCGGGAGTGATTACCACCAAGCCTGCAACGATACCAGAGCAGATTCCAAGGATGGATGCCTGTCCCTTGATGATTTTTTCAGTCAAGCCCCAAACAAAACCCGCAGTGGCCGCTGCCAGAGTGGTAGTCATAAATGCATTCGCAGAAATCCCATCAGCAGCGAGGGCCGAACCAGCGTTGAAACCATACCAACCCACCCAGAGCATGCCTGTGCCTACCATGCAGAGCACCATGCTGTGCGGAGCCATCTTCTCCTTTCCGAAACCCAGGCGCTTGCCAAGAATGAGGCACAATATTAGCGCACTCCAACCAGAAGTCATATGAACCACCGTGCCACCTGCGAAGTCGATCGCGGGGATTTTGGCAGCACCGTTCCACACGCCGTTCATCAGTCCGGTGATACCCCATACCATGTGGGCCATCGGAATGTAAATCACGAACATCCAGATCGCAATGAAGAGCATGATAGAGGTGAACTTCATGCGTTCCGCGATGGCTCCGATGATAAGCGCGGGCGTGATGATGGCGAACATCAGCTGATACATCGCAAACACATTATGTGAAACCCAGAAACAGTAGTCGGTGTTAGGTGCGCTATTCACACCCTTGAGGAAAAAATATTCATTGCCACCTAGGAACGGGCCTAGGAACGAGGAATCGAAACTTTTACCGAACACCAGGCTGTAGCCAACCGCCCACCAGATCACGGTGACCATGCCGGAAACACCGAGACATTGGGCCAGCACACTCAAGACATTCTTTTTGCGCACCAATCCGCCATAGAACAGAGCGAGCCCGGGAAGCGTCATGAACAATACCAACGCTGCGCAGGTCATCATCCATCCGTTGTGACCGGGACCGGGAACGTCACTGATTTTGGATTTCCACGGCGCTTCCGGAGCCCCCCCCACTCCAGCGTTTTGGAAATACTGCTCCAAATCAGACACACGTTGCTCCAATGTGGCGGCCGGAGGAACCGCCACAGAGGCACTGGTGCCAGCAGGGGCGGGAGTAGCAGCATCCTGCCCGCTAGCGGGCAAACACAGGGTGATTAGAGTAGACGCGACAGCGGTAACCACAAGGGCTCGCACTTTTGTGATGTATTGACTAGTCATAGGAATCGAGTTTGGCCTGATGTTTGCACGCCAAAAACCTTGGGGATTAAAATCCCCAAGGAGAATACATCAAGAGCAATTTGCGTGCCAAAACCATATTTTTTCACAAGCCTACCCTTTTCATCCAAGACTTGTGCTTTTAAACACTCTGAATCTCGTAATGCTTCGACGAAAAAAAGTCTGGACAACTATTTAGAACAAGTTAAGCATTTGGCCGACGAAGGAATTTGGTTGCTTTTTTGGCGACTTATTCCACCCTCAGACCGCCTTGGCCACCCTCCACAGGCCCAGCTAAGGACAATCGAACCAACACACATGATGCAAAACTACTACTGCAAAACTATTGGCGCCTTGGCAGCCGCTTCAGCCATTGTGGCTGGCAACGCCACGGCGGGAAGCTCCCAGATCACAACTACCGCCCCAGCGACTCAGGCGGATGCTATCACATATGACCTCCATGCCGGATTCGCAAGCGAGTACCTATGGCGTGGTCAGGACTTGGGCGATAGACTCGTTGATGCCGGATTCGATGCACAAGGCACATGGAACGGAATCGACCTGAGCGGCGGTCTCTGGTACGGTGACTTCCAAGCACCGACCGGATACCATCCCTCCTCCGGGTTAGGCAGCGCCAATGCCAGTGAGTTGGACATCACCCTCCAAGCGGGCAAGAAATTTGGTGCTTTCTCTGCGGACGTCGGATACATCTATTACAACTATCCGCAGGGCAGTGCCAACAGGTATCTCGTTCCCGTGCATGACAACCAGGAAATTTACTTCCAGGTGGGTTATGATTTCGGGTTTGTTCAATCCTCGTTGACCTATTTCTGGAGCGTCGCTGGTCAAAACAACCAAGGCTATACCGAACTGGCTCTGGCTCGCGCATTCCCAATCAACCCCGCCTTCACGCTGAACCTGGCAACCAATTTGGGATATCAGGTTGAAATGGGCCGGCTCACCGCTTGGACCTCCAAGGCCAGCTTGGACTATGCATTTGCTCAACACGCCAAGTTCTCACCGTTCATCGCAGCTTCCGTTGCGCTCAGCGATAATGACTACTCCTACTACACCGCTGGTTCCAAGAACCAATTAGTGGGTGGCGCTGAAATCACAGTTACCTTCTGATCACGGTCAGATAATAACAATTATTAATATGAGAGCGGCCGCATGTGCGGCCGCTCTTTTTTTAGGGACCTGCCGCTCAAGACTATACGACCCCGTTCCCGTTACCTCTGATGCGATGTTAGAGGATTTCACCGAAATCTCTAAAAATACTGCGAGAATTGGCATGTGGAGTGCTTTTTTACGCCCATGTTCCTGTCTGTCCCAAAATGGCACAGACGGGAACGCCAGCAGCAACTCAAACCAACACACACGATGCACAACCACTGCAAAACCATTGGCGCCTTGGCAGCCGCTTCAGCCATTGTGGCAGGCAACGCCATGGCGGGCGCCCCCACCGCAAGCACAACAGCCCCTGCCGCACCGGCAGTCGAATACGATCTGCATGTCGGATACTCAAGCGAGTATCTCTGGCGCGGTCAGGATCTCGGCGACAGACTTGTCGAATCCGGCCTCGACGTGAAAGGCACATGGAACGGAATCGGCCTTAGCGGAGGCCTCTGGTACGGCGACTTCCAAGCACCAACCGGATATAGTCCCTCTTCCGGGTTAGGCAGCGCCAACGCCAGCGAGCTAGACATCTATGCTGAAGTTTCCAAGGATTTTGGTTTCCTATCAACGGCTGTGGGTTACAAATATTATAACTACCCTCAGGGCACAGCCAATCGGAAACTCCTCCCCACGCATGACAATCAGGAGATTTACTTCGAGATCGGCCACGATTTCGGCATTTTCAAGTCATCCTTCACCTACTTCTGGGATATTGCAGGTGCCGATAATAACGGTTATTCTGAGCTGGGACTGACCCGCTCGTTCGAACTCAATAAAATCTTCACATTGGATCTGGCAACCAACTTAGGTTACCAATTCGAAGTTGGACAAGCCACAGCATGGACGACCACGGCTAGTTTGGACTGGGCCTTCGCAGAACACGCCAAGCTTTCGCCGTATGTGGCCCTTTCAATCGCCCTCAGCGATAACGATAATTCCACCTATACCGCCGGTTCCAAAAATCAGTTGGTCGGCGGCACAATGTTGACCGCCACTTTCTGAGCTGCGGCTCGGATTGGTGGATTTCATAGGCAATTAAGAGCGGTCGCGTGAGCGACCGCTCTTTTTTCCGTAGAAATAGAGGAACTGGTGCTTCCTCGCCGGAATCTGAATTCTCATGCCCGCGCAGCGGCACGAGTTCCCTTCCCCCTACTATCCCATTTCCGCAAGAACTTTTGGCAATCAGTATAGGTAGCACGCCGCAGTCACGTTGGGTTTGACCCCTGGACCTCCGGCCGATACCTTGCCTCCGAGATGACTATTGATGCCTATGCGAACCGCTTTATATGTGACCTGGTGGCCTATGAGCCCGGCAAGCCGATTGAGGAAACCGCCCGCGAGCTTGGGCTGGAGGTATCTAGGATAGTCAAGGTGGCCTCAAATGAAAACCCATTAGGCCCCTCGCCTGTGGCGAAGCTGGCGATGCGCGATGCGCTCGAGGTGGCCCATATCTATCCAGACGGCGGTGGCTACCGGCTGCGTAGCGCCATCGCGGAGTCACTCGGAATGGATCGCAAGAATGTGGTGCTGGGCAATGGATCCAACGAGATCATCGAACTGCTCTGCCACACTTTCCTTAACCGGTCTGCTGAACTCATTGCTGCAGAACACGCCTTTGTGGTTTATAAACTGATGGCCACTCTTTTCGGCGCAAAATATGTCGAAATCCCAGACCCTGGCTTCACCCACGATCTGGATGCAATGGCTGACGCTATCAACGAAAACACTCGCCTTGTGTTCATCGCAAACCCTAACAATCCCACCGGCACAATGGTGGATCAAAAAGCGATCGACCGTTTCATGAACCGGTTACCGGAGCATGTCATCGCTGTGTTCGACGAGGCCTACATCGAGTTCCCAGATTCACCACCGGACACGCTGCGCTATGTGCGCGAAGGGCGCAATGTCTGTGTGCTGCGTACTTTTTCAAAAATCCACGGCTTGGCGGCTCTACGAGTTGGCTATGGATTAGCGCCAGCACACTTGGCGGAACTGCTGCAGAAGGCCCGCCAGCCGTTCAATGTGAATGCCATTGCGCAAGCGGGTGCCTTGGCTGCCCTAACAGACACGGAGCACCCTGCAAACACCCGCCGAGTGAATCAGGAGGGAATGGCGTTCTATGAGAATGCATTCCGCGCCAGGGGGCTGGAATTCGTCCCCAGTTATGCGAATTTCGTGCTGGTTAAAACAGGAGATGGAGACCGCGTGTTCCAGGAAATGCTTAAACAAGGAGTGATCGTACGGGCTATGCGCAGCTACAAACTACCAGATTGGATCAGAATATCCATTGGCACCGAACCGCAGAACATGCGCTGTCTTGAGATTCTCGATACCGTGCTCGGCTCTACCCTCTGCACTCCTGAACACTTGCCCGCTTCCCAATAGCAGTCTGACTGAATGAAATCTGTTCCGGACCCGCACCGCACGACCATAGTCGCCGTCGCCACACCTGCGGGCACTGGCGCAATCGCCTTAATCCGGATTTCCGGGCCGGACGCAGTCCAGGTGGCGGATCTGGCAACCGACGGCAAAGTCTCTACCCAGACACCCGGATACCACCGTCATTGCCACATAAGGAACGCAAATGGAGATACCCTGGACGACGGATTACTCACTTGGTTCCCCGCTCCCAACAGCTACACGGGTGAAAACTGCGTGGAATTCACCGGCCACGGCGGCATCCTGATCACCCGAGAAGTGCTGGCACGCTTTCTATCATGCGGAGCGGTCCTAGCTGCGCCGGGCGAGTTCACACGGCGCGCATTCCTCAACGGCAAACTTGATCTCACCCAGGCCGAAGGAGTGATGGATTTAATCTCCGCTCAAACCCGGCTCGCCCTGCGTGCCGCCCGCAGCCAACTGGAAGGAACTCTTGGTCGCCGCACCACTGAAGCCCGTGATGAATTGTTAGGAACTCTTGCCCATCTTGAGGCGTGGATCGATTTCCCGGAAGAAGACATCGACCCACAAACAGGCTCCCAACTCCGCTCCCAAGTCCGGACCGTGCTTGCCACTGTCGATTCCCTACTCGCCACCGCCGATCAGGGACGCGTCCTGCGCGAAGGCGTTAGAACCGTAATCTTCGGAGAACCCAACGTCGGAAAATCCAGCCTGCTCAACCGATTGTTAGGATTCGAGCGTGCTATCGTGAGCGACACGCCCGGAACCACACGCGACACCATCGAGGAAACCATCAACCTCGGTGGAATCCCGTTGCGCCTGGTGGACACCGCCGGCGTGCGAGAGGCACGGGACATCGTGGAGGCAGAGGGTATCCAGCGAACAGTGCGCCAGATACAGTCCGCCGATCTTTTGTTGGAAGTTGCGGACTCTAGCCGTCCGCGCCCGGCTGATGCTGTATTCTCTGGTTCTTGCGCCAAGCATTTGCGCATTCTGAACAAGTCGGATCTTGGAGAACACCCTTCATGGGCGGGAGTAGACGCCGTGCGCCTATCCTGCGCCTCTGGCTACGGCTTCGACACGCTTTCCGAGACTATCCGCAATGCCCTCCACTTCGGCGAAGTTGATTGGGGGGAGCACGCGGTGGCCATCAACGCCCGCCACCAAGCCAGCCTGTTGCATGCCCGCAATGGACTAACGGCGGCTCTAGACTTATTAGAAGCCCCCTCGGCAGACCCTGAACTGGCGGCCATAGATCTGCGCGAAGCACTCGACGCTCTCGGAGAAATCCCCGGGCGTGTCGATACAGAGGATCTTCTCGGAGTCATTTTCAGCCGCTTCTGCATTGGCAAGTAGCTTCTCTATTTTGAAATATCCCGGAGTCTTTCCGGTAACTGCGTTGCACACAGTTAAATCCAAACCTAGAATTCCGCCTTTCCAACAACAGGAAACACTATGGAACCCACCGGAAACGATCGTGATTTTCGTCGTGATCCTGTTGCTCTTCAGCCAAGAAAAATGTCGGAACTCACCTTTGCGGATACTGATGTTCGTATCAAGAACGCTCCAGTCTAAAGAGTCCCTATCCTTATGAGCCTAAGCTGGATTCCCCGACCTTTCAGCGTACGTAACCCGAACTTCTTGGGGGCTGTTTTGTGTACAGTCATTGCGCTCGAACTCGCTGCGTGCCAGAAAAAGGGCAACACCCCGGATTGGGATGCCTCCGGTAATAAACAACCATTTGCCTCGCAAAGTGTCGCCAAACCAGCCACAGCACACAGCAAGAAATCCAACCCAAAACCTTCTTCTGAAAACCAGGTTCCCTCCGCGACCGAACTGGACCGGGGAAACCTGCGCTTCATCACCTACAACGTTGAAAACTGGCTTACGATGGACCGATACATTGACAATAAGCTGGTGAATAAACGCCCAAAGCCGGATCTTGAGAAAAACGCGGTTATCAAAGTCCTTGCCGCCCAAAGTCCTGATGTCATCGGTTTGTGTGAAATTGGTGAGGCGACCGATCTCGCTGAAATCCAAGAATCCCTCAAAGCCGCCGGGCTCGATCTCCCCCACTCGCAATACATTGGCGGTTCGGACCCTGTCCGCCACCTCGGGCTCTTGTCACGCTTTCCCATCACCTCCACTGCCAAACCCGCCGAAACGGAGTATCAACTCAACGGGCAAACTCTTGGCATCAACCGCGGGATTCTCGATGTCACCATTCTAATCCGCGGCAAGAGCTACCGATTCGTCGGTGCCCACCTCAAATCCAAACGCGAGGTTGAGCAACGCGATCAGGAAGAGATGCGCAACCATGAAGCCCATCTCCTGCGTCGCCACTTGGATTTAATTTTCCAATCAGACCCCAAGGCCCGCCTGATTGTCTACGGGGATTTCAATGACACCTATCCGAGCAAGGCAGTCAGGACCATCACTTCCAGTCCTGACGAGTTGCAGCGCATGATTCCTATCTACTTCAAAGATTCACACGGGGAGGCCTGGACCCATCACTGGAAGAGTCAGGAGATCTACTCGCGGATCGACTATGTCACAGTATCTAACATTATAAAGCCGGAGGTAAACTTCCGCGCCTGTCATATCGTCGATGATCCGATGTGTGACCAAGCCTCTGACCACCGCCCCCTGCTCGCAGTCTTCAAGTGACCGTGCATATTCACTTCCTCCTCCCATCATCAGGCGAGCTCGGATTCACCACAGACAACCGACCACTAACAAACTCTTCCCAATTCTTCAAAATCCACGTTCATCGGTGGTTGTAATTCTCTTTCCAAGATAAATCAGTCGCCCCCTTGTTCCCGGAACTGCCGGGGGGTGATACCTTTTACATCACGGAATACCCGCGTGAAATAACTCTGGTCGCAAAACCCGCAGCGATCGGCGATGTCTGCCAGGGTACTCTCAGAATGCAGCAACAGTTCGCAGGCCAGATCCACGCGGCACTGGCGCAGTAATTCAGTGAACGAGCGACCAGTACGTTCCTTAAGAAGGTGGGAAAAGTGACCGGGCGAAATGCCAGCGTGCTGCGCTGTGGTATCACGCGTAATCTCACAATGCAGGTTCTCGCGCATGTAGTCCAAGGCCTTGCCGATCAACAGTGGAGGTGTGTAATTCTCCTGCCGCTGGATGGTGGAGAACAAGTGATCGAAAGCGCGCCGCAACCATGCAGCCAGCTGTTCATCATCCTCGATCTCCGCCAAATCAGTTAGTATCCGGAAATTGGTGCCCAGAACATCGGATTGGATGGCACCGGCCTCGATCGCCGCCCGCGAAATCATGACCACCAGTTCCAGCAAAAGCCCCTTGAGCAAGTCGCTACGCTCCTCACCGGCACTGTAGATGTGAACGAGCACGTGGTTAATGATGCGCATCGCTTCACCACGATCACCACGCCGCATTGCGGCGATCAAGTTGGTTTCCTGATAGAGATAGAACTCGCGTATCCGATCATAAGGCCGGTGGTCGAGCAGTTGGACAGCAGGAAAATCGTTCATGGCAGCATCAGATGCTCGACATAGCGGTCCTCAAACCCCGGCGCAAGGTTGAGTTCAATCACATCGGTCCGCCCGCGAATGGCTTCCATCTCGTCTAGCGTGGTGCGGTCAATGAGTGCTAGCAGTGCGCCGGCAAGCGAAGTGTTGCCCACCACCCTCACCTGATCCGGATGGAACTCCGGCAATAGGCCGATGGCGATGGCGTTGGGAACATTCAGGTGCATGCCGAAACCGCCCGCCAGATAAACATTAGCGATTTCCGAGGCGCTGATACCGGCCACCTCAAGCAAAGTTTCGATACCTGCACCGATGGCCGCCTTGGCCTGAAGTAACACCGCCACATCCACCTCGCTGATGCAAGGTTCGCCAGGCAGCCGCGTGCCAGCCAGCAACAGCGCGCGTTCGCCGTCTGCCGTGCAGCGGTGATGCTCCGGCACCCCAGCCCACGCCGCCGCATCGAACCGTCCGGTGATCCCTAATAAACCACACGCTCGTGATGTGGCCAGGAAATCGATGTAGGCGGAACCGCACATGCCACTCGCACGGCCTAGCGGAATATTGCCTATGGTTTGCACCTCCACAACAAAGGGATTGAGGGCAAGGCGTAGGTCGCTCACCGCACCTTCCCGGGCGCGGGTACCGCTGCGCAGTCCGCACCCCTCAAACGCAGGACCGGCTGCGGTGGCACATGCCGTTAGAACACCATTGCACTGCAGCACAATTTCTCCATTGGTGCCGATGTCGACCAACAAACTTGGCGCAGTGTCAAACACCATGCCGGTGGCATAGATCCCCGCCGTGATATCCGCGCCTATGTAAGCGCCTATGCTGGGCAGCAGTTGGATCGGGATAGTGGAATCTAGCGCATCGATTGTTAAGCCAATCTCCCCGGCAGAGATCTGTCTACCCTCAAGGAAATGGGCAGTAAAAGGTGCTATGCCTAGCGAGGTGGGATCCTCTGCCACGAGCAGATGAAGCATGGTGGTGTTCCCGGCTATCGACCCTCCGACGATGCGCTCCGGCCCACGATCCGCACGTTTGCATGCGTCCCTCAAAAGCGGCACAAGCGTCTCGGCGACTATGGCAGACTGCATAGCGGCGATGGCCTCCGGTGTACGCGCCGCATCAATACGCGTCAGGACGTTATCGCCAAACCGGATTTGTTCGTTGAAGCCACCCGCGCGGGACAGCACCTCTCCGGTGATCATATCCACTAACAAGACCACCACCGTGGTAGTGCCTATATCCACGGCAAACGCGGTATCCCGCACGCCCTCGGCAGGAAAAAGAGGATCGTGACCACAGGGCACGGCGATTTCAAACGTTTCGCCTACCTGAGGCTTATGTTCAATACGCGAGCGTGCAGGTAGGCCAAGGGTAACCGGGCCAACTAGACGTGCGCGACAAGCGCGCACGGTGGAGGGCGCAGAGACCTTCTCACCTTCGAGCACGAGCGCCCCCTCGCGGAGCTGAACCTCACAGCCACGGCAAAGCCCGCGCTGGCCGCAGCGAGTATTGAGCGGGAAGCCATGCGCAGCCAGCACTTCCGACAGCATGCGCGTACCGGATTCCGCATGGAATTCCACGCGCTCGCCATGTTCGGGTTCGAGAATAACGGTCGACTGGCGGCTCACGGAGTTGTTATATTAGGTTGAGCGACTGGCGCTGATTCCGCGCGCATCACTGATTCATTCGCTGCATGTCCTAGCATGCTACCTGGGGCTATGGTTTGAAAACGCTCCTCATCCCAGTTTCCCCAGAGTAAATCCCTCAGCAACGCAGGGTCTCCATGGATGCGTTCGTAAGCCCACCCTAATGAATCTGCACAGCGTTTCGCGTAGTCCGCCTCTGCCTCAGCATCATCAGTACCTAGGTCAATATAGGTCGCGGTGTCGTGCATCGCCCACACCTCCTCCTCGGACTCAATGAGGAAATCGATCGCATCATCATCGAACTTTCCGGCGTATTCCTCACGCATGAGGGAGAGCTTGTCGGGCCCCGGAACCCGCCTTACCTGATTCCATCCCGGCGTGTAATAATAACAGGTCGGGCAACGGCGCTGGTGTCCGGCGTAGGACTCCTTGCTACCCATAAACACAGTAATGCAATCGTGCGCCCGCGGAATTACGAAAGGGTGTCGCCCGGCCTGCAGGCCAGCTGTGCCTCGCCCACAAAGACCATAGGCGAATACCACGGCGTCGATGTTGTCGTGGGCGTCAAGACTCGAAAGTTCATCCTGAAGTTTCGCGCGCAGGACGTCTGGCCTATCGTGCAGGGCAATTTCATAAAGCCGGGTTTCCACGATGTGTTGCGCGTCTTTGGCAAACAACGCGATTTCACGCTCGAAAACCGAGCAGGCCAGCAATGCGATTCTGGGTGGCATGACTTGTGCGGGGGCAGGTGGGTTGAACGCGTAGGGGATACAGGAATACATTCTCCATCCCGCCCCTGATGTAAAGCCCAGCGGATAAATTAAACGCCTGCACCCGGAAAATCCATTTGGGGTCAGTTGGTGAGCTTGATCGTGCCTCATTGCGATACCGAAGTCTTCCAAACCTTCCTGGATACCATAGCCAAGGAAACTCAAAGCCAAAAGCACGATAACTGCCGTGTCTGCCTCATTTTAGACAATGCAGGTTGGCATAAGACCAAGCGACTCCACTGGCATCACACCCAACCCGTATATCTTCCGCCACATAGCCCCGACTTCCACCCCATCGAGAGGATCTGGCAGCAGCTCAAAGGCCACGGAATGGCAGGATACCTGAGCAACAATGGACCGGAACTCTGTGAAAAACTCTTCCAGGAAGAAAACGCACTTCTCAACGAGCCTTAGAAGATCCGTTCCGTGAGCACCATCAAACTCATTTAGGCGTACATACTTTTGGCAAACAGTCTATATGTGCGCTGACGGGCGATTAGTCCGCGCTTGCGCTTTTACCATCCTCGCGCAGGCCGCCTATAAATAACATCGAAGCGGCCACGCAAATACAGGAGTCCGCAACGTTAAACGATGGCCACCAACCACCGCTGGATGGGACAATTTTATCGTAGAATGGCAGTTTGATGGCGATGAAATCCACCACGTAGCCTAATGAAAGCCGCTGCCAGAGTCCGGCACCATCAATGTCATGGAGCAGGAAGCCTTGCACCAATCTGTCTGTTAGGTTTCCAAAAATCCCGCACAGCAGCAGGGCTACGGCAATCTTGGAAAGCGGGTGGCTGAAGGTTCCCTTTTTCCAAAAAAAACGGATCAGCGACAGGGCGATGACGGGGACCATGAGAAAAACTATAGGAGCCCATTTCGTACCGTTGCCCATACCAAAGGCCACTCCCTGATTGTGGACACGCACCAGGTGGAATAAGTTTTTAATCACTGCGATGTTGGCATCCGGCTCCACCCACGGCGGCGGGAAATGGCCAACGATCCAAAACTTCGTGACCTGATCTAGCACATAGAGAGGCAGCGTAAGGAAGACGAGGAGTTTGGGAAAGGTCATGGGAATCCGTTAAACGTTATGGGTTAAAAGTTATTGGGGAAGGAATCGGATGGCGGATGATTTCCAAATAACATATAACTTTTAACCTACAACATCCGCACAGCGGGCGCACAAGCCGCTGGCCAACACGGGTTCGTGTTTGCGGCAGCGCGGGCAAAGTGGGTATGTGGTTTTTCTGCCAGTGGCGGAGAGCACAGCACCCGAGGAAACGGTAAGACCCGCGATGATGAAGAACTCCGTGGCGAAGTCCCGGTCATTAAGCAGTTGCAGTAAGGCGGCATCGGCCTCCGGGATGATCACAGAGACATCCGCCTCATTGTTGCGGGTAAATTCCTTGGCTTGAATGCAACCCTCAATGGCAGTCTGGATGGTGTATTTGATTTCTGACAAGCGGGCGACCTGCCGGGAAGCTTCTCCCGGTGCAAAGGCGGGATCAGGCAACGGGAAATCCTGCTCGTGTATGCTGCCGCTGGTGAATGACGCATGTTCCCACGCTTCGTCTGCAGTGTAGACGATGATGGGCGCAAGCAGGCGGGTTATGGCGTGGAAGATCTGGTGCATCGCCACCTGCGATGCGATGCGGCGCGGGGAGTCCAGCGCATCGCAATACAATCTGTCCTTCGTCGCATCGATGTAGACGGCAGACAGGTCGTGGGTGCAGAAGTTATTTAGGGCGTTGAAGACCTTGCGGAACTCATAGGTTTCGTAGGCCTTGCGGCACTCAGCCACCACTTCATGCAGGCGCTCCAGTATCCATCGGTCAAGCAGTGTGTATGCAGGGTCTGCGGGCGAGTCCTCCGGCTTGAAGCCATCGAGATTACCTAACAATATTCGCAGGGTGTTGCGCAAGCGGCGGTATGGCTCGGCTATCTGTTTAAAGAGATCCTCGCCAAAGGGCACTTCGTTCTGCCAATCGACAGATGACACCCACAGGCGAACGATGTCCGCTCCGTATTTGTTATAAAAATGCGCGGCATCGATGGGCTTACCGGATTTTTCCGCATCAGATTTCGAGAGTTTTTTCTTATCCTTATCCACCACAAAACCATGAGTCATCACGGTCTTGTAAGGGGCGGTGCCGCGGTAGCCGACACTGAGCATGAGCGAGCTTTGGAACCAACCGCGGTGTTGGTCGGTGGCTTCCAGATAGAGATCGGCAGGCGAATGGAGTTGCGGATGGTTGTCGAGCACGGCGACATGCGAGCATCCGGAATCGATCCAGACGTCCAGCGTATCGCGACATTTTTTCACGCCGGCAGGCAGGCCTAGGCGGGCGGCGAGATCTGCATCGGAATGTTCGAACCAGAAGTTAGTTCCCTCAGTTTCCACCAGATCGGCGACTTTCAAGGCGAGTTCCGAGGAAAGGATGGCCTTGTTATCCGCATCGAAGAACACCGGCAGTGGAACGCCCCATGTGCGCTGGCGCGAGATGCACCAGTCCGGACGCGCTTCGACTGTGCCGTAGATGCGATTGCGGCCCCATGCGGGCATCCATTCGACTTTGTCGATTTGTTCGAGTGCCTGGCCGCGTAGAGTTTCCAATGAGATGAAGAACTGCTCGACCGCACGGAAGATAATCGGCGTCTTAGAGCGCCAGCAATGTGGATAGGAATGCTTGTAAACCTCACGCCCTAACAAATGACCACTCTCCGCGAGGATTTCGATGATGCGCTCGTTGGATCTGAAAACATGCACGCCGACGAGTTCGTCCAGTCCGACTTCGGCAGTGAATTTCCCCTCGTCATCAACGGGTGAAAGCACGCCCAGTCCGTTCTGCTGGCCGGCCACGTAGTCGTCCGCACCATGACCGGGAGCGATGTGCACGACTCCAGTGCCGGTCTCGGTGGTAACGAAGTTAGCAAGGATGACCAGCGAAGTGCGGTTTAGGAAAGGATGCAGAGCTTCAAGCCCCTCCAAGCGACGGCCCTTGATTTCCTCCAGCGTTTCCACGAGGGCAAAGCCGGTCTTGGCATGGAAATCTTCTATCAGCTCACGGACAATGACAAGGATGTCCTCACGGTCTGCAATCTCGTTTTTGAAACGGCCGATGACATAAGTGAACTCCGGATGCACGGCGAGGCCGAGATTTGCCGGGAGAGTCCAGGGAGTGGTGGTCCAGATAGGGATGCTGGCCTTCCCGGCATATTCTCCGGTGGCCAGTGGAAATTTCACGAAAATCGCAGGACTTTCCTTGTCCTGGTATTCCACCTCAGCCTCTGCCAGCGCCGTCTGCGCACCATATGACCACTGAACGGGTTTTTTCGCCTGATAGATGTTACCATTCTCCACGAGTTTGGCAAAGACGCGCAGGATGCTTGCCTCATACCCCGGATTCAGCGTGAGGTAGGGGTTATCCCAATCACCGAACACGCCAAGGCGGCGGAACGATCCACGCTGGATATCGATGAACTTTCTGGCGAACTCCGCACAGCGACGGCGGATCTCGGCGGGTTCCAGACCGGCGGCTTCCTTGACCACCTTGAACTCGATAGGTAGCCCATGGCAGTCCCACCCGGGGATGAAGGGCACCGTAAAACCGGCCATTGTTTTGGATTTCACCACGAGATCCTTGAGCAGCTTATTGAGTGCTGTGCCCATGTGGACATCCCCATTTGCAAAAGGAGGGCCGTCGTGCAGGATGAACTCTGGAGCGTTTTGCGCACGGCGGCGGGCGATGATTTTTTCGTAAAGAGCGGCGTTTTCCCAACGCTCAAGGCGTTTAGGCTCGTTCTCCACAAGATCCCCGCGCATCGGAAAGGTCGTCTGCGGCAGGGTCAGTGTATCTTTGAAATTCGGTGCGGAGGCGCTCATGACGGGGCGCGGACGCTAGCAAGCACCCCCGCCGGGGTCAACCACGGGAAGCGCGAGAATGCGGCAAACCCCATTTCGCAGAGTAAAGCGGACATTACGCCCGCAAAGCAGGGCACCATAAACGCGTTCCGGGTCGTCCGCACCCGCAGCCGGCCGTGGGTCCAGCGAGAGCGCCTCCCGGATTAGAGCCTGCGCCCGCAAGGGTAAACAGGCGAAGGACTCCAGCGCCTCGTCTGCTATCTCGACCTTGCACCGCGGAATCTCATCCTGGGCAAAGCCAGCAAGCGCATCCGGAATAGCATCGGCATAGGGTAGGTAGGGCTTGATGTCGTATACCGGCGTGCCATCCATCAAATCAATCCCTCCCAACAAAAGCACCGGTGCTTCCCGCGCTGTGGCGTCTATACCTTCCAGCCGCACCACCGATAAACCGAGTCCGTTCGGCCGGAACGTCGAACGGCTGGCGAATACGCCAACGCGTTGGTTACCGCCGAGACGCGGCGGGCGCACGGTGGGTTTCCACCCCTGCCCTGCTGTCCCGTGGAACCCAAAGACCAGCCAGAGATGGGAGAACCCCTCGATGCCACGGATGGCCTCCATGCTGCGGAAACCTTCATGGAACACCAACTCACCCCTAGCACTCGGGCAAAGTCCCGGTTGGCGAGGAACTCCGAATTTCTCCCCGAAGCAGGAATGAACTACGCCGATTGGGGTTAGGGTCATTGCTGATGGTAGCTGGAGATGTGGATGAACAGGGTTGCTCCCATCACTCACATGTTGGGCCACCACCGACAATCTACCGCGTTTTGAAGTGGATGCTGGTGCGCAATACACCACCTTCACGGTTGGCATGCACAGTGAGCTTATCGAACTCAGCCATTGCATCGATGATCTTCGCTGCCTTGGCAATTTGTTCGGCTGACGGGGCGTTTTCACCCATGATTGCTTCCGAGTTCTTCTCAAACATTTTATGGGTCTCAGCGGCAAATTTCTGGAGAGCCTTGAAGTTCACAGAGAAAAACAGGCCATTGCCGGTCTCACCACCCTTGTCCGCCCTGGCTATGAGGTCGAGCGCCTGATTTTTGGAGGTGGAAGCAGCGAACCATTTGTCACTCACCGTCACTGATGGCACAAAATCATCATTAAGGAAGGGGAAGGTAAAGAACCACGTCGTGCAGCCGTTTTTGTCCGAACTGATAGGTTTCTGCATCGGGATGTCCTTCCCGGTCAACTCCTTGGTTTTTGCCAGGATGTTGGTGATGGAAACGTTCATCTTGTCCCACGAAGCTGCGATTTTCGCCCTGTCCTTCACTGGTTTGACCAGCGAGACGCGTGGGAATTTTCCTTCGTTAACCACTGCTTGGGGGATGCCAGGAATGGCGGGCACCGTGCCGTTTAAGTCGACCACAAGGGCGGTCTCCTTGCCGAGTCCATTGTGGAAATCCCCGCTGTAGGCGTCCCACAAGGCCACCACATCTGTGCGTAATTTCTCGTCGAACAACTTAGAGATCTCCCTGAACTTCTCCAAGCCCTCTCCCTCTATCTGGACTGCTGAGACTTTCTTGCTGATGGCATAACCGGTCTCCACCAGAGTCTCGAGATAGGCCCGCGCGCTTTCATCAAAGGCAGCATCGGAGGTTAAGTTGGCAAACATCACCACATCGTCTTGGCTACCCAGCGAGAAAAGTTTGTTAGAGCTCTTCCAGTCAACTGCTCCGATATCCAGCCCCCCGAAAGTTTCGATTTTGAGTCCTTCCTCAAAGAAGGCAACGACACCCAGACTGTCCTTGCTCCAAAGTTTGCACAGGGCGGACTCACGATCACCGACCATTCTGAGTAGCGCCTCGAGATCGCGTGTGTCACCAAATCCCTCCGAACCCGCGAGTCCATCTCGGATGGCAGCAGCCATCTGGGCAACGCTAGTGGAAGAGTTCAAGATTTTGTCCAGCATGTCCTTTTTACCCTGGACCACCATAGCAAGATCCTTGGATGCATAGGCGTCACAGTATGCCAAGGCATCCGTGGCAAGCAGCGACTGGTCGGGATCCGCCGCGATAACCAGATCATCGACGGAGGAGCCGATAAAAAGAACCGCATAGTCTCCAACAGTGCCTGTAAGAATCACCAAATCTTTTTTGGCAATGGCAGCGATCAGACGATCCACAATCGCAGTATCCATTTCCGCCTCCATCTCCTTGCGTTGATTCTCGAGTTGAGCGGAAATCTTGGCACCAGAGATTTTATAACCAGCAAACTTTTGTCCGGCTCTTTCGACATCGACAGGTTCCACAACAGGACCAAGCATGCTAACGAACTCTAGCATTGAGGAAAGTTGGGTGGAGGCAGCCTCGTGGTCGTTTTCACTGACGCGGAAGGAAAGATAGAGCGGCGGCATTTTCATCCGCTCTATCATACCAATGCCGGACTCGGGGTCCGCGAGTACGTCTTTGAACATTTCCTGGCCATACTGCTGGGACATCACGTCCTCCATCATGGCACTATCTCCAGCCTTGGCGGCAGCGGCAAAAGCTTTGGTGAGGTAGCGAAATTGGAAATAGTTCACGCGAGCGGAGGTTTTCAGCAGATTGCCCGCCTGCTCACTGGCCGACTTGCCAACGGCGAGAGTGAATTCGCTTTTGAACAATGACGCTGGAGTGAAGCCTGCCTCGGGCATCTCCTTATCCGCAGGTATTTTGATGTCCTTGTGAGCTACCACCTTGGCGTCCTGTTCACTTTCCGGATCAGGAGACATTCCCTCATCGGCTGAATCATCCTTTCCTTCCACGCCATTTTCCGGAGCTAGGAGCTTCCAGAGCTTACTTCCGATAATGCGGTCTACCGATTTTTTGCCATTGTGTAGAGAGATGATGGCCTCGGTGTCTTTGGGCAGGTATTTAATAAATCCGAGGTTGGCCGCACGTTGCTCCGGGGTCAGGGCCACGAGCTTGACGGCGGGAGGTGGTGCCGGGGTCGGCACGGCAACCGAAGGCGTTTGAGCGGGCACTGCTGCCTCCGGGGCTTTACTTTCCTGCTTCTTATCGCATGCCGCCAGAGCCAACACCACCACGGGAATAATCAGCCAATTCAATCGGTTTTTCATAACGGCAACGAGCGAATACCCTCCCACCCGGCCTAGCAAGCAGATTGAGCGAGCCCACATGAAAAATCCGGCCCCAAATATCCGGGTTGCGCCCGGGTCCAAAATATGGCTGTTTCTTGTGTCTCGCCATCATGGTCAATACCCCATCCAGCAACCGCGGAGATCTTTTCCCCTTCGAACTCGTCCGTCCGGAGCTTGAGCGAGTGGAACTCTCCATCCGTGAGCAAGTCCGTGGTTTTGATCCCGCCATAGAGCCCTACGTCGCCTACGTCTGTAACACGTCCGGCAAACGCATCCGCCCGGCACTGGCCATCCTCGTGGGTGGTGCCACCGGCGGCGTCACCGATGACCACCTGAAAATCGGCGTCATCCTCGAGCTCATCCACATGGCCACCTTGGTCCATGATGACATCATCGACGGTGCCACCACCCGCCGCAAGGTGCCCACCGCGAATGCGAAGTGGGGCAACTCACTCTCTGTCCTGCTAGGGGATGCGCTCTTCTCCCATGCGCTGACACTGGCCACCGATTTTGACTCCATCGATATCTGCCGCAAGGTGGGCAACGCCGCGCGCGAGGTCTGTCAGGGTGAAATCATCCAAACCCAGCGCCGCTTCGATCTCACCTTCACCAAGTCCGAGTATTTCCGCGTCATCGGCATGAAAACGGGCGCGCTCTTCGCCGCCGCCACTGGCCTAGCCGGAAAACTCTCCGGACTGGACGCGGAATCTGAGGCCCAGCTCACCGGATACGGCATGAAACTCGGCACTGCCTACCAGATTTACGATGACTGCCTTGACCTCGTAGGCACTGAGGAAGTCGTAGGCAAAACGCTGCGTACCGACCTCGTGAAGGGTAAGCTTACCCTGCCCATCCTCAACTTATTGGAAACCGCCTCCGAATCCCAGCGCATCAAGCTCAACAAACGCATCCTAGCGCAGGAGCCGCTTGATTTGCCAATCCTGTTGGGGATCGCTGAATATGAGGGTGCCATCGAAAGCGCAGTGGACACCGCGCTCAATCTATTGGCCCAGAGCCGCGAAGATCTCGCCCCGCTTGGCGAGTCCATACACTCGGAAGCCCTCGCCCAGATTACCCACTTCCTCTCCGGACTGCTGCGCAAGTGCAGGCGGTAAGGAGTGCCGGATAGCTTGGAACTCCGGCATTAGGAGAGATCTCTCCGCCGGGACACATAGCGGGCAATAGGAATCATCGCATGAAAACCTACAAAGCCCCATGGAGCGTTTCGCTCATTGTTAGCACCGCGTTCGCCACGGCATTGTGCATGGGTCTCGTTGGTGCCGCGATTTTACTGGATGGTGACAGGATGCTTCAGTGGCGGATCCAGACATGGCATGATGTTCTGCCGCCCCCCTTCATCTTCACCCCGACGTTGGTGCTCTTCCTCACTTTCCGCCCGGCGTTGGGAGCCTATCGCGCATATGTCACCAACCCGCACCGCACAGTAGTGCTGGAATTTTCTGACAGTCGCAAGGTGATCATCTCACCGGAAACGCCGGAGGAGTTTGTTGATGAGATAGGACTGCATTGCGCAAAGGCGCATGCAGCCGGTGATTGAGCTGATTTAAGGATACTGTCCGACCAACTTAAATTATGATAGGCAATGCGATACTCGGAGTGATCTTCCACTGGCTCGGCGGTCTGGCATCCGGGAGTTTTTACGTTCCCTACAAGGGTGTTAGGAAATGGTCTTGGGAAACCTACTGGCTGGTCGGAGGTTTTTTCTCATGGATCATCTGCCCTGCCCTGCTCGCCAGTATCCTGACCAAGGACCTCTCAGGCGTCCTTACCGGCCAGTCATTCTCCACCCTTGGCTGGACCTTCCTTTTCGGTGTGCTGTGGGGGACAGGTGGCCTCACCTTTGGTCTGGCCATGCGTTATCTCGGGATGTCATTGGGCATGGGTGTGGCACTCGGGTATTGCGCAGCGTTCGGCACGCTGCTTCCCCCGCTCCTCAAGTCGTTCTTCCCGGACATCCCCGTCGCGGAAACCATCACCCAGATCGCCTCCAGCAGCGCGGGGTTGGTGACTTTGGCGGGAGTCGGCGTCTGTTTGTTAGGCATTTTCATCGCGGCCATGGCGGGTGCCACCAAGGAGAAGGAGATGTCCCCGGAGCAGAAACAAAAGAGCATCGCCGAGTTTAATTTCAAGAAGGGCATCCTGGTGGCCACTTTCTCAGGAGTGATGAGTGCGTGCTTCAGCTTCGGTCTTACAGCTGGCAATCCCATCGGTGCCGCCTCAGTGGCCGCCGGCACCACAGTGATATGGAGCGGACTGCCCAAGCTGATCGTCGTTATGCTCGGAGGCTTCACCACCAACTTCATCTGGTGCATCGGTCTCAACATGAGGAACGGTAGCGGTTATGAATATCTGGCCACCAAACAACGTCACAGCTCCCATGGCCGGGACCGCAAGGCGATTGAAAATCCCATGGACGCCCCGTCAGAAGAGTTGGTAGAACGAGACCCGGCAGATGCCGATTCCCCGGACCACCGGATTCCCCTGCCACGGAACTATCTGTTTTCCGCGCTCGCGGGAACAACGTGGTATTTTCAGTTTTTCTTCTACACCATGGGCGAGACGCAGATGGGCAGATTTGGATTTGCCTCATGGACCCTGCACATGGCCAGCATCATCATCTTCAGCACAATGTGGGGCTGGATTTTCCACGAATGGAAGGGATCAGGTAAAAAGGCACACCGCCTTATCGTAATTGGAATCGCCACACTTATCCTCTCCACGATTATCATCGGCGCGGGAACTTGGCTCAAGGGACGCGGGCATTGAGCAGGCTCCATTTCATGGAGTAGTCATCTGGCAAAACAATGTCCGTTCTTCCACCTCTCCGCGATCCAGCGTGACGCGCGGAGCTTGGATTTTAGGGGAAATTGAACCAATTGACTGGAGGCAAATTATTACAGCGCAGGAACTGACGACAGAGACAGGAAAGCGATTATAATCCTCCGATGCGACATTCGATATATGCATGCGCATAACCCTCAAAACGACCAGAACCAGGAGAAAACTTTACTTGCATCCTGTATGATTCTTTCTCTATTGGCTGAAACCACGAATGTCTTATAACATAAATGCTTCTTCCAGACCCTATAAAGCTATTCAACGGGCCTTTGACATGTGTAAGAACAATCCCATTCTTGTTTAGAATTGTTATTTCAATCGTGGCATTCGTTCTTCTGGCCTCTGAGGAGGTCAAGCCAGATGGCACCTCAAAGTAAATCTCTGCCGGTGTGTGATTAATCACTGGGACACCCGTTAAGCTAAATGTATGCTCAAATGGATGATCAAATCGAAAGTGGGGAAGATCGATCCGAAACGCTCTGGTTCCGAAAAAGGGAGTCGGCTGAGATGTGTCCCTGATTGTCCCATCTCCGGTGTATATGCTAATTCCTTTTCTAAAATATGAACCGGTTCCGAACGGTCCGCAAGAAGCAAGCAGAGCCATCAGGCTGTAAGTAAGAACTCGTAATATTTTGTTCATTTGGATTGCTAACAAATTAAATTCTAACCCAAGTGATGCACGGAGTTCTCTAGATCAAGATAGGTTGTCATAGCGGCAGCATAGACGGGTGCTGCGGCTGGACCCGGACGGTAGGATTGAGTGGCCGGGGCAAAGGCGCTGGTGAGAGCATCGTAGCCATGACCTGAGACGACATGGGCGGCAATCATGGCTGCACCGAGAGCAGCGGAATCCGGCACGGCGATGGTTTCCACTTGCGCTTGGAAGACATTGGCAAGGGTTTGCAGGATGCCATTGCTGCGCGAGGCTCCACCAGTGACGCGGATCGTGTCGAAGTCGCCAATCCAACGGGAATGCACCCGCATCGAAAGCATCTGGGCCTCGACGATGGCGCGGATACGTGTGGCCGGAGCCGCGGCGGTAAAGTCAAAGTTGGCGTGCAAACCGGTCGTTAGGACTGGAGGGGTGATCTCGGCCTCGAACCATGGCAGGGCCAGTTGGCCGTCGTTTCCTGCAGGAGTGAGTTCAAATGCGGTGACATCAAAGAAGGCATGGTCCACGCCGGCTTCCTCACGGATACGCTCGCGGGCGAGCGAGCCGTTTTTGAAACAGGTTAGGCACATGAACCCCCCTGCCGGGTTGCCGAAGACATGACCGCAGCCGTCGGGGTCAATGCGATAGGGATCGAGCGCGGCGAAAAACGTGTCACTGGTGCCTAACGAAACCACCGCCAACCCGGGCCGTGCGGCACCCGTGCCGATCAGACTGGCCGGATTATCGCCGGTCCACGCCACCACCGGGACACCGGGGGCAAAGCCGTATTTGGAGAAATAGCCTGAGAGTTTCCCCACCACCGTGTGGGTGGGAACTGCAGGCGGAAGTTTATCCAGCAGCCCCGGTGCGGTGGCCGCTAGTATATCGGGATCCCACGTGAGGGTGTGAAGGTTCAGTAGATTCATCCCGGAGCCATCGCCGTAGTCAATGGGGACATGGCTCCCGGTCAGCACGGAAGCCATGAATGATGACACCAGATGAATGCGCGTGGTGGCAGCATAGGCGGACGGGTTCTGTTGGGAAAACTTGCGGATTTGCGGTCCGGTGAAACGTTCGGTCGCGGGTGAACCGGTGTTCGTCTGGAGTAGGGGTCCGATGGCGTCCGTTAGATCGGCGCATTGGCTGGAAGTGGAGGAATCCATCCAGATCGGTGAAGTGGCACGCGAGAACACCGGTGTGATTTGATCCACCAGACTCCTGCCAGCATCTAGCGAGGCAAGGACGGCAGCGGCGTCCGCGTTGAGATAAACCGACCCGTGCTGCTGCCCGGAACCACCGATGCCGATAACCCGGTCCAATGGCGCTCCCGTGTCCCGCAGGCGCGAGAATAACAAATCGAGCGCCGCCAGCCAGAGCCGGGGATCGGCATGTTTTTCCAGCGGGTCTCCACTTGGGGAAAACGCCGCCGGATATTCCGGAAGGTCACTGGCAAATTGCACAGCCGCCCGGCTGACAATGGTACCAGTCATCGGATCAATGATGACGGCTTTGAGACTTTGCGTGCTGCTGTCCAGGCCGAGGAACATACCAGTTTTATAAACCTAATAGAATGTCATTGAAGTGCATTTCCAGCAACTCTTGGCGTCCGCTCTTGAGGGTGGGTTCGCCAGCCTTGCGGGTTTGGGCGGCGAGCTTATCGAGGGATGACTTTCCAGCCAGGATTTCCCTGCCAAGGGGGGATTTCCACGAGGCATAGCGTTCGTCCACGATTTGGGTGAAGGCCTTGTCGGATAGAATCTTGTCCGCGACCAGCAAGCCCTTCGCGAAGCTGTCCATGCCGCCGATGTGGGCGTAAAACAAGTCCATCACATCGTTGGAACCGCGACGGCATTTGGCATCAAAGTTAAAGCCGCCCGAGCCAATCCCGCCTTTTTGTCGGAGCACGGCCATCATGGCAGTGGCGGTGTCGTAGAGGTTCACTGGGAACTGGTCGGTGTCCCAACCGAGGAGAACGTCGCCAGCATTGGCATCGATGCTGCCCAGTTTGTTCTCGTTGGCAGCCACGGTGAGTTCGTGGGCGAAGGTGTGGCCTGCCAGGGTGGCGTGATTGGCTTCCACGTTGATTTTGAAATGCTCATAGAGGCCGTGGGCGCGCAGGAAATTCAGCACTGTAGCGGCATCGTAATCATACTGATGTTTAGAGGGCTCGCGGGGTTTGGGCTCTATCAGAAACTGACCCTTGAAACCGATTTTCTTCGCGTGATCCACAGCCATGTGCAGGAGCGCGGCAAACTGTTCTTGTTCCTGCCCGTAGTTGGTGTTGAGCAGGGTTTCATATCCCTCTCGGCCACCCCAGAAGACATAATTCTCACCCCCGAGTTCGCAGGTTGCCTCAAGTGCGTGTTTGAGCTGCGCGGCTGCGTAGGCAAAGACGCCCAGATCGGGATTGGTGCCGGCACCATGGGTGTAGCGGGGATTGGAGAAGAGATTGGCAGTGCCCCAGAGCAGTTTGATGCCAGTGTCCCGCTGGTGTTTTTTTGCCAGCTTGACCATGGTTTCAAGGTTGTTGATCGACTCGGAGAATGTGGCTCCTTCCGGCGCAAGGTCGCGGTCATGGAAACAATAATATGGGACCCCGAGTTTCTGGCAAAACTCGAAGTTGGCATGGAGGGCTTTCTCCGCAGCCTGCATCGGGGAACCGGCATTCCACTCGCGGACCCAGGCGGAGGGCCCGAACATGTCCGAGCCACCACCCTTGAACGTGTGCCAGTAGGCCACGGCAAAGCGGAAATGTTTGGCCATGGTCTTGCTGCGGACTTTTTGCTGCGGATTGAACCATTTGAACGAAAGAGGATTCCGACTGCTAGGGCCTTCATACTGGATGGTGGACTTGACGAATGGGAAGTAGGTTTTCATGGGTTTTCAATCAAACTGGAATTGCCTTCAGTCTGTGAATATGGAGTATTCCTGCAAGCGGCAAATCCCAATCCGGCAGAGCCGGAACCAAGAGGCGATCCAATGGGGAACGAACGTCCAATGGCCACATCACATAAGCGCCACTGAATCACTGAGAACCTCTGAAAACACAGAACCATCGGAGCATTTCGCCTTGGGTCTCCCGTTTCCCGATATTTTCAGTGGCTTCAGTGCTGCTCAGTGGTTAATTGCATTCCTTGCCAAAAAATCGACGCAAATCTGTCCACTTTTGACCGGTAAGAGACTAAAACCAGAGTGGCCATCCCCGGGAGACTGGCTATAATCCACCAAGTTTGGACGGGGGCAACTCGCATGCACCCTCTGCCCACCATCTACCGTTAGGCAGCCACCATAAAACCCCACCCACTAGATCCATGAATCTCTATCCTGCCGCCCGTGATGCCTACGCTGCCCTTGGCGTGGACACTGAAGCCGCCCTGCAAAGTCTGGCCACAACGCCGGTCTCGCTCCATTGTTGGCAAGGGGATGATGTCACCGGTTTCGAGAACGTCAGCGAAACCCTTGGTGGCGGGCTGGCTGTGACGGGTAACTACCCGGGCAAGGCCCGCAGCATTGCTGAACTGCGGGCAGATCTGGAGCTGGCATACTCGCTCATCCCCGGACGCCATCGCTTGAACCTTCACGCCTGCTATGCCGACTTCGGAGGGGTTAGAGTGGAACGCGACCAACTGACCGTGGCGCAATTCCAAAGTTGGATCGACTGGGCGAAGGCGTGCGGGCTGGGCCTGGATTTCAATCCAACCTATTTCGCCCACCCCAAGGCGGACGACGGATTGACCCTGACACATCCGGATGCGGGCATCCGGTCGTTCTGGATAGAACATGGCAAGGCCTGTCGGCGCATTGCCGCGGAATTCGGGCGTCAGTTGGGCACGGCGGCGGTGACCAACGTGTGGATTCCCGACGGATCGAAGGATCTGCCGGTGGACCGCAAGGGACCGCGCGAGCGCCTTGAAGCATCACTCGACGCGATCTTCGCGGAAAAAATCGACCCACAGCACAACCTCGACGCCGTGGAATCAAAACTTTTCGGCATCGGCTCCGAGGCATTCGTTGCCGGATCCCATGAATTCTATCTGGGTTATTGTGTTAAAAATCAAATTCTCTGCTGTCTGGATGCCGGACACTTCCATCCCACGGAAAACCTGGCGGACAAGATCTCCTCGGTGTTGCAATTCGTGCCGGAGATCTTGCTGCATGTTTCCCGCGGCGTCCGCTGGGACAGCGACCACGTCGTCCTGCTGGACGATCCCACCACCCAGTTGATGCAGGAGTTGGTGCGCGGCGGTTTCCTGGGACGCACGCACATCGGCCTCGATTACTTCGATGCCAGCATCAACCGCGTGGCAGCATGGGTCATCGGCGCACGCAACACCCAAAAGGCTTTGCTGCTCGCCCTACTGGAACCCGCTGCCCAATTGCGGGAAATGGAAAACTCCGGGGATTTCACCGGTCGGCTTGCTATGTTAGAAGAAACCCGGTCCATGCCATGGGGACTGGTCTGGGATGAATACTGCCGCCGTAACGACGTTCCGGTCGGCCTTTCCTGGCTGGCCCAATTGAAAAATTATGAGGCATCCGTCCACACACGCCGGAAATAAGTCCGTTACTAATTCGAGCCAAAGCTATGGCCTCCCCTCTTCTAGTTATCCTTGAGTTACAAACAGAGATGACGAATGAAAACCATGACTAAATTGAAAGTATTTTTTTGTGCTATTATGATGGCTATAGGTTTCGCCTGTGGTTTTATTCCGTGGGGGAATCCTAATGCATTTCATGGTGTAGGTTTTCCATTTGCCCAAGTCTATTGGGAACATGGCTTGGATTACCCTAACCCATTTGCTCCATTTATAAATGCTCTCGTATTTTTGATTCTAGCATTAGTCATTCTTCTGTGTATATATTTGCTGAAATGCGTCAGGAAGTCTGTTTGTAAAAGACAGAAATGATACCGAGTGCGATTCCAAGATTGGCACACACAACTAGCAAATGTATCGCTACACCTCAATCGCCACGCCGGGCATCCCGTTTTTCTTTTTAGGATAATAGCTCGCAAGACTTCGCGTATGCGACCTCCCAAGCGGCTGTGTCCTTGGGTTGATAGACCTGGAAATCAAAGGAGCGCCTGACAAGATCACGGCCCGCCTGGAGATCGGACAGATGGCCGGTGGCTAGCATTTGGATGACAACATTGCCGCAGGACGTGGCCTCCACGGGGCCGGCTATCACCTCAAGGCCCAACGCGTTGGCGGTGGCCTGGCTGAGCGCCCCATTCTGGATACCGCCACCACCGGTGTGGAGACGGGTGAATTGTTTTCCTGTCAGGGATTTGATGCTATCGAAGACAGCGCGGTATTTCAGCGCGAGCGATTCCGTGGCGACACGCAAGATGGTCCCCTTGTCCTGTGGCTCGAGCTGGCCGGTTTTCCGGCACAAGGCGCGGATTTTTTCCGGCATATTGCCAGGGCTGGCGAAGGATGCGTCGTCCGGATCGATGAATGCGGTGAAGGGCTGGGCGGCATCCGCTAGTTTGGCCAGTTCAGCATAGTCCATGGAATCGCCCTCGAGTTCCCACTGACGTTTGCACTCCTGGATGAGCCAGAGGCCGGAAATGTTTTTGAGGAAACGCACGCTGTCATTCACGCCGCGCTCGTTGCAGAAACCGTGGGCTAGAGCTGCTTCTGACGTGATAGCCTCACGGGATTCAATGCCCATAATGGACCATGTGCCGGACGACAGCCAGAGATTGCCATCGCCTTCCATCGGCATACCGGCCACGGCCGAGGCGGTGTCATGGCAGGCGGTAGCCACCACCGGAATGCCAGCCTTGCCGATGAACGAGGCCACGGCCTCGCGGATGGGACCCAACACCGTGCCCGGTGCCACAATCTCTCCGAAAATCCTGCGTGGCAGCCCCAACGCATCTATCACCTCCCACGCCCACTCGCCCGTGCGCGGATCCAGCAACTGGGATGTCGAGGCGATGGTGCGCTCCACCGCCTGGCGGCCGGTTAGCCAATAGGCCAGCAGATCGGGAGTGAACAGCAGACGCTCAGCATCCATCAAGGCGGGGTTGTTCTTGCGGGCTTCCGCCAGCAGGTGCAGCGAGGTGTTGTAGAAATTCGTCTTGATGCCGGTGCGCGCGTAAATCTCAGCCTCAGGCATGAGATCAAACATCGCCTCCGCCATACCCTCGAAACGTGGATCGCGGTATTGGTGTGGCAACCCTAACAAGCTTCCGTTAGGACCTATCAATCCGTGGTCACAGCCCCATGTGTCGATGCCAATGGAAACAATCGTGTCGCCATGGAGTTCCACCGCACGACGCAGTCCCTCAAGGATCTCGCGGTATAGCCCGATGATGTTCCAGAACAATCCGCCCGGCAAATCAGTGCCCGGATTTTCGAAACGATGGATTTCTTCCAGTTCGATTTTCTTAAAGTCCGTGGTGGCCGCAATCACGCGTCCACTCCCGGCACCCAGATCCACTGCAATGAAGGTTTTTGATGACATGAGAGGTTTTTAGCTAGAAAAGTCTGCGTTTACTTTTTCTGGATACGCCAGATCTCGACAATCTGGTTGCGTTCCGGCACGTGGCTGTCAAAGCGGTCTGTCTGTCCCAGATAGACCGCTTGCACAAACTGCCCGGGCCGCTTGGCACTGGAATACACCTGCGCCACGGACGTCGCGCGGTCCGAAGAGAGCGTGCGGTTCTTGTCCACATTGCCCGTTTCCGATGCATAGCCCACGGCCAGCACCAAGTCGCCATCTGGAATATCGTTCACCATCCCGCGGATAGCCTGCTCATCAGCAGGCG
>Ga0209697_10000795_pt1 | contig 51641 bp, 47 predicted proteins | sample AliMusrvi5mmetaG_FD_184115 | JGI IMG/M metagenome (GOLD analysis project Ga0209697, IMG submission 184115) | Freshwater lake bacterial and archeal communities from Alinen Mustajarvi, Finland, to study Microbial Dark Matter (Phase II) - Alinen... | ecosystem: Environmental > Aquatic > Freshwater...
CCTGTATAAGCGTCACTTTCCGGGCGGAAAACAGGGACTTGATGCCCCCCCGCAGCGTTTGCAGAACCTTGTCCTTACGGGCCTGTATCGCGGGCCAGTCAAAGGTAACCTCGCCGGCAACCTTTACCCCCATTGAACCCGCACCTTGAATGGAGTGGATCAACTCTGCTGACGCAAGTAACGCCTTGGAGGGGATGCATCCCACATTCAGGCAGGTTCCGCCGATATGTCCCTGCTCCACAATGGCGACGGAGGCCCCCATCTGAGCAGCTTTCAGCGCGGCCACATAACCACCAGGACCGGCACCAAGAATGACAATGTCAAAGTGTTTGCTCATCAATAGCTCCTTAATATTTTGAATCCAGAATAGGGAGCTGTAAGAATGAATGATTACGATAGGCGCTGTTCATTCTGGATTCTGGCTCCTGGATTCTGGATTCCTCTGTTTATCTTCACAATAACTGCGCCGGGCTCTCCAGCAGCTCTTTCAGCCGGGCCATGAATTTTGCCGCCGGCAACCCATCCACCACACGGTGGTCGGCGCTGAGGGTCAGGGTCATCACCTTGCCGGGCCACATGGCGCCATCCTGTACCACCACGGTTTCCCGCATGGTGCCCACCGCCATAATGGCGGCCTCGGGCGGGTTTACGATCGCCGTAAACTGCTCGATACCGAACATCCCGAGGTTGGTGATGGTGAATACGCCCTTGCCCATGTTTTCAATCTTTCCGGTCTTGGCCGATTGCGCCAGACGGCGGGTCTCGGTCGCCAGTTCCTTGATCGAGAGCGTATCCGCCCCGAGAATCACGGGAACGACAAGCCCTTCATCCATTCCCACAGCGATCCCGATGTTGACGTCATTGAACTCAACCATTTCATCGTTCTCGATGCGACTACGGAAGGCGGGGAATTCCCGGATGGCCTTGGCGCAAGCCTTGGTCACGAAGTCGTTGAGCGAACACTGATATTTGCTCTTTTCGGCCTTCTGGAGATCGGACATGGGTGCCGCATTGAGGGTCAACTGCATGTAAAAATGCGGAATGTTCTGCTTGGAGGCCAGCAGATTGCGGGCGATGGCCTTGCGCATCGGGGTCAACCTGCGGCGGGAAGCCTGACCACTGACCGACACCGGAGCAGCGGAGGACACGGCGGTCGCCACTCCAGCGCTGACAGCAGGTTTGCCCTGTACCGCTTGAGCGGGAAGATCCCGCGAGGTAATGCGGCCATTGGGTCCGGAGCCAGCCTCGACGGAAGCCAAATCAATTCCGCGTTCCCCTGCGATTTTCCGGGCGGCGGGGGAAGCCTTGACCGGGCCGGATACCGGCGCCGCAACGGAAGCCGCAACTGTCGGTGCCGGGGCAGCCACGTGGGGTGCGGCGGCAACAGAAGGTCTGGAGGGGATGGCCGCAACATCTGCAGGGATCGCCGCATGGGAATCACCAATCAAGGCAATACGCGTACGGACCGGCACGGTCGTTCCGGCAGGAACAATAATCTTACGAAGCGTGCCGTCATGCCCGGCTTCCACCTCCACCACCGCCTTATCAGTTTCCACTTCAAGCAAGAGATCCTTGGCCTGAACCTTGTCTCCTTCATTTTTGAGCCAGCGAACAATCGTGCCCTCTTCCATGGATTGACCGGCCTGCGGCATCAGTACATCCGTCAGGGTGCCACCGGTTGAGGCGACAGGCGCAGCCGCTGCAACCGGCGGAGCGGCAGGCGCAGGAGTGGAGGAACCGGCGACGGACGGAAGCGGCTCATTGGCCCCACCGATAAAGCCCACCAAAGTGCGAATGGGAACCATTTGCCCGGCGGGAACAATAATTTTTCGTAGAAGCCCGTCATGTCCGGCTTCCACTTCCACCACGGCCTTATCGGTTTCCACTTCGAAAAGAATGTCTTTGGACTGAACCTTATCGCCTTCGTTCTTGAGCCATCGAACGATGGTCCCTTCTTCCATAGATTGACCGGCTTGAGGCATCTGGACTTCAAACATAGTTGCGTCTCCCTAAAAATTGTGACTTCTTGATGTCTAATGAAACCAATTCCACTCAAATAATGGCTTAACTATGAAGTGATACTGTAAGTATGTCAAACAGATATTTGCAACATTTTGTTGACAAAGCTGCAACACTTATGGCAAACATTTGCATAGTTTTGCAAAAGAAAGCATTTTGCCGTGATATATTCAGGAAAACAGCGAAAAGACATGATTCTGGAGCAGGTCTATCGGAACGGCCATGTTCTGGTGAAGGATCTTGCTGTCGAAATGAATATTTCCGAGGCCACGGTTCGTCGCGACTTGAAGACCATGGCGGAAGCTCAGGAGGTGGAGTTAATCTATGGCGGGGCCACGCTGAAGCGCCACGCCGATTATTCATTCCGCTCAAAAAAAATTAGTAACGTCGAAGCCAAACGCAGGATCGGCGAACTGGCGGTAAACCTGATTCATGATGGAGATCAGATTTTTTTGGATTCGGGAACGACCACTTTCCAGATGGCAGGCCTATTGAAAGGGAAGCGGAGCCTGTCGGTGATTGCCAATTCGATCCGCTTAGCCGAGGAACTGTCCGCCATACCGGACGTCAACATTATCATGCTGGGCGGACAATACCGGGTTGACCGGATGGACACCATCGGGCCCCTCGCGATGGAGGCGATGGAGCAATTGCGCGGCTATCGCGCCTTTATCGGGGCAGACGGAGTGGGCATGGAGTTCGGGTTGGCGGCAAGCGACATTGAAAGCTCACACCTGTATCGGCTCGCCGTCCGTCATGCACGCGAAACCATCCTGGTATTGGACCACACCAAATTTGCATCGCCCTCTCTTTACAAGATAGTAGGCTGGGAGTCCGTCTCCACCGTGGTAACGGATCAAGCCCCGTCACCCGAGTGGCAGGAATTTTTGAAGGGGAAAAAGGTGTCGTTAGTGACACCGGAAGACAGTACGCAGTGAGCCGTTGGCAGTAAACCATTTAGAAGTCAAAACACTAATTCAGTCATAGAAAAGGGAAAACAAGTATATGCCTAAACATCAGATGATATTGCCCGGCGACGTACGTCGGGCGGGGTTTGTTGAGTTCCAGCCGATCCCAGTCAACCAGTACAACAAAACGGTCAAGGATGAACTGAAGCAGTTCGGGAAAGAGGATCTCAAGCGAATCCAACGTGACATGACCGTCATTCGTGGCTTTGAGACGATGTTGAACGAGGTCAAACTCCAGGGCGCCTACAAAGGCATCGCCTACAACCATCGCGGCCCCGCCCATCTTTCCATCGGCCAGGAATCTGCCGCCGTGGGACAAGCCTATCTGCTGGACGTGGACGACCACATCTATGGCAGCCATCGCAGCCACGGCGAAATCCTGGCTAAAAGCCTTTCGGCCATCCAGAAACTGGACGATGACTCGCTCATGAAGATCATGAAGACCTTTTTTGACGGCGCCTGCCTCCGCGTGGTGGAAAAGGGTTTCACCGGCAGCGTAAAGGAACTGGCTATCGACTTCCTGCTTTACGGGGCGCTGGCTGAAATCTTCGGGCGTGATGCCGGTTTCAACAAGGGCATGGGGGGCTCGATGCATGCCTTCTTCACTCCCTTTGGCGTTTATCCAAACAACGCCATCGTAGGTGGCTCAGGTGACATTTCCGTGGGAGCAGCCCTCTTCAAGAAGGTCAACCGCCGCCCCGGCATGGTAGTCTGCAACATCGGTGACGCCTCCGCCGCTTGTGGCCCGGTCTGGGAAGGACTCTGTTTCGCCACCATGGACCAGTTTAAAGAACTGTGGGACGGCGCGCACCGGGGTGGCCTGCCGCTCATTATGAATTTCTTCAACAACTTCTACGGTATGGGTGGCCAGCCTGTGGGCGAAACGATGGGCTTCAAGGTTCTCGCTCGCCTCGGCGCCGGCATCCGTCCGGACCAACTCCATGCCGAACGCGTCGACGGGTTCAATCCGCTCGCCGTCATCGACGCCATCCGTCGCAAAAAGGAAATCCTGGCCCGCGGCGATGGGCCGGTCTTGCTCGACACCATCACCTACCGTTACAGCGGTCATTCGCCGTCGGATGCCAGTTCGTACCGCGAGAAATCTGAAATCGAAGCGTGGCAACAGGTCGATCCCCTGGTTACCTTTGCCGACCAGCTTGTGAAGGCCAAGGTGGCCACTGCCGACGAGATGAAGGCTTTGCAGGAACAGATCGACGGCCTGATCTTCAAGGCCTACCAGAAGGCCGTTGACCTGACCCTCTCCCCCCGCGCGGATCTCAAGAAAAAGGGAAGCCTGCTGGAGCAAACCATGTTCTCCAATCAGCGTGTGGAAAAAATGGCGGACGGGACACCCGACACCCTTATGCCGCTCGAGTCGAATCCCCGCGTCAAGCAACTGGCCGGGCGTAGCCGCTCGGCCTTTGACGAGGCCGGTGCCCGGCTACCGAAGAGCCGTTGCGTGGTATTCCGCGACGCCTTGTTCGAGGCCATCATTCACCGCTTCTACACCGACCCGACCCTTGTGGCTTACGGCGAAGAGAACCGTGACTGGGGTGGCGCCTTCGCCGTCTACCGCGGCCTCACCGAAGCCCTGCCCTATCACCGGCTGTTCAACTCGCCGATCGCGGAAGCCGCCATTGTCGGCACCGCTGTCGGGTACGGCCTGGAAGGCGGTCGCGCACTGGTGGAACTGATGTACTGCGACTTCATGGGCCGGGCGGGTGACGAACTCTTCAACCAACTTTCCAAGTGGCAGTCGATGTCCGGGGGCGTGCTCAAGATGCCTGTCACGGTGCGTGTTTCCGTGGGCTCCAAATACGGTGCACAACACAGTCAAGACTGGGTGGCATTAGTGGCGCACATCCCCGGATTGAAGATCGCTTTCCCGGCAACGCCCTATGACGCCAAGGGGCTGATGAACTCGGCTCTGGTGGGAACGGATCCGGTGATTTTCTTCGAAAGCCAGCGCATCTATGACATCCCCGAGGAGTTCCACAAAGGCGGAGTTCCGGCGGATTACTACGAAATCCCCTTCGGCGAGCCGGACGTCAAGAAGGCCGGGAAAGACCTGACCCTCCTGACCATCGGCGCCACGCTCTACCGGGCACTGGAAGCCGCCAAGACATTGGAGGAGAAATACGGAATCTCCTGCGAGGTGATTGACGCCCGCTCGGTTGTTCCGTTCAATTACGCGAAGGTGATCGAGTCGGTCAAGAAGACACGCCGCATCCTGCTGGCGAGTGACGCCTGCGAGCGGGGCAGCTTCCTGCACACAATGGCAAACAAGATCAGCCAGTTTGCGTTTGACGAACTGGATGCGCCGCCGGTCGTGGTGGGCGCCCGCAACTGGATCACTCCGCAGGATGAGGTGGAGGATGCCTTCTTCCCATTTGAATGCGACCTCATTGACGCCGTGCATGAGCACATCCAGCCGCTGAAGGGTTATACCGTCAGCCGTGACTGCAGCAACACGGATCAGATGCGTCGCAGCCAGTGGGGCGTGTAAGCCAGAGTTGTATATTCATTTGGTAGGGCGCTCGCGCCGTCGAGCGCCGCGGCGGCCAGCGGCGTGGCCGCCCTACCATTAGGTGTAGATCAGAACTTATCAAATGCAAGGTTATCGATCATGAGCACAACACGGGTATTTGCGGGCGATTTCGGGGCGTCAGGCGGAAAATGTTTTGCGGGGATTTTTGAAGACAAGACTTTCCGCCTTCATGAAATCCACCGGTTCGCGCATGAATCTGTATCTTTCTTCATTCCCGATGCGGAAGGGAAGATCACGGAACGGACATACTGGGATGACGTGCTGCTCTACCAGAATCTGGTGAAAGGGCTGCGCGAATACCGCCGTACCATTGCCGACACCCTCGATGGAATCGGTATCGACACCTGGGGAGCCGATGGCCAGATGATGACGGCCGAGGGGGACCCGCTGGGCAAGCTTTACGCCTATCGGGATCACAGGCTCGATAAAATGGTGGAGAAAGTAAAAGCGAAGGTGGGTGCGAAAAAAGCCTACCAGTTGACCGGCATTCATTTTCAGCCTTTCAACGTCAGCAACCAGCTCCACTGGTTCATGCTCAACCGTGGGAAAACGCTCAAGCCGGGAGCCTATTTCCTGCCCGCCCCCACCCTCTTCTATTATTTCCTCGGGGGCGTGAAAGCAGTGGATTCGACCTTCGCCAGCGTCACCCAACTCATGGATGCCCACACCAAAACGTGGAGTCCTGAAATCCTGCGCAAACTCAAGATCCCGGCGGCCGTCATGCCCGAGATTGTCCTCCCGGGTACAATCATGGGCAAGCTGTACACCGAACTGGCAACTGCGGTCGGACTTAACTGCGCCCCACTTATCGCCGTAGGAGGACACGACACGGCCAGTGCCTTTGCCTCGGCGCCGGTGAATAATACGGAAGACGCCTTGATTATCAGTTCGGGGACCTGGTCTCTCGTCGGGAAACTGGTTCCCAACGCCATCACCTCAAAAGAAGCATTGGCCCATGGCCTCAGCAATGAAGGAGGCATCGGCAATGTTCGACTGCTCCGCAATTGCATGGGGACCTGGCTGATTCAAGAACTTAAGCGCGGTTGGAAGCAGTCAGACGGCAGTGACCTCACCTGGGAGGAAATGAACCGGTGGACCCGGGAAGCGCCTTCATTTACTGCTTTCGTTGACCCGGATGACACAAGTTTCTACAACCCGCCGGACATGCAGGCCGCCATCGTGGAATTCTGCCGCCGCACCGGCCAGACCATTCCCATGGATCGTGGCACCATATTACGGATCGTTTACGAAAGTCTGGCCATGAAATATCGATATGTGAACGATATCATCGCCAAAGTCTCAGGAAGCCCGAACAAAGTCGTGCATATTGTCGGCGGAGGATCCAAGAACACCCTGCTCAACCAATTTGCAGCCAACGCCATCGGCCTGCCTGTTTTGGCAGGCCCGGAAGAAGCCACCGCCATCGGAAACTGTATGGTGCAAGCCATGGGCTTGGGGCTCATCAAGTCCATGCATGAAGCCCTGCCGCTGATTCGTGAAGCCTTCCCCATCCGGGAATACAAGCCTCAAGATGAAGCCCGCTGGGCCAGTGCCTACGCCAAGTTTCAGACCCTGCTGAAAGCCTAACAACGGGTCAATGCCTCCAGATATGGAGAGCCAGAAAGTCTCATGATGAGACTTTTTCACAACTCACTTATTTACAACACTTTACACAATGCGTCGTTTTGCAAGAGGACATTGGCGTTCCACTGTTAACCATGCCTTGACTTTTCAAAGCTAGTTTTCTAGCTTTATCCCGCCTTTCGCAACCCTATTTGGAGGGGTGGCAGAGCCCGGTTGAATGCGCATGACTCGAAATCATGTTTACCTTCACTGGTAACGGGGGTTCGAATCCCTCCCCCTCCGCCATCCTTACAAAACCCCTATAAAAAAAAGAGTATTATTAACAAATAGACTTTCAGGCTACAGAAAGTCATATCGTATTTGACTCGGCTGGTTGCCAGTTTCGCACATGCCGGTCACCCCGACTTCGTTGCGGCGGCATGGGGGGCCGCAAAATCCCTAACGGAGTTAGTTCACGACCTTGCTTTCGACAAAGAGACGGCCCCCGTACTGGAGCGGTATGCTCGCCGGTCCCTCTTCCTGCCCTCACTCCGGGCGCGGCCAGCAACTTTCACCCATGACTTTCAGGCGGTGGCCGAGACACTTCATCTGTCGGAGGACTGCCTTTGCCATATGGAGGGTGCTTCGACACACAAACTCGACTCACCGATCACTCACTTGGTTGCCGAAGTGGTCGAGCTCATCGGGTGGATTCAGGAACACTTGCGGTCAGGGCGCGAGTTGTACACCCATTCCCGTAAGGTTCACGCCGATCAGCGATCCAAGAAGCAACCTTCGAAGGGCGATAACGCTTTCGCGAGCCGCATTGACGCCATGACTGAGGACGAGTACCTCGTCTCATTCCAACATTGCCGCCCTGCAACCCTGCATTATGACAAATTGCCGCCGCTGACAAAGGCCACGGCGGACGAATGGTGGAACAAGGCTGTCCGGCCAGAAATCACACTCCGTTTTGCGACCCTCGATCCTCGAAACCATCATTGGCCCCCACAACGTGGCACAACTCCGCATCCAACTGCTTTCCGAGCGGTTCGAGATTGCCGGATTCCTGGGCAAGACACTTCTCTGCGGCAAAGACGTCCCCGGCAATTTCTTGGATAACCGGGCGGCCCATGTACTCAAACCCCTAACCGGCGGAGATCGCCTCAGCGCCGAACAGAAGAACGTCAAACACCGGTTTGAGGTCATCGGGGACTTCGCCGTCATTATCACCACAAATACCCGGCTTCACGTCCGGCTGGACTCGGACACCGAGGCCTGGCGGCGGCGTATGCTCATCGTTGATTTCACCCAGCCCCCAACGGCCAAGCCGATTCCGAACTTCGCCCGCGAATTAGTCCGGACTGAAGGCCCCGGCATTCTCAACTGGTGTATCGAGGGTGCCATGAACCTGCTCGAGGAACTCCGTGTTCACGGGCGTATCCAACTGACCGAGACCCAGAAGCACCGCATTGACGGACTCCTTTGCGAGTCTGACAGTGTTCGCCACTTCGTCACCAAACGTGTTGCACAAGACCCGCCCGGTGATGTGACCGTGTCAGAACTTCTCACCGCCTACAACCTTTTCTGCGATTCCCAGGGCTGGCAGCCCGTTCCCGTTCGCCAGTTTGAAATCCTGGTTTGTGATCACATGGTATCGCTCCATCACGCCCACAAACGGACCGACATCCGGCGGAATGACAAGAACCAGCGCGGCTACGCCCACGTCGTTCTCCGGGATGGCAATTATGTCGCGGATTCCTTTGAGCCAGACCAGCCCGAACTGGTGCCATTCTGATGGTTATAGTTAGGTATGTGTCACAATGCGTTGATATTCTTCAGATGATCGTGGCACATTTTGACCATCCACTCGGCATCAGTCACGTCGGCTGAAGCGGTCGTTTCGTTGACCCTGATCTTCCAGTCGTAGTCGGCGGTTGCGCGATCCTCGAAAAGACGCTGGATGCGGCGCGAAGTGTCGGGAGGGAAGACTCCGGTTTTCACGAATTCGCGATTGAAGGCTCCCATCACTTGAGCATGAGATGAAAACGAAAAACCCTTATGCGCCAGAACGGCTGATGTTGCGTGGAATGCGGCATAGTAGGAACACGACGCGGCCTCGCCAAAGAAGCCATCTCGAATAGCCTCCTGTGCAGCCGCCAATTTCTCATTGGCTTTTTCCAGCATGGCGTTCAGGACAGAAGGTTGCGCTGTTTCGTTATTCATACGGCAATGCCTTCGCGACGGATGTTCCATCCCAGCGGGGCATGTTGTCCTTCATCCCACTCCTCATTCGTGTAGATCAACGCGGCAAAGAGCCGGTCATAGCGATTCAACATTTCCACACCAACATCCAGGACGGCTTCGCGTAGGTCCGGGGTTCGGCGATCCACAACCAGGAGAAAATCATAATCGGAGGTGTCCTGTGCGGTCCCGCGTGCTCGTGACCCGAACAGAACAACCTGCTCCACATGCGATCCCAAGCGTTTCCGCACGAGCCCCGCATATTCACGAACTGCTTTTTCGACTCTCTTCATAATTGGAAAATATCAGGAGGAATGAGAAATGTACAGAACAGGAATGTTCTGCATATGGAGATCGGCGTGCACGGACTCCGCGATTCCGGGACCGGCGTTGGCGGGCAACGCGGCGGCCAGGCGGAATACATCACGACGATGCTTGCGGATGTCCTTGTCATCCACTCTGGAGGCCCTTCACCATGGCAAATCCTCCAGAAGGGCGGCCAACGCCTTCTCGATGCGTTCGTCGTGTGTGCCGCGCAGGCTCAGATACAGAGACAATCGGTCAACGGCGGGTCCGTCCGACAACAGGTGGGGATCGTAGGCCCAGCACTCCACGCGCGCTTGGGCGTCTTCAGGACCGAGGCATCTGACTATGTCTCCTCTCTCCAACTGGGCCCGATAGTCGGGACTCTTCATGGCGAAGGTGGGAAGTTCATCATCGGAAACCATGGAAGATGATGCCAAGGCGGTCAGGCCCGCCTGGAGATTCCGCTCGTCCTTGCGAATGAAGCGAACCCAGTGGCGCGCTTTTACCGGACTCAGCAGGTGTGAATCGGCCCGCTCCCAAAGATCGCGCATGGGTGCCGGAAACTCCATGTGAGTGCTGCGGCCTTGCTGGATCGACTTGCAGAGCCCCACGGATTCCAGTTCGATCCGTACGGTACTCAAGGTCATCGCTGAGTAGCCCAGTTCACTTGCCAGTTCGCGAAGTGAGACTCCTGCGACGTGTCTGCCTAGAAGATGCCGGAGCAGAACCACCTGTGCGGCGGCCGCCAGTCGGCTGACAGGCTGGCTTGTCGTTCGTGGGAAGCGTTCGTGCAAGTCAACCATCATGGGCGGGAGGAATGCCTGACGATACGGCACCACGAAGGGTATTCCCAGGCGGACGAGTTGCTGTCGACCGTAGGAAGAAACCTGGCGCAGTACCAGCACCACCTCTTTGTCTAAACTGGCCCGGAGAGTGTTGTGATGCCGCGCATATTCCGACGGCGCGGCGGTGTCCGTGTCGGGATTTTGGAAAGCCAGCAGGGACTGGCGGCCGAAAAGCTGAGTCTTCGCCAGGTGGTAATAGCTGCGCAAATAGAGCGGTAGCCTTCCCGATATCTCGCTCTGGACTTCTTCGATGAGGGGGGCGGTGCCGGTTGCTTCCTCTATGTACTGCCTATACTCTGCTTCAAGGTTCATGGGGATATGTAAATCAATCTCCAACGATAAAGCAAGCAACTTTATCGTATTAATTATTGTTTACATATGGCGGGATGAATGAATCTTGGAGTCCTTTGAAAGACACCGTTCTGATAGTCATAACCGCAGGAAAAATACAGTTGTATTTTTTGTTGCATTTGTAAACTCTGGGTGTACTTTATAGCTTCATATTCACACAAATAAGATGTGATGTTTGCGTAATATCAGTGTATGTAAACCGTGAGTTGTCATAATGGAATCGAAGATAAACAATTTATTGCTGAAGTGGACTAAGGGAACGGTGGCGACGGCACCGTGGTTGCGCGAACTTGGCATATCCCGCCAGTTGGCCCGGCGTTATGCTTCATCCGGCTGGATTCAGTCCATAGGCTGCGGAGCCTTTATACGTACCGGTGACACCGTGAACTGGCTCGGTGGTGTTTACGCACTCCAGTCTCAACTGAAACTCAGCGTTTACGTAGGCGGTGATACGGCATTATCACTGAACGGCCTGGGACATTATTTGCCAATGGGAGAAGAAACGGTGGTTCATCTGTTTAGTGAACGCCGGGAGCGACTGCCCGCCTGGTTCAAGAAACATGCATGGGGTGTGAAAATCCAATATCACCGACCGAGCCTTTTTATATCAACCGGCCAGGCTGGGTTCATGGAGGTTAAGCGTGGTGAGGTCTCGCTTCGGATCTCCGCGCCGGAACGTGCGATCCTGGAGATCCTCCACCTGGCTACCACCAACGATGCCATCACGCATGCAGTCGAACTCATGAGCGGTTTAAGCACACTGCGCCCGCAAGTGTTGCAACCCCTGCTCGAGGGGTGCAGTTCAGTCAAAGTTAAACGTCTCTTCCTCTGGGCGGCGGAGTCGGCCGGGCATGAATGGTTCAGCCGACTTGCACCGGAGCGCCTGGATTTAGGCAAAGGGAACCGCTCTCTTTACCGAGGGGGACAGTTTAACTCAAAGTACCGAATCACCGTCCCGAAAGAGGAGGAAGTAGCCCATGTTTGACCCCGTCTATGTAAAACAGGCAACATTACTACTCAGGTGCCTCCCTGAAATCGGGAAACAACCCTGCTTTGCCCTAAAGGGCGGGACTGCCATCAACCTATTTCTCCGAGCCATGCCCCGGTTGTCGGTGGACATCGACCTGACCTATCTGCCGTTATCCGGCCGCGACGAGGCGTTGAGCGGTATCACCCGCGCGATGGAGGCCATAGCGAAAGACGTGACGAATCGGATCGCCGGGGCCCGTGTACAAGTCAACCGGTCGCGCGGGACGGCCACGAAACTCGTGGTATCACTCGATGGGGTTCAGATCAAAGTGGAGCCGAATCAGGTATTGCGCGGTAGTGTGTACCCCCTGGAGAAACGGGATTTGAGCAACGAAGCGCAGGCGTTTTTCAATCTGTTCGTGTCCGTGCAGGCACTTTCCCTGGCCGACATCTATGGTGGTAAATTGTGTGCCGCGCTGGATCGGCAGCATCCGCGGGACCTGTACGACGTGCGCCTCCTATTGGCAAACGAGGGACTGACGCCGCAAGTCCGGCGGGCCTTCGTGGTGTACCTAGCCTCACACGACCGCCCGATGCATGAGTTACTTGATCCGAAATTAAAGGACATCACGCAGGTCTATGCCGCCGAATTTTCCGGCATGACCCACGACGATGTATCGGTCCAGGCCCTGTGCGAGACGCGTGAACGGCTTGTGGCCCTGATTCACGCCGGCCTTGATGCTGATGAGAAACGATTTCTTCTGTCTCTGAAGCGAGGCGAGCCGGAATGGGATGCGCTCGGCATCACGCATCTCCAGAAACTTCCGGCCCTGCAATGGAAACTCCAGAACATCCGGCGGATGGAAGAGGGAAAACGCAAGTCGGCATTGGAGAAGCTCCAAAAAGCCTTGGAAATGTAATGATGGATGGATGGAATGGATAAGAAATGGTGACACGACGGGCAGAACCAGCGGCCTTTACAGGAGAAGGCCAGCAGATACTCGTGTTTGCAGTGATCGCACCTGACACGCGCAAAACCTCGCTCCAGGTCGCCACAGTCCAGGAACTTGTTCACCACATCAGAAATGATTGGGCGCAGGAAGCCGTAGCGGGGCTGGTAATGCGCTTCGTAGTCCTTGAGAAACGCATCAAAATGCCGGGTGAGGCACTGCCAGAGAGGCGAGGCCTTGGGCTTGCGGGCACGATAGACTTGATCCACCATGCCGCCCAGTGTAGAAAAGAGGGTGTGTCATCTAACGGCATTGTGAGCCCTAGCAAATCCATACGTGAAATAGGTAGGTTGGCGCATAGAACATATAGATTCATCCCTCCCCGCTCCTCAATCGGATCGCGTGACGCCCACCTTCCGATTTCCGGCATATAGTATCTGTGGCCACGTTCCTGTAATCGTGAGCCGGGGACATGCGTTTTCGGGCTCGCACAAGAATTTGGCGGCACTGCGTTTTCAGGTTCGGTTGTCAGGAAATAGCCCATGGGTACTGTATCATTATGACTTTATCGGCATAGTTGTAAATCACAGCCTGACCCCGTCAGAGCGGGAAAACGGTCAAATAACTGTAGAAGATGGGTTTTGCTGGGTTTGCAGGAGAAGTTTCAGGAAGTAAGCCGTGCAATTAACGAGTTATTTCATTTGTCGTTTGTGGAGATCTCAATTCCCTCGATAACTTCTTTATAAACTGTCTTTACCGCGCCTGTTTTTACATCCAACACATCCACTTTGCGAAAACCATTACTTACATCACTCGGCGCGAAATACAGCAAACCCTGCACGTAGTTTTCCGTTGTATTGTCGTCAAAGGCCCGCATTTCAAATCCACCAGTAATCGACCTTACTTCACCCGATGTAACATCTATAATCTTGTCACCAACAATAGCTTGACCGTCCAATATCATGGAGGGAATATCTACAAGTCTTGAAACATAATGTTCCTGAATTCTCTTCATCGTGCGAACATCATAGACTTCAACCTCATGAATCCCATCAGATCTCACTACTAGTAGGATATTATTGTCTAAAAACGAAATAAAGGATGCCACAAACGGGAGTATAGTTCGTGAGGTAAACGCACCAGTTGCCGCATCAATCAAGAAAATATTCTTTCCATACAAAAGAGCCACAAAACTTTTACTAGAGGCCGTATGCACATCTGAAATGTCGCCATTCTTTGCATCATCAAGCTGGTATTTCCACTTCACATCACCGCTTGTTGCTTGTAAACAAACTAAATCGTGTTTGGAATCAGCTCTTCGCCTTATCGGCTGTACGTCAAGCAATATAAGCCCCCCTTGCATATGGTATATCGCGAAGACAGGCTCCTCTGACTCAAGAGTTCGGCGCCACAATAATGACCCATCAAACTGGTATGAAGTCAGTTCTTGTCTTTCTGGGTCGTAATACACAACAGAGTCATTTCGCGGCACGCATACTGGCCAGCCATGCGCTCCTATATGGTTAAGCTCATGCCCTCCTACGCTATCGAGAATGTATGCCTTGTCCATACCTGCAATAAGCACCTGCCCGGACTTAGCACAATCCAATCGCATGACATTCAAAACACCTCGAATAGTATGTCGCCATTTTACTTTAGAGGCTGCGAGGTCGACACACACAACCTCAACTCCAGAGCCGCTATTTATCACCGCATACAACGAATCGGCCTCATTTCTAATTTTAGAGAAAAATGGTACTTCGGCTTGAAGAAATTTCGGTGGCATAACAATCGACTTACCTGGCATCGTCAAAGAGAGCAATGCTGGATTATCTGCAAACGCAGAATACACACAAAAGAGACTAACAAAAACGGATCGCACCATGATTGACACCTAGGGTATAGGCTGTTGAGAAACATTAATTTTATAACCACTAATGAGACACTTCGGAGGATTGGCTAGAATTTGATTATGAGCAGCTTTCACCCATTGCAATTCTGCTTTCTGTTTTGGGGGCACAAGATCGGGGTACTCGGCTAACTCATAGGCCCCTTGGGACGCCCATGCAGTGAGGATGGATGGAAATGATGGATGGAATGGATGGAAAATGGATAAGAAATCGCTTTTCTGGTGGTACGGGCACACGCCCGTTGAGACCGCCCGGAACCATCCCTGAAACATCGTATTCATGGTGGAGATCATGGAGAAAGCTGGCGAGAAGGTCAAGATCGGGTACAAACCCCCATTTTGAAGCACTGAGGCCGGTCTGATCATCGAAGCGGACCTGTTTTGCTGTGAGCGGCACCAAAAGGAGACAAACCCGTCCCACCGCGAGTGAGCTCAGCCGTTCGCGTACGCCATTACCGGTTCGGTGTCATAGTCCGGGAATGGGTCATCCAGCCACGGCTCGATGATGCGTTCGCCGGATACAGGTTCAGGCGGTCCGGTTGATGGGCTCACCCGTACCCCTTGAGCCCAGAGACCCATATGTCTCAGAATCCGCTCAATCACGGCGCGTTCATCAATCAACGCGACTATCGGCTCAGCCTGAGGTAGCCTTCGTCACCATTGAAATATCATCAAGAAAGGTTTGCCACGGTAACGCCGTCACGCGGTCACTGATTTTGGTTTTTCGGGGTACGCGACACACCACATAGCCCTGGCCGAAAGTCGGGTACTCCGACAGGAAGCAGTGCAGATGACGTGCATCACCTGCATCGGGTGAGTCCGTGTATTTAACCTCAATCGGCAGATAGGTTCCATCGCAGTCCAATACCCAATCCACTTCCGGACCATCGGGATCACGCCAAAAACGAACCTTGACCGCTCGCTGTCGAGAACGGAAGAAACGCAGGAGTTCCAGTCCCACAAACTGCTCAAAAAGCATTCCCCATTGCGACCGGGGGATACGGCGCCCTTCACGTGCCGCCAGTCGCCGCACCCCAAGATCAAAAAACAGAAAACGGTCCGAACGTGTGAGTTTCTTTCGGGTTGCACTGGCAGACAGCGGCTCAACGCGTTCCGCGATCAGACAGTCCTCTAAAATCTGGTAATACCCACCTATCGTGGTGTGGGCCACTCCGATTTCGGAGGCGAGTTTGCGCAGGTTGACAATCCCTCCTGACTCCGCAGCGGCCAATTCAAGGAAACGGGCAAACGACCCCAAGTGACGAACTGCCGCCTCCGCCCGAATTTCCTCTTCAAGATAAGTCGTCACATAGGCAGCCAAGTCCTGCTCCCTATCCTCTGGAGCCCGCACCCCCACAATCCCAGGTAATGAACCATCCAGCAATCGCTCATCTAGATTTTCGTCCGGGCATTCTTTGATGCCAAAGGGATCCAAGTGCAACACAGTCACACGCCCCGGGAGTAGATTGGCTTGAGCATGGCGACGTAACTTCCGGGCGCTCGATCCGGTCAGCAGAAATAGGGCAACATGACGATCAATCAGGTCTTGCACCACATCCATGATCTCGGGAACCTTCTGAACCTCGTCCAAAACGACCAATGGGAGTTTTCCCGCAGGGGATGCCGCCAGTGCCTCCACTTCCCCTTGCAGGAGCGCGGGTGATTTTTCATAGCGCAGTCTTACATCCGGACGAATGAAGGAGATGGTCAATTGGGGATCCAACCTGTTGACCAAGGTCGTCTTGCCTGTTTGACGAGCACCGAATAGAAATATGCTCTTACCCCGGTCCAATGTATGCCGGACAAGCGGATCAATCGCCCTCTCAATGTACTTCATGCGCTCAATTATCGCCGAAATTGGATCCTTTGTAAACCGGAATCTGAGCGAAACAATGGCGCTCCTTTATTCCCTTACTGCTACCAGGGCAAAACATAACAGCGATCCAGCGGGAATGCCGATTCAATGTGACGAATCACCGGAGATAAGCCATTTTCCTCACCCACGACTTCAACCACATCAAACCTGAAGTTGACCGGTTGCTTCAATCGCTGCAAATAACGGACTGCAGCTCGGGAAAGATGATGGCGCTTATTCCTATCCACAGCCGTTACCGGACGGCCAAAGGCCTCTGTGCTTCGCGTCTTGACCTCAACAAATATCAGGATATCACCTAGGCGCGCGATCAGGTCAAATTCATCCCTTGCCGTGATACGAAATCGGCGACTGAGAATCTTGTATCCTTTTTTTTCAAGAAATATGGCAGCCTGATTCTCACCCCACAAACCGGTTTTCAAATGAAAGGGTAGTGAAAATTTCATGCCTCGCCTTTCAGAACCCCGTCTTCAGCCGCGTCGTGAAGGCGAAACATTTCTTGAACCGGACGAAACGAACGGCGATGAACCGGAGAGGGCCCGTTCTCCAGAAGCGCCTGCATATGCATTCTGGTGCCATACCCTTTGTGCCTGGCAAAGCCATATTGTGGATATTGCTGATCCAGCAACAACATCATCCGGTCCCGGGTCACCTTGGCAATGATACTGGCCGCCGCAATACTCAATGAACGTCCATCCCCCTGAACAATCGACTGGGAGGGCACAGGAATACCCGGCACGGGCAGGCCGTCAATGAGAATGAAATCCGGTTGCGGGTTAACCGCCGCAATCGCACGAGCCATGGCCAGATGGGTTGCCCGCAATATATTCAGGGCATCTATCTCGGCGACCACGGCAATACCCACCCCCCAGACGCAGGGACAGGTTTGCGTCAAAACGCCATAGAGGGTTTCGCGTTCACGAGGGGTCAGCTTTTTGGAATCGTTGACTGACTTAAGCCGCCCGTATTGTTCCGCTTCGAGAAACGCCTTATCAAAAACAATGGTGGCAGCGACCACAGGACCCGCTAAAGGACCCCGGCCAGCCTCATCGACGCCAGCCAGTCGTAAATAACCTCGTCCCCAAGCCTGACGCTCGAACTGGAGCAATGGGAACCTTAGTCGTCCGCCTTGTTCTTCTCACGCAATTTTGCACTCTTCCCGCTGCGGTCACGCAGATAGTAGAGTTTCGCGCGGCGACTCTGTCCGGAACTTTCAACGGCCAAACTAACCAGATTCGGAGAATGAACCGGGAAAATCCTTTCCACGCCAACCCCGTGGGAAATACGGCGCACCGTAAACGTTTCCGTGGCGGCATGACCATCCCGGGCAATCACAATACCGGTGTATGCCTGAACACGTTCTTTAGCGCCTTCGCGAATTTTAACCTGCACCTTGACGGTGTCACCAATGGCAAACGGAGGCATAGCTTCCTTCCGCAGGTTTTCCTTGTGAATCATAGCCAATGCTTTTGCGATCATAATTCCCTCACCTTCAACAAGTCTGGTCTTTTATCCCTCGTCCGACGCTCTGCCTGATCCCTGCGCCACCGGCCAATTTCTTCATGGTCTCCGGAGACAAGGACTTCGGGGACATCCAATCCCCTGAACTTCCGCGGTCTCGTATATTGCGGGTATTCCAGCAGCCCCTCCGTGAAAGATTCCTCACACGTCGTCTGGCTGTTCCCAAGCACCCCTGGCACCAATCTCACCACAGCGTCGATTACCACCGCTGCTGGCAAAACTCCGTTCGTCAGGACGTAATCTCCTATCGAAATTTCGTCCGTCGCCAAATGGGTTCTCACCCGCTCATCCACACCCTCATAATGCCCGCATATAAAAATCAAATGTCGTTCACGGGCCAGTTCCACCGCCTTGGCCTGCTCGTAACGCACTCCCTGCGGCGTCATCAAAATCACACGCGCCTCAGGGCTTCGTATTGACTCCACAGCGCTAAACAAAGGTTCCGGTTTCATCACCATTCCGGGCCCCCCGCCAAACGGGCGATCATCCGTGGTCTGGTGCCGATCCGTAGTGAAATCCCTCAAATCCACCGTATTAAACGTAACAGCCCCTTTCAGGGCCGCCCGCTTGAGGATACTCTCTTCCAGAAAGCCATTCAGCATTCCCGGAAAGATGGTGATGACATCAATCCTCAACGGCGCCGATTCACTCATGCCTTCGAGACGGACGCCGCGCGATGCTTCTTCATCAAACTCTTCACCGTATCACTGACCTGGGCCCCTTTGCTGACCCAGTGATCAATGCGATCCATCTTCAAATTGAAATTAACCCCTTTTTTCTTGGGATCATACCATCCAATAACTTCGAGGTTCTTTCCGTCACGCGGGGATCGGCTATCGGCGGCTACCACACGATAACAAATATCCTTGTTCGCACCCGTACGGGTCATTCTAATTTTTACTGACATTCAATGCCTCCCTAACAAAAAGACGAACCGACCCCTGAAAGGGCCGCCGCCAAGACTCAAAAAGCGGCGCACTATTACACATTATCAACGACCACGCAACCTCTTTTGCATGAATCCCATCCGCTTGGTCATTTCACGGGCCTGTTCAAAGCGTTTAAGCAACTCATTGACTTCTTGAACCTGAGTTCCGCTTCCCGCGGCAATGCGGCGTTTCCGGCTCGCATTCAGGAGTTCCGGCCGGCGGCGTTCCTGCAAGGTCATGCTCCGAATAATGGCCTCGGCACGATTGGTAAAACGGGTAAAATCCTGCCCCCCGCCCGCTTCCCGGAGTTTGGCTTTCATGGCCCCTCCCATCGGCATCATCTCCAGCAGGCTTTCCACCGATCCCATCTTGCGTAACTGGGCGATCTGTCCCAGGAAATCTTCCAGATCAAGGCGGTTTTTCCTGATCTTTTTCTCCATTTCAACCACTTGGGAGAGATCGATCGATTCCTGGGCTTTTTCAACCAGGCTGAGAATATCGCCCATGCCGAGAATGCGGGAGGCCATCCGCTCGGGATAAAAGGGTTCCAATTCCCCGAGACGCTCCCCCACACCGGTATAGAGAATCGGACATCCCGTGACACTCTGAATGGAAAGTGCGGCCCCGCCGCGGGCATCCCCGTCAAGTTTAGTGAGAATCAATCCCTTCAGGTCGAGCGCCTTATGAAAGACTTCGGCCACATGAACCGATTCCTGCCCGATGGCGGCGTCCACCACCAGGACGGTGTTACGACACTTCACTGTCTCGCGCAAATCCTTGAGTTCCTGCACCAGTTCATCATCAATCTGAAAGCGCCCGCCGGTGTCAAACAAAACCACATCCCGCCCGGTGGATTCGGCTTTATCCAGGGCACGCCGCCCCAAGTCCGGCACAGATTCCCCGGGCTCGGGCGCCAACATATCCACTCCCACCTGCCCGGCCAATACCCGCAGTTGATCCACGGCGGCAGGCCTCCGAATGTCAGCCCCCACCAGCAACACATTCTTGCCATCTTTTTTCCAGAGTGCCGCCAGTTTGGCGGAAGTGGTGGTTTTCCCGGATCCATGCAAACCCACCAGCATGACCGGCGCCGGCAAAGGATTCAACTCCAGCCGCCGGTTTTTCACGCCGCCCAGCAAGGTAACCAACTCATCATGGACACGCTTGACGACCTGCTGCCCGGGAGTAATACTGTGCATCACTTCCTCCCCGATGCACTTTTCGCTCACCCGTGCTATAAAATCACGCGCCACCTCAAAGTTCACATCGGCCTCCAACAAAGCCATACGCACTTCCCTCATGGCGTCACGGACATTGGATTCGGAGAGGCGCCCGTACCCCCGCAGTTTCTTGAAAACCGACTCTAATGAATTGGTAAGTGATTCGAACAAGCTATGCTCCTCACGCCGGACGGCGGCTCAGGTCAGGTCACTTTGACTTTTCTATCCGCAACCGGATTGAAAACCAACCCGTCGTCCCCTTTAATGACGGAGATTTTTTCCGCCCCGTCGAAGTCACCCCTGAGAATATCCTCCGCCAGAGGGTCTTCAAGGTATCGTTGCACCGCCCGCCTCAAGGGCCGGGCCCCCATGGCTTGGTCGAATCCTTTTTCAAGCAAGAATTCCTGCGCATCCCCATTCAGCACCAGATGAATGCCTTTTTGATCAAGGCGTGCCGTCACTTTTCTGATTTCCAACTCCAGAATGCGGACCATTTCCGGACGGTCAAACTGGCGGAATACCACGATCTCATCGATCCGGTTGAGAAACTCCGGCTTGAATAAACGCTTTACTTCATCCAGCATCCGCGCCTTCAAGGCTTCGTAATTCATTGCCGAACTCGACTCGGTAAAGCCAAGCCCCCCCTTACGGATAAAGTCCGAACCGAGATTGGTCGTCAAAATGATAACCGTATTCCTGAAATCGACATGCCGCCCAGCACTGTCCGTAAGACGCCCCTCCTCCATGATCTGCAACAACATATGCATGACATCCGGATGAGCCTTCTCAATCTCATCAAACAGGATAACGGAATAGGGACGCCGCCGCACTTTTTCAGTCAGTTGCCCTCCTTCCTCGTACCCCACATATCCCGGCGGAGATCCAACCAGGCGCGAAACCGTGAATTTCTCCATATATTCCGACATATCCAATTGAATCAGCGCATCGGCATCATCAAACATAAATTCAGCCAGTGTCTTGGCCAGAAGCGTTTTCCCAACACCGGTAGGCCCCAGGAATACAAACGATCCAATCGGCCGCCGGGGATCCTTGAGATCAGCCCGGGACCGGCGCAATGCCTTGGAGATGGTCACAATGCCTTCCCTCTGCCCGATCACCGTCTTCTCCAATTCCTCTTCCATACGGAGCAGCCGGGCGAGTTCCTGCCCTTCCATCTTTTTCAGGGGAACCCCGGTCCACTTGGAAATCACCGCCATCACCTCTTCCTCGGTGACCTTGACTTTTTTCTTCTTGGCGATCTCCTGCCACTTCTTCACGCTGGCATCCAACGCTTCCCTTTCGCGCCGTTCAAGATCCCTCAACCGGGCGGCATCCTCGAACTTCTGCCCTTTGATCGCCGCCTCTTTTTCGATCCGGATCTTCTCAATGGCGGCCTCTTTCCGGCGCAGCTCGGGAGATCGGGTAGTGGCGGTAATCCGGGCCCGGGCCCCCGCCTCATCAATCGTATCGATCGCCTTGTCAGGCAGGTGCCGTCCCGACAGGTAACGATCTGTCAAACGCGCCGCGGCCTCAATGGCTTCATCCGTGATTTTGACATTGTGATGCTCCTCATATTTGTGCCGGATCCCCTTGAGAATTCGTATGGCATCCTCCACACTCGGCTCGTTAACCTGGATCGTCTGGAAACGCCGCTCCAAAGCCCCGTCTTTCTCGATATATTTCCGGTATTCGTTCAATGTTGTGGCCCCCACACACTGAAGTTCGCCCCGCGCCAGCGCCGGCTTGATAATATTCGAGGCATCCAACGTCCCTTCGGCGGATCCCGCGCCGACGATGGTATGGATCTCATCAACAAAGAGGATCACATTACCTGTGCGCTTGATCTCCTCCATAACCGCCTTGATACGTTCTTCAAACTGGCCCCTGTATTTCGTCCCGGCAATCATCAAGGCCAGATCGAGTGCGATCACACGTTTATTCCGGAGAATATCGGGGACCAGGCCGCTGATAATGACCTGAGCCAAGCCTTCCACAATAGCCGTTTTGCCGACGCCCGCCTCACCCAGAAGAACCGCATTATTTTTGGTCCGGCGGCAAAGGATCTGGATGCATCTCTCCAACTCCGATTCACGGCCGATCATCGGGTCTAAAGCCCCTTTCCGGGCGAGTTCCGTCAGGTCACGCCCGAAGGCATTCAGGGCGGGCGTCTTGGGTTTATCGCCCGCTTCCTGTTTGGTTTGTTTCGCCGCAGGCTCAGCAGGTTCAGCCTCCTCACCCGGCTCGTAATTTGGATCCAGCTCTTTCATTACCTCAATTCGAGTGGTATCCAAATCCACATTAAGAGCCCGGAGCACCTGTGAGGCAACCCCTTCTCCCTCACGTAACAGTCCCAGCAGAATGTGTTCGGTTCCCACATAGGTATGATGGAGCGCTCGGGCCTCCGCCGTTGCCAATTGCAACACTTTTTTGGCGCGTGGCGTGAAAGGGACGTTCCCGACCGTCTTGGTTTCCGGCCCCTGTCCAACCACCTTTTCAACCTCAAGGCGCAACGCCTCCAACGAGATGCCCATCCGTTCAAGCACCGTCACCGCCACACCCTGCCCAAGGGCCACAAGCCCGAGCAAGAGGTGCTCCGTTCCCACATAGGAATGATTAAATCGGTCCGCCTCTGTCCGGGCAATCTGGATTACCTGTTTGGCCCGCGGCGTATAGTTTCCTGCATTATCCATAGGTCATATTTCCCACTAAAATCGGCTCGTACCAATTAAAAGGACGCCTGCCGAACCGTTTCTCTCACTAGCCGGGCTCGCACATAATCCCGCTCATCCGGCGGAATAAGACGCCCTTCTGATTTCTGCAAATGGCCCGGCATTGAATAGAGGACTAACCGGTTCACATCTGCAACCCGCAACCCTTTTAAGATACCAAGTTCGCATCCGAAACGCAATGCCGACAACATATCCAACGCCTCACGCGAATTCAAAACCCGGGCGTGAGACAAAATCCCATAGGCACGTCCCACGTAATCCTCAATGTGTGCCCCGCGTTTTTCCCGGAGGCGGATCCGGGCATTGGCTTCATGCTGCGCCACCTCCGCCACAATTTGCTCCAATCGGGTAATGATGACCTGTTCAGACTCGCCTAGTGTCATCTGGTTGGAAATCTGAAACATATTACCGGAAGCCTCGGTCCCCTCCCCCTCCAGACCCCGCACGGCTAAACCGATTTTCGTCAAACCCTTGATAATGGGATCGATTTCATTGATCAGCCTCAGCCCGGGGACATGCAACATGGCACTGGCCCGTAGTCCGGTTCCCACATTCGTCGGACAAGCGGTCAGGTATCCCAAGGAAGGCGAAAAAGCAAACCGGATATGTTGTTCGAGTTGTGAATCCAAAGCAGTGATTTCCGCCCATAATTCCTGCAACTGCATCCCGGGGCGCAGCGCCTGCAGGCGCAGATGATCCTCCTCATTCACCATCACGCTGAGTTGCTCGTCAGCCCGAATCACCACCCCGCTTCCCTGCGCCTTTTGTGCCAGGTCATTACTGATCAGGTGGCGCTCCCGCAGTACATCACGATCAACCGCATTCAGTGAAGCCATGTCCACTGACAGACAAGGCGATAGCCCGGCGATCATTGGAAGCATTTCCCATACCTGTTTCTGAATTCGGACGCACTCCTCATCCCCAGCCCAACCCGGAAATGCCAATCCGTCGATATTTCGCGCCAATCTGATCCTGCTGCTGACAATGATCTCGGGAATCCCTTCCGAAGCCAGCCAGGCGGCAGGTCTGTGAACAAAGTCATCCAGCTGCATTGCCAGCCTCCCGGATCCGATCCCTTAAAAAAGCAGCCTCTTCATACTTTTCAGCTCGAATCGCCTCTTCCAATTGTTTGTGCAATTCGGAGAAAAGCGAGGATTTTTCGATGGTTGCCTTGAAGGCATCGGGGATTTTTCCCTTATGCTGCGTTCCCTTGTGCATGGCGGCTAACATGGGCCCCAGTTCATCGGCAAACGCCTCATAGCAATGCGAGCAACCCAGACGGGCGGTCTTTTTGAAATCACAATCCCTCATGTGACAATGCGGACAACGCTTCGTCGAGGAGGCCCCGTTTTCCTGGGGACCCGCGCCCAATGACCCCAACCCGAAAAGAATTTCCGGAATCGACATCACATTCTGCACATTCATGCCACTTTCCTCAGCACACCCCTCACAAAGATGCAGCTCTTTGGGCTGATTATTTACAACCTGCTTGAGATGGATCGTGGCCTCATTTTGCTGACAACATTCGCAAAGCATACATTCTCCTTGGCTGCCGGGTCTTGTACCGTCCCCCCCCGCTTCAGTCAATGGTTTTTGCCGCAAAAAAAGCAATGCATGACCGTTGACATACCACGATGCCTGGGATATTATTTGATCGTAATAGGTGTTAGGGGTTTCCATTAAGCACAAAGGGGCAGGATTAAAAAATGAAAAATTTGATCAAAATATTCATGTTAGCAGCTTGCGCAATGCCTAGCGTATTATTAGCAGAAACAATACCCTATTCTAATACTTTTGAGACGGCAAACTTCTACGGCGAATCAATATTTGCTAATTCCTCATACAGTAACACATGGACAAGCGATGGGCAGGCTACCGCCATTATCACGAACATTGTTTATTCAAACAGTTTGAATACCGTCTTTATCCCGTACCCGATAGATCCTGCGGTCGCACCCCATGCGAGTGTCTTGAGCTTTACCGACGGGACCCTAACCAATGCAGCTGACGGTACCGGGCAACCACTAGTATATGTCGACCTCATGGTGCAGCCCACCCTTCAAGCAACCGAGGATCTAGCATCGGCATCCGCTTTAGCCGGCTCCCAATTTGCAGTTGCTTTCACCACGAATGGCGTTGCGGTATGGCATGGTGTCCAGTCGACAGATTGGGTAACAGACACTCAGCGTTGGGATGTTTTAAATGCTCCCTCTGGCAGTACGCCTGTTTCCTCCGGAAAATGGTGCCGTCTCACTATTAGTCTTAATTATCAGATCGATTACGATGGCTTTGGCTCATACAACCCCATGTTTCAGGTCAAGATTGATGGACAGCCCCTGACCTCCCCCTTTGGCTACGTTGGCCCCTCTCGGACTAACGCCACAAACGGGTCATGGCTACCTATGACCTCCTTCGCATACGCGCAAATGTCCGCCCTGATCCTAAAAGGAAACGGCAAGATCGATGATCTTGTTGTCAATACAAGTTCAACGACTGACTACGTGACCCCGACAAACTTCGTCCCCTATGGCTGGCTGACCTTCACGGGTGTTGTAACCAACGGTGCCCCTGAAAGCGTATTGAATGCTGCTGAATATGGCGATGCTGATGGGGACGGTATGCTCAATTGGCAGGAATTTATTGCCGGTACGGATCCCACCAATAGCGCATCAAAGTTTATGATCGTCAGTCAAGTGGTCAGTAATGGAAAACCCTACGTTAGCTGGCTGAGCAGCGTAAACGCCAGGGCACCCTATCGGATTGAGTCGTCGACTAATCTCTCTAACGGCACATGGGTTGACCAAGCGGCAACCACAGCCAATGGAACAGGGACTAATGTTTGGGCCCCGCCTACAGCGCCTACAAATAGGGCAACCTTCTATCGTTTACAGATACGGTAGTCCCGGTTATACGCAGACAACAAAAAAGCCGCCTAATATTGGCGGCTTTTTTGTTGTCGCCCCTGCTATCGGATTAGTGCTTGAAACAACGCTGACCAGTAAACACCATGGCGGCCCCCGCCTCATTACAAGCTTCAATGACTTCAAAGTCGCGCTCTGACCCGCCCGGCTGAATCACAGCCGTAATCCCCTCACGCAAGCCGACATCGACTCCATCCCTAAACGGGAAAAACGCATCAGACACCATACAGGCCCCCACCAAGCCACCTTTTGCCAGATGGGTCTCTTCGTCAATCGCCTGACGCTGACCGATATTATCCAGGTTATTGTAAGGCACTCCATGTCGTTCCCAGCAGATCCGATCAGCATAATTGCGATACGCCTTGTCTCTGGCGTACTGGGCCATCCCGACCCGATCCTGGCCACCTGCTCCAATGCTAACGGTAACGCCCTCTTTAACGTAGAGCACAGAATTACTGGTCACCCCGCACTCAATCAGCCAGCCAAATAACAAATCAGAATATTCCTGCGCCGAAGGCAACCGGTTAATCTTGTATTCTTTCCCCTTGTACTGCACTTGTGCCGGCAACAAATCGGTTATCGTCTTTGTCTGCGGGACAAAGGACGTCTGGACCACCAACCCGCCATCCATGAGGGATTTCATGTCCACAACAACACCGCCAGCAAATTCCTGGAGTCGAGCCATGTTTTCAATCCGCATCACACGCAAATTTTTCTTCTTACCAAAGATCTCCATCACGCCAGCCTCAAATTCAGGTGCAATCACTACTTCAGCATATTGATTGGCGATTAATTCTGCCGTTGCCCGATCGACCGGCCGGTTCAAGGCAATGGCACCCCCGAAGGCAGCCACTCGATCCGCACTATTGGCTTTCCGGTAGGCTTCCGCCAACGAAGCCGCCCTTGCCGCACCACAGGGATTGTTGTGCTTGACGATAACGGCACAGGGCTCGTCCATCAAATAGCGCAAAATATTCAAGGCATTATCGGCGTCGGTAATATTCGTCTTCCCGGGATGTTTTCCGGATTGCAGGAGTTCCACATCCGAAGCCAGATAACGCCCCGCCTGCAGGCATTTCACATTGCCCAGTTGCAAATTCCCTCCTACCAACTTGTAAAGCGCCGCTTCCTGTCCCGGGTTTTCGCCATAGCGCAACCCTTTCCGCACCCCATCAATCTGCCATGCCGTTTTCTCGTAACTCAACGTTTGCCGCGCGCCTTCATCATCAATGAAACTTATCTCCATCAGGGGAGTAAAATGATCATCCATAATGGTTTTATAGGCCGACTTCAAATCTGTAGCTGCCATGCAAGATCCCTTTCCATATCTATTAGACCAATGAATCACTACCAAAGACAGGGAGAACAAATTACAGAACTTGTCTGCGGAACTCAAAGCATTTTGACGGATGTCATCGGATGTGGTAATAAAAACTAAACAAGAGGAGATGACCGTGAGCCTGATAGAAGAAGCCCTTCGTAAACAACGGGAAGAAAACGAAAAATCGGGGGGGCCCCCACCTCTCCCATCGCCCTTGACCGACGCCCCGTCAGGGCCACCTGCCTCGGAAGAGCTGCCTCGTCGCCCTTGGGCCCTACTGGCAGGCATCGTAGGAGGAGGAGTTCTTGCCATCCTGTTTATCATCTGGCTTTTGGTATATGGACTGGGCCTTTGGACTGGGAAAACCGCTAACTCCGCGATAAAGGGCTTCGTCTCCACTAATTCCGCTGTATCCGTTTCGCTCCTCCTCGCGCACACTAATGATGCTGCCAAAACCGTCATCAACCCTCCCCGGCAGTCAAATTCTGTACCCGTAGCAGGTACTTCCATTCCTCCCCCGCCTTTGAAATCGGCTTTACCATCTGCTCAGCCCCCACCCACCCAGCCGCTGCCGGAGCCCCAGTCAACACAGGTTTTGCCTATCCAAGATAAAACAACTCCCGTCAAGGCCATTTCTACATCTGCCCCCCCTGCCAAACTTGTCATGCCGGTGGTGTGGCCAAAACTAACAGTCTCAGGGATTATCGGGAGCACCAAAAGCGGGCGAAGTGCGGTCATCTTGAATGGTCAAATGCTGAGCCCGGGCGAAACCATAGAAGGCATCACCATCGAGTTGATCGAAAAACAGAAGGTGAAATTAAAATACAGCGGAGAGGTGAAAATTCTCGCCGTGGGCGCAACTACGGAGTAGCGGTTCCCGCCGACACCGGGGAACCTTTCTTGGCGAAATGGTCCATCACCGAATCAAAATTCTCAGGGGTGGTCAAATAAAAATGGCACCGGTGCCCGATTAATGCTTGCACCTTTTGACGAAGTGTCTTGTTGTAGGGATTCAATAAAACAACAAGGACATCGTTTCCCATCAGCTCAAAGGGAATCACTCCGCACCGGATCATGAACTCACGGGACAGAAGACTCGAAACCGTATCCGGGATTTCGAATAAGGACAGAGGGATGATCGATACGCCGGAATCCCGGGCTGCAAAAGCCATAATTCGATCCAAGCCCCTGTGCCCTCGATCATGAAGCGTGTGCAGAACCGAAACCGTCACCAGTTTGTCACTGGTGGAAACCAGACTCAAATCCTGTGCCACCACGGCATATTCTTCCTGAGTCAACTCCCCCGCCTGAAACAGTGTCCAGGCGAACGAGAGCTCCGAAGCCACATAAGCATTACGGCCTTCAGACTCATCATCCTTTTGAGTTTCCAACAGTGCGGGCTCTTCCGACAAATCAAATTGCTTTGCCTGTGGCTTACCGGTGTTCAGGAATTCATCGAGTCTCGCCCCCGCATCCTTCGCGATCGGATCGGTTGCGGCAAAATGCAGGAAGCGCTCACGCAAAAAATCCGCCGCGTCCCGGTCATTTTCCTCAATGACTACATTTGCCAACCGTGTCAGATATTCCCGGGCACGGGACAAATCGCCCACCTGCTCATAAGCATGGGATAATGCTTCAAGCGAAACCCTGTCATTGGGGATGGTTTCCACAATCTGCTCAAAGGCAGCTATGGCACTCCATACCTGACTTTCCAGATCTGCCTGCTGATGACTTTCATCCTTACCCGCCATAACATCCAACCCTCTCTAAATTCAAGTTAGATGATTTATTTCAAATTGTCGAGATCCTATACACTCAGGGCAATGTATCGAATTGCGCTTGATTAAGAGTTCCACATCTTACCCTTTTCTGTTTAGATGCTGCTCATTCTAGTGAATGGAAGCAGGGCATATTCATGGCAAAATCACTTATTGGATTGCTGGCATTGACAGGTACAGCCATATTTGCCACCACCACCGTACTTCAATACCGTGAAAATGTCCTCCTCCACACTCAACTGGCAAAACTGCAAAAAGCCCAGCTGGATGAGCCTTTACCCACGGAAAATGGTCCGACAGAGTTGATCACCGCTGCAAAACCAGCCCCTCCTGGAGTACAGACCGGAGCTGTTTCGCGCAAAACCGCTTCCCACCCAACTCCGGATAGTTCCAAAGGATGCCCCTTCGCAGAAATTGCCGAACGAATTCAGGTACTTTCCCAGAAAGCGGCCTCGCACCAGGCAATGGATTGGCAAAAGATCATTTCAGATGTACGAGTGGAAGACATTCCCCGTGTCATGGCGTTGATCGAAAAAGAGCCCCAGCGATCGGTCCGCGATTCAGGCCGGTATCAGCTTCTCCGCCGCTGGGCGGAAAGCGATCCCGTCGCCGCCATCGCTTACGCTGCCGCCATGAAGGGGAAAAGTGTTCACGATAATGCAATTTATACGGTTATCGGCATTTGGAGCATGAATGACCCGGCAGCGGCGGAAGCCTGGGTTAGAACCCTCCCGACAGGACTCCTTCGCGATCAAGCCATGAATTCGGTTATTGGCGGATTGGCGGACAAAAACCCGCAAGTCGCCTTTGACCTATTCAAAAATTTATCCAAGCACCAGCGCCAGACAGGAGGGGTGGCCTACCAGATTTTTTCCAGTTGGGGCCGGCTCGATCCAGCTACAGCCATTATCAAAGCCGGTGAATTAACTGGTCAGCAACGCAATCAGGCCTTTCAATCCATTGCCTCCGCCTGGGGCGGCAAGGATCCACAGGCGGCTCTCGTATGGGCAAACTCACTGCCAATGAGTCAGCAAAAAAACGGAGTCATTACGTCCATCCTTTCGCAGTGGGCCGACACGAATCCTCAGCAAGCCGCCCAGTTCGCCAGTACTCTGCCACCCGGGGAATCACGTAATAACGCCATCCGCTCTATTGCAAGCTACTGGGGAAACAGTGACCTTACCGCCGCCCTGGTCTGGGCAAGGGAATTACCTGAGGGGACCGCCAAAGATAATGCCATGAACCAACTCTGCAATCAGTGGGCACAGACTGATCCCAAAGCGGCGGTCGATTACGCCCAGAGCCTCCACTCTGGGGGCAAGAAAACGCAGTTGCTGGGCATGGCGCTCAGCCAATGGGCGCAAAATGACTCTCAAGCCGCTTACAGTTTTCTGCAGACCCTCCCAATGGGAACGGAACGCAATAACATGATCCAAGCCGTGGTCCAGCAACTCTCCTGGCAAGACCCCAAAATGGCAATGGCCTTCGCCGCATCACTTCCGCCTGGCCCGCTGCAAATAAGAGCCATTAGCCCGGCGCTGAGCAGCCTCGCCAATACCGATCCGGCAGCCGCACTTGAAATGTATGCATCCCTTCCCGAGGGCTCAGCAAAACGGAATGCCCTGCAAAGTCTCAGTTGGTCATTGGGGCAATCTGACCCGAAAGCAACCGCCAAATTTGCGGAGACACTTCCGCCCGGCCGCGCCCGTTCCGAATTCATCACTAATCTCGCCAATACCTGGGCAAATTCAGACATCACTGGAGCACTGGAATGGGTGCAGCAACTCCCCGATGAAAAACTGGTTCAGGATGCACTCGCCCGAGTCGTCCCCCAGTGGGCTCAAAATGACGCCCAAAGCGCCATGGCGTTCGTACAAAACAGACCGGAGGGAAAATCAAAAACCGCCATGTTGAATAGTATTGCCAACAGCATGGCGATGGCAGATCCCAAGACCGCATTGGCTTATGTCAACCAACTACCGGAAGGCGACGCACGAAATGCCTTCGTCGAGGGACTCGCCTCCGGAATGGCCCGGAATTCACCTGAGGAGGCCGCCGATTTTGTTGCCAGCCAACCGGCGGGGCCTTCGCAAAACCGTGCCGCCCAGGCTGTCGTATCCCAATGGGCCTCTACCGATCCCCAGGCCGCAGCAGCCTGGGTGAACGGCTTTCCCGCCGGCGAAACGCGGGATAACGCGCTCCAGCAGGTAACCTCTAGCTGGGCCTATAACGATCCTCCCGCCGCCAGCCAATGGCTAGCTTCGTTACCCGCCGACAAATCCCGTGAACGCCTGGTGCAATCCTTCATCAGCAGCACAACTTATGAATATCCCAGCATGGCGGCAGCCTGGGCGGAAACCGTCGCAGACACCAACCAGCGCCTCTATACTATTGAAAATGTTGGCCGGGCCTGGCTCCAGTCCGACCGGATAGCTGCAGAAAAATGGATTAATCAAACGTCGCTCCCCGACGATAAAAAACGGCAACTACTCAAGCAGTAAACCACTAAGGTGGCGTTCGCCGTCCTCGGTGAACGCATTGACCTTTGGTGAGCACCTTACGGACCTGCCGCCACCGGGACGTCGGCGGCCACCTGTGCTCCGCTCTTAACCCATACCCGACCATGGCGCTCTTCGATCAACTATGGCTCCCTTTTAACCCACCAGCGGTGCAAGCGCCCCCCTATAAACTGGCCTATAAAAAATGAACCGATCATCACCGGGAAGGTGCTGAGATGCCACCCCAGATGGGAAACCAACCTGAGGGCAATCACAATGGGAACTGGCACATGGATCGCCAGAATCCAGGCCAGCGAGAACCTTCTGGAGTTATCGCGCCACCACCCGAACGGGATATTGATCACCAATACCGCAACGGCGACCTCTGCCAGATGTCGTACGAAGTCAGCCGTCATAAGGGAGTTTTATTCAGTTGTAATTTGCTGTGCCGATGGCCATAAGTAAAATAGATTACCAAGCCCAATGCCATCCACAGCACCAACCGGATCCAGGTATCCCGCGGTAACGCCACCATCTGGGCTCCAGCAAAGACAATCCCCAGGATGGGCACCAGCGGCACCCAGGGCGTCCGGAAAGGACGGGGCAGTTCAGGCTTGGTAATCCGCATTACCCAGATCCCCCCGCAGACCATGGCAAAAGCCAATAACGCTCCAATCGAGACCAGTTCCCCCAGAAAGCCGATCGGGAATATTGCAGCCATGAGCAGCGATACCACTCCTGTAATTGTCGTGGCCAGCCAGGGCGTTTTGAATCGTGGGTGAATGGCGCCAAACTTCGCCGGGAGCAACCCATCACGCGACATGGAGTAAAAAATCCGGGACTGTCCCAGCATCAGCACCAGCACCACTGAACTCAATCCCGCGATGGCACCCAACTTGACCAACGGACGCAACCAGGCTAAAGCCGGCCCTGCGGCATCAATACCGACGGCCATGGGATGCGGCACATTCAATTGCTTGTAAGGGACCAGCCCGGTAAGCACAATCGCCACCGCCACATAAAGGACCGCACAAATCCCCAATGAAACCATGATCCCGATCGGAACATCCCGCTGAGGACGACGTGCTTCCTGAGCGGCTGTCGATACAGCATCAAATCCAATATAGGCGAAGAAAACCACAGCCGACCCTCGCATCACTCCGCTCCACCCGTATTCACCGAAAACCCCGGTATTCGCCGGGATGAAAGGGGTGAGATTCTCAAGCTTGATGTAGTGCATCCCCAGAAAGATAAACAAAAGGATGACCGTGCCTTTAACAATGACAATGACATTGTTAAAATTCGCCGACTCCTTGATGCCAATCACCAGTAGCGCCGTCACCACCGCGATAATCAGAACTGCCGGGAGGTTGAACCACGCGCCCGTCAACTGGAGACCCGCGTGGGGCGTGTAAGAAAAAGGCGCATTGCAAAGGGCTGAGGGCAGGGTGATGCCGCAGTCGTTAAGAAAGCTCACCACATAGCCTGACCATCCTACCGCCACCGTTGACGCGCCAAAAAGGTACTCAAGAATCAGATCCCAGCCGATAATCCAGGCGAAGACCTCGCCCAGCGTCGCATAGGAATACGTATAGGCACTGCCCGCCACAGGAATCATGGAGGCAAATTCACTGTAGCATAACCCGGCAAAGGCACAGGCCAAACCTGAAACCACAAATGACAAGGCAATGGCCGGCCCTGCATAATTGGCGGCAGCCTGCCCCGTCAGAACAAAGATCCCGGCACCGATCACCCCACCGATTCCCAACAGGGTTAAATGCCATGCCCCCAGTACCCGGGGCATCTGATGTTCGGCATTCTCGACATCCCCAATAATCTGCGCCTGCGACTTCGTCTTAATAAACCGTCTCATGGCTCGCTCCTCTCCATTCCGGATTCCCCACTCCGTACTCCCCGCTCCCCGCTCGAAACTTCTTCTTCCACCGGCTCCAATACCCAACGCTTGTTATACCAGAACCATTGCTCTGGCTGAGTCATGATCGCTTCTGAAACGATATCCATAACTTTTTGACTCATCTGCTGGATATCGGACTCTTTATCCAAATTGGGATCTGACCACACCGGCGGATAGACGTGTGCCACATGCTTGTCCCACCCCACCCTCGTTACAATGACCGGGAAAATCGGCACATTGGCATGCCGTGCAAACATAGCCATGCCACCGCCAATATTGGCTTCCTTTCCGAGGAACCTGACTTTGACCGCCTCGGTTCTCATCCGCACATCTGGCAAAATGGCCAGCATCTGGCCCGCCTTCAGCCGCCGGATAATATCCTTCAAGGTGGAGGCCCCTCGCATGAGAATGGGCATTCCGGATTTTTCACGTGTGGTATTTAGGTAATGGTCGAAAAGGGGATTCCGCTGCTTACCGGCCACGGAAAAAAAAGAAATGCCCCGCAACGTCATGGCCCGTCCCGGCAATTCCCATGCCCCCATGTGCGGCAAGGCAAAAACGCCCCCTCGCCCGGTCTCATGATGCGTCTGCAAAAACTTGATAGACTGTTCGTAGTCCGAAATTTTGTTTAATTGCGTCTGGGTGATATAAGGTGTCCGCATAATATCCACTGCGGTAAACATGACGTTACGCAGGGATAACCAAGCAATCCGCCGCCTCTCGCGCGGGGCAAATCGATCCCCGAACACCTCCCGGATACGCCGATCCGCCTCAGCCCGGCGAAACCGCAACACATGAAACGCCAGCCAGGCCCATTTCCAACCCACGAACAACGCCAGGCGATAGGGCAACACATTTACAAGACCGGCAATCGCCCTGATAAACGCGTATTCGATAATATGTTTTACCCGATATTTCATTGTTACTGCCAACTGCTTACTGCCTACTGTTTACTGCTTTGCGTCCTGCGGTAAATTTGCGCGCAAATCGAAAGAAAGGGCTCGGCTGCATTTCAATGGCATGAACCGGACACATCTCGTGACAGCAACAGCAGGCTATACATTTATCAGAGGTCAATACCGGTTGATGCCCTTTCTCAATTGACAGGGCTTTGGCAGGACAGGCTTTCACACATTTACCGCAGAATATGCAGTTGGAGAGGAAACGGGGCCGATGCCAGATATACGGCTCCACCAATTTGATCACCCACCGCGGGACATATTGAATCGGTACGGTTGCCGGCAGGCGGTACTCTCGGGGTCGCAAGGCGTGGATCAGGGCATCCCCGCCAACGTCAATCTGACTCCAGTCCTGTAAACCGAACCCAGCTTGTCGCGCCAGATCAAGATGAACAATATTGCGGGGCTCCAACCCCAACGTCCGGCAGAGCACGACATCCAACGCAATGGCATCACCCGATGCGGCTAGAAATCCCAGTTTAATGGGCGCCCCTGAGGAGGGCCCGTTCCCTTCCATGCCCAATACCCCATCCGCAACCGCCAATACCGGTTTTACCCGGCGATAGATCGCCACCAGTAATTTGGCAAAGTCCTGTGGATAAGGGTACGTCTTGTGAAAAGACGTTTTCTGAAGACCCGGCACCGTACCGTACAAGTTCTTCATCGCTCCGGTCAGCCCTGTCAGAACATGGGTTTTAACCTTGGGAACCGTAATAACCGCATCGGCTTCCAGCACCGGGGTCGCGAGGGTGAAGCGAATCCCATCCTCCTCAAAACTTTTAGAGCCCGCCTTCTCCAGATTCACCAGAGGAACATTCTCCTCACGGCAGACCCTCTCCATGCCGGTCCGCTCCCACACCCGACGCAAATCAGCCACAAATGCCGGGCTATCCGCCACCCATGGAGTGGCACCCGTCGCCTTAACCATCCGGATCAAGGCTCGCACCACCTCCGGATGGGTGGTCACGGCGTCTTCCGGAACATGATCAGAAAGAAGGTTGGGTTTAATCAGGATCGATTGCCCCGGTTTGACAAACTGCCCCATCCCCCCAAGCCCATCCATCAAACGCGATAAAGCAGTGGGGACCGAAAGATAATCCGTACAGTTGACCAAATTTACAGACTGACGCATGTAACAGAAAGGTAACGTGTTGGGGGATTACGCTCAAGAGGAAAGGGAGGGAATACCGGCAATACCGACCAGTAAGGCGCCCGGCGACTCAGAGTCTATTACTGTGCCCTGAGCCAAGTCCGCGTTCCGTGAAAGATTCCATAGAAACCGCGAACCTTCAACTTTCCGTCCTCCACCCAGACCTCCCCACGGTAGATCATTCCATCATTGGGATCCAGCAGGCTGCCATCCATATATCGGTCACCTTTCAAGACAAGGTTCTTCATGATAACCAACCCGATGATCGGCTTGTCTTTGTCGGCACCTGAACATTCCGAACAGATAAGAGGATTGCCTTTGCTGTCATTGGGTTCAGGCAGGCTCACGATCTTGCCGAAGAGTTTACCGCCCTCCATATACAATTCAACCTGGGACGTCACTTTGCCAGTCTTCTCGTCAATCGTATTCCATTTGCCAAGCGGCGACTCAGCAGCCAGACCGAGGCCGGCACATGAACATAACGCCAGAATAACCAGTAACGACCATCGTTTCATAGGTCCATAGTCCCTTTCCTTCGGCAAAAAAAGGCGTCCGGTTTGACCCGGGCGCCTTCGCATCACCTCGCTGAGAATTTATCACTTCACCAGCTTGCGGACTTCTTCAAGTTGCCCGGCGCTGCCGAGTTTCTCGTTCTTCGCTGCGATGAACTTCGCGTATTCCTTCATAAAGACCTTGCCCGGAGGACGAAGGTCGAAGTTCTTGGGATCAGTCTTGAACGACTCACGGTGCACGCGGCACCAGACCAGACGACCATCGGTATCAATGTTGATCTTGGTCACACCAAGCTGGGCGGCACGCTTGAATTCGTCCGCGTTGACACCCTTGGCGCCACTGATCTGGCCACCGGCGGCATTGATACGGGCCACTTCGTCCTGCGGCACCGAACTGGAGCCATGCATGACGAGCGGGAAATTCGGAAGACGCTTCTGGATCTCCGACAACACATCAAAGTGGAGCCCTTGTGAGCCGCTGAACTTGAATGCGCCGTGGCTGGTGCCGATGGCACAGGCCAGACTGTCACAACCACTCTTCTTGACAAACTCTTCCGCTTGGGAAGGATTCGTCAGCTTGGCATCGGCCTCAGCCACAGAGACGTGCTCTTCCACGCCACCGAGTTTGCCGAGTTCGGCTTCGACAGAAATACCCTTGGCATGCGCCGCATCGACCACGCGCTTGGTGATTTCGATGTTCTTCTCGAACGGCTCCGCGCTGGCGTCAATCATGACCGAGCTGTAGAAACCACTCTTGATGCAGTCCATACAGGTCGCTTCGTCACCGTGGTCCAGATGCACGGCAAAGATCGCGGTCGGGAAAATTTCATCCGCCGCGCGAATCATGGCTTCCAGCATGGCCTTGTTGGTATAGTCACGCGCGCCCTTTGACAACTGAATGATGAAGGGAGCCTTGCTGTCAATGTTTCCATTGAACAAGCCCATCGTCTGTTCCAAATTATTGATATTGTAGGCGCCAATGGCATATTTGCCATAGGCATGCTTGAATAACTGCTTGGTCGATACAATCATGGTTTTCTCCTTAATGAAGCCTTACGGCCTGTTGAAAGGGCACATACTTTACGGAGGAACCGCCGCACGTCAATAATAATTGTTAAAAAATAAACGCAAAATCACACCCGTTTATGCTTCCATCGTCCGGTTATAAACCACAATGCCACCATCGAGCCATTGACCAGAATGGCAATGCCGACGGACCACCAGATTCCATTTGTTGGTGGCGTCATGTGGCGCGCCAGAATAATGGCCAGCGGAATCTGCACCCCCCACAACCCCACGATCGTCGTAATCATCGGGGCGATCGTATCCCCTGCCCCTTGTAGCGCACGGCCCAACACAATGGAAAGAGCGGCAAAAATATGGAAGAAGGAGGCAATCCGCAAATAACTGGATCCCATCTTGACCACCTCCGGTGCAGGATCAAATAACCGGATCAGTGGCGCGGCAAAGACAGTCAGGAAGATTGCCATCATCAACATCAGAACGGCATCCAGGCCGGTGGCCATCCACGCCACCCGCTGGGCGCGATCCGGTCGGTTAGCGCCCAGATTCTGACCGACTATCGCGCCCGCCGCATTCCCCAGCACAAAGGCCGGCATCAACGCCATCATGTGGAACCGGACGCCGATCCCGTAGGCCGCCACGGCAACCGTCCCATATTTTGCCACAATCCACATCAATACGACGCTCATCAGGCTGCGGGATAACATCTGTCCCGAACTGGGAATGCCGACTTTCATGATGCGCCAGATCGGCTCGAACCGTAATCGCCAGGCCGCCAAGCCCACCGTGACCCCGCTTTTGCCGCGAGACAAGGCGCGCAAGACCACCACCATGGCCACCGTCTGGGCCAGCACCATGGCCAGCGCCGCCCCTTCCACGCCCATACGAGGTACGCCCAATAACCCGAAAATAAAAATGGGGTCCAAAATGATATTGAGTACCGTTGCCAGCACCATGGCATACATCGGAATCACCGTGTTTCCCGAAGCTTGCAAAATACTGTTGCCGATAAAGAGAATAAAAACGGTGAAACATCCGAGAAATGAAATTTCCAGATATTGAGTGCCAAGGCGGGCTACTTCACCGGTGGCGCCCTGCCAGCGACAAATGTCACCAGCCCAATACCATCCCGCCAGACCGGCAATCACTCCACAGATCAAGGCCGCCAGCAGCGACTGCCCCCCCACCTCGGATGCTTCTGCCGGATTCCCGGCCCCCACACTCCGCGAAACAATGGCGATCGTACCGGTCGCCAATCCCATCACCACGGGAAAAAGCATCATCAGGATCGTCCCGCTCATGGCCAAAGCCGCCACGGAATCAGACCCGAGCCGCCCCACCCAAAACAAACCAATGACACTTTGCAGATTTTGCAGGGTGGTGCTTACAAACATGGGCCACGCCAACCCTAACAGTCCTGCCCAGACTGAGCCGGTGGTCAAGGATTGGACTTTGGGCGCATCGGCACTCATGATTCCTCGGGAGGCATGCCGCCAGATTGCCTCGCCTTCCAGAGCGTCTGACGCGCAATCCCCATAAGGATATTCACATCATCGGTAGTGAGTGGTGAGCGCGAGAAAATCCTGCGTACTCCCAGCATCATATGTTCGGCCTTCTGGTCATTCATGAAGCCCACCTCCATCAACATGTCATGCCACATCCTGAACATATGCTCACGGGTCTTGGTAGGACATTCCGGCGATTTTTCAACAGGAGGTTCAAACGTGCCGGACGCCACATACAACTCATAACAACAAATCAAAACGGCCTGGGAAAGGTTGAGCGAAGGATACTCAGGCGAGGTGGGAATCTGAATAAGGTTCGTGCAAATGGCCAGTTCCTCATTGGTCAAACCCCAATTCTCACGCCCAAAAACCAGGGCGACCTTGTTGACAGAAGCCGAGGCGAGAATTTCAGGCGCCCATTCCCGTGGCGTTTTCACATGCTGGCGGTATAACCCGGGGCGAACAGTTGTTCCCATCACAAGACCACAGTCACCCACTGCCTCTTCCAGGGTGGGGACCTCCGTGCGGCGTTCCAGGATGTCACCGGCGGCCACCGCCATCATTCTGGCCTCATTGTAGTCGAGCGTGTCGGCAGGGGATACCAGAGTCAGCTCGGAAAGCCCTGTATTCGCCATGGCCCGGCAAACCGACCCCACATTCCCGCCATACAAAGGCCCCACCAACACAATTCTAATGTTTCCCATGTTGTGTGGAGATTGCGAATATTATTGTATCGTCTTCTTGGTCAGCTTGATCAGAGCTTTCCACATCTTTTCCGGGCTCTCCTCAGAACTCAAGGCCTTGCGCGCCTCCGCGTCGGTAAAGGTTTCCGCCAAGCCCGCGAGCAACTTGAGATAAAATGCGCTGGCCGCTGTGGGGATGACCATGAAAAAGACTATTTTAGTCAATCCCTTATCATTTTCATCAAACTTGATGCCCTTTTGACTGATGCCCAGCCCCAGGGTGAGTCCCCCGCCCTCGACACCGCGGACATGCGGAAATGCCATGGAATGTTCCAAGGCGGTACTGACAATGGATTCGCGCTTCAGTGCTGCATCAATCAGTTTGTCCGCATTATCCACAACACCTTCGTGCTGCATCTTTTGGGCCAATTCACGAATCGCTTCATCACGCGTGGTCGCCGCCAGACGGGGAATCATCAACCCGGGTGACGAGAAACGCGCCACGCCCACTTTACGGGGCTCGGTATGTTTGGCGGCTTTACCCACGTTACGGGGCAAGCCTTCCTGGAAATAGAGGAGGCGGGTACAAATCGGGCATACCTGCAAATGATCCGAAACCTTCACCTGCTGCACGTGGCTGGTAGGTAATCGCATGCCACAGGCATTGCAGGCACCATTGGTCATGGGGGCAATAATAATGGAGTCACGTTTCTGCATACGCAACACCAAGGCTTGAATCTCAGGAGAGAGTTGGGCAGTCAGATCGTTGATCGCCGCCGTGAGTTCATCCAACCGATGTCCCCCACGGTGAGCCTTTTGCTCCGCGCGAATTAACGAAAGTTCCTGCAACTGGATTAAATGATTGATTTTTGGATGCATATATTTCTAAGAAAGTCCTTTCACCATCAAATCGGAAACCCCACAAAATTGTGAATCATTATGATCCATATTAGTATCGGTGTCAATGCAGGGGCGCGTGGATCTTCAGATGATGCAAGTCACGACCACGCCAGGCGAAATAAAGGGTTCCCACTAACCCGCAGAGAGTGGCGGCAGCGAAGTTTGCCACAGGGTTGATATTCCAGAAAAAACCCGCCGCCAGAGCCACCCCGGAAACGACCCCGTCCCGGATCAGATAATAAGTTCCAAATGTCGCGGCCTTGGCATGTTCCGGGGCAAGATCAAGGATGAGCGATTTTCGAGTCGGCTCGCCGAATTCCTTCAATCCCCGGATCACGAAAGCCACGATCAACAAGGGAAGCATGAGCGAGGGCTGGCCCAAATACCGCGGCAACCAACCGGCCAACCACAGGGTCATGGGGAAAAGCGTGAAAAAACAGAAGGTGATCACCACATAGGGCTTTTTCGTGCCCCGGTCGGCCAACCACGCCACCGGCAAATAAACAATCATAGCCGTCACCATTTCAATCGCGGTCAACCAGCCGAACCGGACTTCAGAAACCATCAGGTTGCGGCAAACCCAGACCGCCAGAAAAGCATACGGCAATTGTTCAGCAAAGCGCACGAACATATCGGCCACCAACAAAACCCGCAACTCAGGCGAGAAGTAACGCCATGACTCCCGCAATCGCGCCGGTTTCTGCAAGGCCGCCCCATCCTCCTTAACGAAACGCAAGATCAGCCAGACGGCAATCAGTGCCAACGCCATGGCTATGGCAAACGCCACGCGAATTGCCATGACGGTACCTGTATTCTCCCCATGCCGACGGACAAAGAAGACGATCAGGGCACCGCCCATCACCGGACCCAACGCCATCGGAATCCGCCGGGTCAGGGAATGAATGCTGACGCCCAGGGCGCGCCGGTTCTGCGGTACGCTTTTGGAAATCAGACTCATGACCGCCGGCAATGAGATCGCCGTCCAGGCGCCGAACAACAGGGCGCCCGCAAACACGGCCCACCAATAGGGAATCGCAATCACCAGGGCATAACCCAGCGCCGACATGATCGTGAATATGACCAGGGCCCGCCGATACCCGAACCGGTCACTCAACCACCCCCCAGGATAAGAATATAACGCTCCCACCAGATTTGTGAGCGCATTCAAAGCGCCAAACGCCACCGCACCTGCCCCCAGCGCCCCCAGATACAATGGCAGAAAGCGCTCGGCCAATTTCTCGCCCATCCCCACAAAAACCACCATGACCAACATAACCAACATGGAGGTACTGAACACACTTTTTGACTTGAAATCCTGATTCATCATGATGTTGTCCTCCCGCTGGAAGCAGGCCATCAAGATGCCTCAAATGTCAGTCCCTGTCAGCCCTTTTCATTTTTTGCCACCACTCTTGATATCAGAAACGCCGGCAAGCCCCAGCACCTCCCACGGGTACAAGGCACGCTTGAGACGCACCGCCTCCGAGCGCACATCACGAAGCAACTCCCGCGAGAAATTCTCCCCGGCGGGTAAACCATGCGTTTCCAGAAAATGCCTGACGGACCGGCTTCCGGAATGTTTCCCCAACACAAACTCAGAGGGTAGCCCCCCAACCTCCTCCGGCACAAAGGGCTGATAACTGGTCGGATCCGATAACAGCGCGTTACAGTGGATTCCTGATTCATGCAGAAATACACCATCCCCGACAATCGGCTGATCCACCGGAATGACCCGGCCTGCCGCAGCCGCCGTCATGCGGCTTAGTTGATACAATGAACTCGTATCAATGCCGCAGGACTCGTGACACCCATGCCTGCACGCCATCACAAACTCCTGAAGGCAGGCGTTACCAGCCCTTTCCCCCAGTCCGTTCACGGTCACGTTCACGCACTCGACTCCTGCATAGACCGCCGCCACCGAGTTCGCTGTGGCCATACCCAGATCATTATGGGCGTGAAAATCCAGACATAGATCGGGAAGCAGAGCCCGTACTCGCCGGATCATGTCCATGGTTCTGATGGGATCAAGAATCCCCACCGTGTCGGACAGACGTAAGCGGTCCGCCCCCGCCGCCGCAATCTCACTTCCGCACTCAAGCAGAAAATCAGGATCCGCCCGCGAGGCATCCTGTGCACCGGCCGAGACCCATTTGAAATATTGCTTGGCCTCATCCACCAGCTCACGAATCCCGTTAATCACCCAGTTGCGATCCCGCCCAAAGCTCCGCAGCAAAATATCAGACACAGGAAATGACAGGTGAATAATGTCAACATTGCATCCGCTGGAGGCAACCAAGGCCCCTCGATCCGCCGGACACCAGCAGGATAATTGACACGGCAACTCCATCGTGGCAATGCGGTTGATATCGACGATCTCTGCGGGGCCCATCACCGGGGTTCCCACCTCAAGTTCAGGCACCCCGATCCGCGCGAGATGTTTCGCGATTTCCATTTTATCCTCGCAGGAGAAAACCACTTTTGCCGCCTGTTCCCCGTCCCGTAGGGTCGTATCAACAACCCATACATGCTGGTCAGGCGCGGTAAAAGGTTTATTGAACGCGATCATGTCCGCACACTCCCTTGGTCAGATCAGGTAGGCATCAGCCGGTTTTCCCTGAGCCAACGCCTGAACAATATCTTCAACTGCATCCTCCGTGACAGAGCCGTACCACCAGCCCTCCGGATAGACAATCAGCACGGGACCTTTCTCACAGGCCTTGAGGCAACCCGTCGTGGAAACCATGACATTGTCCAACCCGCATTCTGACAAGGCTTCCTCAATCATGGGAAGCAGACTGGTCGCGCCTTTTTTGTGGCAAGCGCCTTGGGCGTCGCCCTTAACACGAAAACTTGAACACACGAGAATATGATGTTTTGGTTTTTGCATATGATTTCTCCTGATCTGTTATTTTTTCAGCCGCATCCCTGGCCGGTTCCCCGGCACTCCTTGCCACAACCGGCGAATCGCTTCTGGAGCGACACCGGTAAGTCCCTCCTGTCCAGGACATATTTCAAACTCTCCTCAATTAATCCTTCTGTCTGGATCACCTTCAGTCCGGAACGTTCCAATACGCGGCGGGGTGACGGCCCTACCCCACTGACCAACACGGCATGACAATCCTTCAAACTCTCCGCCAGTTCCAACCAACGATCCACCCCGGATCCAGGCGCCGGAGTCATCCGCTCTTCGATCAATAGGGGACGGGGTTCACCCCGTCTGAATATGAGCAGGTGTTCAGCCTCCCCAAGGTGCTGGTTCACCAGCAGCCCCTCCCGGCTGGCCACCGCCACATTCGGACGGATCTCGTCAGGATTCAGTGGCAATCGCGCCGCTTCCAGTAGCGTGGCGAGGGCAATGGGTTGCGTCCCCTCGTTCAGAAGACCACAGGCATCGGCACGACACCGGGAACAATGCGACATCTGGGGAAGCACCGCCGCGGCTTGCTGTCGAATCCGCTCGATGAGCTCCGCACCGGGCGCCGGGACTTCAGCGAAAACGCTACCCGGCGCCGGAATCAGGGGAATGCAATTCATAATGCCAGCGCCCAGCTCCTTGACAAACCTGGCCACCTCCAGAAGATGCTGGTCATTAATTCCCGGCATAATGATGCTGTTGATCTTGACGGTAATACCAGATGCTGAGAGCGCCTTGACTGCCGCGGTCTGCCGCTCCAAGATGAATTTGGCGCCTTCGACTCCCCGTAGCACCCGCCGGCCATCCCGAACCCAGGCATAGACTTTTGCTCCAATTTCAGGGTCGATGGCGTTGATGGTCACCGTCACATGACTCACACCAAGCTGGGCTAGTTCCGGGATATGAGGACCAATGCCGAGTCCATTGGTCGCAACACAAAGCAGTTTATCGGGGAACTCGGCATGGACACGCCGGAGCGTTTCCATGGTCAGTTCGGCCCCGGCAAAGGGATCACCGGGCCCGGCAATTCCGACCACGGAAATATCCTGCCTGCGTTCCAGCAACGTCCGCAAATAAGCCAAAGCCTGCCCCGGCGAGAGCACCACACTGGTCACCCCCGGACGGCTTTCATTGATACAATCTGTTTTCCGGTCACAGAAGTTGCACTGCACATTGCAGTCCGGCGCCACGGGAAGATGGACGCGCCCAAAGCGATGTCGCGCTTCGGCATTAAAACACGGGTGGTTGTTAAATGATGTACTCATGGTTCCTCACATATAGCTGTAGCCTACGGGTGAATCGTTTTGCCGTTTTTCAAGGACAGCGTTGACCAGCCGGTCAAACAGTTCCTGCGTGCCTCGATACCCGACATGTAAAATCCGTTGGCCGCCGAAGCGGTCATGAATGGGAAAACCAGTGCGAAGAAGCGGCAGACCGCGTTTGCGGGACAACATCTGCCCCTTGCCGGTTCCGACCAGTAATTCGACTTCAAGGCGTTCCGCTTCGGTTTCGATCTGCACAAAATCCGTGCCGCCGATCACCGTTATCTCCTTCGCCACCGGCGGCGCCACCAAAGCGAGGCTGGCAGCCAAACGTCCGCTACGGGCGCCGGAAGCGCACAACACTGGATTGACGCCGGTTTCTGCCAGGAAAGCTGTCAACGCCACCACCAGGTCTTCCTCACCGAAAACGGCAACCTTCAACCCGAAGAGATATTTATGCGCATCAATGTAGGCGTCCACCAAACGACCACGCTCAGCGACTAAACGGGATGGGGCAGACTGACCGGAAAGGGTTTCAAGCGCCTGAAACAACCGATCCGTTTCCTCGATCCCGATTGGCAAACCGAGTGAAATCCGGGGAACCCCGTGGTGCTGTTCCAGCCACGAGGCGGCGGTGTCGGAAGCCCCCGACAAGACGCGTCCAAATTCCAGGGAGGCTCTGGCCCGGCCCAGACGCCTGAGACTCTCAACCGGTACCCCGCCCCGGGGAATGATTTCATATGCGCCCCATGAAGGCCCGTCCATCGACTCGGAATAATCGGGCAGAAAGATGGCCTCCAAGTTAAAACTTTCAAAGATCTCGCGCAAATGTCTCAGGTCCGCCGGTGAGACAAGGCCGGGAAAGACATTGATATGCCCTTCCCTTGGTCCGGCTTCGGCCAATGCTTCGACCACGGCCCGAACCGTCGCATGAAACCCCTCGGCATGCGTGTCACGATAACTGGGGGTGGAAACGTTAACCAACGGGGGCGAATCTGGATGTTCTGTAGTCCAATTCCTCAGATGCAGCGCCACATCATCCCCGATCGTCTCACTCACGCAGGTGCTGGCAATACCGATTAATTCCGGATGATATTGGGCGATCACATTCACGAGTCCCTGCCGCAGGTTTTCGCCTCCCCCAAAAACGGCTGATTCCTCTGAAAAGCTGGAGGAAGCAATATCCACAGGCTCACGGAAATGACTGATCAGATAACGCCTGATATAGGTGGCACAACCCTGAGAACCATGAAGAAAGGGCATTCCAGCGCGAATGCCGCGAAACACCAGGCAGGCACCGAGCGGGGCGCAAAGCTTGCAGGTATTCTCCCCGGCGGGACGGGCTGGATCTGTGGTTTCATGCGGCATGATTTTTCCTCCCCGGCGCATATTTCCAGACAGGGCTCATCACGGAGGCGTGGACTTCACGGGCAAAGTTCAACATACCGGCGAACCCTGCCAGCGCTTCCTTGCGTTCGTGGTTATGGTCGCAAAAACCAATCCCGATTTTGTAGGCAATCGGGCGTTCCTTCACACCGCCGATGAAAAGATCCACATTTTTTTCGACCAGGAACGAGGACAATTCCAACGGATTGGAATCATCCACAATAATTGTGCCAGGGTCACACATGGCGCGGAGCTGCTCGTAATCCTCCGTGTTGCCGGTTTGTGACCCGACCAGCGCCGTCTGCATTCCAAGCATTTTGAGGGCGCGCACCAGCGAGAACGCCTTGAAGGCGCCACCCACATAGATGGCGGCCCGCCGCCCCTCCAAGTCGCGCCGGATCTGCTTCAAGGCCGGAAGAACGACCTCGACTTCTTCCTTCACCAGCTGCCGGGTCCGCGCCGTGAGACCGGGATCTTGAAAAAAATCGGACACGGTATAGAGGGCATTGGCCATGTCCTCAATGCCAAAATACGACACCCGCTTGGATGGAATCTTATAGGTATCCTGGAACATACGGGCCAGGGACATCATGGAACCTGAACATTGCACCAGGTTCAAGGCGGCGCCGTGTGACCGACGGATTTCATCCACACGCCCGTCACCGGTAATGCAGGCCACGACTTCAACGTCCATCCGGCGGAAATAGTCCTTGATGATCCAGGTTTCGCCCCCGATGTTGAATTCGCCCAGCAGGTTTAGACTATGCTTTGCGATTCCTTCGGTTGGCCCCTGCCCCACAAGTTTGAATACCGCCTCACAGGCAGCCCGGTAGCCATCCTTTTTCGTTCCCTTGAAGCCTTCCGACTGCACAGGGATTACGGGGATCCCCTTCTCGCGACTGACGCGAGAGCAAACCGCATTCAGGTCGTCGCCGATGATTCCGACCACACAGGTGGCATATACAAACGCCGCCTTGGGCGTGTAACGATCAATCAGGTTGGTCAGCGCGGCATACAGTTTTTTCTCCCCGCCATAGATGATATCCGTCTCGCTCATATCTGTGGTAAAGCTATTGCGATGCAACTGGGGTCCGGATGACAGGGCACCCCGGATATCCCAGGTATAGGCCGCACACCCCGGCGGGCCATGAACCAGATGAATGGCGTCGGCAATCGGGTAGAGCACCACCCTGGACCCGCAAAACGTACAGGCCCTCTGACTCACCGATCCTGCGGCGCTGCGTCGCTCACAGTTCACAGGACTGGTGTTTTCACCGACCCGGTGTACTTGATTCTGGCGTTCCTGAAGAATGGTGGTCATGGTGTTTTTTCCTGCGTCCCCTACAGGACGAGTTCGAAGCTTTCCTCCGGAGCATCGCGATCCTTACGGTCCAGCAGTGCATCCAGAATTTTCTCTACCAGACGCAAGCCGCCGGTATACCCCACGCTCGGGAAGTAGGAATGCCCGACCCGGTCAAGAATCGGGAACCCATGCCGGATAAACGGAGTATCCTCATCGCGGGCAATGTACTTGCCGTAGGTATTGCCAATCAGAAGATCCACTCCCTCATTCTTGATCCACTGATGCAGCAGGAACATATCCGCCCCCGCACCCTGTTTGAACTTCGCCTCAGGCACCGCCTCCGCGAGGATGGGAGCCAAGCGCTCCTCGAACTTCCGGCCAGGTGTTCCCGTGACGATGTAGACCGGCTTCATATCGAGACTCACCAGAAACTCCGCCAGCGCCACGAGTTGGTCGGGGTCACCCCACAAAGCCACCCGCTTGCCATAGAAATACTGGTGCATATCGCTGATGACATCCACCAGGCGTCCGCGTTCCTCCATGATGGAGACCGGAACCTCAGTAATTCCTCCAAGGGATCGCATGGTGTTAATGAACCGATCGGTGGCCGTCAGTCCGATGGGAAGATCCAGGATTTCACAGGGAACCTTGCATTGGGTATCCAGAGCCTCGGCGGCCGCGCTGGATGCCAACGGCCCCAGCGCAATCGTCGCACGACTGTCCCCCGTGCTTTTGAGTTGCTCCACGGTTGTACCACCCGTGGAGAACATCTCATATTTTCCGTTCAGGGGAGTATCCAGGACACCAGAGGTGTCGGGAAACAGGACGATTTCAACCCCCATCTCCTTCGCGAGACGCTTGATCTCACGCATATCGGAAGGCTCCACCCAACCGGGAATGATGTTCAAACGGTTGGTTTTGACGCCTGTCCGCTCGGCGAAATATTTCACCATGTTGCGGGTCATGTTTGAAAAACCCGTCACATGCGATCCGACATAACTCGGGGTATTGGCATGGATCACGAACTTGGATGCGGGGATCTTTCCTTCCTCCCGCGCCTTGGACACGATCTGGGGAATGTCATCCCCGATGGTTTCCGACAGACAGGTCGTGTGCACGGCAATAACCCGCGGATTGTACACCGCAAAAATCGTCTGGATGGCCTGCAGCAAATTCGCCTGTCCGCCGAAAACCGAAGACCCCTCCGTGAAAGAGCTGGTGGCCGCCATCACCGGTTCCTTGTAATGCCTGGTCAGCGTGCTGCGGTGATAGGAGCAGCACCCCTGCGACCCGTGGCTATGCGGGAGACAACCCTGGATGCCCAGTGCGGCATACATGGCCCCAATGGGCTGACAAGTCTTGGCCGGATTGATGGTCAGGCCTTCGCGTTCAATAACCTCTGGATTGGTGTGTCTGAGTAACATGATCGTATTTCCTTTTGGTTCATCCCTTCTCGAAAGTGGCGGTTAATCGCGGACCCGTGGTCTGCCAGGGCGCTTTAATGGTCTTCCACACCCGGCTATTCACCATCCGGTCAATCTCGCGATAGAAATTGGCAGCGCCCTTGAATCCGGCATAAGGGCCACCGTAGTCATAACTGTGGAGTTGCTTGCAAGGCACCCCCATCTTTTGAACGACATACTTCTCCTTGATTCCCGCGCAGAAGATATCGGGTTTGTAGAGTTCGATCAGACGCTCGGATTCCCAATGACTGATATCGTCGATAGTGAGCGAGCCCTTCTCCATCTCGGGCATCATTCCCTCGTAATCCTTGAAGGTGAATCCCTCAGCGGCCAGGCGGGCGGCACGAGCCTCGTCCACACGGGGAAGGTAGCGGGTGGCATCGGGCTCCACGTGCAATTCCTCAATGTTCCGGCTGTCGGCATCCACCTGAATGCTGGGCAGAACCTTCCGGCCCTCGTAGTCGTCGCGATGGGCAAACTCATAACCGGCGGCCACCACGCGCATCCCCAGTTCCTTGAATAACTCCTGGTAACTGTGGGCGCGGGAACCTCCGACAAAGAGCATCGCCGTTTTTCCCGTGCAACGGGCCTTCGCCACTGCCTGGGCGGCAAGGACGGCCGGCATCTCTGCGGCAATCACCTCTTCCACCCTCTGCTTCAGGCCGGCATCATCAAAGAAGGCGGCGATTTTGCGGAGGGATTTGGCGGTGGCGTCGGCCCCGACAAAATTCACCTTGACCCAGGGTATGCCGAATTTCTTCTCCATCATTTCCGCCACATAATTGATGGAGCGGTGGCACATCACCGCGTTCAGGTTGGCCGTATGGGAATTGGCAAAGAAATCGTAGGAGGAGTTCCCGCTGAACGTTGCCACCAGCTTGATGCCGCAGCGTTCCAGCAGGTTTTCAAGTTCGAAGGCGTCTCCTCCAATATTGTATTCACCCAGCAAATTGATCGTGAAGGGCTCCGGGTGCGGCGTGTCATCCAATCCGATCACATGTTTGAAAAGCTGGTTGTTGGCGATGTGATGTCCCGCCGACTGGCTCACCCCTTTGTAACCCTCGCAACTGAAACCGAACACATTGATGCCCAACTTCTCCTTCATCGCGCGGGCAACGGCATGGACATCATCGCCGATAAGCCCAACCGGGCAGGTTGAAAATATACCGATGGCTTTCGGGTGGAAAAGCATATAGGCCTCCTCGACGGCTTTGGTTAATTTCTTCTCGCCCCCGAAGATGATTTCCTCCTCCTGCATATCCGTGGAAAAACAGTAGGGAATGAAATTCTCGGAATTCCCGGTGGGAGGCCGCGTCTGGTTACGACGCGTCAGCCAGGCATAAAAACTGCATCCAATCGGGCCATGGACGATATTGACAATGTCCCGGGTAGGCCCCAGAACGACGCCTTTGCAACCGGCATAGGTACACCCGCGCTGGGAGATGATGCCGGGAGCGGTCCGGGTATTGGCCTTGACTTCAGGGACCGTCCCATCAGGGGCAACGTCATTGATCACAATCTGCTGATCCCGCTTGCGGGCCAGTTTCGTGGGGTACGCCTTGAGGAGCGCCTCCTTTACGACATGGGGATCGGGGGTATTTGTATTCATCATTTATTCTCCTGTGTTTTAGATATCCTCCGTAAGGGCCACGACGTCACGGTCTCCATTGCGGACCCGAACCGTGTCGAGTATCGGCAGTACAAAGATTTTGCCGTCCCCGGCATTCCCGCGGCTGTTAACCTTCATGATGGCCCCCAGCGCAACGGGAATCTGTTCATCGAGCACCATGATGCTGAGCATCCGCTTCGGAATCAGCCGCGGCCCCTGCCCGAGTTGGGCAATCGCCTCATCCACCCCTTCCTCGGCACCTTTGAGGACGCGGTAGTCCACGTTGCCCTTGCCGCGTCCGAGCACCTTGCGGGCATGAAAGCTGCCAATGCCCACTTCCGCCAGTGCCGCCTTGGTCTCGTTCATCCGGTTCTGCCTGATAATGGCCATGAGTTCTTTCATAGTTTTACTTTCGTTATCAGGTTTCCTTGATGCCGGAGCTGACGGTGTAGACCTCGTCCACCGGGGAGACAAAGATTTTGCCATCGCCGAAGTTACCCGACTTCCCGGTTCTCGCGGCGGCCAGGATGGTGCTAATGACAAAATCCTTGTCCGTATCCTTGACCACCAGCATTAACAACTCCTTGGGAATCTCATCGTAGGAGACATCCCCCACCTTCATACCGCGCTGTTTGCCGCGTCCAAGCACATCCATCTTGGTGACGGCGGGAAATCCCGCATCCAGGAGCGCCGACATCACTACACCTACTTTTTCAGGCCTTACGATTGCTCTTACCATGATCATGTTCTTTATCCTTTCCAGTTTAACTTTGTGTTGTGGGGGCCATCACGCATTCAAGCCAAAATCAATGAGAAGCTTCTCGAGCTCGTCAATCTTCAGCGGTTTGGGAATGACGAACATGTCGTTACCGTCAATCGCCTTGGCGAGACTCCGGTACTCGGCGGCCTGGGGCGCTTCAGGTTTCCATTCAATCACCGTCTTCCGGTTGATCTCGGCGCGTTGCACATCGTTGTCGCGGGGCAGAAAATGGATCATCTGGGTCCCGATCTGCTTCGCGAGTTGCTGGATCATTTCCTTTTCGTTATCGACATTGCGACTGTTACAGATCAGTCCCCCGAGCCGGACGGTTCCAGCCTCGGCAAACTTCATGATGCCCTTGCAAATATTGTTCGCTGCGTACATCGCCATCATTTCGCCTGAAACCACGATATAGATTTCCTCGGCCTTACCCTCCCGGATGGGCATGGCGAAACCGCCACACACCACGTCACCGAGCACATCATAGAAAGCGTAATCCAACGCCTTGGACTCCGCATAGGCCCCGAGTTGTTCCAGCAGGTTGATGGAGGTGATGATGCCTCTTCCGGCACAGCCTACGCCCGGTTCCGGACCTCCGGACTCCACGCACCGCGTGCCACGGTAACCGACCTTGCAGACGTCATCCAATTCCACGTCCTCACCTTCCTCACGCAAGGTATCGAGCACGGTTCGCTGGGCGAGCCCGCCTAACAACAACCGTGTTGAATCCGCCTTGGGGTCGCACCCGACCACCATGATGTTTTTCCCCATCTCGGCGAGCCCGGCTACGGTATTTTGTGTGGTGGTGGATTTGCCAATGCCACCCTTTCCATAA
>Ga0209697_10000796_pt1 | contig 51633 bp, 42 predicted proteins | sample AliMusrvi5mmetaG_FD_184115 | JGI IMG/M metagenome (GOLD analysis project Ga0209697, IMG submission 184115) | Freshwater lake bacterial and archeal communities from Alinen Mustajarvi, Finland, to study Microbial Dark Matter (Phase II) - Alinen... | ecosystem: Environmental > Aquatic > Freshwater...
ATTGGGAGACGCTGACCAAGGTCGTGCGGGTCTGGTATTCGACGCCCGACTATGGTCACGGCTTCTTCGTGCCGATTTTCGCTGGATTCCTGCTCTGGCAGCGTCAAGAGATGGTCGATCCATGGCCCAGCAAGGGCACTTGGTGGGGGGTGCCGTTTTTTGTAATCTTTGCGCTTGTTCGCTGGTTTTGCCTCTTCCTGAACTACGAGCGCGACATAGATTCGCTGTTGCCATTCTTGATTGGCATGACGCTCATTTTGGGTGGATGGCGTGCCCTTCGATGGGCATGGCCTTCGATCCTCTTTTTGATTTTCATGGTGCCGCTTCCGGATTTCCTGGCCGCCGCAATGGGCGGAAAACTGCAACGCGGTGCCACCATCATGAGCGTCTACGTCCTGCAAACCATTGGCATCCCGGCCATCGCACTTGGCGAAGGATCGAACGTCATTCAACTCTCCGAGCCAAGCAGCAAGCTTGAAGTTGCCAGGGCTTGCAGCGGGTTGCGGATGATGACCCTCTTCTTCGCCGTCTGCGTGGGGGCCACTTTCCTGTTGCGGATGCCGGCCTGGAAGAAAATCATTTTGATCATCAGTGCCGTGCCGATTGCCATTATTTCCAATGTCGCTCGCATCGTGCTCACCGGCATGTTGACGGAGTGGGTGAGTGCCGGCGTGGCAGATTTCATTCACGACCACGCGGGCTGGTTGATGATGATCTGGGCGATGCTGATGATTTGGGGTGAGATGGCGCTGCTCGCGGCCTTGCTGGTCGAGACAACGACGGAAGGACCTCTCTCTTTCGGCGACAGGGGCGGTTCGCCACGGCGACGAAGCCCCCCCAGCGGGTTGGGTGGTTTAGGCCCTCGGCCCGACAAACCGCGGGGTTTGCCGAAGGTGTGAAAGGTGTGAAAGCAGGATGCCTACGCTAGTGAGTTCGCAGGGAGGATGCCTACGTTTCGAGTTTGAAATCTTTTCATTTTGCAGATCTTCTCCTCTGAGACAAGAATTATGTCAATCAATGAAAGTCTAACGCAGTCCGACGCGATCCCTTCGGAACAGGCCATCACCATTCAGCCATCGAGCATCGCCTCCTACGCAGGATCGAGTGACTGGATGCCGGCTGGCGGCAAGGATCCGGCGCAGGAGGGTGTAGGCGGCTTGGCCCTGTTGCACGCGCTTCGGCGGCACTGGCTGGTAATCCTGTCGACTGGACTGGCGTGTGCGGCCGTGACCGGAACTTCGCTCTGGTTGCTGCTCAAGCCGCAGTACAAGGCCACGGCCATTTTGGAGTTAAAACCGTCCAGCCCCGTCATTCTTACCAAGACCGCCGATCAGGGACAGCAGATCACCAATGAATTCGAGATTTTTCGCGATACCCAGCAGAGCCTTATCAAGAGCCGCTTCGTCATCGGGGCGGCCCTTCGCGATCCGAAATTGAAGAATCGGGCTTGCATCCTCCGAGAAGATGCCAAACACAATACCATCGCCTGGCTAACCGACGAGATCCGTGTCGATTTTGCCGCCAAGAACGCCGGCATCATGCAGGTCAGTGCCACGGAACCCGATAAGGAAGACGCGCAGGTGATCGTCAACGCCGTCGTGGATGCCTATATGAATGAGGTCGTTAATTTCGACCGGCAGCAGCGCCGCGACCGCCTCAGCGATCTTCAACAAATCTCCGCGGAGAAAGAAAACGAAGTCCGCACCAAGCGCGAACAGTTGAAGCGGGAACTTGAGAATATCGGCGCCGGCGACGATCAGACCATGGTGGCTCGGAGCCAGTTGGCCGTGAATATGTATGCCGAATTCCAACGCCAATTCCAGGGCATGCGTTCGGAACACCGAGTTCTTCTGGGCAGGCTCCAGGAAGCAAAGAGAACCTTAACGGAACTGGCCACCGCCGAGATCCCCGAGACCGAGGTGGTCGTGCTCCTCAATAACAATCCCATCTACCGCGATCTGCAAAGCCGCCTCGCCTTCCTGGAGGCAGTGAGTAGGCAACACACGGATGCCGCCGCGCCCGGAACGAAGCAACCCGTCGGGTTCACTCGGACCAAGGCGGAGTTGGAATCGGCCAGGGCACAAGTTCAAACCTTGGAACAAAAGTCCGCCGAGCAGGTCCGCAGCGCCAAACGCATCGAGTTGGAGCGGGAAATCCGCCACTTGGAGAACCAGGTAGAGATCTCCACCGGGCAGGTGGCTGCCTTTGAAAAAGAAGTTGAGCGCAAAGGGAACGATGCCGACTCCGTGGGACGCAGTTCGGTTGCCGCACAGATGGCACGGGCCGAAGTCGATAACATCGAACGCATCCTTCATGGCGTGGCAGAAGAGCGGGAACGCCTCCGCGTGGAACTCAAGTCCACGCCTCGTGTGGGCATCTTGGGTGACCGGAATTCGCCAGCCTCCCTTCCGGAAAACGAAATGCGCGATCTCCGCTATGTATTCATTTTCGCAGGCTCGTTGTTTGCCATGCTCCTGCCGGCCCTGGGAATGGTCGTGTGGGATCTTCGCAAGGAGCGAATCAATTCCGCGAGCGATGTGTCAAAACGGCTGAAGATTCCGGTGATCGGAGCGGTGCCGCTGATCCCGGCGATGGCCATGCGACGGCTCGGCGATGCGACTCGGCGGAGCCAGATCTGGAAAATGCGATTCACGGAAGCGGTCGATGGAGTTGCGGCCCGGTTGCTGCGAAAGGCCGAATGCGATCAAACGCACGTGATTCTCATCACCAGCGCAGTCAGCGGCGAAGGCAAGACAACCTTGGCCACCCAACTGGCCATGAGCTTGGCCCGCGCCCAGCGGAGAACGGTTCTGGTGGACTTTGACTTGCGGCAGCCCACGCTGGACGGAGCCATGGGGCTTCCGCTGGGACCGGGAATTTGCGAGGCCCTGCGCGGCGAAGGCGATATCATGGACATGGTCCAGCCAACCGAAACCGAGGGACTTTCCGCGGTCACGGCCGGCTCTTGGAATCGCCAGGTGCTGGCGGCTCTCAGCAACGGCACCGTCGGCACGCTGCTGGAGCAACTCCGCATGAATTTCGATTTTGTCATCCTCGATAGCAGCCCCCTGCTGCCGATCGTCGATACACGATTGGTCTGTCAACATGTGGATGCAGCCGTGATTTCGGTTTTCCGCGATGTCAGCCAGAGTTCCAAAGTCATGGCAGCCCAAGAGATGCTCGACGCTTTCGGCGTCCGCAGTGTAGAGGCCGTGGTGACTGGCGGAGAAGAGCACGGCAACGCAAAGAACCTGGTTTATCAGGCGGCGATCTTCAACGATCAAAATCAAAATGAAGCGGAACTCGTCGACGCCAGCAAGTCGTCGCATAATCTGCAATAGAAACAAAAACAAAGGGATCTTCCGGTTATGAATGCGGCTTTAGTGTCGTAGGGTGAACCCGGAAGAAACAAACAAAGGCTAGACTAGGAGTAGGACAATGGGCAATATCATGGTTCGGATGGGGGTGGTGATCGGAGTTCTGGCCGCCGTCCAACTGGGGTTTTTCTTTGTCGGCCACATGTCGCATCCCAGCATGGTCGAGCCTCAGCGGCCGATTGACGACTTTCCCCTGGTGGTCCGTACCGCTGATGCGGGAACGTGGGAAGGAAAGATTGCAAAACTTGACGATCGGACCTTCAATGAAGCCGAAGTGGATGCCGCCGTATCGCGCGTTTATTCCAAGGAGGGCGATGCCAAGGATGCCCACATCCTAAAATTCCTCTTGGCGGAGTACAAGAGTCCTCGTTTGGGGCTTTACCACAACCCGATGAACTGCTACCGCGCCCAAGGCTTCACCCTGATTGGCGAGGTGGAGTTGCAGCCCTTGAAAGCCCCTAATCGCCCAGATACCAAGATCAGCATCACCACTTGGGTGAGGAACAACGAGAAGGTGATCGTCGCCTACTGGTATGAAGTGGGCGACCACACCATGCACGAACGCGGTGATCTTCTGAAGACCCAATGGGACATGGTCGGCAAGACCCAATGGCCGGTCATGTTCAAGGTTCTCTTGGAGATGCCGGCCGCGGAAATCGTTCAGTCAAAGGCCGAAATCCTGGGTATGGCCCAATCGGTTCGGGAATGGTTGGGGTCGGAGGATGTTAAGCCCCTATTGAACTAGGGAAGCTATCCGAGAAGCCGCGGAGTGGGATGAACCGTAGGGTGGGCCGAGTGAAACGAGTGCCACCATTTTTCAGCAAATCCTTTCAAGAGATCGGTATATTTGGCGGGAGTAGGGGCGTGGATGCCCTTTTTCCGCGAAGCTTGAGCCAACGATCCACTAAAGCATGAATTCAGAAAAACACCATGATCGACTCTCCGAAGCACCCGTAGCCATTGCCGCCAGTACGGATCTGGCCGGCTTGTGGAAACGCGTTGTCCAGACGGCTCGCCGGCGGGGAAGGAACTACCTCAAGCCCCGCGTCTGGCTGATGGCCCTGATCCATCTGGTGGTCTTCGCGCTGATCTATTGGATGGCTTTCTGGATCCGCTTTGATTTTGTCATTCCTCCAAAAGAGATGATGGTCGTTTTCTGGAAAACCCTCCCCTGGGTTCTTACCATCAAGTTCTTCGTGTTCTTGATTGCGAACCAGTACGACGGTTGGTGGACCTACGTAACCTTCAGCGACCTGATTGCCCTGGTGCGGTATTCCTTGGCCGCCACGTTCTTCTTCGCCGCGGGCCAGTATTTCCTCGGTCTGGGCTATTACGTCCCGCGGTACGTGATTGTCATGGATTGCCTGGGGGCCATTGTCGTGCTCGGTGCCTTGCGCGGCACCTGGCGACTCTATCGCGAGCAGTTCTGGCCGATCCTCAATCCCAGCGACTTCCGCTGGGCCTTGTTGGTGGGAACCGACCACGCGACGGGCCTGCTGGCCAGCCAGATGCAGACCTATCGCGAATTGCCCTATCGCGTACGCGGCCTCCTGGCCATGGAAGAAAGCGCGGTCGGTTCGCGCCTGGGGCAGTTTTCAGTGCTTGGCCGGCTCGAAGACGTTCGCGAAGTGGCTGCCGCTTGCTCCGCGAGCACGGTGCTGGTCACGGCGGGCACCCTGGCCGGTTCAAGCCTGCGGAACTTGATGGATACCTGCAAGCAATCGGGGTTGGAACTGAAGATCATCCGCCCCATCCAGGATCGCCTGGGCGGCGACCACCGCATCCCCATCCGCGACCTTGAAATCAGCGACCTTTTGCGCCGCGCACCGGTCCAGTTGGATATGAACATCATCGGCCGCTTGATTGAAGGCCGCACCGTGATGGTCACCGGGGCCGGCGGCAGCATCGGTTCGGAAATCTGCCGGCAACTTCTCCGCTTCAATCCTCGCATGTTGCTGCTGGTCGGGCGAGGCGAGAACCGCATTTTCAAAGTCGAGCGCAAGCTGCGGGCGATCTACCCCGGTGCCGTGCTGCAACAGTGCATCGCCGACATTACGGACGAGGCCCGCGTGCGACAGCTCTTCACGCAGTTTCATCCGGAGGTCGTTTTCCACGCGGCCGCGCACAAGCACGTACCCTTGATGGAATTGAATGTCGGCGAAGCGATCCGTAACAACATTGGCGGCACCAAGACCATGGCCGAAATGGCCCACGAGTTTGGCGTGCGGAACTTCGTCTTCATCTCGACCGACAAGGCAGTCCATCCCACAAGCATCATGGGCGTGTCGAAGCAGATTGCCGAGCGATTCATCCACGCCATGTCGCAAAACTCGCCAACCTGCTTCACCGTGGTGCGGTTTGGCAATGTGCTGGGTTCCGACGGCAGCGTGGTGCCGATCTTCCAGGAGCAGATCCGCCGTGGCGGCCCGATCACCGTCACCGATCCCCGCATGACCCGCTTCTTCATGACCATCCCGGAAGCCTCGCAACTCGTGCTGCAGGCTGCGGCGATGGGCCAGGGCGGTGAAATCTTCGTCTTGGAAATGGGCCAACCGGTGAAGATTGTCGACCTCGCCCGCGATCTGATCCGATTATCGGGCCTGCCGGAAGATTCGATCGAGATTTGCTTTACGGGCATCCGGCCTGGGGAAAAGCTCTACGAAGAGCTATATTTTGATGACGAGGAAACGCTTCCCACGGACCACCCCAAGCTGCGTGCCGCCTACCATCGGCCCTACACGCTTCCCGAAGTCCGCCAGACAATTGCCCAACTGCAAGAACTGATTCACGCCCCCGAAGAGACGGTCCGCGACAAACTCTGCGAGGTCGTCGAGGAGTATGCCTGGCAGGTCCGCAACGCCAGTGCCGCACTCGCGATCGAGACCGCCGCAGCGGCCAGCAGCAACGGCGACGCCAAAAAACATGACCCGACCGCGATTCCCAAAGGTGGTGTTTAGAAGAGGGATTACCGAGTTCGCGAGTTCTGTGCGGGTCTCCCGACCCCGCCGAAACGTCCGACCGAAGGTCTCCCGGTGCATGGGAGACCTTCGGTCGGCGAGTGTGGCAGGAACATAGTTTGGAGTGCGGGGTCTTGCCACCGCTTTTCAAAATGGCCGATGCTACGGAAGGTGCATGGCGTTTTGAAAAGTGACGGCAAGCCGTCGCACTCCAAAGGCATGAATGACAAAAGCAACGGAATATATTCCGTTCCAACGAAGACCGTTGTATATTTACGAGCTACCTTTAGACTAGCCCATCGGGTCGCGATGCGATTGCCGGAAAACTCCGTCTTATCGCTACAACCCTTACAAAGGTAATTTTTAATGGTGCCTTGCGCAACCCACGGGAACGGAGTGCGCGCCGACAGGGCGAAGTGACGGTTGTTGTCCCATCGGAATGTGCGAGTGTTTCAGGGGATGATCGGAAAGGCTCTACCCCGTGGATAGCGAGTAGGGTACAATGCGGGTAATGAGTAAAAGACTTGCTGCAACTGTGGCAGAATAGCATAAACGTGGAATCATTTGATCCATATCGGAAGTGGCTGGGGATCCCGGAACAGGACCAACCGCCGCACCATTACCGGCTGCTGGGCATCGAACTTTTCGAGTCGGACCTTGATGTGATTGTCAACGCTGCCGACGGTCGCATGGCTCAGGTCAAGAACTTCCAGACCGGCAAGCAATCCGAACAGTCGCAGCGAATCCTCAACGAGTTGGCAGCCGCGAAAGTTTGTCTGCTCAACCCACAGAAGAAGACGGAGTATGATCGCCGCTTGCAGGCACGATTGAAATCAGCGGCGGCAAAGGCCGAAGTCGCCCTAGGCGACAAAAACGCCGACTCCCCGGAGACGGCACTCTCCTTCGGCCACTATTCGCCAGTATCCTCCTTCACCAGCCGTAAATCGAAAAGATCGGCGAAGCATGCTTGGGTCATACCGGCGGCTGTTGTGGCAGCGGTCGTTCTGCTGGGTGGCCTGCTCGCGGTAATGTTCACTTCCAACAGTTCGCAATCGGTGGCCAAAAATACTGCTGTGAAGGCAGTCACGGACAATGCTCCGTCCCAGACTTCGCCAACGAAGAAGTCGTACGATTCAGATATAACTGCCGCGACGCAGCCCCCCAAGCCAGCCGCGGGGGCCGAAACTGAGTCACTGCCTGCAAAATCGCCTGAACCGCTGTCGAAACGGTCCGACTCGCCGGAACAGCCGGAGGCCAAGGAACTGGCTGCTCCGATGCCCAACACATCGGATGCGCTCCCTCCGCAAGCTGAAATCCCCGGAAAACCAGTGCCACCTCCCCAGGAACCTGCCCCCACCCCTGCTGTAGAAAAATCGCCAACGGTGGAGGCGAAACCCAAGAAGGCGGCTGTTCCCTCCGATGACCAGCAAGCAGAAGTTGAAGCCAAGATCCGGCAGATTTTTGAGAAGGAGTTCTCCGACGCGAAGTCTGTCAATGGAAAAATTACCCTGGCGGCAAAGCTCTTCAAGCAAGGAACAGCAACCTCCGACGACCCGGTGGCGCGCTTCGTGTTGTGGCGACTGGCCAGCCGATCGGCGGCCAGGGCCGGTGAGTTGGCCAACGCCTTGGAAGTTGTCGACAAGATGCAGGAGCAATACGACGTCGACGGACTGGAGTTGAAGGCCAATCTCCTGGCTGATGCGGTCGATACACTGCGAACGGGATCGTCCGGCGCGCAAAAAACCGTGATTCTTGGGGAGAGCCTGATGAACGCCGCCATTGCGGCAGACAATTTCGACCTGGCAAACCGATTGCTCAAGTTGGCCAACACGGCTGCCTACAAGGCGAACGACGTGCAGATGAAGCGGGAAATGCAGACCCGCACCCGCGAACTCAATCGCCTGAAGCAGGTATTTTCCCTGATCCAGAAGGCCCAGAAGGCCCTCGACGACAACCCGGACAACGAGGAAGCCAACCTGACCATCGGCCGCTGGTATTGCCTTGCCAAGGGCAACTGGGAGAAAGGGTTGCCCATGCTGGCCAAGGGGAGCGATCCCGATCTGGCGGCGATTGCCAAGCAGGATCTCGCCGCGCCCGCCGCGCCCACTGCTCAAATGGAATTGGGCGATGCCTGGTGGAGTCTGGCGGAGAAGCATTTGGCCACCAGCAAGTCTGTGGTTCGGCTTCGGGCGACATCGTGGTACGAGCGGTGCCTGCCGGGGCTTAGCGGTCTGGACAAGACCAAGGTGCAGAAACGTCTGGAGACCTCGACCGTTGAAATAAAATCGCCGCTGACAGGCACCCACGGAGTCGTCGTGGCGGGCAATGTAGCCCTAGCGACCAACGGCACCACCGTCCAGGGAGCCGCTCGGGGTGAGACGCTGATCGACGGTGACGTTAAGGTGCGGCAAGGTTTAGGATACGCTTACCAAGCGGGCGGCTTGCCTTGCGAATGGACTATTGCCTTCAATCGCCCTTATCGGCTTAAGCAGATCCGTTTTTTGTTGTGGAATGGTGACGGCCGCTTCTTCAACTACTCCACGAAAATTTCCGCAGATGGGCAACATTATGCAATGTTGATCGACCGGAGCAAGGGCGAATGGCGTGGGTGGCAGGTCATTGATTTCGCCCCGTGCTCGGTAAAAGCAGTCCAACTCATCGGCCTGCACGGTAGTGCGGCCGAGGAGTTCCTGGTGGTCGAGTTTGAAGCCTATTGTATCCCTCCGGCCAACAACCCGGTGCAGAAGTAAGATCGTAATGAGCGAATCCAATGTGATCGTGGTCGTTCAGGCCCGCATGGATTCAAGCCGCCTGCCGGGTAAGATCGCCGCCCCGTTGTGCGGTCTGCCCTTGTTGGGCCGCGTGGTGCGGCGATTGCAAGCAGCACAGGCGCACTTGCCCCTGGGATTGCGCGTGCTGGTGGCGACGACCACGAATCCTGCCGATGATGTGACCGAATCGCTCTGCGGTGAGTTGAAGGTTGATTTCTTCCACGGCTCAGAAAACGACGTGCTCGATCGCTATCTTGCGGCCACGGCTCACCTCGGCGACGATCAGGTCATCGTTCGCGCAACTGCCGACAATCCCCTGTATTGCCCCGCCCGTACCGCGAAGATCATTCTTCATCACCAGACAAGCGGAGTAGACTACACGAGCATTGAGGATTTGTCTTACGTGGTTCCGGAAGTTGTGCGAGTTGGCGCACTTCGCGACATGGCCCGCCGCGCCGCGTCCCCTTTCTGCCATGAGCACGTTACGCCTTATTTTCGGCAGCATCCCGAGGAATTCCGTGTTACCCAGCTTTCGCCGACCTGGGAAGGACTCCGCCCGGAGGTTCGCCTCACGGTAGATACACCGGAAGAGTTGCAGCGTATGGCGGCAATTTACGGCGCACTCGGCGGCGACAACAATCTGTTCAGCCTGGAGCAAGTCTATGAATTCTGCGAACGTCAGCCCCTCGTTTCCTGATCCCATCAGCCAAGAGCAGCACTTCAAGAAGCTCTCGATCGGTCCGATCGTCGTGGGCGATGGTGAGCCTTGTTGCGTCTCGGCCGAGATCGGCCAGAACCACAACGGCGAGATGGCGATCGCCAAGAAGCTCATCGACATGGCGGCCCTCTGCGGCGCAACCGCCGTGAAGTTCCAGAAGCGGGACGTGGAGAGCGAATTGTCGATGGAACTGCGCAACAAGCCTTACGAAAATGAGAACTCCTTCGGCGCCACCTATGGCGAACACCGGAAGTTCCTGGAACTATCCTGGCAGCAGCACCGCGAGCTTCAGCAATACGCCACGGAAAAGGGGGTTCTGTACTTATGCACCATTTGCGACCTAGTTAGTGTCGAGCAAATGGCCCCGCTGGATTTACCGGCCTACAAAGTCGCCTCCCGCGACCTGACCAATGGGCCGCTCCTCGACGCCCTGGCACAGCTTCATCGCCCCATCGTCTTGTCGATGGGCATGGCAGGCGAACAACAAGCGGACGAAGCCGTCGCGATCATCTCCAGGCACCACGATCAAATGGTCATTCTCCAGTGTACCTCGGAGTATCCCTGTCCGCCCGAGCATGTGAACCTTAGCGCCATGCAGACCTATCGCCAGCGGTATGGATTGCTGGTGGGAATGTCGGACCATACGGCGGGTATCGTCCCGGCCGTTGCCGCAGCGGTCCTGGGGGCGTGTTACGTCGAAAAGCACATTACCCTTTCCCGAGCCATGCGTGGAACCGATCACGCCGGTTCACTGGAAATGGATGGCCTCCGCCGTCTGGTTAGCTATATTCGGCAGGTCGAGGTGGCCAGGGGAGATGGCATGATCGGCTACAAGCCTTGGATGGGCCGCGCCAAGGAGAAGCTGGCGAAAAGCCTGTCTTCCAAACGGGATCTAGCTATTGGCGACATCCTCCGTGAGGAAGACCTGGAGTTACGCTGTCCGGGTACGGGCGTCTCCTGGCATCATCGTGACAGCATCGTCGGCCGACGCGCCCTTCGCGCCGTTTCCAAGCAGACCATCCTGGCCACTGAAGATTTTGCATGATAGGCCGTCATCGCCGCTGTAGGGTGCGTGAAGCGAACCGCCGTGAAAATGGTGGGTTACGCACGGAGTCGAACCCTTGATAACGCTTGTTGCAGTTCTGGGCCGGTTTGCGCAACGCACCATGGAGTCAGGATTTCCGTGCTCCACCCACCCTACGCAAATAATCCGAGCGGAAAGAATCAGACAGCGGTAAGAATGAAATCAATCGAAAAACTTCGCGGCGCAATCGTTGGATTCGGTTCCATCGGGCACCGGCACTACCAAAACCTGGCAGTGCTCGGCGCGCCCCCTCCCGTTGTCGTACGGCGGTCCGAGCAACGCAACCCCGCCTTTGTGCCGCCCGCCGAGTCGCAGGCGGTCACCAGCGATGCCGAAGCCATAGCCGCCGGAATCGATTTTGCCGTCATCTGCAATCCTACTCGGTTCCACGTCGACACGGCCAGCCGCTATATCGCCGCCGGCATTCCCGTACTCGTCGAGAAGCCGATCAGCGACCGCTGCGAAGATGCCATCCAACTTGCGGAAGACGGCATCCGCTTCGGCACGCCCGGCTGCATGGCGTACTGTATGCGGTATCATCCCGCCTACTCCTCGGCCCGGCAAGCCCTGCTGGCCGGCGCCATCGGTCGCGTGTTGTATGCCAAGGCCTGGTTTGAAAGTTACTTGCCCCTTTGGCATCCCTGGGAAGACTACGCGCAGTCGTATGCCGTGCGAAAGGATCTCGGCGGCGGTGCCCTGCGCACGCTTGACCATGAGATCGACTTCTTGAACTGGTGCTTGGGGATTCCGGAAACCGTCACGGGGTGCAGCCGGCACAGCGGGGCACTCCACGGCGACGCCGACGATACAGCCGCATTGCTGCTTGGCTATCCGTCCGGCGTCACCGCTACCCTAAATCTTTCCTTCTGCCGCCGCGACCGTTCCCGCGGCTTTGAATTTGTCGGCGAACGGGGCACGCTTCGGTATCGCTGGGAAGAAGAGCGACTGCTGGCCGTTGCCGCGGACGGCAGCGTCTCGGTCCTCCTCGATCATCGCGGTTACGACGTCAATCAAATGTACGTCGATCTTCTGTTCGATTTTTTGGGCATTGTGGCCGGTGCTCATAGTAACGTCGCCGCCGATCTCCAGGCCGGGATCGACGCAATCCAAGTCTGCTGCCGGGTGGAGTCCAACGCCTCGGCAACGGCTTAGTCCGGCTTAGCCATAAACTGTAGGGTGCGTGGAGCGAACACCTAGGAAAATGGTGGGTTACGAACAAAAGCTAGCCAACGACAACATTTCACCCCGGTTTAGACCGGTTCGCGTAACGCACCACTGTGATTGAGTTTCCGTGCTCCACTCACCCCGAATAATCCACCCTAGAAAGATCCCCCTTATGACCTCGGACAAGAACGTACTGAACCGATTATTCGGGCTGAAAGACCAAGTGGCCGTGGTTGCCGGCGGCGCGGGCCGGATCGGGAGCGCAGTCTGCAAGGGGTTGGCGGAAGCCGGCGCCAAGGTCTGCATCCTGGACCTCGCCCATGAGGCAGCTTTGGCCCTTGCCGCGGATCTGGCCGCCGATGGACATCAGGCCATCGCCGTCCGCGCCGACGCGGCCCAAAAGGCCGAGTTGGAAGCGGCTCTGGCGGAAATCACCGAGCGGCTCGGTCATCCAGCGGTCCTCGTCAACTCCACCCAGTTTCGCGGCCAGGGCTTCTATAGCTCCAATGTCTGCGATTACCCCAAGGAAGCGTGGGAAAGCGTAATGGGCGTCAACCTCACCAGCGTGCTTCTCACCTGCCAGGTGTTCGGAGCGTCGATGATCGCCCACGGCGGCGGCAACATCGTGAACCTGTCATCGACGTACGGTGTCGTCTCGGCCGATCCGCGGATTTACGGCGAATCGGGGCTTAACTCTCCGGTTTCCTACGCCGCTTCCAAGGCCGCGGTCATCAACCTCAGCCGCTACCTGGCCATCCATTGGCGCGATAAGAACATCCGCGTCAACTGCCTGGTCCCCGGTGGTGTGTACGATCGACAGGACGAGGGGTTCGTGCGGGAATATTGTGCCCGCACACCCCTGGGAAGAATGGCCAAGGCCGACGACTACGTGGGCGCCGTGCTCTTCATGGTCTCGCGGGCGTCCGCCTACATGACCGGCTCGGTCGTCACCGTGGATGGCGGCTGGACCGCCTGGTAAATCTTCATGCGCTATACTGGATTTTTCACGAACCGTAGGGTGCGTGAAGCGAACGCCCGAGGGAAATGGTGGGTTGCGCACGGAGCCAACCCTACGGCAAAACGCCTCACTGTTTTTGGCCGCGTTCGCGTAACGCACCATCGCGATAGGACTTCCGTGCTCCACCCACCCTACGATGAATAATCCGCGCTATACCGCCGTAATCTTCGACATGGGCGATATATTTTTCGACGCCACGAAGTGGCGACGAGCGATGACCGTCTGCCTTCAGCACGAACACGTCGCGATCGACTACCAAACATTCTGCAGTCAGTGGGAAGCGAAACTGGTCGAGGTGTACCTTGGTCGCCGCATTTACTGGGATGCTTTCCGCGAACTCATCGCCGATTTCCGGCTCTCGGAGGAGGCGGCCGCGCGAGTGCTCGATTTTGCCAAGGCTAAAGCCGCCGAGGTCGAGCAGCGGACGCTGTTCGACGGCGTGGCCGAGACGCTCGCCCGGCTGAAAGCGGCCGGCCTGAAGTTGGCCGTGCTCTCCGATACGGAGAGCCGAGAGCCGCGCGTCCGTCAGCGTCTGGCCACTCTGGGAATCGAGCAGCACTTTGATGCGGTATTGACGAGCATCGACATCGGATATGTGAAACCGTCGCTCGATGCGTACATGATCGCTTTACAGCGCCTCAAGGTTGGCCCGACTGAGGCGATCTTCGTAGGGCACGACCAGGACGAATTGGATGGTGCCCGGCAGTGCGGATTAACGGCCGTTGCCTACAATCACGAAGATGGCATCCTCGCCGATCATTGCATCGGGCATTTTCCTGAATTACTCTGCCTGGCTAATCAATCGGAATTCAACATGCACGGAAAACTTGAAACCGACGGCAACGCCGTCGGGGTTGCGGGTGCTGATCTCGCGGTTTTCACCGGAAAGCCGGCCTTTGCCCAGCCGCTGCACGTCGGCCGCCCCAACCTCGGCGATAACGGCAGACTCATGGAGCGACTACAGGACGTCCTGGACCGTCGTTGGGTGACCAACGCCGGACGCTATGTTCGGGAATTTGAAGCGGCGATCGCGGAGGCGGTTGGCGTGCGCCATTGCATCGCCATGTGCAATGCCACGGTGGCACTGGAAATCCTAATTCGCGCCGCCGGACTCTCCGGCGAAGTCATCGTCCCGTCCTTTACCTTCATTGCTACGGCACACGCCCTGCAATGGCAGGAGATTACCCCCGTCTTTGCCGACATCGATCCCCATACTCACAACCTCGACCCGGCTCGTGTTGAAGAGATGATTACGCCAAGGACCACGGGAATCATCGGCGTGCATCTCTGGGGACGCGCCTGCGACGTTGATGAACTTCAAAATATCGCCGAACGGCATCGTTTGAAACTGCTTTTTGACGCCGCGCATGCCTTCGGTTGCAGCCACCAGGGAAGAATGATCGGCTCCCTCGGGCAGGCTGAGGTTTTCAGCTTTCACGGCACCAAGTTCGTCAACTCCGGCGAGGGCGGCGCGGTCGTCACCAACGATGACGAAATTGCCGCAAAGATCCGTTTAATGAAGAATTTTGGCTTTGCGGGATCCGATCGGGTCGTCTACTTGGGCACCAACGGAAAGATGAGCGAGTTCTGCGCCGCTCTTGGCCTCACCAACCTCGAATCGATGCAGGAAATCATCTCCGCAAATCGTAAACACTACGAGCACTATCGCTCGGAACTCTGCGGGCTACCTGGTATTACCATGGTGGACTACAGCGGGTCGGAAAAGGCGAACTACCAGTACATTGTCCTGGAAGTCGATGCGAATACGGCCGGAATATCGCGAGACTCGCTGCTACGGGTGCTCCATGCCGAAAACGTGCTCGCCCGAAGGTACTTTTATCCAGGATGCCATCGCATGGAACCGTATAAATCGTATTACCCCCATGCGGGACTGCTCCTGCCACACACGGAATCCTTGTGCGAGCGGGTTCTACTCCTTCCCAATGGGACCACCTTGACCGAGCACGACGTGACCCTGGTGTGTCAGGTGATTCAAACTGCCGTGAACGAAGGAACACCGTTGGAACGCCGGCTTTCCGAACAATCGGTCCACAAACACAGATGACCATTCATTCCTCAATGCTCATCGCATCATAACAATGGCAGAACCTAAGCTTGCGATATGGGGAGCGGGAGGACATGCCCGTGTGGTTGCCGACATCTTGCGCCAATCCGGAGAGTACGAACTGGTTGGCTTCCTCGACGACGTCGATGTTCAACGCCAAGGTGCGCCACTTTACGGCAGCACGATACTTGGCGGACGCGAAACCTTTCCCTTGCTGCGAGCCGCGAGCGTGGAGCACATATTTGTTGCCGTTGGAGGTTGCGCTGACAGGTTGCGCATGGCCCAAATTGCCATTGATGCTGGCTTCCGTCTGGCCACGCTGATTCATCCACGAGCGGTTGTCGCCGCTGACTGTAAAATCGGCGACGGTTCCGTGATCGCCGCCAATGCGGTTCTCAACCCTGGCACCATCTGCGGCGAGTGTGTCATTGTCAACACTTCAAGCAGCATTGACCACGACTGCCATGTTGGCGACGGTGCGCACGTCGGGCCTGGCGCATGTTTAGGAGGATTCGTTTCTATCGGCCCAGCGGCGTGGATTGGCATCGGAGCCGTAATAAGGGACCATCTATCGATTGGCGAGATGGCCGTGATCGGTGCGGGTTCTGTGGTCGTGCGCGACGTGCCGGCCGGGGTAGTCGTCTATGGCGTGCCAGCCCGGATCATTCGCTCTGTCGTCACGACTTGAATCTTCGATAACATGAGCAAAGATATGAATGCCGATTGCTGCAACACCTTGGATTGTTCCATCATTATCCCCGTCTACTTCAATGAGCAAAGCATTGAACCCACATTGGACTTGATCGAGCGCGAGGTAATCGCAAGGAACCCCGACCGAACATTCGAGGTGATCTTCGTGGACGATGGCTCCGGCGATCGCTCTCTGAACGTCCTACTGGAATCCCAGCGCCGGAAGCCGCATTTGGTGCGCGTCGTTCAACTGACTCGCAATTTTGGGCAGGTCAGCGCGCTGCAGGCAGGCTTTTCCATTGCGCGAGGCAAATGCGCCATCCCGATTTCTGCCGACATGCAAGACCCGCCGCAGTTGATGAATGACATGCTACAGGCATTCTTCTCGGAAGGTTACGAGATCGTCGTCTGCCAGCGAGTGGGGCGCGATGAATCGTGGTATCGCGTGGCAACGTCGCGAATCTTTTACTGGCTGATGCAGCGGCTCTGCTTTCAGAACATGCCGCTGGGGGGGTTCGACTACGTGCTGGTGGGACGCCGCTCGATGAACCTGCTGCTACGGCGGCGAGAGGCCCATCCCTTCCTACAAGGCCAAATCCTCTGGCCAGGTTTCAAAACTAAGTACTTGGAATACTATCGGAAGGAACGGTGCCACGGAAAATCGCGATGGACCTTCTGGAAGAAGTTGACCTATCTCGTGGACGGCATTACCGGCTACTCGTTTTTTCCCATCCGCTGCATGTCCGTGGTTGGGATTGTGGTGGCCATGCTTGGCTTCCTTTACTCGGTAGTCGTGTTTGGCGCTCGGTTGTTCGGTGGAACACCAACTCAAGGATGGGCTCCTTTGATGATCGTGATTCTGGTTCTGGGCGGTTTTCAACTGCTTACCCTTGGGGTCATTGGCGAGTACGTTTGGCGGGTTTTGGCGCAGGTCCGTTACCGTGATCCTTATGTCATCGAGACCATTTATGGCGGAGAACCTGTCCAGGTCGACGACATGATTTACAACCAGCCAACGGCCGCTAAGGATTTTGATCGTGCCTGATTATACCGTCGATGCAGATCAACAAAGCGGCAACGGCGTCTCAACGCGAAACACTCTACTTCTAGTGTTCATGGTGATCGTGCCGCTGGCGGTACAGTTGGCGACTCCCATGTTTGGCGACCTGCGGACTACTTATGCCTATGCTTTCATGGCCGACCGGTTTGGAACCTTTCCCGAGAACCTTTCCAAGCCATTTCTCATGCGCGGCATCGGTTTCAAGTGCCTTTACTATGGACTCTACAAGACCGCTGGGCTCGCGGTCGAAAGCCGCTCACCTTTCGCGTTTGAACTGGTGACGCGACTCATGTACTACACCGGCTACATGCTTCTTAGCGTTTGGTTCTTCTGGCTGCTTCGGCGGCGAATCGCGGCTTTTGGAATTGGTTGGCTGGAAGCGATGCTCGTCTTTCTCGTCGGCGTGTTGGCCACGTCGCATCACGTCCATCAGCAGCCCGAAGAGTTGGCGGTGCTGTTGGCAGTCGGCCTTACCGCATTTTCGCTTTCGGACAATCGGACGCTCAACTGCCTTTCGGGCCTCTTTCTCCCCCTGATGCTTTCCTGTAAGGTGGTGACGATCTGGCCCGCGATCTTCCCATTCCTGATGGTACTGGCGACTCGCGAGCGCGGGCGTATCCTGCGGGTCGGCACGAGTTGGGCGGGGTTCACGGCCGCTATGGCCCTCTTCTACATTTTCGTTTTTCCGCAAGAGATCGCCGATACGCGTAACGCGGCGACGAATCAGTCGGGATCTTGGTTCGATTTGCGCGAAATCCATGCCTTTGTGTACAAGGGAGTGTGGTCCATGGCCCACACTCCCTTCTACCTTATGACTGTCGTCTGCTTGCTCTGGCTTTTATGGCGAGGGGCGGAACGGAAGCAATGGAAGGAATGGCTCTTGGGCCTGGGCGCGATTGCCATTGCTGTGCCTCCAGTCTTCATTCAGTCCCTCCATCTCTGCTATCACTATCTGCTCTTTTTTCCCGCCGCCTTCCTGATTGCACTCTGGGCGATCCGCACGATTCCCGATGCCGGGCAGCGCAGTCGTCTTTGGCTGGCGATGGGGGGTGCGACCTTTGCCGGATGGATATTTTTCTCCATCGTGCCCGTCCAGCAGGATGCTTACCTCTGGTTATGGGTCAAGGCCGCCTGGCACCAGAACGCGACGTTACAAGAGATGGATCGCCAATTCCACTTGAGCGAGGAACCGGAGATGCTCTTCCTGTCGCCAGGCGACGTGAACTACGTAATTCGCACAAAGGGTAGTTCGCGATACTTTGCCCCCGTGACGCTGCAACGTGCGCACTCGAACAATGCGCTTCGTAATACGCCTCTATTCCGCGAAATGTTGGCTGATTCGCTCACCTATCACGGAAAGTACATTTACCTCTCGGATTGGCTCCCCCTGGACCATCTTCCGGAACTGGAAGCCAAGCTGAAAACGGAGTATGAACCGGCAACGGAGAAGATACCTCAATTTTATCCCCTTCCCGACGTCCAACTTTTCAAACGCCGGTCCCCGCCAATCGGGACAGCAAAGTAGTTTTGTAAGGAGATTTCCTTGTCCCGACGATTGAGAATAGCCCAGCGATTTATCGCTGGGATAGATTTAACAGTAACCATTAGTTCCGAAGAGGGACGACTGAAAGAGGAACCGAGGTGGGATTTAGCCGTCCCTCCGGGACTGGATGAGGTCTTGCGGAATTCCGATCCCAGCGATAAATCGCTGGGCTATTCTCAAATGCCCTTCCTGGGCAAATTCTCTCCACTTGTGGGTGTATCGAACGAATGACCGAAGGTCTCCCGGTAAATTGGAGACCTTCGGTCGGCAGTGTGGCCCGGTCAGGAGACCGGCCACAACAAGGTCTAGTAACAACTTGTGGTGCGGGCGTCTCGCCTGCACATGCAGCCGAGACGGCCGCACCACAAAACGCGGACGGATCCTAAGTCAACGAATGTTAATCGACAACAAACTAATTCTCAAAATCGACGCTGACGCGGAACCCGTGACAGTTTCCGAACTCAATGTTATTTTGGAACCACAGTCTGTTCCTGCGCCGGCGGCTGTCGAAAGAAAAAAACCGTCCATTCTATTCCTCGTCAGCTCACTGGTCGGCGGGAACGTCATTTCCATGATGCTCCGCATGGTTGGCGGCGTCCTACAGGCAAGGTGCGTCTTGCCGGCCGTGCTGGGAATGTACAACAGCATTGGATTAGTGCTGGGCTATGCCCCTTTCCTGCAACTCGGCATCCTCAACGGCATCAACCGGGAACTCCCTTACTATATCGGAAAAGGCGACCGGCAACGGGTCAACGAACTGGCCGCCGCCGCGCAGGCATGGGCACTGGCCGTCGGTGGAATCGTCGGCATTGCACTTGTGGGCGTCGGATGTTGGCAATTGATTCAGGGCGAATGGGAATTGGCAGCCGGCTGGTTTACCAACGCCATTCTCGCCGTGCTGCTCTTCTACAACACCTATTATCTTCAGATGACGTATCGCACGGGCCACGATTTCGCGAGGCTCGCCATGTCGAGCGTTATCGAAAACACGGTTGCGCTGGCGTTGGTCGCGCTCGTGGCATGGTTGAATTTCTACGGGCTATGTCTGCGGGCATTGCTGACCGCTTCCGTGAGCGTGGGTTTTCTTTACTACTGGCGTCCGCTGCGAGTCGGGCTGCGTTGGAACGGGCAGCATCTGAAGCATTTGCTCGTGATCGGCGCGCCGATCTTCATCGTCGGCCAAATCTATGCCTGGTGGACGGTGCTCAACTCCACGCTCGTATACGGTTACCTGGGCGAGCAAGGTTTGGGTTTGTACTCAATCGTACTTGTGGCGGGCGGAGCTTTAGAACTCTTGCCGGCCGCGGTCGGCCAGGTGCTTTATCCGCGAATGGCCGAACACTACGGCCGCACCGGACGATTGAGCGATCTGATTCGCATGTCGATCAAGCCGATCCTCTTTTCCGTGATCGGCATCATTCCTCTGATCGTTGTTGGATGGTTTGCCGTTGGGCCGGTGATTCGCTTTATTGTGCCAGCATATTCCGATGCGGTTCCCGCAGTCCGTTGGAGCCTGCTGGTCCCCTTCGTGCAATCCTTTTGCCCCATCAACAATGTCTATAACGTCCTTCGGCGACAAGACCTTTATATCGTGGCCATTATTCTAGGTATCGGAGCTTACGTTGGAAGTCTGTTGTGGCTCGTGCGCGGTGGAGCCGATCTCGTGGCGTTCCCGCAGGCCATGCTGGTCGGCCGCGTTGTTTTTGCCGTCCTCTGCTACGCCTTCCTCGTCCTTGCCTATCTCCAGCATCGCAGGGCTTGAATGGCCAAGCTGATCGATGGCCATGTGTTTTTGAAGTCGAGATATAACCATGCAACTCAACAAAGAAAAAACAGTTTCGATCCTTCAGACTTCAGGGGAGCCAATGAGTTTGAATCAAGAACGAAGTAATGACGACAATTCAACGGTGCTTTTCCTCAGCGAGCTTTTTGACGAGCTGTTTCCAATTTGCCGCAGCATAACGGGCGCGGGATTGCGACAAAGTCTTGAATTATTCGGCCGGCACATGCCCCTTTGCATCGAAAAGGTACCCAGTGGGACCGCGGTTTTTGACTGGACGGTGCCACCAGAATGGGTCTTTCAAAGGGCTCGTCTGACAGGTCCGGACGGGACGGTACTGGCGGACTCAGAAGTCTCTAATCTGCATGTAGTCAACTATTCAGTACCCGTTGACATCCGGTGTACCCTCGACGAATTGAAGCCCCATCTGCACAGCATTCCGGAACTTCCCCATGCCATTCCTTACGTGACGAGCTATTACAAACGGGATTGGGGCTTCTGCTTGCCATACGAGACAGTACAACACTTGCCTGAGGGCAGTTATCATGCCATCATCGACAGTGATTTTATTGACGGTTGCGTGGATATCGGCTCATGCGTCCTTCCGGGTGAATCAACAGCGGAGGTTCTTCTGAGCACCTATCTCTGCCATCCTTCACTGGCAAATAATGAATTAAGCGGACCACTTGTCCTGCTCGGACTCTACCAGAGACTTGCATTATGGCCACGGCGGCGATTTACCTACCGTTTTGTTATTAACCCGGAAACCATTGGTAGCCTCTGTTATCTGCATTTGCACGGTCGCGATCTCCAGGCAACAATGGTTGCAGGATTGGTCCTGACTTGCCTTGGTGGGCCAAGCCAGAAATTGAGCTACAAGTTCAGCCGACGTAATAATTCACTCCTCGACAGGACCGTTCGCTATTTGCATCAACACTCGTCCATTCCGCTCGAGTTGCGGCCATTTGAGCCAGCGGGCGGTTCTGATGAACGCCAGTACTGTTCACCGGGTTTCAATCTTCCGGTTGGTCAAATGGCCAGGACAGTTTACGGACATTATCCTGGTTACCACAACTCGCTGGATACCAAGGAATTCATGGATGTCTCTTCAATACTTCGGAGCGTCAACGAACTGGAGGATTTGCTCCAAACAATTGAGTTGGTGGGACCTTTTCGCAACCTATATCCTTATGGTGAACCCCAACTTGGCAAACGTGATCTCTATCCAAACCTTAATGGCCCGAGTACACGAGTCAATTCTGCCGACGAGTATGTCGACAATCGTGCGCAATTGACTCGTATTATGAATATTCTCAGTTATTCGGATGGCGATAGTACTTTACTCGACATCGCGGATCGTTGCCATTGTGATGTTATGAAGCTACAGCCGATCATAGAGAAACTTGAGAAGAACGGATTGATTGTTCACGATTATCCCCGGAGAGTGGTCCAATGAGAATCCTTCTTGTGACCGGTAACCATCCTCGGCATGGTTTTATTGCAAGATCCATCGCTGCCACTGGATGGCTTTGCGGCCTAGTCATTGAGAAGCGCGAAGCATTCGTGCCGGAGCCACCACCCGCATTGCCTTCAGCGAGCCGAGAACTGTTCAACCGGCATTTCGCTGGTCGCGAGCGGAGCGAGTCACGATTTTTTTCCACGTCCTTGTACAGACCAGAGGAAATTCCGACATTGGAGGTCACTTCTGCGGAAATCAACGGTCAGGAAGTGCAGCGGTTCCTTTTGGCAGCGAAACCTGATCTCCTGCTGTCCTATGGGATTCAGAAACTCTCGGATGCGGTGCTTGCCAGCGTTGAAGGTCTTCGCTGGAACATCCACGGCGGCTTATCCCCCTGGTATCGCGGCGTGATTACCCATTTTTGGCCATCTTATTTCCTTGAACCGCAGATGACAGGGATGACAGTCCACGAACTCACCACGGCGATTGATGGCGGCGACATCATCCATCAAGTTGTTGCCCCACTGGTCGCCGGTGATGGTCTTCACGATCTCGCGTGTCGAGCAGTGACGGCACTCGGAGACGAGTTGCCTGAGCTACTGGCGATCACATACAACCATAAGCTTGCGCCTCCCGCAAAACAGCGAACCACGGGAAGGATTTGGCGGGCACTGGACTGGCGGCCCGAGCACCTCCATGTCATTTATAATGTTTTCAACAATCGGATTGTCGATCACTATCTTGCGGGTGATTTCGCCACCGCTGCTCCCAAGGTTGTGCGTCAGTTCTAACGACTGCCAACGATGCAACGAATCTCTGATAATCCGATTTGCCGATCCATCGAGGTAATCCGCGAGCTTGAAGATAGACTTTCAAAGCCGCTGATTCAAGGCGTTCCCATTGGAAAAACGCTGACTGACTTCCTTCACAACAACCTCCTTAACGCACAGTTGTCTATCCGTCGCAGGGCGGCGTTAAAAGCTGCCTTGGCGTGGTGGCGGTTCTGCCTTCTGGGACCGCGCCACCGTGAACAGCAGCCCCGACTTGAGGCAGGGCGGTTGCTGCTGACATGGCTTTCGGACACCCCTCGGCTTAACGATATGGTTGCACCGGTGATTGCCGAACTCGATCCCAAGCAGTGCAACGTAATAGGTGGTGCGCCTTCCCTTAGATCTAAACTTGATCCTGCAATAGGGTATTGCACGGCGGAGCAGGTGATAGCTTTTAACGGTAAGCGAAGCGATTGGCGGCGCGAGTATGCCCGTTGTCGTTCTGCGTGGCATTCCAGCCTTCGGCAATGGATTCAAGATCATCACCTGCCACGACGTCTCTTTCCGCACTTGGCTTACGCCCTTGCGGTACGTTCCTGGCAGGTTTTGGCCTTCGGCAAGTTTCTCGATGCTTTTAAACCATCCATTATAGTAGCCGACGCTGAGCACAATAACCCCTGGGCTTGCTTGATTCTTGCCGCCCGACATCGCAGTATTCCAACAGCAACCATGATGCACGGAGTTATCTATTCATCTTATTGCTACACCCCGTTGTTGTCCGGTGTGGCTCTGTGTTGGGGCCGTGAACAGGTGGAGCAGATGATCGAGCAAGGCGTTGAACCTGAACGTCTTTTGATTACGGGTTGTCAGCGACTCACACGGACCTCGCGCGTTGTTGGGGCAGAGATTCGAGCCCGACTGGCACTTCCCTTGAACCTGCCCATCGTCATGCTTGCCACGGGACCGATGGCGAGAGAAGAATGGTGGAAATTGGTGTTCGCGTTCGGAGAGGCGTTTCATAATCATACCGGAGTAAGCGGCGTCGTTAGGCTTCATGCCTCCGAAAGGTTGGATGATTACAGGGCGGAGAAGTTGCAGTATCCCGGTATACGATTTTTGGAGAATCATCAGTGGACAGTGGAAGAGGCGATGGCCGCCTGCGACGTGGTTGTCATCCACAACAGTGGATTAGGTAATGACGCCCTGGTATTCGGCCGCCTAGTGGTCTTGCTTGACGTGCTTGCCTCGCCGCTCAGCAATGGTCGCACGCTGGCAGCCAAGGCCGGCAGTCCAGTGGCAAGGACGGCAGCCGAACTGCGGCAAACGGTCGATCGCATTTACGCAGATGCGGATTATCGGCAGGAACTGCATCGTCGGGCGGAAGAATACGTACAGCGTTTTTGCGCGGCGTTCGGCCAGGTTGCCGCCCACAATGTGGCAGTCGAAGTTATGAGAAGGAGTCATTGAGCGCGATGATGAATGAAAACCTGGACTTGGCTATCGCATGCCCTGTGTGCGGCTGGAACGCCTCTTTTGCCATGAGTTCGGAAGAAGACTACCACTATGGCATCTTTGGTCGATTTGAACTCTGGTGCTGCAATAATTGCCGCCATCACTTTCAATACCCAATGCCTACCGAATGCGATCTGGCGAGCTACTATAATCGAGATTATTACTCATATCAACTTCCCGATATCGACATGGAGCCGCGCGGATTACGACACCGGGGCGTATGGCTCATGGCCCACTACTGTCGATTATACCGGGGATATCGGCACCTAAAGGTGTTTCCCAATCCGCTACTGGCGTTTATTGGCTGGCTCCTCGTTCGCAAACGTCGCGATCTGTTAACACCGCGGTACATCGCTGAGGGTACAGCGTGCGATTACGGTTGCGGTTCCTGCGGTCGTGTTCCCTTTCTGCGCTACTGCGGTTGGCAGGCGGAAGGAATTGAATTTTCCGAGGCCGCGGCAGCAGCGGGAAAGAGCGCGGGCTTGACGATCACGCATGGATCAATCGGAACACTAGAAGACCGTCCCAGTACATACGACTTCATCCACAGTTCTCACTGCGTCGAGCATGTGCCAGATGTTCAGCGGCTATTTCGAGCTTTCTACACGGCGATGAAGCCGGGTGGGACACTTGCCATTGAGGTTCCTAGTGCTGATTCTGCGGCTCTACGTATCTACGGGCATGCGTACTACTATCTGGGTCTGCCAGTTCATGTGCATCTTTTTTCTGCTGAATCACTGAAGCATATTGCCACCCAGGCTGGTTTTACGAATATCACAATAAGCCCAGTAAGTTTTTTGTTCTCACACGCGGAATCCTGGCTGTTGAGGCGAGACCTCCGTGGCGGAAAGGCATCACCAAGGCTCGATTCGCACGGAAAATGGGCAACAGCCTATGCAAAAGTGGCGTCACTCGGCAGTTTTGTGCAGTCGATAGTGGGGCATCGCGGAGACTGCTTGATGCTAGTTGCCAATCGACCGAGTACATAATGGATCGCAAAGACTCCCATTCCGCAGAGCGACGTTCGTAGATGATTATACTGCGTGCGGGGAAGAATGTCACAAAGTGACCTAGGAGATAAGAGTCGTGTGTGGGATGATTGGCTGAGGGGGGAAATACGGATGGGTCTCGGTTCTGAAGAAAGGAAGGTGCATGGATGCGCCGGTTCGAGTTCACGGAAGACCAGCGACGGGTCATTGCGTCGGAACGATATTGCCACCCGAATCCACGAGTGCAGCGACGGATGGAGATGCTGTGGTTGAAATGCAACGGCGAGACCCATGAGCGGATTGCGAAGCTGGCAGGGATCGACCGGCGCACGGTCCAGCGACTGTTGGACATCTTTGAAGTAGGGGGCCTGGAAGCCGTACGTAACTTTGGCGAAAAGGGGAGGGCGAATGGGCTGGCCCCATACCGCGAGCCGGTGGAGGCCGCGTTCCATGAACTGCCGCCACGTACGATTGCCGAGGCATGCGACCGCATCGAACAATTGACGGGGGTACGTCGGAGCCCCACGCAGGTGAGACAGTTCTTGCGGGACAACCTGGGCCTACGCTGGAGGAAGGTTGCCGCTATGCCGGTTCCGCCCAAGCAGTCGGTGGAAGAACACGCCAAAACGCAGGCGGCTTTTTTAAAAGGAGAAGCTTGAGCCGCGGCTGACTGAAGCCCGCGAGGGAAAACGCACGGTGTTTTTCGTAGATGCTGCACACTTCGTGCTGGGTTCGTTCCTGGGTTGGGTATGGTGTACGGTTCGCCTGTTCGTGCGTGCCGCATCTGGGCGCCAACGGTACAATGTGCTCGGAGCTGTGAATGCCATAACCCACGAACTCGTTAGCGTCACCAACCACACTTACGTCACTGCGGCGACGGTATGCGACCTCTTGCGAAAGATCGCCGCCTTGGGCCTATCAATGCCGATCACCCTGGTTCTGGACAACGCCGCCTACCAACATTGCCAACTGGTGCAAAACTTGGCCGCCGAACTTGGGATCGACCTCTTATTCCTCCCGTCGTACTCGCCTAACCTCAACTTGATCGAACGGCTGTGGAAGTTCGTGAAAAAGAAAGCCCTGAACTCCCGTCACCACACCAACTACGCCGACTTTCACGCCGCAGTCGATCAGTGCCTCAACCAACTCACGACAACCTACAAGGACGAGATCGATTCCCTCATCACCCTCAATTTCCAGACATTTGAAAATGTGCCAATGCTACCCGCGTGAAGTATATGTGGCATGTGTTTGAGGTACCTTGGCAATCAGCGTTATGAGAGCATCAAGGGCAGCTATGAATACTTTCCTCAGCGTTATTTGTAGGTGTCCATCTTGAATGTTATCGCCATGAGAAACTGGCTGGAACTCCAAACTGTTCGCGTTTATTCGCGCCTGATTGGATCTAGTTTTCGCCACTATGTTCCGAGCCGGGTACATCCAACGACGAGATTCGACAATCCCCAGCATATCAGTCTCGATGGCGTCTCCATTGGGCGATGGTGCTGGCTTTACGCGATGACCGGTGATACGGCTGGAAATTTCTATGAGCCGGAAATTAGTATAGGAAAAGGCACGCAAATTGGCGATTATTGTCACATTACTTGTGCCACGAAGCTTACGATTGGTCAAAACATCCTCATAACTCAAGGCGTTTTGATTTCGGATTCCATCCACGTTTACTCCGACCCAATAACGCCCATCCTCAGCCAGGGGCTTTCATCCACTCCGATGTCCATCGGCGATGGTTCATGGATTGGCAACCACGCGGCCATCATCGGTTGCTCTGTGGGGCGGCAATGTGTGGTCGGGGCAAACGCCGTCGTGACTCGCGATGTCCCCGATTATTGCGTCGTGGCGGGAGCACCGGCGCGAATCATCAAGCGATATGATGCCGAGACACGCGAATGGGTACGTTCCAGTTAGTCGCCAACGCCATTCAAGAATTATCACACCTACTACAAGGAAGGAAAAGATAATGAGAGTCCTGGTAACAGGCGGAGCAGGATTCATCGGCTCGTATGTTTGCGAGGCCCTGTTGGCTCGCAGCCACCAGGTTCTGGTCTTGGACAATCTCGACCCGCAGATCCACGGCGAACATGCGAGTTGGCCGTCCTACATGCCCGAAGGCACGGAGAACCACGTCGGTGATGTCCGCGACCGGGAACTCGTGCGCAGTCTTCTCGCCAGGTCGGATGCCGTGATCCATCTCGCGGCGGCGGTGGGTGTCGGCCAGTCGATGTACAAGATCGAGCACTACTGCTCGGTCAGCGTGATCGGGACGGCAATCCTGCTCGAAGAAATGATCCCGTTCCGCCAGCGGATCAAGAAGCTGATCGTGGCTTCCTCCATGTCGATTTATGGCGAAGGCGCCTATCGGAATGTGGAAGGTCAAATCGCTTATCCGGCCTCTCGCAGCATTTCCCAATTGAAAGAGGGACGCTGGGAGCCATCCGACGCATTTGGTCGGACCCTGACCCCAATTCCCACTCCCGAAACCAAGCCGCTCAAGCCCGATTCGATCTATGCCGTGAACAAACGGGATCAAGAAGAAATGTGTTTAACATTTGGCCGGGCCTATGGAATACCTTCCGTGGCCTTGCGGATGTTCAATGTTTACGGAGCGAGACAGGCATTAAGCAACCCCTACACGGGCGTGGTGGCGATTTTCTGTAGTTGTTTGTTGCAAAATCGGTCACCGATCATCTTTGAAGACGGTGAGCAGCGGCGAGACTTCGTCCATGTCGAAGACGTGGCGAGGGCTTACGCTTTAGCCTTGGAGAATGATGGAGCAAACGGTTTGTCCCTCAATCTCGGCAGTGGTCAGAGTATTAGCGTCAACGAGATCGCCAAGTTGCTTGCCACGGCCATGGGAAAACCTTGCCACCCCGAGATTGCCGGCAAGTATCGCGACGGCGATATTCGTCATTGCTTCGCGGATGTCTCACTGATCAAGGACAAGCTCGGATGGACGCCGCAATACGAATTTCAATCGGGAATCGGGACGGTGCTTCGTTGGGTTCTGTCGCAAACCGATGTGAAATACATGGGAGACTCATACGCTGAACTCAAGGCATTGGGGTTGTTAAAGTAAATGAGCGAGAATGAAAAATGTTTGGTAATCGTCTGCCGGGGTATGCCGCCGCTGGTCGTGGGAAGCACAGTGCTGATGCGCAACCTTTTTCAACCCTACCGCGGGAAGCTAGTTGCGATTGCTGGGTGGGTGAATGAGGCCAAGGTCGATCCGGATTACCTGCCGATTTGTCCGGCGCACGTTTTGAGATTCTGGCCGTCGATATTGCAGAGAGCAATGGAATATCGCTTGGTAGGACTTCATTGCTTCATTGCCAAGTGGTTTGTGTACTGGAAACTCAAACGTCTCCGGCCAAAAGCGGTCTTCTCTGCCTGTACGCCCGACGGAATCTTCTTCGTCGCCTCGTTCCTGGCTTGTCGCAGGTTGGGAATACCGTTCTGGGGCCACATGCACGATCTGTGGTTGGAGAACACTCCATCGGGCAGTTATTTGCAAAGGCTTGCTCAGAAATGGGAGCCGGTGATCTTCCGCGAGGCCGACAAGATATTTTGCATGACCGACACCCAACGCGATTACTACAAGGACAAGTACGGGGGGAATTACGAGATTATTCCCCACTGTGTTACGCCTGATATTGAGATTCCGACCCAACCACGGGTAAAGACAAAATCCCCCGATGCAGAAATACGAATCCTCTACACGGGCAATTTCAGCCGAGCCATGAACTTGGATGCGCTCAGAAATATGGTGGCATGCCTGGATATTCTTCCTGAAAACTACCGTGTCACGATGCTGACAGACGTCAGTATCGAGACGTGTCAAGCCGAACGGATCTGGCATCCACGCATCGACTTGGGGTGGACGAGCGTCACGGAAGCGCGGAGGCTGATGCGGGAAGCGGATATTCTATTTCTTCCGCTTTCGTTCAAAGATTGTTCCCCGGAAGAAGTCAGGACCGTCTTTTCCACGAAAACACTCGATTATCTTCTATCGGGCGTCCCGATTCTTGTCTACGGTCCTCAAAGCTGTCACCATAGCCGCAGTGCCAGGAGTGCCGGTTGGGGATGCGTTGTCAATGACGACAACCCCCAAGTGTTGGCGCAAGCGATCCGGAACTTGGCTGGCGACGCGAGTCAGCGGGAATCTCTCGTTGCGGGTGCGTTTGAAGAAGCAAAACGCCGAAATCCGGTATTCTGGGCCAGATACATCGAAGACTTGGTGCAACTGAGGCATTAGACACGACTACCATGAGCGGACAGTCTATTACCTTTGACGAGAAGAGTGCTTCGGAAATGACATTCCTGCGGGCCGATCTGGCTCGATACCGGCAGGGTGGCAAGTTTTTAAGAGGTTCTTCGACCACGGAGACATTTCACTTGGATCGCGGATGACGGATGCGGCATGATAGAGGATGGATATAAAAGACAAATTCCCATTGAGGGCAATTTGAAGCCTGACGTTTTTCTCGCGCAGTGCGCGCCGATCTACGACGATTCGTCGTCTGGCCGACTCGGTCCAACATTTCAAGCGATGCGAGCCATTTGGATAACAATGGGGCTGTCGCCTGACAACCCTTTTCAAAAATGGTTGGCACCAGGCGGTTGCGCGGTAATCAAGCCCAACTGGGTGCTGGATGTCAATCGGGGCGGCGGAAGCATGGACTGCCTGGTCACGAACTCGACGCTGATCGAGTCGCTGATCCGCTGGTGTGCCGAGGGCATGTTGGGACAAGGGCGCGTGATCGTCGGCGACTGTCCAATTCAAGGCTGCGATTTCCAGGCGTTGATGCGGCACACTCGCATGAATGAGGTCGTCCAGGCCATCGGTCGCGATTATCCGAAACTCACCCTGGAGATTGCGGACTGGCGTCTCACGGTGCTGCGCCGAAATGGCGAGTCATGCGGTCACCCCGTTTACACCGATCAGACGTTGCGAGACTGTCAGGTCGAGGTTTCGGAAAAGTACACCGTATTGGATACTGGCGAGGAGAGTTTCCTGGAAGAAATCTCCGATTGCTCGGACCGATTCCGAGTCACGATGTACAAACCGAGTCTGCTTCAATCGCACCATCGTTTGGGCACGCATCAATACCTGGTTCGCAACGAAGTTCTCGATGCGGATCTCTTGATCAATCTGGCCAAGATGAAGACCCACGAAAAGGCTGGCCTGACCGGCGCAATGAAGAACCTCGTGGGGGTCAACGGACACAAGGAGTTCCTTCCGCATCATATCAAGGGTTCCTATTTCTCCGGCGGAGACAGTTACTGCCGCGACAACTGGTTCGCCGCGCGCGCGGAGGATGTGTACGATGCCCTCTGGGAACGCTGCGGTGGCATGAGCAAATGGCGGCGCTGGTATGTGAACAAGATTTACGTGGCGCTGAGGGTGGCTGCACGGCTCTCCGGTGGAGACCGCATGGCGCCAGGCGGCTGGTGTGGGAACGACACCGTATGGCGGATGATTCTGGACCTGAACCATCTCTTGTTCTTTGGGGAGAAACGGTCGCGGCACATTCTCAATGTTGTTGACGGCATCGTTGCCGGCGAAGGTAATGGACCGCTCCACCCCACAGCCAAGCCCGCCGGCGTGCTTCTGGTAGGTGAAAATCCGGCCTATGTGGACGCGGTCATTGCCAAGCTGATGGGCTATAATCTGGCGCGCGTGCCCACCGTTTACCACGCCGTCTACCATCGGAAGTCGAAGTTTGGCGGATTGGGGGTGGAGGAGATGCCGATACACTTCATAGACTCGTCCGGTGCGGTTCACCGTGGTTCGTGGAAAGAAGTCCCCAATCTCCGTTTTCGGCCTCCCAGACACTGGAAAAGAGCGTTGTACGTCCAATGAACAAACCCCTGAAAGTCGCCGTAGGCATTTCCGGCAGCCAGTGGCACAAGCGATTCGCCTCGGCCTTGGAAGAGAAGATCAACGATGGATTGCTCTGCTACGAGTTTGTTGACTTGGCACGGCACGATTGGCTTGAAACCGTGCGGCCGTTTGACGCGGTCATTTGGAAGCCCTCCGCGATGGGGATTTCCGGATCGAGCCATTTCAAAGAGAAAATCTACGTCCTGGACTGTCTTCTGAAGAAGCTCGTCGTTCCGAACTACAGCACCATCTGGCACTTCGAGAGCAAGATTGCACAGAGCTACCTGTTTGCGATCCACAATGTGCCAACGCCCCGCACCACCGCGACCTTCAGTCACCAGGACGCAGAGGAGCAGTTGCGAGCCGCCGCGATGCCGCTGGTCTTCAAGCGATCGAGCGGAGCTGCCAGCAAGTATGTCGAACTTGTGCGCAGTGCGGGCCGCGGATTGCGGTACTGTGCTCGGGCGTTTTGCGGCCAGCTCTACGGCGAGACCAGCGAGCGCTTCGGCTCACGGCGCAAGGCAGTGCTCCGCAGTCTCTGCAAGCCTTGGTTCTGGAGTTTTATCCGCCATTATCTTGCCGATCGCGAGCCAAGCGGTTGCCTGTACTGGCAGGAATACCTGCCCGGAAACGATGCTGACCTGCGGATTACGGTGATCGGCGACCGCTACGCGTACGGTTTTTGGCGGCTGAATCGCGAGGGTGATTTTCGTGCCAGTGGTGGCGGGCGTATCGATCTTCAGCGAGCGATCCCGGAGGAGTGCCTGCGGTACTGCCTGGAAGTCAACCGTCGATTGGAGTTCGACTCCATGGCCTATGACATCCTCTTCAAAGAGGGCAATTTCGTGATCAGCGAGATTTCCTATGGCTACTTGGACTCGGTACCCTACAAGGCGGCAGGGCACTATGAGTTGCAAGCCGATGGCCGCCTGGATTTCATTCCCGGACACACATGGCCGCAAACCTTGTGGATCGACTGGCTCCTTGAGCGGGCTGCCCGCCGCGGAATCTTGCCCGAAAGCAGCCGGTAGATCCGCAATCGCACATTCTTCTCGGAACGAATGCCAGCGAACATTATTCATCTCATCGGGCAATTAGGTCGCGGCGGCGCGGAAAAGCAGCTCTTTTCACTCGCCTCTGCACTACAACGCCGTGGCTGGCAGCAGGCGGTAATATCTTTTTGTCCTGGCGGACCGTGGGAAAGTCGTTTCGCGGAAATCGAAATGCCACTATTTTGCATACCACGAACCAGGGTAATACCTTGGCGATTCTGGCAACTTCGTCGCCTGATTCAGGGTTGGAAACCTCAAGTGATCGTTTCCTGGTCCGCGCACGTAGCCGTTTATGCCGACTGGCTTTTCGGCACGGGACGAGTTGCAAGAGTCATTAACGTACGAGGCGATCTGCTGAGGACCAAGAAAATCGGCATGCCAAAGCAGCGATTGGGGCTGGTGCGAAGAGCACTCGAGCGTGCCGACTATGTCATCAGCAACTCGCGGCGAAACCTCGATACCTTGCGAGAAGGCAGGGTGCGATTGCCGAGAACGGAATTCATCTATAACATCGTGGCGGAAGGAAAAACGCATTCACCGCCACATGTGATGCAAGTGCCGCGGATCGTCGCCGTCGGCTCGCTGATTCCGCTGAAGTCTTACGACGTGTTGATCGAAGCCGTGTCGATCCTGGCGGCGAATGCGACGGACTGCGAGTTGCTGCTGGCCGGCTGCGGACCCGAGCAGCCTCGCCTGGAGTCGCTGGCAAATCAGCTTGGCGTAGCGCATCGGGTCAGGTTCCTGGGAGATGTGGAGGATGTGCCCGGTTTGCTCCATACCGCGGACGTTTTTGCGCACCCCTCCACAACCGAAGGACTGAGCAATGCGATCTTGGAAGCCCTGGCCGAAGGAGTACCGGTGATCGCATGTCCCGTGGGCGCTACGCCGGAAATTATTGAGGACGGTCACAGCGGGCTGCTCGTGCCCGTCCGACAACCCCAGGCTTTGGCCCACGCGATTGGCAGACTGCTCAACGATGCCTCCCTGCGCCAGCGTTTAGCCCAAGCCGGTTTGGCGCTGGTGAGGGATCGCTTCAGCGAATCGACGATCGCCGACCAATATGAAGAAGTTTTCCTTCGCCTGATCAAAGGTCTTTTTTAAGCCAGCGGAGAGGTTCATGCGGCAAATCAGTTTTGTCTTTCTCTGGCTCTTAATCTTCATCATGCCGTGGGAGGAGATGTTCGCTATACCCGGGATGGCATCATTTGCCAGAATGCTCGGGGTGCTCGCTTTCCTTTTTGGACTAACGAGTGTCGTTATTTCGGGCCGAGTGAAGTTTCCGATTGCCCTGGTGTGGCTCGCCCTCTTCATTGGCTGGTGCCTTGCCTCAACTCAATGGGCACTCGATCCCGAAGCACCTTTGGAAAGGGCCCAGACCTATGTGTTGTTGTTGACGTTTGTCTGGCTCGTTTGTCAACTTGCCGACAATCCGAAACGGCTCAAGTCGCTGATGCGGGCATTCGTTCTGGGGATGGTCATCCTGCTTGCTAATATGTACCTTGGCTATATCGGTGCAGGAGTGCCAATCAACTCCGGGGATGATGAAGTAAGATACACGGCTGTGAGCGCCAATCATAACGATCTTGCGATATTCTGCTGTCTGGGTATTCTCTTCGCCTTTTATCTAATCACGCGACGTGAAAAAACTGGCTTTGAGCTACCCAATTGGTTCTATTGGGGGTACATCGTTGCGGCAAGTCTCGCCATCCCTCTGACTGGGTCACGAGCGGGGGTTGTTTCGGGTGGCATCGCCGGCCTCGTACTTTTAGGTAGACTGCGGAAGGTCGATTGGAGCATTCGGCTCGGATTCGTTGTTGCCGTGGTGTTTGTTGCGATCCTGGTTCCGAGGCTCGTTGATCGTTCCACCCTCGACCGAATCGGTGAAGGCACGAGTAGTGATACCTACAAACTGCGTACCAATGCCTGGGAGTACGGGCTGAAGGCTTGGGCAGAGACGCCTCTAGTGGGCGTGGGGGCGGGATGTTACAGGAACACGATGGTCAAGCAAGGACAAAGGAAGATGGTCGCCCATAATGCCTTTGTTAGCGTACTCGTGGAAACTGGCTTGGTTGGTTTCACGCTCTATTTCCTCTTCTGGACGATCGTTATTCGACGGGCCATGCTCTTGCCGAAGGCAGATAAGTACTTCTGGCTCGGTCTGCTTGCGTCCTTCCTGCCTGCATTGCTGACCGGCAGCACAGAGTACCAAAAAGTATGGTGGTTCCTTGGTGCGTTGGTGCTTTGCCAGACGCCGCAGCCGAGTGCGGCTGACGCGAAGAAGCGTTGGATCGCTCCGTCTCTCGATCGAGGGCCGGGCTTACCCTTGCTCAGCCGTCGGTCCCATCAACCGTAGGCCCAAAAGATGGGGTAGCGGAATGAATTCCGTTCTACTACATGCTCTGGTTCTTAGGACAGTAGCTGCGCAAGTTATATCCAACAACCTGATTGAGGTGCGACAATAAACGGTGACGACGAAAGAAATGTCGAGGCGGGACCGATGACGGAACCCCGTCCGCTGCGCGTGCTTTGGGTAACGCCCAAGCCTGAGTTTTCTGCTGCCATGATCTTCATCGAAAGGCAGATCGAGTCATTGTTGGCAGCGGGCGTTAACGGCCGGACCTTCTATTTGTACAACCGCATGTCGTTCCTTGTCTCGTTTTATGAATTACTGGAGCTGCGGGCGGAAATCCGCGAGTTTCAACCGGACATCATTCACGCACAGTATGGCACCGTTACGGCTTTTCTGGCTTCCCTCGCCACGTCGCGGCCTTTGGTGGTGACCTACCGCGGCAGTGACTTGAACCCCGATCCCGAGAAGAGCCGCTTGCGATGTTATTTCGGCCGGTTTATGTCGCAGATCGCGGCCTGGCGGGCCGACCGCATCGTGTGTGTCAGCCCGCAATTGCGACAACGGATCTGGTGGGGAAAGCATAAAGTGACGGTCATTCCGTCGGGGATCGACACGCGCAAGTTCTGTCCTCAGCCGCGCGACGAGGCCCGTGCGGCGTTAGGTTGGGATCTCGACGAATTGATAGTCTTCTTCAACGGCTCGCATCGCCGGGTGAAGCGTTACGATCTGGCCCTTGCGGCCGTGGAAGTTGCCCGCCGCCATTGCGGACCGATCAGCTTGATGGATCTCGACGGAGCGCAGCCGCCGGAGTTGATCCCGCTGTTAATGAACGCCTCGGACTGCCTGATCCTCACCAGCGACCACGAAGGCTCGCCAAATGTGGTTAAAGAGGCGATTGCCATTGGATTACCCGTCGTTAGCCGCGACGTGGGCGATGTCCGCAAGCGTTTGGCTGGTGTGCATCCGTCGATCGTCACGGGCGACACGCCGGAAGAACTCGGTGCGGCATTGGCCGAAATCCTTACCCGCCGCCAACGTTCCAACGGCCCGGAAGTCGTCGGGGAATTCTCCATGGACGGGGTCGCCGAGAGCATCGTCTCGCTTTATAAAGTTGCCGTCCCGGGCAATGTCAACTTGGCGCAGAAATCGGCATCGACCGCGAAGAAACCGGAATGCCAGTCCGAATCGTCTGAATTGCAACCCGCACAAGCTGGCGAGAACCGCCCGCGAAAGATCCTCTATGTTACCGCGACCTTGCCCTATGGCTCGGGCGAATCGTTCCTGATTCCCGAAGTCAAGGAACTGCTGCGGCTGGGCTATGATGTGCGGATCGTGCCTCGCTCACCGGACTATCAACTCGTACATCAGGACGCGGCCGAGTTGCAAGAACATTGTGTGGCCAGATCGTTGTTCTGTTGGGATGTTGTGAAGGGCGCGTTGAAGGAGATCTTCCTGCGGCCCCGCGGCGCATTTCGCGCGCTGGCCGTCCTCTTCCGCAGCCGCAATTGGAAAACCTTCGCGAAAAATCTGATTGTCTATCCCAAGGGGCTATGGTTGGGCGGCATGGCACGGAGTTGGCGGGCCGATCACATCCACGTTCACTGGGCCTCCACTCCCGCAACGATAGGCATGGTCGCCAGCATCGTTTCACGGACGCCTTGGAGTTGCACGGCACACCGCAGCGATATCGCCATGAACAACTTGCTGGCGGAGAAACAGAAACGCGCAACCTTCGTCCGCTTCATTTCCCAGAGCGGATGGCGAATGGCCGAATCTCTGGGCGCGCCGCCCGATCCGCGCAATGCGGAGGTGATGCATTTGGGCGCCAACCTCCCTTCGAAGGCCGAAATCCCCTCCTCCCCCGGGCCGGGGAATATCATCCTCTGTCCGGCAAATCTCTATCCGGTTAAAGGCCACCGCTATCTTATCGAGGCTATCGCACTGTTGCGGAAACGCGGGGTCGAGTGCAAGCTGCTCATCGCCGGCGGCGGCTCACTGCGACCGGAGCTTGAGGCCCAGGTGTGGAACCTCGGCCTGGCCGACGCCGTGCAGTTTCTCGGCCAGTTGTCGCACTGCGAACTTCTCGCCATGTATCGCAAAGATCGCGTGGGCATGGTCGTGCTTCCCAGCGTCGATCTGGGAAACAACCTGCATGAAGGGATCCCCGTTGGGCTGATTGAGGCCATGTCGTACAATATTCCCGTAATTGGCACCCGGACCGGCGGCACTCCCGAGCTGCTGGAAGGCGGTGCGGGCTTAATCGTGCCGGACAAGAACCCTGCCGCCCTGGCCGATGCCATCGAGCACTATGTTCGCGATCCGGCCTTCGCGGCCGAAGTCGCCCGGAAGGGAAGGGAGCAGGTTGATGGGTCTTTCAATGTCCTAACGGTTGTTTCGCAACTTTTGGAACGTATCTTTCCGCCAGTTGGATCGCGTGAATAATCCAGGTCTGCCGCTGGTCTCCGTGGTAATCCCCTGCCGCAACGAAGGGAAGTGGATTGGCCCCTGTCTGGAATCGATCTTGGCGAACGATTATCCTCGGGAACGGCTGGAAATTCTCGTCGTGGACGGCATGAGCGACGACGAAACACGCAAGGCCCTCCGGCCATTCATGGAACAGGATGCGTCGGTCAAGCTCTTGGATAATCCGAAGAAGACGACTCCGGCGGCCTTGAATGTGGGGATCGCGGCCGCTCGGGGTGAAATCATCATGCGCATGGACGCCCACTACCAATATGCCACCGACTACGTCTCGCAGTTGGTATCCTGGCTTGAGAGGAGCGGTGCCGACAACGTGGGGGGATGCCTAATCATGGGGCCGGCAAAGGAGACTGCCATCGCTCGGGCCATTGCCATCGGCGTATCTCATCCACTCGGTATCGGCAACGCCTATTACCGCATTGGCGCGTCCGAGCCGCGCTGGGTGGACACCGTGCCTTTTGGGTGTTACCGGAAAGAAGTCTTTGTACGCATCGGCCTCTTCGACGAAGAACTGGTGAGGAACCAGGATATCGAATTGAATCTGCGGTTGCGTCGGGCGGGCGGCAAGATCCTCCTCGTGCCCGACGTCGTCCTGTATGGCCATGCCCGAGAATCGTTAAGCAAACTCTGTCGCATGTATTACCAGTACGGCTACTTCAATCCGCTGGTGATCAAGAAGTTGGGCGGGCGGGTCACACTGCGACAAACAGCCACTCCTGCTTTCGTCGCCAGTCTGCTGGTCTGCGGTCTCTGCGCGATCTGGTTTCCTCTCGCGGCATGGCTGCTGACTGCCATCTTCGTGGCCTATGGGGTGCCCGTGCTCATCGCCTCGGCCGCCGTGGCCCGGAAGCATGGCATTAGTTGCGGTCTGGCCATGTGTGCAGTCTTCCCGGCGCTGCATCTCAGCCACGGCTTGGGCTGTCTTAAAGGATTGATCGATTGGATCGTGTTGCGGCGCAAGATGAAAGATGGCGGTGGTGCGATCCCCCTCACGCGCTGAACCGACTGATAGTTCTCGAGCCTCATGAACAACGAACCATTGGCACGAACCTTCCGCGAGGAACTGGAAGCCTTCTTTGGAGGCAGCCGCTGCTTCCTGCTAGCCAAGGGAAGAGTCGCCTGTTATGTGGGGTTGCGCGCCCTCGGTTTGCCTCCCAAGTCCCGTATTCTTCTGCCAGGCTATACCTGCATGGTCGTCCCCTCAGCCGTTCAGTATGCAGGGTTGACGCCGGTCTATGCCGATATCGATCCGGCTACCTACAACCTGGATCCGGCAGGACTCGATCAACCGATCGCAGAGGGCGTCGCCGCCGTCGTTATCCAGCACACTTACGGAATTCCCTGCGACTTTGCTGCGATCCAACGCTGGGCCGGTGCCCATGACGTACCGATTATCGAGGATTGTTGCCACACGTTCGGCACGCGGGTGGAAGGAAGACTTTGCGGCACCCTGGGGGTGTTCTCCTTCATGTCCGGACAGTGGAATAAACCTTTTTGCACCGGACTGGGCGGCATGTTGCTGGTCAACGACCCAGCGATCGCGGACAGCGCCGCGGAAGTGATTCACCGGGAGGCCGCCAGCCCAGGCGCGCTCAGAAGCCTCTTGCTCCGCGCGCAATTGACGGCTTATGACCTGTTTTTTTCGCCGAGCACCGCCGGCATTGCCACGGATCTTTACCGCTTCCTGAACCGTTTTGGCCTGGTCATCGGCAGTTCCTCGCTGGAGGAGTTGCGGGGAGTCATGCCGCGAGGCTACTTGAGCACGATGGCTCGCTGCCAGATCCGGCGGGGTCTCCGGGCGATAGTTCATATCGCGGAGAACATCGATCATCGCACGCGGATGACACAGTTCTACCACGCAAGGCTGCCCGCGGCCGGCTTCCTCCCGCTGGCGCACATGCCGGTGGAGGGTTACCCACTGCTGCGCTATCCTGTACGGGTCGCGAACAAGGAGGAGGTTCTGGCCGCCGCCAGGAGGGGCCGCGTGGAAATCGGCGATTGGTTCGAGGCGCCGTTGCACCCCGCGGGAACCCGGATGGAGGATTTCGGCTATCGTCCGGGAATGTGCCCCCATGCCGAGCGCGCCAGCAGGGAAGTCATCAATCTACCCACGCACCTGAAGGTGGACCTTTCCACGGCGGAGAAGACGTTGCAGTTCCTCGCGCGGCACGGGAGATGTGTCGAGTGAAGACTATAACAAAGGATCTCCGGCGTCCATGAAACGTATGCTTGATATTATCGTGGCGGCAGTCGGCTTGGCACTGCTATCGCCCTTGTTGGTCGTGGTTGCCGTACTGGTGAAACTGACTTCGCCTGGCTCAGTCTTCTTTGTCCAGGAAAGAATTGGCCTGGGGTTCCATCCTTTCCAGATCTACAAGTTTCGCTCCATGGTGCAAGACGCCCCAAGGAAAGGGCACCTCGTGACATTTGGCACCGATCCTCGCATCACGTCGGTGGGAAGCTTTTTACGGACAGCCAAGATCGACGAACTCCCGCAGTTGATCAACGTGCTTCTGGGCGACATGAGTTTGGTGGGGCCGCGGCCCGAAGTTCGCAAGTACGTGGAGATGTTCCGCGACGACTTCGCCGAGATCCTCCGCGTGCGGCCGGGAATCACCGATCCGGCCTCGATCAAGTATCGCAATGAGGCCGAGATCCTCGGTCGGTCGGTCGATCCGGAGAAAGAGTATATCGAGAAGGTTCTGCCGGAAAAAATCCGTTTGGCGAAGGAGTATGCCCAAAATGCCTCGCTGTGGCTCGATTTCCTGATTATCTTGAAGACAATCCATGTTGTCGGGCGCGGCGGGGTTTTGCCCAAGAAGGGCATTTGAGAATAGCCCAGCGATTTATCGCTGGGTTACGGAATCAAAAATCGAAAGTCCCGTAGGGACGAATGAACATTATTTGGCATGGTGCAGTTCAGCCGTCCCTACGGGACTAATGGGTACGGTTAACGCTACCCAGCGATAAATCGCTGGGCTATTCTCAATCGTCCCTCTGGGACGGGGAAACCAATGTTGAAATATGTGTGTGGAACGCAGTTCCTGCCCCTGCCCCAGAGGGGCATTTGAGAATAGCCCAGCAGTTCACTGCTGGGTTCGTAACGCAATCAAAACCATTAGTCCCGTAGGGACGATTGATCTTGAGCCATTCCTTTACAAGCAGCCTGTTCCATTGTGTCTTCAGCACGAAAGGCCGTCGCCTCCTCATCACTGAGGATCTCCAGTCACGTCTTTGGCCCTATATCGGTGGCATTGCCAGGGACAATCGTATGAAGGCTTTGACCATCGGTGGCGTTGAAGATCATGTTCATCTCCTCTTGTCATTACCATCAACAATAGCGATTAGCAAGGCTATCCAGATTATCAAGGGCGGATCATCTCTGTGGGTGCATGAGACCTTTCCCGAACACTGCAACTTTACCTGGCAGGAGGGCTACGGTGCTTTCAGCATCGATATAGCGTTGGTCGAACGAACGACTTGCTATATCAATTCCCAGGCGGAACACCATCGAAAACAAACATTTCAGGAGGAATTCCTGGCGTTTTTGAAGAAGCACAACATGGAATACGACGAACGATACATCTGGGACTGAATGGGCTTTTGCTCAGTCGTCCCTACGGGACTAATGGTTGCGGTTAATGCTTACCCAGCGATAAATCGCTGGGCTATTCTCAATCGTCCCTCCGGGACGGGGAAAATCATGTTGACTTATGCGGAACGCAGTTCCTGCCCCGGAGGGGCATTTGAGAATAGCCCAGCAGTTCACTGCTGGGCTACGGAGTCGAAAATCGAAAGTCCCGTAGGGACGAATGAACGAAGTGTGGCATGATGCAGTTCAGCCGTCCCTACGGGACTAATGGGTACGGTTAACACCTTCCCTGCGATAAATCGCTGGGCTATTCTCAATCGTCCCTCCGGGACGGGGAAATCGCCCATGTTGACTTGTGTAGAACAACGATGGGCTGCCATATCGCGCGAAACAACCCATGGAGGTTTTCTTGACTGAATCCCATACGCAACAGGTTCTGACAGGCAATGCATTCCAGGTTCCCTTCTTTCGGCCCTCGATCGGCGAGGCTGAAATCGAAGAGGTCTCGGCCTGCTTGCGCTCGGGCTGGCTGACCACCGGTCCGCGGACCAAACAGTTCGAGATCAGCTTCGCCGAAGCGGTGGGCGGAAAACATGCCCTGGCGGTCAATTCCTGTACTGCCGCGTTGCACCTGGCGGTCGAGGCCCTGGGGCTGAAGCCGGGTCAGGCTGTGCTAGTGCCGACGATGACCTTCGCTGCCACGGCCGAGATCGTCCGCTACCAAGGGGCGGTGCCGCTCTTGGTCGATTGCGATCCCGTGACGCTCAATATGGACCTGGCCGACGCCGCGCGGAAGATTGCCGATCTCCGCGCAGGCCGCACACCGCTCGACCCGTCGCTCCAGGTGGTCGGCATCATCCCCGTTCACGTCGGCGGGCTGATGCTCGACATGGACGCCATGCGGGCCTTTGCCGAAGAGCATAATCTGTGGCTGGTGGAAGATGCCGCCCACGCCTTCCCGGCAGCTTACCGTGCCGGCCCTGACGCCCCCTGGCGACGCTGCGGTGAGAACACGGCAGCCGTCACCTGTTTTTCGTTCTACGCCAATAAGACGATGACCACCGGCGAAGGCGGCATGGCGGTGACCGACGATGAGCTGTTGGCCTTACGGATGCGGCAGATGTCGCTGCACGGCCTCTCGCACGACGCCTGGAAACGTTATTCCGGCAACAACGCCTGGGATTATCGGATCGTGGCCGCCGGATATAAGTATAATCTGACCGACGTGGCCGCGGCGTTGGGTAACTGCCAGCTTCACCGCGCCGAAGCGATGCGGCGCGATCGCGAAACAATTGCTCGGGAATACCGTCGGGCGTTTGCTGAGTTGGAGCAGGTGGAGTTGCCACCTGAGCCGACCGACCGAATCCATTCCTGGCACCTGTTTCCCATTCGCTTGAAGCTTGATAAACTGAGTATCGATCGCAACCAGTTCATCGAGGAAATCCGCAGCCGAGGCGTAGGGTGTTCGGTCCATTGGCGGCCATTGCACTTGCATCCCTATTACGAGGAGACGTTCAAATGGCGGCCGGAGCAGTTGCCGGTCGCATCGGAACAGTGGGCGAGGATTGTCAGCCTGCCGTTGTTTCCTGGGATGCGCGATGAGGAACGACAACATGTGATCGACGTCATCCGTGGCTTGTGTCACGACCGGCGCGAAGGATCGTTTACGTGAGTAGCGCTAAGAGGATCATCTTACCCGACGGAAAGCGATTTGCCTTCACGATCTTCGACGATACCGACTCCGCCACGCTGGAGAACGTGCGCGGCGTGTATGCCCTGCTGACGGAGTTGGGTTTCCGCACGACCAAGTCGTGTTGGGTCGTCGATGGGGATCGGAGTCAAGGCAAATTCCCCGGCGATACGTGTGATCGTGCCGAGTACCGGCAGTGGCTGCAGTCGCTTCAGACCCAAGGTTTTGAAATCGGCTGGCATGGGCCGACCTGGCATGGATTGCCTCGCGAGCAGACCCTTGCCGCTTTGGAAAAGTTTTTCCAGTTGTTTGGCTACTATCCCAAGACGGCTGCCAATCACACGCGGTCGCCAGGGGGGATCTATTGGGCCGAATCGCGTCTTTCGGGCGTCCTTTCCGGCCTGTACCGATTGCTGACCTTGGGGCGGAATCGGGGAAAGTACCGCGGCCACGTCCCAGGTGACGACTATTTTTGGGGAGACTTGTGCAAAGAGCGGATTGCCTATTATCGCAATTTTGTCTTCCAGGATATCAACACTTTGAAGGCTTGCCCCTTCATGCCGTATCACGATCTGAATCGCCCATTGGTGAACGATTGGTTCGCCTCGTCCAATGGCCGTGATATTCAGACCTTCAATCGCTGCCTGACGGAGAAGAATCAGGATCGATTGGAAGAGGAGGGCGGGGTCTGTATCATGTATACGCACTTCGCCTACGGCTTCAGCGAAGACGGCCGGGGCAATCCGCGTTTTGAAGCACTCATGCGCCGTTTGGCCAAGAAAAATGGCTGGTACGTGCCCGTACACGTGGTGCTCGACCACTTGCGGGAAGTTGGCGGACATCACCAGATCACCCATGCCGAGCGGAGCCGCCTGGAACGAAAATGGCTTTTTGAGAAAGTCCGGATTGGGACGATTTGAGCGGTAGTCTCTAAGAAAGCAATGACAATTCGCGTTATTGAGTATGCTGAGGAATGGAGCGATGCGCTGGCAGCATTCAATGCGCGGCTTGCCGCCGGCGGCAGCAAAATCTGCTTTTCGCCGCCAGCGGATCGTGATGTTGCGGTGCCGACGTTCCACCAAGGGTTGAAGGAAACCCGTTACGTGGCCTTGGAGGAGGGTTCCGCGGGAGGCTCCGCCGTGCGGGGCGCCTACGTCCTGAAATCCCAAGACTTCTGGATTTCCGGCGACGTGATTCCGGTAGCCGATATCTCGCTGCCGGTCTCCGAGGCGATCGTCGATCGCAGCTATTCGCATGTCGCAATGGCGCTGCTTTTCAACGCCCAGAAGCGACAGCCGATGCTGTACGGCCTTGGAATGGGCGGATTCAAGGAGCCTGTTGCGCGCCTTTTCAAGGCGGCGGGTTGGCAACTATTCAGCGTGCCTTTCTACTTCCAGATCATTCGCCCCTTTGCGTTTTTCAGAAACATCGCGTACTTGAGGAACACGATCGTTCGTCGCATCGCCTGCGATATTCTGGCCTATTCCGGCCTGGGTTGCCTGGCTGTTGCGGCAGCAAAGTTTCTTCATCCGCGACGCGTTCCGCTGCGCGAATCGGTTGCGGCGGAAGTCGTCGATGACTTTGGACCTTGGGCAGACGAAGTCTGGGAGGAAGGCAAGGCACATTACGGTTTGTGTTCATTACGCGACGCTGCCACGCTGCGGAAAATGTATCCCCCTCAGGTTCCGAACTGCGTGCGGCTGAAAATCTCCGCGGAAGGCCGGCCGATCGGCTGGTCGGTTTTGTTGAACACGGCCTTGGCGGGTCATGCCCACTTTGGCAACCTGCGGCTCGGCTCGATCGTCGATTGCTTTGCCATGCCCGAAAACGCCGCTTATGTGCTCGATCGATCCCGAGAGTATCTCGTGCGGCAGGGAGTCGATCTGATCGTATCCAATCAGTCGCATCGCGTATGGCGCAAGGCTTTTCCGCTTTGCGGCTTCGTTACAGGGCCGTCCAATTTTCTCTTTGCATCGTCAAAGGCACTGACGAAGTCCATGCAAGAAGAGCGAATTTTCCCAGACGATGTCCATGTAAATCGCGGCGACGGCGATGGACCGATCAATCTCTAGCCAGAACCGAATAATGCCCCCTTTCTCAGCGCCAAATCCTTGAATACAATGGGGCAAGCTACACCGGCAGAGAATATTGGCCGATAATGCCAGACTTTCTGACATTTTCCTTGAGTTTCCCAGGAATCGACGTAGATATGGATCGCTCTGACCTCATTAGCTTGATTATCAAGATCGTCCGAGACATTCACGATCCGAGCGGTGCTGTGCGCAAATTGGTCGTCGACGAGAAGACACGATTGTTCGGTCAGGACGGTCTTTTTGATTCGGTGGGTCTCGTTTCCGTTATTCTGGCGGTCGAGCAGGATGTGAGTAACGTCTCGGGCAAGGCCATCACAATTGCCGACGAACGTGCCATGTCGCAGACGCGAAGCCCGTTTCTGACGGTTGGCTCGCTCGCGACCTACACGGCAGAACTCCTGCAAGAGGCCGGAGCACAGGAGAACGGTTGAACGCGATGGAACGAAAAGTCACGCTCATTACCGGAACTCGCAAGGGGATCGGACGTTCTCTCGCCGAACACTACGTGCGACAAGGCCACGAGGTCGTCGGTTGCAGCCGCGCGAAACCCGAATGGACGCTGGAAAACTATCGACATTTTGAACTCGACGTGGGTGATGAGAAATTGGTGCGGACCATGTTCCTGGCGATCGGCAAGGAGTATGGTCGCCTGGACCATCTCATCAATAATGCCGGTATTGCCTCGATGAACCACTGCCTACTGACACCCCTTCGCACCGTGCATGCCATCCTCTCGACGAATGTCGTGGGCACGTTTCTCTTCTGTCGCGAAGCGGCCAAACTAATGCAATCGCGGCACTGGGGGCGGATCGTCAATTTCACCACCGTGGCCACTCCGCTGAAACTGGAAGGCGAGGCCATCTACGCAGCCTCGAAAGCCGCCATCCACTCCCTGACCGAGATCCTGGCTCGTGAACTGGCGCCGCTGGGAATCACGATGAATTCCCTGGGACCAACGCCCATTGAGACCGACCTGATCCGCTCCGTCCCCAAGGACCGCATGGACCGCCTCATTGCCCGGCAAGCGATTCCCCGCATGGGCACCTTTGCGGACGTCGCGAACGTGACGGACTTCTTTCTTCGTGCGGAAAGCGACTTCATAACGGGCCAAAACCTCTATCTGGGCGGCGTATGACGACCATCGACGAATTCATGGCTCGGCTGGGAGACCATCCACAGCGCGAGGCGATGATCTGGCGGGGACATGCCTATTCCTTCAGCGATCTGCTGGCGTTGATTGCGGTTCATAGGAAAAGGTTCGCGGAAGCCGGCTTGGTCCCGGGAAGCGTCGTGGCCATTGAAGGAGATTTCTCACCCGCCGGCGTTGCTGCCCTGCTGGCCGTATTGACTTCTCGCAGCGTTGCCGTGCCGTTGACTGCGAGCGTGGCAAGAAAATCGGCCGAGTTTTGCGAAACGGCCGGAGTGCAATGGATCATCGCGGTTGACCAGGACGATCAGGTTTCGCTGCGAGCCACCCCAAGGCAGGCGGCGCACGAACTGATTGCCCAACTGCGCGCCGATCAACATCCGGGAGTGGTGCTGTTCACTTCCGGATCAGCCGGGCAGTGCAAAGGAGTCGTGCATGATGCGGATCTGCTCCTGCGGAAATATCTTCGGCCGCGTCATTGCTTGCGAACGTTGGCCTTTTTGTTGTTCGATCACATTGGCGGCCTCGATACGCTCTTTTACAATTTGGCGAACGGCAGTTGCCTGGTCGCGGTTTCCAGTCGGTTGCCGGACGCGATTTGTGCGGCCGTCGAGTCCCACCGCGTGGAGGTTCTGCCCGTCTCGCCTTCGTTTATTAACCTCTTGTTGCTCAGCGGCGCACAGCAGCGATACAATCTGAGCAGCTTGCAGGTCATAACCTACGGCGCCGAGGTCATGCCGGAAAGCACGCTTGCGCGGCTCTGCAAGGCTCTTCCCCAGGCGAGAGTGCTGCAAAAATTTGGCACGACGGAGATCGGCACCCTGCGATCACACTCGATGTCTTCCGATTCGGTGTGGGTCAGAATCGGCGGTGAAGGGTATCAGACGCGCGTGGTCGAGGGAATGCTGCAGATCAAGGCCGAGTCGGCGATGCTCGGTTACCTGAACGCCCCCAGCCCTTTTACTGAAGACGGCTGGTTCATCACCGGCGATCGGGTGGAAGTGGACGGTGATTACTATCGGATTCTCGGCCGCCAATCGGACCAGATCAATGTCGGCGGGCAGAAGGTCGACCCCACCGAGGTTGAAGGTGCGTTGATCGACCTTGAGAACATTCGCGATGTGGCCGTTTATGGCAAGCAGAACCCCATTTTGGGCCAGACCGTCGCCGCCCGCTTTGAACTTGTGCATGGCGAGGAAGTGCCATCCTTGCGCCGCCGGGTGCGGGAGCATTGCCAGGGCCGTTTGGCAGCCTACAAGATCCCCAGCGAAATCGAGATTGTGCAAGGCCCCTTGTATGGTGCCCGCATGAAGAAAAAACGCAGTGCCCCCGAATCCTGAAATGCCGACCAGGTATTTTGTCGAAGGCTAGGAACATTACCAAACCGACCTGAAAGAGGATCCTCCATGGCAGCTTCGATTAAATTTGTTCTCAGCGTTTTGCGCGACGCCCTGACCAGGGGCCTCCTGAACGGCCTCCGAAAACGCCCCCGGCCAGCGCACATCCTCTTCTGCATGGTCGATCACTTTGAACCCAGCCTGGGAATGGCCCCCGCAGCGATTCAACGGGAACGCATGGAAGAATTGCTGGAGAAATATCCGCCGTTGGCTGACGAGCACCGCGATGCTTTCGACAACCGCCCGCGGCGTAGTTGGTTCTTCCCGCCCCAAGACCACGTCAATGGTAGTCTGCGCGATCTGACTTCGCTCTGCCAGCGCGGTTACGGCGAGATTGAACTGCACCTGCACCACGGGAAAACCGAGCCTGACACGTCCGAGAATCTTGCCCACACAATTCGCCTCTGCCTCCGTGACTACGCGCAATTCGGCATCTTCGGTGCCGAAGGGGGAGAGAAGCGCTATGGGTTCGTTCACGGCGACTGGGCTCTGAACAATTCTTGCAGAGAAGGCAAGTACTGCGGAGTTAACGACGAACTTGAAATCCTTCACCAGACTGGCTGTTACGCCGACTTCACCTTTCCTTCTTGCGGAGAAAGCAACCCGGCACAGGTCAACTCCATCTACTATGCCGACATCCACCGCCACGTCCCAAAATGTTACAGTCGCGGCGCTCCCGTACGTGCGGGCGCCGGACCCCAGCCCGGTTTAATGATTATTCAAGGCCCCACTAGATTCGTGCGGGTCAACGGGAGAACCACCGTCGGTGATGGCATCCATAACCTGAGGCACGCGACCAAGAACCTCCTGGATTCCCTGATTAGCACCTGGATCCATGTCGTCGGCAAGAGCGATTGGGTCATCGTCAAGACGCATACTCACGGCACGAACAACGCCGAAAGCGTACTCGGCCAGCCCATGCATGAAGGATTCAGTTACCTGGAGAATAATTACAACGACGGCAGGAACTTCATCTTGCACTACGTAACGGCCCGAGAACTCTACAACATCGTCAAGGCAGCCGAGGCGGGAGAAAGTGGAGATCCCGAGCAATATCGGAACTACCGGATCAGCCCTCCTTGCTACGATTCGAGTCCTATTATTTCAGAAGCATCGAAAGAGCTTCGAGATGCCTTGGAAAGAACTTACCGCGGGTAGTATTTCGGTGGCGATTCTGTTGGGGTGATTCCTTGACAAAGACCGGTATCTGTATTAGAATGCGGACAATATCGAGGCATCGACTGGGTGTGGCAACGCTCAATTCTTTCAGCGGTTTATTGCTTGAGAGGTTCGTGCCACACTAACCATCCCCGTGTCGGTTTTCGCCAGAAGTTCGAAGTCAGTAGGCATAAGGCAATCTGAAATCCTTGAGGGGATTCATGAAGAATTGTGACACAGACAAGCCGGCGCTAAAACTAAGCGTGATCATTCCCTGTTTCAACGAGGCGAACACCCTTCTCCCGTGTGTCGAAAAGGTGCGTTGTATCGCCGATGAAAACCTTAGTCTCGAGATCATTATTGTCGATGATCATTCAACAGATGCAAGCCTGCAAATCGCAAAGGATCTGGCGAACAAGTACTCCGAAATCACGATTGAATGCCATCAGCAGAATCGAGGGAAAGGGGCGGCATTGAGGACTGGAATCTCCAAGGCGACAGGTGACTTCGTGGTGATTCAGGATGCCGATCTTGAGTATGATCCGATGGATCTCAAGCGTCTGCTCGAACCTTTGAGGAACGGCCTTGCAGATGTGGTAATTGGATCACGGTTTCACTCGGTCGGAGCTCATCGGGTTCTATATTTCTGGCATTCGGTAGGAAACAAGTTCCTTACTTTCATTTCCAATATGTTCACCGACCTCAATCTATCGGACATGGAAGCATGCTACAAAGTCTTCAAGCGTGAAGTAATTCAAGGCATCCAACTTGAGGAAGACAGATTCGGCTTTGAACCCGAGATCGTCGCAAAGATCGCACATATGCGATTGCGGATCTATGAAATGGGGATCTCGTACCATGGACGAACATACGCAGAGGGAAAAAAGATTGGTGTGCGCGATGGTTTTCGCGCACTCTATTGTGTGCTGAAATACAATCTGCACAGGGTTCCAGCACCCCTCCAGTTTATATTCTATCTACTAATTGGGGGAGTGGCCGCGATTGTCAATCTTGAAGCTTTTCTCTACCTTCTCTCCGCAGGAATTTCTATCCCCGTCGCTGCGGCGATCGCTTTCGTCGTTGCAGCCGGGGTCAATTATTATCTCAGTATTGCCCTCCTGTTCCGGCACCGGGCACGATGGAATACGCTGATGGAGTTGCTGACATATACCGGTGTGGTAATAGGAGTAGGCATTTTCGACGTGATCTCAACACAGTTCTTTGTCACGTCAGGAAGTTCACCGGGTGTGGCAAAAATTATTGCCACCGCTCTCGGGCTCATACTGAATTTCTCCGGGCGACGGTATATCGTTTTCCGAGAGCCATCCAGTGGGCCTTGGAAGTCCTCGAGGTAAGATTGTTCCCGGTGGATATTCGTCAGGAGCACCAGTCGGAGAGATGTGTTGAACGTGTGTATTTTTGCACAAGAACCAGGGCCAGAGGGGACAAGATGAAACTGATTGCGCGATTGCTGAGACTCAACGGGTATCTCGTATCAACGACATCCGGCATGATATTTTTGGTGCTGGCGGCTTCGGTAGTCATAATTCTTTTGTTCAGGTCAATCCTCCCCGCAAGCCTGGCTGCCAACGAAAGCTCGGATTACGTGTCGTTTTATGAGCCTGTTGCTCGCAATCTTCTTGCCGGCCATGGCCTGGTGACCAATAGCGGGACCGCTGCAATACAATATCCACCAGGTTTTCCTCTGTTGCTTGCAGGGTTATTTGGACTTGCACACCTCACCGGTTTGCAGGAATCAGTGGTTCTGTTGGCATTCACTCTTCTATGTACGGCTTTGAACGCGGTGTTTGTCTTCTTGCTCGCCCGGACTCTGTGGAAACCATTACCATCTCTATTCGTTTCGCTTGTTTGGATGACATATCCAATTGCCCTTTGGTTGACAAAACAGCCAAGTTCCGAAATTCCCTTTATTTCTCTCTTTTTCGGCGTGTTTCTTTTGGTATGGAGTGCGATCGTGCGCAATCGGCTCGGTTGGGCCATAGCAATAGTGTCGGGCGTACTCATCGGCTTTGCCATGCTCGTGCGGCCGATCGCAATCGGGGTGGGATTGATAATGGCCTTCATGATATGGATATCATACACCAATACGAGTATCAGACACAGATTGTTTCTGTCCGCCATGCTTCTCTTAGGTAATGTGATGGCGATCCTTCCCTGGCAGGCATGGGTTCACGCTAAGACCGGGCAGGTGATCTTGTTATGCAGAAACGGTGTCCCAAGCATACTTGACGGTTTGACATTCTCGGCAAACAAACTGACCTGGCGCGAAGGAGCTGCGCTTCCAGCCGATGTGGCAGAAATAAGCCGGGATATCCTCGACCGCTCCCAGGGAGTCCAGACCTTCGGCAGTCTCCTATCACTTGTCGCTGACGAGACTCGGGCCAGACCAACGACTATGGCTAAATTTTTTGCCATTAAGGCTGCCCGCAGTTGGTATGCGACCGACTCCAACCGCTTTGAGACGCCAACGATCGTTATCCAGATCCTCTATCTGACCTTTACCATTTGGGGCAGCTTGATCGTTTGGAAGCGAGGTGGGATGCCCAAGAAAATGGTAATCACTGTCTGGCTGATGGTGTTCTATTTCTGGGGCATGACAACGCTGGCACTCTCCATCGTTAGATATATGTTCCCGGTTATGGGCCTACTGTTCCTCTTCTTGCCGGGTGTCTTGAGCAGAAAGTTGTCGGCGGTAAACGATACTGCTTGAAGCTCCTCGACTTACTCCCTCCTTCCAAAAATCTAGTTCAAAAGGATAACCACTATGTACATACTTCCCCGACTTGCCTTGGTTGGTTGTATCACGCTTCTTTTAACGGGACATGCCGCCGGGGCGGGTGAAACGCCACCCAAGCTCCGGGTGTTGATCTTCAGTGGTCAAAATAATCACGACTGGCGAAAGACCACGCCAGCCCTGAAGCAAATTCTCGATAAGAGCGGTCGCTTCACCGTGGAAGTGACCGAGCACCCCGAGCAGTACAATGCCGCAAAGTTCGCCCACTTCGATTGCATCGTGGGCAATTGGAACAACTTTGGCGTCCGTAGCGGTGGAGTGAAGGAGTGGCCGGAACCGACCCGCAAGGATTTTCTGGAGTTTGTCCGCAATGGGCACGGCTTCGTGGTCATTCATGCCGGCAGTTCGATGTTCTATGACTGGCCGGAGTTTCAGAAGCTCGCCGGCGGTGCGTGGGGCGAACATACGGGACACGGCGCCATCCACGCCTTCGAGGTCAAGGCAGCCGACCCCGCGAACCCGATCACCAAGGGGTTGCAGCCGTTTACCACGACCGATGAACTCTGGCATCGCATGGCGGTTCAGCCCGAGAAGAAAATTGTCGCTACTGCCTTTTCCGCTAAGAATCGGGGCGGCAGCGGCGAGGATGAGCCGGTGGCGATAACCACGGAGTTTGGCCGCGGGCGATGCTTCAACCTCGTGTTAGGTCACGACGCGAAGGCAATGGAAAGCAGCGGCTTTCAGACGCTGTTGGTTCGCGGATTGGAATGGGCCGCAACGGGGCAAGTTGCCGCGGACGCTGGTCGGTAGGATCCGTGCCGTTGAATATCAAGTAGGTCAGGCTTTCCAGCCTGACTTATCCGGCTGGAAAGCCTGACTTGTCGGCGTACTGTCAGGCTAGAAAGCCTGACCTACGAGAGTTTTGGCATCTTTTACGGCATGGCCGTGGCAAAGTTGGCCCAGACCACGACCGATTGTTTGCCGGGATAGCCGGGGAGATTCTTGGTCGGGTCGGCAATAAGTGCTCCGAACACGATGACCTTCTGGGTTTCCTTGACATCG